>JAABUV010007340.1_pt1 | contig 11602 bp, 7 predicted proteins | sample 5559971 | NCBI WGS metagenome assembly JAABUV01 (sample SAMN10711881, study PRJNA513362) | rock metagenome | isolation source: Antarctica rocks | place: Antarctica: Victoria Land, Knobhead nord | collected 2015-12-19
TGAGAAAGCTGGGGAAGTCGGTGTAGTGGTAGAGCTGGGCGGCAAGCTCGGGGGTGAGGGGAGTGGGGTCGTTGCGGCGGGAGAGCTCGACGAGGGTGGCGGGGGTGATGGAGCCTTCGAGGTGGAGGTGGAGCTCGACTTTGGGGAGGTGGCGGAGCCAGGTGCGGGGGTCGGGCTTGTCTTTGGGGCGGCGGGGCATGGGGCTAGTTTACGGGGGGTGCGAGAGACCCCACCTTAGCGATGGTGAGGATGTCGCGAAGCTGGGGCACCCGGGTCTGTGGCGGGGAGGCGGTTAGAAGGCGGTGCTGGCGGCGGCGGATGTGAGGTCGACCGTTGCTTTGAGGGGAAGGGATTCGACGTTGTCACCCACCTCGAGGGTGAAATTGCCGGGGTCGATGGTCCACTTCTTCGCGGCGGTGTCGTAAAAGGCGAAGGCGCGAGGGTCGAGGTTGATGGAGACGTGTTTGGTTTCGCCAGGAGCCAGGTCGACGCGCTCGAAGCCTTTGAGCTCCCGGACTGGGCGCGGCGTCTTGCTGTGATTGCCGGCGACGTAGAGCTGGGCGACCTCAGCGCCTTTGCGGGTGCCGGTGTTGGTGAGGTCGAAGCTTGCGTTGACGTGAGGATCAGTTCCGGCAGACGTGGGCGTTACGGTGAGGTTCGCGAATTTGAAGGTGGTGTAGGAGAGCCCGTAGCCGAAGGGAAAGAGGGGGTTGACCTTGTTGTGCTGGTAGCCGCGATAGCCGACAAAGATGCCCTCCTTGTAGAGGACTCGTTTGGAGTCGCCTTCGGGGTAGTAGTTGGCGAAGGCGGGGTTATCTTCGGCGCGGCGTTCGAAGGTGGCGGGGAGGTGGCCGGAGGGATTGACGTCGCCGAAGAGGATCTCGGCGAGGGCCGTGCCACCGGACTGGCCGGCGTACCAGGTTTCGAGAAGGACGGGGACGCGGTCGATCCAGGCGGTGGAGTCGACGTTGCCGCCGGAGGTGACGGCGACGACGGTCTTGAGGTTGGCGGCGGCCATGGCCTCGATGAGCTGATCCTGTCCGAAGGGGAGGGCGAAGGTGCGATCGCCGCCTTCGCTCTCGCTCGAATGGTTGAAGCCCGCAGAGACGAGGACGAGGTCGGCAGTGGCGGCGAGTTGTTTCGCGCGGTCGGAGACGACCTTGTCCTCGCGGACGATTCCGAAGCGGAGGTGGGCGCTGAAGTTGCCGCCCTGCTTGTCTTCGATGACGACGGTATGGGCACCGGCGGTGAGATCTACGGAGATGTGGGGTTGAAAGGCGCGCACCAGCGACCAGTCGTCGAAGACGAGCTTGCCATCGAGCAGAACCCGGTTGCCGGAGCCTTCGCCCGCGCCTTCGACGGCAAGAATGTAGCGGCCGGGCGCGGCTGCGGTGTAGGTGCCGGACCAGCGACGGGAGGCCCGCCTGGGTGTGTTTCCGGAGAGGCCGGCCATGACGTCGGGGTTGTCGACTATGGACTCGATGGTCATGCCGGAGGAGGTGACGTGGGGAGCGGTGGTGGTGCTGATGGGCGGACCGGAGAGGGTGTCGTTGGGGAAGGTCTGGACGGTGAGGCCGGGCTTGCCGCCGGTGGTGGTGAAGTCGGTGTTGCGGGCGAGCTCGACCATGGTGGGCAGGCCGCGCTCGTAGAGAATGTGGGGGCCGGAGGCGCCGGCGGAGTTGATGAGGCCCTCAAGCGGACTGACGAGGTGGAACGGGACGACGCCGGCGGAGCCGCCGCCTACGGCGACGCCAGGGAAGGCGTCGGGACCGACGACGAGGATGGTTTTGATTTGTGACTTGTTCAGTGGCAAAAGGGCGTTGGCGTTCTTGAGCAGGACGGCGGACTCGCGGGCGGAGTCGAGCGCGGCGGCGTTGTTGCGGGTGTCCAGATAGGAGATGGCGGGATCGGCCTGGCCGTTCGGCTGGGGGCGGTCGAGCCATCCGAAGCGGGCGGCGGTCGACAGGATGCGGCGGATCTTTTCGTCGATCGCGGCCTCGCTCACTTTGCCGGACTGAACGGCAGGCTCAAGGTTGGCGCGGGCCATGAACTTGCCGGTGGGCATCTCGAGGTCGAGGCCGCCGTTGGCTGCGGCGACGCCGTCGTAGGTCGCGTTCCAATCGGACATCATGATGCCGTCGAAGTGCCATTCCTTACGGACGAGGTCGGTGTTGTAGGTGCTGTTCTGGGTGGCGTGCGCGCCGTTGACGAGGTTGTAGGAGTCCATGACGGCGCCGACATGGGCTTTTTTGACGCCTGCCTCAAAGGTGGGGAGATAGATCTCGCGGAGGGTGCGTTCGTCGATGACGGAGTCGGAGTCGTGGCGGAGGAATTCGGAGTTGTTGCCGAGGAAGTGTTTGATGGTGGCGCTGACGCCGGTCCCCTGCATGCCGGTGATGTAGCCGACGGCCATGGCGGAGGCGAGGAAAGGGTCTTCGCCGAAGTACTCGAAGTTGCGGCCGTTGCGGGGGGAGCGGTAGATGTTGACGCCGGGGCCGAGCATGAAGTGGACGCCGCGGGCGCGAGCGTCGCGGCCGATGCCGGCGCCAATGCGGGATGCGAGGTCGCGGTCCCAGGAGGCGGCGAGACCGATGCCGGCGGCATAGGTGGTGGACGGGAAGCCGGCGTTGGAGCGGGTGCCGTAGGGGCCGTCGGACATCTCGAGCGCGGGCAGGTTGAGCGCCGGGACGGCACGGACGGCAAAGCCGGTGCCGCCGATGTAGTCGATCTTCTGGGCGAGGGTCATGCCCTTGATGAGGGAATCGATCTTCCCCTGCTGGGCGGGGGTGACGGCGGCTGCGGGCGCCTGGGCGACGGCGGCGAGGTTGATGATGATGGGGAGGAGGGCGAGGAGGAAGGTGGGAACGCGGAGGGTGTGGCGGAGCCTGAGCATGTGGGGAGATGGCCTTGGGTGCGAGTGTGTTTGCGGATGGGGGAGATGGTACCGGGTTCGTGGTGGAGTTGGGAAGGAAGGGTTGAGGAGTGGGCCGACACTACCCCTCGCGGAAGACGTTACACGATCGACAGACTTGAGGTGGTGAGTGGTTCCAAAGGATCCAAGGAATCAGGCTATCCTGGCGATAAAGTATGACTTGCTACTTTGAGTCTTCGATCGCCGGATTTTTTGAAACGTCGCCCGGTGAGGTGTTGGCCCAGTTGACGCTTCACCATGCCGCTGACGGATTCGCGGAGATGCGAAGCGAGGTGCCACTGACCTGGTGGGATGACATCGGGTCGCTGCGCACCGCTCTCGGTGCGGTGGTTTCAGAAGACGCCGATGCTGCTCGCTGGCAGTTGGTGCTTGAGTTCACGATTCCAAGAAAGTTGAAGCGCTTGGACGTGGTTCTGGTCACGTCCGGGCCGATCCTGCTGCTGGAATGCAAGACCGGCGACGCGAACTCGGAAGCGCGCCGGCAGATTGAACAGTATGCGCTGCTGTTGCACTACTTTCACAAGCCAAGTGATCAGAGGCACTTGGTACCGATTGTTGTTTCGCGTTCGCGTGCGGGCGGGGGAAGCACCACACGGCAGCAGGAGCTTGAACTGCGGTCGCTCCCTTCGTTCTGGATCGCGCCGACGCAAGTCTCTGACTGGGCGGCTCTCCCCACCCTCATCCTTAGCTGCGTTCCCACACCGGACGCGACCGCCATGTCCGAGCGTTGGACCGAAGGCGCGTATCGACCTACGCCAACGATCATCGAAGCGGCGATGGCTTTGCGCACTGGCTTGAAGATCGGCGATATTGCGCAGTCGGAGGCAGCGGAGCAGGACATTGCCGATGTAACCAGCACGATTCACCGGATCATCGATATGTCGCAGGCCGAACGTCGACACGCGATTGTGTTCCTGACCGGCGTACCTGGTTCCGGTAAGACGTTAGTCGGTCTGAGTCTCCCGCACCCAGGCGAGAGCAGAAGGAATGCGATCCACTTCATGAGTGGAAATGGACCGCTGGTGAGCGTGCTCCAAGAGGTATTCAGGCGTCATGCGATGCGCAGGGGTGTGCCGTCCGGTGAAGCTCAGATTCAAGCTCAGACACTGATTGAGAACGTGCACCATTTCGCCAAGGAGTACACGGAGAGGGACAAGCTTCGTGCACCTTCGAATCACGTTGTGGTGTTTGATGAGGCTCAGCGGGCGTGGGACTTGGCGCAGAGTTACCGGAAGTTTGGACGCGAGGATTCGGAACCCACGATGCTGCTGAAGATCATGGAGCGCCATGAAGACTGGGCGTGCGTTGTGGCTCTGGTAGGTGGGGGACAGGAGATCAATGATGGCGAGGCGGGTCTGGAGGAATGGGGTAAAGCCCTGTCTCAAAGCGCAGTGAACTGGCGGGTCTATGCTTCACCCGAGGTTGTACGTGGCGGCACATCCACGGCGCATCGGCGGTTGTTTGGAGAGGGCGTCGAACCGCGAGAGATCGAGGCCAGCGAAATGCTTCACTTGCGCACTTCTGCTCGGAGTATCAGGGCGGATCGGTTGGCGGCGTGGGTGAATGCCGTTCTCCTGGGGGATGAAGCCGAAGCGGGTTCATTAAGGATCGCGGACAAATTTCCTATGTTGCTGACGCGCAGTATTGAACAGACTCGAAAGAAACTACGCCACGAGTCGCTGGGCGAGAGCCGGTATGGTCTGGTGGGCTCCTCCGAAGCAGATCGTCTGCGCGCAGAGGGTTTGGAGCCAAGTGGATCTTTTCATCGCGACTATCCGTGGCATCACTGGTATTTGGCTGATCGGACGGACGTGCGATCGAGCTACTTCTGCGAGGTCTTCGCGACTGAGTTTGAGATTCAAGGCCTGGAGCTTGACTGGGTCGGTGTGTGCTGGGGAGGCGATCTCATTCGGCAGGGAAACGGATGGGTGACTCGAAAGTTCTGGACTGGCGGTATTCCCCGATGGATACCCATCCGAAGTCCGATTGAGCGGCAGTTCCGTTTGAATGCGTATCGGGTGCTTCTAACACGGGCGCGGCAAGGGACCGTGATCTTCGTGCCTTCCGGACCGACGATGACAGCACCAGATGCCGGGAAGACTTTGATCGCACCGTGGATTTCCTTCTGGGTTGCGGCGTGCGCTGGCTGCGATCGTAGCTTCCGTAGACTGCTGCCTTTCGACGACCCCGCCACCATCACGACTCGGTTCGCCACACGGACAGCCTAGCGCGGCGTTAGAGTTAGTGTGCGTATGCCGCCGTCGCTCCCCGAACCGAGGGCTTTGGACCGGTGATCAGCCGAGGTAGAACTCCGAGCGTTTGCGGCTGTAGAAGAAGTAAACGAACAGGCCGATGATGAGCCAGGAGAAGAAGCGGAGCCAGGTCTTGGCCGGGAGGCCGGCCATGAGCAGGGTGCAGAAGAGGACGGAGAGGACCGGTATGACCGGGCCGCCCCGGACGCGGAAACCGCGGCGGCGGGTGGGGTCTTTGTAGCGGAGGACGAGGACGCCGATCGAGACGAGGACGAAGGCGAAGAGGGTGCCGATGTTGGACATCTCGGCAAAGGTGCCGACGTCGAAGAGGCCGGCGGGGACGGCGACCAGGACGCCGGCGACCCAGGTGGCGAAGGCGGGGGTTCGGAAGCGGGGGTGGACGCGGGAGAAGGCGCTGGGAAGGAGGCGGTCTCGCGACATGGCGAACCAGACGCGGGCCTGTCCGAGCTGGAAGACGAGGATCGAGGAGATCATGCCGATGATGGCGCCGAGAAGGACGATGAGCCGGACCCAGTGGAGGGGGTGGCCGTCGGGTGTGAGTGAGACGCGCTTGAGGGCGTTGACGACGGGCGCGCTGTCGCCGGCGATGGACTGCCAAGGGACGAGGCCGGTGAGGATGACGGCGACTCCGATATAGAGGATGGTGCAGACGACAAGGGTGGCGAGGATGCCGATGGGGACGTCGCGCTGCGGGGCCCTGCACTCTTCGGAGGCGGTCGAGACGCTGTCGAAGCCGATATAGGTGAAGAAGATGATGGAACCGCCGGCGAGGACGCCGGAGAAGCCGTTAGGTGAGAAGGGGTGGTAGTTCGCGGGGTGAATGAAGGAGAAACCAGCGAAGATGAAGATAAGGATGGCGGTGATCTTGACCATCACCATGATGTTGTTGGTGCGGGCGGACTCGCGGATGCCGCGGACGAGGACAACGGTGAGGAGGAGGACGATGAGGAAGGCGGGGATGTTGAAGCCGGGGTGCCATCCGGGCGCGTAGATGTCTTTGCCCGAGAGGTCCTGGAGGCCGAGGGGGAGGTAGGCGGGGGAGAGCCACTTGGGCGAGATGGGAAGGCCGAGCCAGTCGAGGAGATCGACGAGGTGGGCTGCGAAGCCGACACTGACGCTCATGTTGGAGAAGGCGTATTCGAGGATGAGGTCCCATCCGATGATCCAGGCGATGAGCTCCCCGAGGGTGGCGTAGGTATAGGTGTAGGCGGATCCGGCGATGGGGATCATGGACGCTAATTCGGCGTAGCAGAGTCCGGTGAGCGCGCAGACGATGGCGACGAGGATGAGCGAGAGGGCGAGGGCTGGGCCGGCGCCGGGGCGGCCGGCGACGGCTCCATGATGCAAGATCAGGTCAATGACCGGGGAGTCGGCCCAGGTGGCCAGAGCGGCGGGGTTGCCGCCGATCGCGGTTCCGATCACGGTGAAGATGCCGGACCCGATCACAGCGCCGACGCCGAGGGCGGTGAGCGAGATGGGGCCGAGAGTCTTGCGGAGCGCGTGCTCCGGCCGCTCCGATTCAGAGATCAGCTTGTCAATGGATTTAGTGGCGAAGATCTGGCGGGGCAAGCGACGATTTTGCTCCTGGTTACGATTTACTTCTGGCTGCTGACGCGTTCGGACCGAGTGACTTCTACGTTACAGGAGAGAGAACGATTCGAGACGAGTTCGGAGTTCCAAAACGGAGTGCACGAACTTCGGGAGTTGGCGAGAGTGGAGCCATGCATCGACAAATAGCACCTTCTATTCTTTACTTCGGCACACCGGTCGTGCTGGTAAGCACGTTGAATCTCGACGGCAGCTCCAACCTTGCGCCTATGTCCTCTGCGTGGTGGCTAGGCTGGAATTGCATGCTCGGTCTGGGAGCAAAGGGCCACACGGCGCAGAACCTGTTGCGCGAGGGCGAGTGTGTCCTGAACCTGCCGACGGCGGCGATGGCGGGAGCGGTGGACCGGCTCGCTCGGCTTACCGGATCGGATCCGGTTCCGCCGCACAAGCACGCGATGGGATATCGGCACTGCAAGGACAAGCTAGGGGTGTCGGGGCTTACGGCGCAGGCCTCGGAGGTGGTGCGCGCGCCGCGTGTGCTCGAGTGTCCGGTGCAGCTTGAGGCTGTTCTTGAAGCGAATCACCGGTTCGGGCGGCGGCCTGACAAGGACACATCTGCGTATGCGTTCGAGGTGCGCATTGTGTGGGCGCATATTGACGAGTCGTTGCTGGTCGCGGGCACGGACGATCACATTGATCCGGATGCCTGGCGTCCGTTGATCATGAGCTTCTGTCAGTTTTACGGATTGGGCAATCGCCCGGGTGTATCGCGGCTTGCGGAGATTCCGGAGCGCATGTACCGTCCAGCTCCAGCGATGGAACGCTGAGGTACGGCGCTTGGATTACGCCAGAGAGGAAGAGGGCGGCAACGCGGCAGTTGCCACCCTCTGAGTTGCTGAGCCTTACGATCCAGCGTCTTGCGGGGATTACGCTAGCGCTTGGCCTGGCCGCGTGAAGCCTTCTTGATCTTGGCCTTGTTTTCGCCGCGGGCGCCGGTGCGCTTGGCCTTGGGGGCGGCCTTTTTGCGGGCAGCGCGTTTTACTTTCTTGCGTTCGTCGGTGTCGGTGATGCTCTTGGTATTTGCCATGGATGCTTGTCTTATCTTTCAGGAATCGATTCGGAACCTAGAGGTGTTGCGGAATGCTACGGGCGTAACAGTGAAGCTGAAGGCTTTACCGTGCGGCTAGAGGCGTTCCAGCTGGGCGAACTTCTCCACCAGCTTTTTCACGCCGTGTAACTGAAATTGTACTGTAATCTTGGCGTCCTCCCCGTCGCCTTCGCGGCGAAAGACGGTGCCCTCGCCATATTTCGGGTGGCGGACGCGGGCTCCCTGCTTCAGGCCGGTGTTTCCGGTGGGCGCTGGGAGGTCGAGTTTTGGGCGAGTCGGCCTTTGTCCGGGTCTGGCCTGGCCGCGACCAGCGAAGAAGCTGGCGATGTTGTCGATGGAGCTGGAGCCGGCGGAGGGGCGGGCGGGGTTGGGAGCTGACGATGGGTTTCGGGAGCTGCCTGTGCCCGGCGCTTCCTGGCTATCGTCCTCGTAGCTATAGTGGCGCTCACCGGCATCTTCCGCCGCGCGTGAGGAACCGGAGCGGTTGCTGCCCGGGTACGGAGTCGAGTAGGAACGGCCGGAGAGGCGGGTCCCGTACTCGTCGGACTTAGAAAACTGCGGGCGGCCGGGTGGGCTGCCGAGGTCTTCGACCAGGCGGCTGGGGACCTCTTCGAGGAAGCGCGAGGGGATGGAGGCCTCGGGCATATCGGATCCGTAGCGGCGGCGGTAGCGAGCGCGGGTGAGGACGAGCGTGTCCATGGCGCGGGTCATGCCGACGTAGCAGAGGCGGCGCTCTTCCTCGAGACCGGTGGGATCGGTGAAGGTGCGGGAGTGGGGGAAGAGGCCCTCCTCCATGCCGGCGAGAAAAACCAGTGGGAACTCGAGCCCTTTGGCGGCGTGGAGGGTCATAAGGGTGACGCGGGCTTCGGCGGAGTAGCTGTCCGCGTCGGAGACGAGGGCGGCATGGTCGAGAAAGTCGGAGAGCGTCTCGGCCCGTTGTTCTGCGTCTTGGGCGGCGTTGGCGAGCTCCTTCAGGTTCTCGATGCGGGAGAAGGACTCGGGCGTGGCCTCGTCTTCGAGAGCGCGGATGTAGCCGGAGCGATCGTTGAGGAACTTGATGAGTTCGGGGAGGGTGGCGGGGTCACCGGGTTTGCGGAATGCGCGGTCGTCGGACTGGGAATCGGGCTCGGGCGGGAGATCGCCGGGAGCGATATCTTTGCGAGCATCCGCGGCGGCCTGCTGGCGTTTGGAGATGGCGCTGTTCTTCAGCGGTACGGGGGCGAAGGGATTGAAGCTGGCTACGTCTACCTCGTCAGCGGGATCGATACCGTGGGCGGCGTCGGTGTCGGTGTAGTTTTCGGGAGCGATGGTGGAGATCTCTTCCGACGGGCCGAAGTCGAAGCCGAAGTTGAAGCTGGTGTCGAAGGTGGTGTTGGCGTCGCTGCCGGTGGCAATTTTATCTGTTACTGCTTCGGTTGCGAATACCTCCGGGTCGAAGTCTGTGGATGCCTCGTCTTCGCCGTCGGAGGTAAGTGGGGGTGAGGCGTTGTTGGCGTCAGCCGCGAGAGCGTCGGCGAAGTTGGGTCCGAGCATGGCACGGGCGTCCTGGATAAGACGGCGGAAGGCCTCGAGGGCGGTGATGGCTCGCTGTGGAAGCAGGCGTTCGCGGATGGATGCGGAGACGGCGTCCCACGTACTGGTGCCGGTCGAGAGTGCCATGCGCTCGAGGGTCTCCATCGTGGTCTTGCCGATGCCGCGAGCGGGGGAGTTGATGACGCGTCCGAGAGCGACGGAGTCGTGCGGGTTCTGCACGAGCTTCATGTAACTAAGGATGTCTTTGACCTCGGCGCGATCGTAGAAGGAGAAGCCGCCGACCATGTGGTATTGAATGCCGTAACGGCGGAGGGCCTCTTCGACCAGCCGCGACTGCGAGTTGGTGCGGTAGAGCACGGCGCAGCGGGGGAGGTCCGCCTGCTGTCCGGCCTCCTTTAGGTAGCGCTGGATGCGGTCGGCGATGAAGAGGGCCTCGTTCTCGCCGTCGGGCGCCTCGTAGTAGCCGATGAGCGATCCTCCTTCGCGGCTCGTCCAAAGGTTCTTGCCCTTGCGTTGCGTATTCTGGGCGACGACGGCGCTGGCGCCTTCGAGGATGACCTGGGTGGAGCGATAGTTCTGCTCAAGGCGGATGGTACGAGTGTCGGGGAAATCTTTTTCGAACTCGAGAATGTTGCGAATGTCGGCGCCGCGCCACGAGTAAATGGACTGGTCTTCGTCCCCCACAACGCAGACGTTTCCGTGGGTGCCGAGAAGTTTCATGAGCTCGTACTGGGGACGGTTGGTGTCCTGGTACTCGTCGATCATGAGGTATTTGTAACGGTGATTGTACTTTTCCCGGACGCTGGCGTCGGTCTTGAGCAGGCGGACGGTTTCAAGCAGGAGATCATCGAAATCGAGAGCGTTGGCCTTGAAGAGCTCCTTTCGGTAGACCTCGAAGATGTGGGCGATCTTCTCTTCCATGGGGTTGGTGGAAGCAAGGAAGTACTCCTGCGGGTCAATCATGTGATTTTTGGCCCAGGAGATGCGGCCGAGGGCGACGCGCGGCTTGAGTTGCTTGTCGTCGATGGAGAGGCGCTTGAGCGCCTGCTTGACGACGGCCTGCTGATCGGTCTCATCGTAGATGGCGAAGGTACGGGTGAGACCGACCCCGTTGGTGCGAAGGGCTTCGATGTCGCGGCGAAGAACACGCACACAGAAGCTGTGAAAGGTGGCAAGGGTGGGCCGGGCGAGCGAGCTGTGGCCGAGGATCTTGTCGACGCGCTCGGACATCTCCTTCGCTGCCTTGTTAGTAAAGGTGACGGCGAGGATCGAATCCGGGGAGACGCCGCGCTGCTGGATGAGGTGAGCGATCCGGTGGGTAATTACGCGGGTCTTTCCGGAGCCGGCGCCGGCAAGCAGAAGCACGGGGCCGTCGACGGTAGTGACGCCCTCGGCCTGCGGTGGATTCATGTTGGCGGTGAGGTCGATCAACGGGGCTCCCAGAGATCATTTTATGGCGCTGTGGTGCGGGGTGCGAATCGGGGCAGGAAAGGTCGGGCCCCGTTCATCACAGCATGAAGAAATGTTGGCGAGATGCGGAACGAGACAGCGCGAATCTGCGTAGAGCTTTGTACGACGAGCTTCACTGAACCATGGCAGAGATCCCGTCGCAATTCGAACTTTATGGGAGCTGTTATGAACCGTCGTACGTTGTGTGTCCTCTCTGTTGCCGTGGCCTCAGTGTTTGCATCTGGAGCCGTGTATGCCGCGCCGCCTGCGGCGATCCAATCGCCGATGCATGCGATGTTCGCCAAGGTGAAGATGGTGAAGTTCAGCCTCAGAAATGATGGCGGCTCGCCCCTGACGCTGAAGGTGGGCGAAGAGGTCGTGACGCTCGAGGCGGGCAAGTCGAAGGCGATGGACCTCCCAGTGGGGACTCGCATTCTCCGTCAAGAGGAAAGTGCAACCGGCAAAGCGGGAGCGTTGGTAGCCGAGGTCTCGAAAGAGCTGAGTGGTGTGACGATTGCGCTGAAGGGCTGATCGCTCCAGCCCGGACCATCAGTGATGGCGATCTCTTTTCTAAATACTGTTCCTATGAATCCTACGTTGTGAGACGGCTGCCCGCGTGCGAGTGCGTGGGCAGCCGCTTCGTCGCGGCAATCAGAACGACATGCTGGGCGGGCGCTTGTTATGCTCGGGCGTATGAAGCTGAAGAGTGTTGCCGTATTCTGCGCGAGTGCGATGGGTGTGGATGAGGTGTATCGCGAG
>JAABUV010007342.1_pt1 | contig 11598 bp, 19 predicted proteins | sample 5559971 | NCBI WGS metagenome assembly JAABUV01 (sample SAMN10711881, study PRJNA513362) | rock metagenome | isolation source: Antarctica rocks | place: Antarctica: Victoria Land, Knobhead nord | collected 2015-12-19
GGCCTGGCCGACCTGGACGCGCGGCTCATCCGCACGCCACTCCCCGCCGCCGAGACGTTCATGGACGGTGCGCGCGGCTTTTCTAGAGGTGCAGGGGGCGCCCCAGCACGCCTGCATGCCTTCAACATGGGCTTTCTGGCCTGGCGGAGGTGCCAGGAAGGTCACATGGCACTTTGGGTTACCTCGTATATGGAGTGTCTTCCTCTCTTCTCCAACACGTCTTTCCGCACATCGCTGAAGTGAACATGTAGCAGTTGGTGCTCCTAGCTGGCAGCACCGAGCCGGCAGGCATGCATGTTACATGCCTCTGCTCCGTTTGGACACTTGTCGTTCACACCACAGGTCCTTGGCATGGCTGTGCTGCAGGAGTCGCAGTCCCCAGCCTCCTCTGAACGCTGAGTGCCGGGCGTGTCCGGGCGGCGCAGACCCGCTGCGCGTGCTGCGCGCGGTGCGCTTCGGCGCGCGCTTCGGCTTCCGGCTGGACGCGGGCATCGAGGCGGCCGCCGCCAGCTCAAAGGCGCGCGCGGCCCCCCTCCCGGCTCGCACTCCCTCCCGGCTCACACTCCCTGTTCACAGGCTGCAGGCTGAGCTGCACAACGCGCCCGCGAGCCTTGCGGCGCTCACGCCGAGTAGCCCTTGCACGCCCAGCGCTTCACACAGACCGCTGCGGCGGCCCGCGCAAGCCCGGCGCCCTATAGCATCGTCGGGGACCGCTGCATGCTGGGCACAAGGCCCGGACGCAGCTGAGGCATCCCGCCGCGTGCATAGGCGGGAGCTTCTGCGCTCAGGCAAATAAACCCTGGTGTTTCAGGCCGCGCCCGCCCTAGACGCGCTGCGCGCGGTACAGCAGCAGGTAGGCCATGTGCCAGTCGCCGCCGCCAGACAGCGTCACGATCTCGTCCGCCTTGCGCGGGATGAGCTCCTCGTCGTCGAACTGCATCCACTGCCCGTCGTCCTGCTTCGCCCAGCTCACGTAGTGCCCGCTGTCCGCGCTGCGGCCCTTGTGCGTGAGCACCGCCACCAGGTCGTACATGCCTGCGCGGCGGCGCGGCGCGCGCGTGGGCGGCGCGCGCGGGCGGGCCCTGCGGGCGCCCCGCGAGGGGCGGAGACTGGCGGCTGCGGGGCGGCACGCCGCATGCGTGGCTCAAGCACCAGACCGCAAATGCGGACCAAGCCCAGGGAAGCCTGGCTCACCAGCCAGGCTGGTGAGCGAACCCTACCCTACCCTAACCTATCCCTGGCTTGGTCCAGGGAAGCCTGGCTGGTGAGCGACCTGGTGCTTGTCTGCACAGCCCGACCCTGCAGCAACGAGCTGCCCATCGAGCCGCACCGGTCTGCCGCCCCGCAAACTCGCTGGGCGCCGCATGTGTGCCGCTGCCGCCCGGCGCGGCGGCCGCGTCCGCCATCTCCACGTCCCCGCCGGCGGGCTTCTCCGCTGGCGCCTGTACCCCGCACGCCCCTTACAAGGTTATCTCAGGGGTTGCACAGGGTGTGCACCTACCGCGACTGGGTGGCTGGGCATGAGCAGGTCGTTAAGTGGGTGTGCAGCATTGAGGCGGCGCTGGCGAGCGGCCCTGTGTCGGCCGATGGACACGCCTGTTGGGCAGGCAGACGTTGCACACGGCGCTGCTGGACGATGAGACCACTCGGGTTACAGGGCGCACCGCGGCGCCGCCCGCCGTCGCGGCTGCGGCTGGCTCGGCCTTGGCTGGCGCGGCCTCGGCCGCAGGCGGGGCCGCCGCCGGATCGGCGGCCTTGCCGGCCGCGGGCGCCTTGCCGGCCGCGGGCGCCTTACCGGCCGCGGGCGCCTTGCCGGCCGGCGCGCCCTCCGCCCGCGAGCCGTCCGCGCGCTTGGCCGCCTGCCGCAGCAGCGAGGTCAGGCGCGGCGCGGCCGCCTGCGGCCTGCGGGTCATACTCCCGGGACAGGGCGCCGCCAGACAGGGTCCACACCCGCGCCATGCGGGGGCCAGGGCACCGTGTCATGAGCCGGGTGCCAGAGTGCCATTTCGACCCTGTGCTTGCCAGACTGCCGCATGGCAGGCAGCAGCGCCACGGTTGCGGCGGCCCCCCCAGGCAGGCGCTGGCGGGGGTTAGGGGTGAGGGGATGGGGGTAGGCGGTGCGGCGCGCCACCTTGGCAGCCTTCTCCAGGCCGGCCGCGCGGTCGGCGGCCGCGCGCGCCGCCTCGCGCGGGCCCTCCAGCTCCTTCTTCAGCTCCGCCGAGCAGAACTCGTACACGTCCAGCACCAGCGGGAAGGCGACCTGCGCGGCCGCGGCGCGGCGCCGCTCTGCTGGCAGCACGGCAGGGGCTGCCTGCAGTGTTAAGGTTAGGTTTTGGGTTTTCCATCGCCCCATCGCCAGGCGCGCCAGTGCACGTGCACTACAGTGCACACTACGAGCGCCTGCGGCCACTGCGCGTCAAACTGGAGCGGCGCGGGGCCCTGCAGCAGGGGCCGCGGCGGCGGGCGCGCCTTGCGCAGGATCTTGGCCTTCTGCTGCACGTCCACCTTGTAGAAGAAGCGCACCATCTGGACGGTCAGGTGCGGCGGCAGCCGCGTGATCTCGCTCTTGCCCTACGCCGGCGGCCGGAGTGTGGGCCGCGCCCCCCCAGCTCGCGGCCACCCCAGCACTTGCAGCTCGCCGCCACCCAGACATGCTTGGACACAACAGAATGTCGAGCGCTCTGCAAGCCACTCATGCAAATTCCAACCAGCAATGCGCTGCTTGTTCCGGTAGACAGCAAGGGAAGCCACATGCCCAGGCACAGCATCCCGCTCCTCGCATGCACACATGCAAAAAAAGGTCCTCCGCTTCCAGTCGGGGAGCGCGCGCCTGGAAGAGCGCGAGGCGCCCGAGCGCGGCGCTGTTCTTCTCGCGGTCGCTGACCAGGCCGAGGCGCAGGCCCTCCGACAGCAGGTTGACGTCGGACGTGATGTTGCACTTGAGCTCGAACACGGTCGCGTCCTCGCCCTCGGCCTCGCCGCTCTCGGCGCACGTGAAGCGCGTGCGCAGGCCAACGCCGAACAGCCGCTGCACGACCGGGTCCGCGCTCGCGCCCTCTGGGTCCTGGCGCTCACAAGCCTACCCTAAACTCTTCTGGGCCACGACGGAACATTGCGGCACTCCCAGACTTTGCCAGGACGCGACGCGTGCCTGACCATGCTTGGAAAGCTTGATCAGGCCTTGCGCCTGCTGCATCAGCGTCCTGCCCACACTGACCGAGCCCGTGCGCCGCGGGCATGCTGCCGGTGAGGCGAGCCAGCAGCTCACCGGCCACGCGCAAGGCGAGGCGGGTTGCAGCACTCCAGGGAAGCAGGCACCCGCGCGCGCGCAGCGTGTAGGGGCGGCCGGGTTCAGCGCTCCTCGACGTAGGGCCGAGACTGTCTCGCGCCCGCATACGGCTTTGCCCAGGGGAGCGGCACGGGGACGGGGCGCGCCCGCAGGCGCTCCCGCAGCGTGTACAGCAGCTGGCTCCAGCACTCCTCCGCGTCCTGCTGGCTGTACGCGCCCGTGCGGCCCTGCTCCGCGAACTGCGGGTAGCTTGCGCGCAGCTGCGACAGGAAGCGGAACGGCATCACCGGCACCGCGCTGCGCTCCAGGTCCTGCCGCAGCGCTCGTATTTATTATCAACTTTTATTTTCCTGTTCTAATGTATAACCAGATGGGAGCTGGCTGCCAGCCTGCAGGGCCAGCCGCAGGCGCGTGGCCGGCCTGCTGCTGCTGTCAGACGGGCGCGCGTGCGCGCCGCGGCTGCACTGCGCCAGCATGGCGCACCAGCACCGGCGTAAGGGAGCAGGAGCGGCGGCGCCATTGGCTGCACAGCATGCCTGCCTTCAGGACAGCCGCATCCGCCCCGGCAGCCGCAGCTGCGGCGGCCCGCACCCTGAACAGGTCCTGGGTCGCCAGCGTGAGCCTGTGCGAAGCGTCGAGCGGGAGCGCGGCGCCCGGCGCGCCCGGGCCGTCGTAGCGTGCCAGCGCATCGCGCAGCTCCGGCACGCGGTACAGGCACTGCAGCGTGCTGTTCATGTAGCACGTGTTGCCCAGGTTCTGCAGGCCTGCGCGGCGCGCGCGCGCGCTTGCCGCCCGCGCCCCAGCCTGTTTGAGTCCAACGCTCTGGCGCCCTGTCCCCGTGGGCCTAGGCATGCGCGCTGGCCTTTTCTTTGGTAGTACTTTTTTTTTTTTCTAGTTTCCAGTTTTTGCGGGTCGTCACTGATCAGTACTGCCGCAGGCCCTGAACGGGTCGGGCCCCAGCACACGCTCGCATGCGCGTCCGTCCTCAGCCAGGTGTCAGCCGACTGGGCCGTCGGCGCCTGCGGACGCGCGCTACGCGCGCCGTGCCCCAGGGCGGGCGCGCGCTGGGCGGACCCGCAAGGGCGCCGCACCTGCGCCGTACTTGGCGAAGCCTGCTGCGTCCTGCTCGTCCTCCGGCAGGTCCTCCAGGAATACGTGCGCCTTGGCCGGCGCCTCCGGCAGCTGTGCGCCGGCGCGGGTGCGCGTCAGCGGCTCTGAGGGCGCCGCGTGCTCTGTAGGCGACTCAGACCAGCGCCCAGCAGCTGTGCTGCTTCTGCAGAAAACTCTTTTTTATTTAGGTAAGTGACAGCGCGCAGGAGCTCTGTGCAGCAGAGTCCGCGCAAGCGGCTAGCATGATAGCTGGACTGCCAGCGGGGTGCACCTTGTCCGCGCTGCCCATCATCATCAGCTTCTGCCCCTCCTTCAGGCCCAGCTTGGCCACGTCGGCGTCGTCCTTCAGCATACCGCCCTTGACCATGATCTTCTGGCGCTCCGGTGGCACGCCGGTGAGGCTGAACAGCTGGTGCTTGAACACCAGGCCCGGCTCCTGTGGGTCGACCTCGACTTTGTACGTCTCCTTTGCCCACTTCACAGCCACCTTAACCATCGCTGCGCGCAGCGGGAGGCACAGGCGGCACCCGCGTGCAGCAAGCCGCACTTCTTATTGCCCGGCCCTGCGTCTTTATCCCAGCAATAAGCACACGGATGACGCAGCAAAGCGTGGAGCAACAAGGCTATGTGTCAGCGATCTAGAAGTATCTGCTTCTTTGAAGTTCACCGCAGCAACCAGTAAATTCACGTTCCAAATTGATGATAGTAGCCGGAGGATACAGGAGTGTCTCCAGTTTCTTGCTCGGGCAGACTTGAAACTCTGGCGAGCTGTCTGTTGTGCAACCCTAGATTGCGCCACACATTTTCTGCTAATCATCTGCCCTTCATCTTAGTAGTAGTGCACCACCACTCTTGCACATGCAGCCATATCTGGCTGATACAGGCTTGTCAATTCGCATTCATGCATGCATTTGTGTCACAGGAACGCAGGCGCCTGCAACAGGCAAGCGCGTACACAGGCAGCACACATGTAATTCACTTTGTTATCTAGTATGACATGGGAAAAGGGTGCTGACCTGCTGGGCGTGCGCGCGCAGGTGCGGGAGGCGCTGAGCCGGAAGGTGAGCCGCGAGCGCGTCGGGGCCGAGCTGGAGGGCATGTTCCAGGGTGCGCCCGCTCGCCGCTCATGTTGGCTGATACACGGTTGTAGTTCATTCCATTATACATTCAGCATTCTGTGAGGGAAAGCGCACGTCTGTGCAATGCATATTTAGGTTTGGTTTTGATTAGTGCATATACTATGGAATGGGTCGTGCGTACAGGACCCTCTGCAAACCTGACAGGAACAACAGCATCGCCTCAACCAGGACGGCATGCCTCTGATACTGGAAGTCATGAGCCCTGCCCTGCGCAAGCAGCCTGATGTGTCAGCACTGGCCCCGCTCTCGCTCAGACCGCGGCGGCAACCCCGCGGCGTGCCGTGCAGGCCCGGCGCCGGTGCGCGCCGTGGCGGACATCCAGCGCCTGGGCCTCTTCCCGGCCGTCTTCGCGGCGCCGCCCGCGCTGCAGGCCGCCCTCGGCAGGGGCTACGGCGCGCCCTGCGCAGCGGCCATGGCGGCCGCCGACGCGCTGATGCGCGCGTGGAGCCCGGAGGCGAGCGCTGCCGCCCGCCTCCTCGGACCCCGCGCTCTTGGGCCGCGTGGTGGGCATGCAGCAATATATCTTGGCGGACCTCCTTGGTCCACTGGCCGAGGGGTTCGAGGATGTGGTCTCAGCTGATGCAAGCACCAGGGAGTGACACAATGCATGCATGCGGCAACACTTCCTACCACACGCCCGGCTGCGGATGCTCCGCACACGCCTGTTGCTGGAAATACGCTGGTCCCGCAGCGCGCTGACGCGAGGCACCCATGCCCCGCCAGCCTGCCCTGCTAGCTGCGGCGCGGCGCGCGCGCCGCATGCGCGCCCACCCGCCTGGCGCCCCGCGGCGCAGGAGCCGTTCGCGGGCGAGGAGCGGCGGCTGGCGCTGCTGGCGGCGCTGCTGCTGCCGCTGCGCGCCGCGGAGGCGCCCGCGAAGAAGAAGGGTGCGCGTGCGCCGGCCGCCGCGCACATCGTGCGCGAGGCGCTCAAGTGGCGCGCGCGCGACGCGGACGCGGTGGCCGAGGCGCACGCGGCCGCGCCGGAGCTGCTGCGCCTGCACGCCCGCCTGCGGGCGCGCCCGCCCCCCCGGGGTCGCCAGCGCGCATCGGCAGCGCGCTGCAGCGAGGGCAGCGCCTGCTCGCGGCATTGCGGGCGCGGTCTTGACGCCAGGAGGTGCTGCACCTGCATGCGCGCCTGCAGCGGAGCACAGAAGCTGCCTTGGGCCCACTTGTGCTTGGACAGACAGCGCATGCACCAGCGAGACAAGTAAGTCTGCTCCTCTGCGACAGCGGTCTTTCGCGGTGGCTTAAGGGATAGCAGTGATTGGCATGGCACAAGACAGGGTCTCGATGCTTGCTGGGATGAACCAGCGTCCCCAGGGTGCACGCCTGCATGCATACGCTTCTACGTCCAAACTCTTAAGGCTAAGTGGGGCACTTTGGCGGCATCTGATGCAGTCCCTGCCCAGCCCAGGGTCAGGAGCCTCTTGCGGAACGCTTTGCCGGCGCTGACGAGGACGTGCGCGTCGCGCTCGGCCGCCTGCTGCGCCGGCTGGGCAAGCTCGGCCTGTGGCGTACGGGTGCGCCTGCCGGCCGGGGCGGGCGGCGGGGCGTGCGGCGCCTCGCTGGCGCCTGTCATCGCATGCTGGGCGCCTGTGATCGCTGCCGTTCTGACAGGGGCGCGACGCGCGGCGGACGCTGGGTACTCCGGCAGCCTGGGGTGAAATAGGAGGCGGGGGGGTTGGGGCCTCCGAACGGGCTTGCAAGCGTGCGGCGACGCATGCTGGCGGCGCCGTCACCTGCCCTGACGCATGCAGCAGCACCGCGCGCACAGTGTGGTATGCCCTACCTTTATATGCATCTAGAGTTGTGTTGGAGCAGGGTGGCAGGGGCCGAGCGGGCTTTCCGGGCATGGCCAGGCGTGCTGCTGGCGCCGCTGCTGGCGATGGCGGACGCGGCGCCGCTGGGCGTGGACGAGGCCGCGGCGGCGGCCGCCGCCGCGGACGTGCGCGCCGCGTCGCCGGAGGCACTCGCCGCCCCGGACGAGGCCGCCGTGCCCGCCAGGTGCCGGAGGGCGGGGCACCCTAACCCTGCTCTGCTTTTGTATTCAAACCTTTGGTCCCATGCTGAGCTGGCTGCATTGAGGAGAGCATGACCCCGAATGTCACGCCAAGCTTCTGCTAGCCAGCTTTCGGTAGGCATGCGCGCACCCTCGCCCTAACCTAACCATACGCGCAACCAGGGCGGAGGTGTGCCGCGACCTGGAGGCCGCGGTGCGCGCGTTTGGCCTGGAGGGCTGCTGGGCCTGGAAGCCGCTGCTGGACGGCCGGGAGGTGCGCAGCGCGCCGCACGCCGGGCAATTTGCGTTCTCTGCCCATCAGTCTCCTGTGCGTGAACATGGCCGCGCGCTCTCAGCGCAGGTTCACACGCAGAGCAGCTCGTGCGGGGCTGGCGCCAGGGCGCATGATACGCGGCATACCCTGGCATGAGACATGCACAGTGGCGGACAGTGAGGGGCCTGGGGCGCGGCGGCGGCGCTGCGCATGCATGCCGGCGCCTGCGCCGCCTGCCACAGCTGCCTGTGTGCCAGCTCAGCCTTGCCGCACGCATGCCCTCATCTCATGCATATCGACGGGTGTCACGCCCGCCCGGACCAAGCAAGCAAGCCATGCGTACCAAACCCGGGCGCGAGCGGGCGGGCAGGTCATGGCGGAGCTGCGGCTGCCGAAGGGCCCGCAGGTGGGCGAGGCGAGCGCGCGCGTGCTGGACTGGCAGCTGGCGCACCCGGCCGCGTCCGCCGAGGACTGCCGCGCGTGGCTGCGCACGCAGGCGCCCTGACGCATGGGGATGCGGCTGCGCCTCTGTCAGTCACGCCGGGGCTGCTGTGCGCTCTGGCCAGGGCCCCCTTTAGTGCTGTGTGTGAAGGCTCGAGGCTAGGTGGTGACAGGAAGGCAGTGTGTAGTGCAGACCCCGCCTGCACGCAACCTCGCAGAGCTGTGAGTAAAAAGTGCCGGGGTGTGCACAGCGCTGTGGTCATGCGGAGGGTCGACGCGCGAGAGGGGCATGAGCGCTGTTGCAGCAACACCACTGGCGCAGCGCAAGCAAGCAACCCCTGCGTCCACTCAGAAAAAAAAAGCTCACTTCTCCCTTAGCTAAACACAAGCATAGCCCAGGATTTCCCCAACAAAAGCTGAACGTGCGCTTCACTCAAACACCTACAGCCACTACCCAGCGGCTGTCCTTTACTGGTGGTGCACCATTGTACAGCCTCGCGGCACACTCTTCTAGAGCTGTCCAACGACCCTCAGGTGTGCTGACAGTCCCCTCACCGAGGCCCAAGCCTGCAGCCTGTGGTCTCTGCACACCAGTAATGCTCGCCCCCGCTCAGCAGCATTGTGCGGTGCCAACGCTGCTAGCATCCGCTGCTGCATGACATGCGCCGCTCATAGAAGCCGCTGCGTGCAACACTCCAATAAAGAACCCATGGGCACGCCAATCGCTTCCCTTTCACCAACGTCGCAACAGGCCCATCAGGCTGACGCCCAGCCGCGGCCAGGCACCCCAGCACCGCACGAATGCCGCGCTGGGCCGCATCACCAGACCGCAGACCCGGCGGGTGCCAAGGCTAGTCCAGGCGGGGGCCGGCGGCTGCCCCAGACTAACCCCGTATAAAATCCCAAGCCCCTCAGTACGACTCCTCCTTCTCCACGTCCGCGAGCGACAGGTAGTACTGCAGCGCGTTGGTGACCAGCTGCGTCATGGACGGGCCCAGCGGCTCGCCGTGGTACGTGACGTACAGGCAGTCCTTGGCCACCACGCCCTCGGTGTCCACCTGCGCCCGCCCGCCTTGTACTTATTATGTTTATGACCGGCCATTGGCCAGGCACAGAACATGACCATCAGACACCTGCGCCAGGCATGGCATGGTGGGCAGTCCCTTGGAGCAGCGGCGCTTCACGGCTTGGAGCACACACAGGCACAGCGCCCTCTGCGACAGCCGTGCCTTGCATAGCAAGCCCTGCCTCCACGCTGCCCAGCTGGGTGAGCGTCTCGTGCTCTCCCCAAGGCGTCTGGTTATCAGCCTGCGCATCAGCCACGAGCAAGGCCGCGGGTGCGGGGCGCCGCGCCTCAGCCGACACGACGTTGACGTTGATGTCCTTGAGCGTGTGCACGATGTCGGTGAGCAGGCCCGGGCGGTCGCGCGTCTGGATGAACACCTCGCTGTGGCTCGCGTCCTCATCCTCGCGGACGTCGATGACGGTCTCCACCACGTGCCTGCGCGCCCGGCAGCATTCATGCTTCGTGTGCGAGCCTCCTGAAGAGGCACAGGCACGGATGCTTCCAAGCATGCAGCGCCATCTGAGCCTGGCATCGTTCTTGAAATCATCCAGTTCCCCAGTCCTCCAACTCACCTCATCCACGCATGCAGCAGTACATACCTCCATGGCCAGATCATCAAGCAGCGGCGGGCCAGCACTGAATCCCTTTCACCTGATTGCAGCGCTGCTTGTGCACAGCGGCATCAGGAGGCACCCCTGCTCAACTGGCTGGCTCCTGCTCAGACATGCACCCACGCACCAAATCTGTGCTGAGCTTGCTCGAGCAAACCGGCTGCCTCTTGCGAGCGCAGCGCACAGCTGTGCACGTCACACTGTCGAAGGGACACACCCAAACAGGCCAAGCCCGCGCACCGGTTCTTCTCGCCGAGCGGCGAGAGCAGGTCGCGCGAGGACTCCTTGCGCGAGTAGGCGCCCCAGGCCATGTTGGAGCCGGCCTCCGGGTGGTACTGCAGCAGGTTGTTCAGGATGGTGAGCCGGATCTCCTCCACGCGCGCGCTCTTGAGGATCTTCTCGCTCGTGGTGGCGTCGGTGATGAAGAACTTGTGCTGGTGCGTGCCGTCGGCCGCGGGCTTGATGCGCGCGCGCCGGATGTTCAGCTTCAGGCTCTTCAGCGCCGCGATCTGCCGCGCCGCGCATGCCCCGCTGTTTTACTTCATCTCGCTCCTCACATGATTTATTTGTATAAGCTCGCCTTCCTGGCACGCTTTCCTTCGGAGCTCGCTCGCAACCTTTTGCGTTCATGACACGCACGACCTCTGTGCCTGCTGTCTCAGCAGTGACAGCAGCACACAACACGGTGCATCATTGAAAGCAGCAGCGGCCACCGCGCTGCACTACCGTATACGTGCAGCCAGGCGCGCCGGACGGCGGCGCCTCTTACTAGCCGCAACAGCAGCGCACCGTGTCGAGCAGCTCGCCCAGGCGGTCGCCGAACTCCACCGTCACAATCGTCGCGAACGGGTCATGCTGGTTGTCAATCTTCACCACCGGCTGCGGCACCGCGCCCGCGTCCGTGCTCACGCCGTTCGCCACTGCCGGGCTGGCGTCCACTGATGCGCTGCTCAGGCGCACGACAGCAGTCAGCGGCCAGGACGGGGCTCACCGCGAGTCAGGTCAGAAGGGCATGTGAGATAGAACCTGACTAGGCGCAAGCTCGGCACGTGGCAGGCAAATCCAGCGACGTGCGGCACTGCACGCGGCAATAGTAGCAGAGGAGCACCTCTTAACAGGCTGTGCAAGTGGCAGAGCCTTCCGCGCTGGGGTGCCGCGTCTGTGCAACAGCCGGTGCATGGGGTACAGAGCCAACAGGGCTGTGCGCCAGGAGTTGAACATGCACGCGGAACTGACCCGGCGCTCGGCAAAGGCAGCAAGGCGCACAGCACAGCCCCTAGCAGCCCGCACAGCGGCTCACCTGCACGTGATGCCGCGCGGGGCAGCTGCCGGTCGCCCTGCCGCGCGCAGCGCCGGCGCTCTCCTCCCTTCCCTGCACCTGCACCGGGATAGGGGGCAGTCACAGGCAGTTTGCTGACACGCAGCGGCAGTGTCGCACTAGGTGCAGCCAGTAAGGCACCCCCTGCACGTCACACTGGCCTTCCGACAACATCTATATTCAGACTAAGCTCTCGACCGTGCAATACTCTCCCTGAGCAAGCGGTGCCCCTCACCATGGTGTGGGGTGAAAGTGCGCCTGCGCGCACAAAGGCCGCACTGCGGCCTCTACGACGCCAGAAAGGCTGGTGCAGGCAACGAACGCCATCCTTGCGGCCGGGTCGTGCGCAGG
>JAABUV010007346.1_pt1 | contig 11595 bp, 14 predicted proteins | sample 5559971 | NCBI WGS metagenome assembly JAABUV01 (sample SAMN10711881, study PRJNA513362) | rock metagenome | isolation source: Antarctica rocks | place: Antarctica: Victoria Land, Knobhead nord | collected 2015-12-19
AAGAAGGTCGATTACATTCAACTATTTTGAGAAGCTTATCGGAAGTTATTTCCTATATTCCTTCTCAAAAACTTCTCAAACACTTCCAATAGTCTTCTCAAACAATATACTAAATGAATATTTTGAGAATGCTTTGAGAAAAGAAATTTGTGGAAGTGATATGTGACCACTGCCATGCATCAACCATGATTGATCCTGCATAGAATACATTGCTGCAAACTGCATACGGCTGTTTCAGCTCACTGCAAGCTACATATGATGTTTCACCCAAAATTTTGTACATTTTGATTGATGCCTAGCATGCATTTTTACAAATGCATACAAGCACTGTCGTCTGCCAACGAGCTTACTGCAATCTACAATCAGACAGGCCTAGGTTTCCTAACTGCTGGCGCGCATCAATCTGAGTGTCATTGTGCCTGCAGTGATTCATTCACAGCTTGCATGCATATGCACTGGTGCAAACTGCATACAGGTGCTATGAAATGTTGATCCAGCTCACTGTGAGTGCTAGATGAAGTGAGAGTACAGATGCAGTCACTACTGTGATCCATCAATCACAACTGAGTACCAGGGTAGTGTCACTGAATCATTAGATGCACAGCCTGCATGCATTAGTGCAATGGCTCTAGGGAATACAGGCACTGTACATTGAAAATTCAGGTCACTGCATGCAACAAATAAATTGACTGCTGTGAGGCTTAATCCATAATTGACTTTCAGGCTGCTTCAATAAAAGTACATCTTGCATGCATTGCTACAACATGCATGTAAGCGCTATGAGTTGTCATGCCATGAGTCCTGATCATCTCAGTACAAGCTACAAATGTGAAGATCACTGCTGCAACCAGAAGTGAGGCTGCTGCAATTGACGCAAAGCATGCATGCAATGCTGCAAATTGCATGCAGGCAGTGATACAGATGTAAGACGGCAACCCAGCTCACTGCAAGGTACCCATGTATTGACTGCTTTAGAGAATTGACCAAAATCAAATTGCAGGCTGCTGTATTTGATGCAGGCCAACCAATCAAGCTGATCTGCGCTTGCCATTTGGCCCAACACGACAGTCATGAACATTTCCTGCCTTGCCAACTTCAGCCCTCTGGCCCATAGCTGCGATGAACAAAGGGCCAGCAGTCATGTCCATCTGAAGTCTGGACACAGTTGGCTCATGTCTCAATCTGCATCTATCTAGCACAGCAAACTAATATGTGAACAAGCCAGACACACTTGACATTTGGGTGATGGTGTGCACCCACCTCGCATATTGCATTAGCTTGCAGAAAACATCCCAAGTCTTTTGCTCATCAGGTGTATCATGCATCAAACAGATCTGCTCTTCATGACATGTTCAGCATCAGTAGCTGCTGCAGAGGATGCAAAACTGTGTGCTGAAGATGCAGGCTGCATGCATGACTCACGCTGAGTCACCAAATATGTCATTGCAGACTGCAGCCAATGTACCCTTATGCAGTTCCCCATCAAATAACTGAGTGCGATCAGGCCTGACAGGTAGGGTTGGCCAGTGAAGCTTGCCACAGCTTGCTCTTGGAGTTGGCGAGGTGGAGCGTTGCCTCTGAGATCCAAGGTCTCTGGGGCCTTGGAGGTTGCTTCAGCTGACATGGTACAGTAGCAGCAGATTCAGCATAGATCCTCACGTTGGGAGCAGCACGCAGCAGGAGTGCTGCACAATAAAACAGTGTGCAAAAGCCATAGCAGTAAGCAATTCTAGGGAACCATTACTGTACAGCTGGCATCATAAGTCTGCTTACACACATTTTCATTTGTGTGGCCTTGAACATTGTTGTGCATCCCCAACTGACATATGAACATCAGTCACCATCCCATTAGGGAGTGCACACCCAACTATGCAACCCCAGCTGTTCAGATTCCCGCAAACCCTAGCCAGACTCAAATTTACCACGTTATAAGCTGTTGGCAAAAGGCTGACGCAGTCAGCAGTCGAAGTCATTAGGAATTAGCGGCTAAACTCTCGCATTTTTTTCTGCACAGGCTGTGCAATGTGCTAGGTGAGCCTCTGCAAGTGGTTGTACTGAAAAGAAAGGTCTGATCAGGCTCAACCGGTTACCTCTGTCAGAGGCAAGCTTGTCCAGGCAGTAAGCCTTTGCTACCTCTTGTGCAAACAGCCACTGCTTCCTGCTTGCTGCTTTGCTGAGAAAAGCAGATACTAGGCAAGACAGCTGGCCTGTTTTGCCAGAAGGTTTGACCTTCACAGGGTATTGCTTCCTATGAATCTTGCCTGCTGGGCAACCTCGAACCTGACTGTTGGCTGACACCAGCTTTCTTGCCTCACTCACTTGCTTTAGCCAAAGCCTTGCAGCTTGCGGCACAAGCGTTTTCAACGGCAACGGTCACAGCAGCAAGTGCGCAGGCTCGTCTGCTAACCCTGGCTGGCATCACCGCCATTTGCATTGCGCACAGCATTCACTCTAAGGTTTCTGCTTCAGCAGTGCCGTTACTGTAAGCAGACTTTTGACGGCAGCTGTATGCAAGCAAATCAGAGGACATGCAGCAGTGGCAACGTAAAATAACAGTAATGAGCAACAACAGAGCATACAGCATGACTCGTATGCAATAGTAGCATTACGCCTTAATAGCCACATTGTTGCCGTTCAATGGTAGCAACATGAAAGCATGATGCCATTCAACAACAGCAAATGTTCTCTGTGGCAAATAACATTGTCCAGCTACATTACCAGCAACAGCATTCAGCTGTGATGTCGTCCAGCTGCAGCAACATCGAGCTGCAATGACGGATACAATGTGCAGCTGCAGCACTGTTTGACTGCGGCAGTGTGCCATGGCAACCCAAGCCCAGAAGATACAACATGTAGCTAAACCAGAAAATTGCAACAGAATATGCAGAAGACAGCTACAGCAACATGCATCAGCATTAAGGACAGCTGCAGCACCATGCACAGTATTCCGATGCAGCAACAGAAACAAGTAGCAGCAGCAGCATGCAGCAAGTACATGCAAAAAGTCAAGCAGTAGGCCATGCAGCAAGAACAGTTTGCTGTAGTGACGGTGCAAAGGACCAGTGATGTGCAGCAACAACATGCAGCAACTACAGCAATACCTGACAGCAGCAGCATGCAGCAGCAGCAGCAGCCTACAAACCACAACAGCAGCCTACAAACCACAGCAGCAGCCTACAAACCACAGCTGTGCAACAGCAACACAACGAACAAAAGCAAGGCAGCAGCAGTACAAGGCACAACAGCAGCAGGAACATGCTAGTTGTCAGCAGCAGCAAGCATGAGAAACACCAGAAGCACCAGCAGCAGCAAGCATGAGAAACACCAGAAGCACCAGCAGCAGCAGCAGCAGCAGTGACAGCAGCGTTAGACTCAAGCAACAGTGTGGAATACAACAGAAGCATCTAGAGTGCAGCCCACCCCGCATGTATGAGTGAGGCAACTTTCTGATGGTGTGCGCATGATCAGCATGCAGATGAGGCTTACCCAGATCCCTGGGGCTTCCCAAGCATGCATTTAGCTTTTGTGGCGAGGCGAATAAACAGCATTGCATTGATCAGTCCTCCTCCGTGCTTCAAATACGACTGAATGTTGTTCATGATGACGTCAGCATGGTCGTTACATCGGTGTGGCGCATTTTCATTTCCAAAAGGCTTCAAAAGCGTCGTCAAATCTGCTTCGAAGGTCGCAGACATCAGAGCTGCTAGAAGACAGTCCAATCGTCGTATTTACTGCAAATTTTGCGCAATTTTCCGAAATCTGAGGTTCGTTATGGTCATTAAAAAGTATTGCTGCAGTTGTCTGAGGACCTTTAAATACAAAAATAATGGAAAGAGGATCTATTCGATCAAATGTTATTTCAAAACAGACCGATAAGCATTAAAATCCAAGGGAACTTAGCACAATACTCTCTAAGCTAGCACACAACTTTAGTTTTACCTAAGAGACCTGGGTCGCCATCTGCATTAGTGGGGGCGTCGTGCATCACATCAAGGCCTCCTTCGTACGAATCTTGCTAAGCTTGCCAGCACTTACCCACGCTGCAGGCTTAACTTTAACATTCGCATATGGCACTAAGGCAAGCAAAAACAGCATTGGCAGCTTTCTGTTTGGCCATAATCTGTCACGTTGTCAGCGGTTCCGCAAGGTCGATAGGCACATCAAAAAGAGGCTGCTTAGAGTATCTTCGATATTTGCCAAGCAACTGGGAGCATCAATGGTTGACGCAAGCCTCAAGCCGTCAAAACGCTATATGCGAGACCATTAGACGAGAGAGCAGAGAGAGCAACGTCTGGCTCGAGGGCGTAAATGACCAACGTGACCTGATTTCTCATTATGCAATAGACGAGTCGCAGCAATCAGGGCAACCAGACGCTGTCATGCCTGTGTTCTTGTACCGCGACACATGCTCATGGAATCGCAGACAAATCCGTATACCAATTGAGCCTGCAGTTGGATTATTGAGGAGCCCATTTGCAGAGCCTTGTGGTTTAGGGAGTTCGGCAGTCGATGTTCAAGATCGAAACTATATGCTTCTAGCGCCAAAAGATTTGACACATTATTACCCAGGTAGAAAGTTGTTGTTTGACCTCGGAACCGGCTCTTCCTTCCAGTCGAGCTTGAGCTGGTTTGTAGAAAGCTACGCCCGGAATGGGATTGAGTTTGACGAGATTTGGGCTTGGGAAGCTTTGCAAACAGAATCTCACATGTACTGGCGGTCTGTGCCGGAAGAATACGTTCCGCGGCTACATTTTTACAACACCTATGCTTCAGATCAGCTGGTCCCGTCTGCTCCTCTGGAGATTATCCGAACGCACTTCAAACAAGGCGATTTTATTGTCGTAAAGCTCGACATTGACAATGAAATTCTCGAAAACAGTATCATGAAGCAAGTACTTGGTTTGAAGCACATGATAGGCGAGCTGTTCTTCGAAAAGCATTTCGACGCTCCTGAGATGCATCCTTATTTTGGGGAGCTCAACACCTCATTCACTGACACCCTGAACGTGTTCCATGAATTTCGCAGCGCAGGAGTTCGTCTACACTACTGGCCTTGATGTTCGATATCGATTGCTCGTCATCAATCAGCATGTCCGGTCATCGTTGCCGAATTGTGCTATGATTGCGACGACATTTGTGACTTGTGTTCACAGTCTTTCGCTGCCGAACTAGGTGCTACAAAATGCTAAATGCACAACCTGACAAAGTGCTAAATGCACAACCTGACAAAGTGCGGATTGCGGGCTTGTCCAAGTTTCCGTCCGTGTCTGTGCCCTATGATTCCAATTTTTGCGTCTTGGCCGACCCTGTAGCATTCACTATCTTGCTCGCCACTGCGCTTCTTGCCAAAAAACGAATTGAATGGCTTTCCCAGCGTTTTGTGATCTGGAATGCATGAAATCATGAGTGCAATGCTGTGATTGCAAAAGAAAATTCCATACGGTACAGCCATAACTTTACGGCAAATCCTCGAGACAAAATGTCATCTGCACTTGGTTGCCCAGGATTCCGAGCAACCTTTGAGGGTAGTTGTACTTCTTGTGATATACTGCACTAAGCTGGCAAGGAGCAAGCTTCTCCATGGGCCACATGTTGCAGCTGTTGTCATTCTCGAATCATTGAGAAGCTTGCTCCTTGCAAGCTTAGTGCAGAATATTACGAAAAGTACAATGACTGTGTGGTCATCACGAACAGGTTGGCTAAGTCCTTGATGCCCACATAGTCACAAGATTACTTGAACAGTATGGTAGCAGTTTTGAGTGGACTAGGAAGTAGCTGATGTTGAAGCAGCCCTTGGTGCTTGCATGATGCATGGACAGTCATGCTTGTGGCTTACATGGTAGCTTTGAGCCTTGTGTAGAAGCACAGTTGTACCATCAAGGGCATAGCAAAGTTGGCCAGCTGACTCACTTGCTTGTTTATTAAGTTTGACTTAGTTCCAGTTGTGACTGTCATCAATTGGTTGCAAGTTCTAGCAATCTGGACTGTGATGTTGCTGTGATCTAGATTCTCGACTCTCTGCGCCTTGCAGAGCTGTATGTAATCATGCCATGCCATCAGCATGTAGCTACAAAAAAAAGGTGTCGCATCAAGGCTCATACCCTCATTGAACTCTATAGCTGCACTTGCTAGCACAGGACAGTTTGTACAGACCCACCACTAAGGCTGTACGCAGCCATCACAGAGGCAACTCCTTGCCTACCAAGGCATCTCAGGCCTACCAAGGCTGTACCATGGAGTTGCATGCACATGACAACTACTAGGTATAATAAAGCCCCACGCCCCCTCCCTTTTATGTAGTTCTACATAGAATAGACTGCAAGCCTCTGCTGTGTTGCCTCTTGCTATCAACATCAATGATGAAGGTTACTGTGACTGGGCCCATATTGCTGCAAACTGCATAGAAGCCCTGCAAATTGTCCATGTAGCTCATGCGACACATTGCAGTATCATGCAGTGTATCCAGAATCAAATTTCAGATTGCTGTGCTTAGCATGCTGACTGCTTACAGTCACTATGAACTGTCCACCTTAGCTCAATGCAAGCTTCATGTGTGTTGCCTCATGTCATGCATTGTTTCCAGATCAATTGCCAGGCCACTGTTATGGATGCACAGGATGCATGCGTTCCTGCAAACTGCTTACACTGGCTGTAGACTGTTCATTTCAGTCAAGGCAAGCGTGATGTGTATTGCCTCATGTCATGCATTGTATGTAGAATTGAGTTCCAGGTTACTGTGCTTAATGCATAGTATGCATGCATTGTTGTAATGCTTACAGCCATTGTAGACTGTCCACTTGACTCAATGCAAGCTTCATGTGTACTGACACATGTCATTTGCTGTATCCAGAATTGCTTGGCAGGCCATTGTTATTGATGCACACAATGCATGCATTACTGCAGACTTCTTACAGCCACTGCAGACCGACTTTTTGAATGGCTCAGTGCCAGCTACAGGTGTATTGAGTGCTGTCATGATTGACCAGAATGAAACTAGGCTGCATTGTCCCTTTTTGCGATGCTACATACATGCATCTCTGCAGCCTGCAGGTGCTGCACATGATCCTTGGTGACCATGACCTATGTCTACATACGCAATGTCTATTTGGAATTGAGGAATAAATAACACTGTGATAGTCCAAACTGCACATCTGCAAGCTCTTGTGAGCTTTTCAGGCCTGTCATGTTCTTTAAGCAGTGAATTTGTCAGTATTGTGATGTTACGGTACCTTGTATCTGCACAGCAAGCTTTGAACAATCTGCCATGGTACAGCCCATCAACACTTTTAGCAAACAGATACAACTTCTTGGTAGTCATCTTCACAACGTACACGAAATATGGTAATCGACCTAAAGCTGAGCAATGCTTTTGGTTGAATGGGAATCGCTCACATCGACTGTGGAAAAACGCAGATCCGTTTTTCAGAGTTACACCTGCCATACACATGCATGGCATCTGCGCTGGCTGGTGTCTTCTCTGCAAAGACATTGGAGTGATCAAATCTGTATTTGCCATTCCGTGTGTGAGGATGGCTAAGGCCGCACTCCCCAAACATCCAGCTTGAGCAGGCCTTTGTGTATCTCAACATTGGGCAGCTGGGTACTGACAAAACTATGATAGGGGACCATGCAACTTCTGCTCATTGGCAGACAAGATCAAGATGTGAGGGGGCAGCAAGCGTTGCATTTCAAATTGAATTGCATACAACCTGGCAACCACTCTGCCCAACACCTAGTGCTGATTGAAACCCCTCACTAGCTACTGTCTGAGCATACCAGCAAGCTTGTGTCTTCTTTGCAAGAAATCACGGTGTATGCAAGATGCCTTGCACTGGGTCAGGTGTGTGCAGAGGCGCTTCAGCCAGACAGCGCTGCATACCGACACAACACTGTGCTGCATACCGACACAACACTGTGCTGACTTTCCTGTTTGTTGGCAGCTTTGCTGGCGCAGCATTGCTGGGACAGCTTTGCTGGCATTGAGGCCAGCAATTGCTGTCAGCTGCCCATAAAGAGCTAGCCAAGTGACGATCAGACATACTGCTGCATCTTGAAGTTCGATAGCGTGCTGTGAATGCAAAACTATGTTTCTAGAGGAAATGATACCTTCATGTTCCTTTGTGCCGGCAGGCAAGCTGTACAACAAATGCCCCCGTCTTTCCACAGAATTGCTGCTCTAGCAATGCGCATGTCTTGATCAAGTACAGCAGACAAACTGGAGATTCCTGGCATCTGCAAGCCACGCACCTTCCCTTGTATGACTATTTCTCCTTATCAATAAGTATAAGCAGACTTGTGACTAATCAGACATAACACCTCTTTGGAAGTCATGTTGATTGACGTAATCGACGTAATTGACTGTGATTTAGCATTGAGGGCTGATCTTGCTGATGGCGTCCGAGGCAAAGTCAGCCCAGTAAATAACAGTCACGTTTACTGTCAGTCATTTTACAGACGCTCAGTCTGTACAGACCAGCTCTCGTCTAAAGCAGAGTCCGACACTTCCACACAAGTCGTAAAGCATTTCGTCAGTTTCTTGTGCTCCACCATCACTTCCATCTACAAAAAAGATTTCCTCCACCGCATAATGTCGAGCAACTTCATCAAGTAGCCAATGATGACCATGGTGCATTACTCCAAAGATGACATGGGTGAATTCATGTGAAGAAACTCTGCTTTCTATGTCCTCACGATCCACTGGGAAATGTTGCAAATGAAAAGCGTACGTATAACCTTTGCCATACACTGTTTCCCGAGTGTCATAAGCATTGCTGTACATCCATGAGCGCTTGGGAAAATCTAGCACATGTTCGCCAAACAATGAGCGCAAGCCATGAAACAAAGTCTCTGCTTGATAATCTGGATAATGGGTCTCTGATGTGGGAGCTCCGACAAACAATATCTTGGTTGCTTTGATTGAGGAGAACGACAATAAATGTTGCGCCATAGCCTCTGTTGTGAGGAATTTTGAACATGTGATTACGAAGGCCCCTTAGATTATCGTGGTAAAGTTTGAAGTCAAACTCACCGTATTTCAGCAATTCGGCAGAAGAGTTTGTGCTCCCTTCTATAGTCATGTGAATTCCGCCGTGGTTCAAGCCTTTCAGCTCAAGTATCGAGAGCAACATCCTTCTTGGCCAACGGAACATGGTGCCGTTTGGAATTTCAGCTGCGTCAGGCATGTAAGGTATACATCCAGCTGCCAAAATCTTATAATGGCGCAAGCAGTCCCAGCCACCTTTCTTGTAAGTTGCAGCAAACATAGAAATGGCGTAACCTTTGTAGTAAGACGCCTGGTCCGGAAATAGGTACGTGTCGTACCGACCAGAAATGATAGACGCCAAGACCCGCGATTTAGAAGAGTGTTCATGTAGGTCCGTGATAAGGTTTCGGGGAATAGAAAACGATATCGGATATACTTCGAACGAGGTGTTACGGTAACGCTGCGGGCATGAGGCGTGTGACGCCCTAGTCATCTCAAGGCCAGGCTTTTGCGTTGGCGACCTGGTCAATGTCCGGACCCCCAGCAGGGAGAGCCAGTCTGAATGTGACGACATCCTTTCATCACTGTCCCATGAGCGTCCTACGCTTAAAGAAGCACGTTCGTTCGTGCTTTACCAGGCATTGCGATGGACAGAAAAGACGTACCTGGCACATATCCGGAGGTGATGATGAACGCGGTGCATATCATCGTTGCGACCGCGGCTGAGCAGACAACAGAGCTATCTGTTCTCTCATTCCTACTCATTTAGGGTGGGTTTAGCTCAGCTGATGCACCGTACAAGATGCCCATACGGCAAGCAAGTCCTGCGGCTTGATGTGGAGGAACTGCACTTTCGCCAGCTTTGATTCATTGTTAACTCAAACAAGGCTGCAGCATTCGGCCGTTTGAGTCATATATTACTTGTCGCTGAGCCGGGTCTTTCTTGATTGATTCTGATTGAGATGACTCGATATGTCGCGCCCTGCGATTACTAATCGCCGATTAAGAATTCATAACTGCCATAATGCTGACATGCAGCGCAGCGCCAGTCGACTCTATTCAAATCATCACAAGGGGGTCCCCCCAAATGACTGTGGCAGGGCGGCAAGAAAGCAAAGGTGCACACTGTGGAGTGGTTGTGCTGCAGTGATTCGGCCCACAGCCTCACATGCATGCTATGTCGCAAGATGCTAATGAACAAGTCGATAGAGAAAAACGCGTCAAGTCTACAGCCCAAATATGTAAGCACAACCTTATTTAACACTTTCAGTGTTAAGATTGGAAAGCATCCACCAACGTGGGGCGCGGCCTTGCGACAAACGGCACAATTATTGCAAGCTGTTTGATGAGACATGCCGCCACATGTCTAAGCTGTGCTGTTTTATGCACAAGCCTATCAGCAAATCAAGTCAAATGCAGAGGGCATCCTATCATAAAACCCCACCAACAAGGACTTGTAACATGCAGCAGTGCCATAACAGCTTTCTTGAAGTATGTTCCCCTACGGTGACCAAGGGGATTCTTGACGTACGTTCCCTTAGGATGACCAAGGTGTGACCTGTGTCTGCTGTTTTGGGCAAGATGTGTTTGCCATCTGGTGCCATTGACAGCACAACTTATGTTAGCTAGATTTATTGCTAAATTTGTTATGATGTACATGTCATTGGTATTGCATACATTTGTCTGCATTGCATCATCTTTTTTGGCAGAGCAGCGCTGTATGCAGAAAACAGAATGGACACAATCGTGCTCAATGATCTGTGCTGCGTGTTTCATGAAAATTCACTGTTAATAAGTCAGACTCTGCTCACAATTTTATACATTCATTTGCTTGACCCACTACGGACCACATACCAACACCGTCCTTATTTTGAAGGGGCCTGCTTAGACGCTTTGAGGGCGTCCCCGAGACGCCCCCTTCTCGAGATGAGAAATCCAGAAGCCCCTTCTCTGCGGGACGGTCCCAAGAAGGAGCGTCCTTCAAGCGTCTCCAAGACAGGGCTTCTCGTGAGCGTCTCCGCTTCTGGAGAAGCTACGTCTGAGACGCGCCGTTTGAGACGCTCTTCATAGCAAAGCGTCTGCGACGCTCATTCGATTCGATTCGATTCGATTCGATTCGATATGTTTCATGTCCTGGGGGCAACAGGGACCCAAAAGACAAAAAAAAATCAGTTCAGTGAATCAAGAAAGGTACCTGTGATGTCTGATACAGCTCATAGCATGCATGTGCAAAATGCATAAGTGAAATCCTGCCTAGACGTGTTGAAATTATTGTACATCCTTGCACAACCAAAAGTGTCCGTAAAAGTCAGCATAAAACGGTGATAAACCACCTTTAGTTGCCAAATGCACCAATGTATATGTGCCTGCTAAAACAATCAGTACAAAGACTCAAGTTGCACTAAACTTGAGCATCTGGAGCTCCAGTTGCCCCATGCCTCTTGCATGTGCGTGTCTTGTCAGCGTGGCGGAACAATGAAGATCCTCTGTAAAAAGGCTTGTGGCCCTTTGACATTAGGGTGTCAAAATCTGCAGTCATGTCTTGCCTTTGCTTTTTTTGCAATCTTGTCAGATCATCGTCATATCTGAGGCTGACTTCTTTAAGGTGCTTT
>JAABUV010007348.1_pt1 | contig 11593 bp, 12 predicted proteins | sample 5559971 | NCBI WGS metagenome assembly JAABUV01 (sample SAMN10711881, study PRJNA513362) | rock metagenome | isolation source: Antarctica rocks | place: Antarctica: Victoria Land, Knobhead nord | collected 2015-12-19
CTCGTCGAGGTCCAAACGAGCCTGCGAGGGACCCTCCGGGAGCTGGCGGTAGCTGTGCGACTACCAGTAGATTAGCTACCGTGCCATGGGGACAACGCTGTGTCGATGGGATGCTGGCCTACCATGGTTTGTGACTTGAGGGCCCGCAAAGGGTGCAGCGTATTCGAGTGTGTTTTATCTGCACTGCCGTGTCAGCTGTTTCCTCAACGCCGAATTCAGATCTGCGCTTACATTGTCTTTTGTGGATATAGGGCGGTTGTGTATTCTGGTGAGGTGTATCTTGGTTTAGTATGCGAGAGCATACAGCAAAATTGGAAGAAGCACTGCGAGTGTAAGTGGTGGTGGACGTGAAAGCAGGGCTTGGCGGCTGCCAAGGCAACGGGAAAGAAGCTCGGACAGAGCATGACTGGAAATGGAAGGAGCGGACCCTTGACTCTGTACTAATACCACATCAACCAACAAGCAGAACAAACGAATTCAGGTGATATCTGAGGGAGCGCTGCATGGTAGCAAGGTACCGTGGGAGGTGAAGAACAGGTCTGCTTGCCATTCAACAATTTTGAAAGAGCTGGGGTGTCTGCGCATCTTTGTGTGAAAGACTGGCGGATCCAGAACGTCCACGCTTCTACTGCCGATTGCTCGCGCTTCGCATTGTCTTTTACAAGAGCGGCGCAGATGCCTGCTTGCTGATCGAGCCTTCATTGTGGCGTACAGCCGGGAGGCGTGTGTCGTGTACGCATACAACCAGCTCGATCGCACAAGGTCGGCAGGCGCAGTCTCGAAAGAACCGAGACAACGACGCGGCGATTGTAGAGTTGCTATGGGGCTCCGAGGAGTTCTGGTACGAGACATCAATGCACGAACCCCCAGTGGCAGATGAGGGAATCTACAACCCTCGTACATAATCTCCAAGATATTCTTCCGCACCCTGACAGCGAGAGCAATCTAGAAGACAACGAGATCAAACCGTCAGCACCACGAGCTCGCCAGCTTTCATAGTCGAAGCTACGCCCAACTTCCAATCAAGTATACTCCAAGCATGCCTGCCCTCCATCTCATAGGCGCTGGTCGTACGGATTGGACACCGGAAGTAGTACTGAGTGCCAGTCTTACAGGACGCGTAGGGACAATCGAAGCCGCATGGGGACTTTCCCAGGCCATGATGTAAGCGTATCAGATCCATATTCGTACAAATTCGGGTTGTCGATGCTTTGTTTGAAGTCGAGACGGTACGGACTTTTATGCATTCTCAGCCGCTCATGGCGGGGTCCTTGTGCACGCGTCTCCCAGACAAACCTCAGACTCGACATCGACAGACACGCCTGACGACCGTCACTGCAACTCACCCTTTACGCTCGATAAGATGGCGGACGAAGATGTCGCAACAAGAGCCCCGGAGAGCGATGCTCAAGAGGCACAGACAACAAGCGGTATTCCAGGCGACACGAAGGCAGATCAAGGTGCCGCCAGTATGGGAGTAAGCAAGTTGACGAAGAGCCGCCGGTTTGCATGGCACTGATGGTGGATCAGGAGCATTGCACAACGGACAGACCTACCCGTACTCCTCCCATGGCCCCCAAGAAGAAAGGCAACGAGGAGAGCGCAGGCTGACTGGCTTGCAGCTGCCGGCGAGAGTCCTACCGGCGTATGTCTTCTCCAACGCTTCTAGATCGATCCAAACCCCTCGAATGTAATGCTGAGTCCGTACGCAGGAGATCACGAAGTACAACGAGATTGAAGTTTATGTCTCCAAACCTTCAGACTACCCTCACAACTCAGGCAAGCTCCTGCTTCTCCTGACCGGCGGCACCGGCGTGCATAGCACGAACAATCAAATCCAAGCCGACAAATATGCGGCCGAAGGCTTCCTGGTTGTCATGCCCGACCAGTACATCTCCCCAGCCCCAGCTCCCGCGCGACTAGCTCACACAGAACCCACAGATTCGGCGGCGACCCAGCCCCGACCACCACAACCTCCACAGCCCCCGCCGAAGCGCACCCAACCATCATCGAGCAAGTCAAACTCGGCGTCGCCTCCGTAGCCAAGAGCTTCACAATCGACATGTGGCTCGCCCGCCACACGCCCGAGAAAGTCCTCCCCATCCTCCACAGCGTCCTCACCTCCGTCAAAGAAGAATACGCCGACGCCGTGAGCAGCGGCGGCGGCATCTACGCCGTCGGCTACTGCTTCGGTGCCAAGTACGCATTGCTGCTCGCTGCCGACCTCCACAAGGACGTTGCGGCAGGGCATCGCGCGCCGGAGATGCAGGCGGAGGAGGGGATGGCCAGGCAAGGGCCGCAGGTTAAGTGCGGGGCTATTGCGCACGGGACGCAAATCACTGTGGAGGAGCTGGCGGGCGTGAGTGTGCCGATGTGTGTTGTGGCGGTCAAGGAGGATCCGCTGTTCCCGGATCTTGTGCGGGAGCAGGGCGTGGAGGCGATGCAGAAGAAGGGTGTGGAGCATGAGGTCAGCGTGTACGACGGCGTGCCACATGGCTTCGCCGTGTTGGGGGATTATGCGGACGAGGGGATTGTGGAGAAGCAGAAGGAGGCGTTTGGGCAGATGCTGGCGTGGTTGAAGAAGCATTGAGGTATGTGCCTTCCGGTGAAAGATCGCCACTGGACTCGGCCAGTTGGCGTTGATCAAAACGATCTTTGCGTGACTGGGGATCGTGGGGCTGCCTTCGCGAGTATCGATACTCAGCTATAGATAGCACATCACGGCCTTCACGACAGCTCCCCCTCACATTTCCGTTGGGTATTATCCGCCGTCCTCGCCGAACGCCATTGAATGCTTGCCTCCCAGGACGAGAATCACCCGCCCCATCCTCCAACGTCAAATCAACTCCACATCGCCCCTCCTAACCGCCTCCTTCACCGTACTCCACCTCATCACCCACACATCTCCTCTCGTCAATTCCGCCTCGCTGACCTGACTCGGACCCTGTATCTCCACTTTCCCAGCATCCCTCAGCACGCGACAGAACACCGCAGTATCCTCGTCCGGCTTGTCGACCATACTGATGCCTCCGGCCGTGTCGTCGAGTTTCTGCAGGTTCGTTGGGAAGGCGGAGAGGAAGGAGGTGCTGTAGTGGTTGGAGAGAAGGGCTTGGTGGGAGGCGAGGTACTGTCGCTCGAGTGGGGAGAGAGTTTCGGGGAGGGTGAGGTAGTGGTGGGGGTAGGCGTCGACCTGGTAACGATCCTACGTTAATGCTGGCCGACTGTATGAGTCTGGTCCAGGGGTTGATATTGTCACACCTTGGCTATCCGCGCTCGCAAGAACGATCGCACGAGGAACTTGTACCGCTCCAGCTCCGTCTGCAAGATGACGAGGGTGAAGTTGGCTTGCGGATCCATGGGGCCCGTCATGTCCTCGATGTTCGATATCTACTGTTGCCTCCTTCGTCAACACGACGCCCTCGTCTGCTGTATTGCCTACGCCGGTCCACGTACTTGTTTTCCTAGTCGTTCCATCACTCGCTCCACCAATTCAGTCGGGTAGGGCAGCAGCTCTGGCGCTGTCCGTTCGGCGACCCATGCTCGCGTGAGGGCTTGGAGATCGAGTGTTCGTTGTGAAATGGGTGGGGCGGACACTGAAGCGAGGATGTCGGCGATGTCGTCGTCCATGCCTTGTCCAGATCGCACACGTATCTTGAACAATGTAGAAGCTCGCGAGGGAGACGCGTTGAATTCCATATTGATGCCTTAGGCATGACGTCTTCTCTTTCCGGGCTTCGTCGCGACTGCCCCACCATGCGAAAGCGGATCTTTGCTGCGGACGCGCAACACTTTGATGCACTGGAGGCGGCCATTTCTTCATAAGCTGAAGACGTTGAAGAGCTAGAGGCTTGCGAACGACACACACTGAACACCGCTCACCATGAATGTCCTTAAGCTGCAAAAGTACACTCCGAGCCACATTTCAGCTCAAGAAACAGCTCCCGCTAACACTCCAAACACAGGAAATACCCTCAATTCCAGCAGTCGGATATCTACGGACTGACAGATGCATTTCGCAAGCTCGACACCGACGACCGAGGTTGGGTAGACGAGGGTGTAGCGATCAAGTCCGCGCAGAACACGGAGAGGCAACCGTACGATGTGGTCCGCCAGGCGTTGAGAGAGGTGGACGTTGGCAGCTCGCGACATGTGGAATTGGACGACTATGTCGACCTCATCGCCCGCTTACGGCAGAGCAGTCCGGAACAGCAGCGTACGGGAGTCGTTCCGGGTCGGTCCCGAGGCATGAGCAATGCCGCAGGTGGAGGAGCAGCAGGGTCATCACCACAGACGTCGCAGCATGCGAGCAAAAGCAGCCAGGGCGGAGGCCGGATTACGGTTGGTGGCGCGACGGGAAGCAGCCAGCATACCATCAATGAGGAGGAGCGGACCGCATTCACCTCCCACATCAACGCTGTGCTCGCTGGCGACCCGGATATTGGCCACCTGCTCCCGTTCCAGCTCGATACGTTCGAAATGTTCGACCAGTGCAAAGACGGCTTGCTCCTGGCGAAGCTTATCAACGACAGCGTACCGGACACAATCGACGAGCGTGTGCTGAATAGAGTTGGGAAGAAGATCAAGCAGCTGAACACGTTCCAAATGACGGAAAACAACAACATAGTCATTGAGTCTGCGAAAGGCATAGGGTGCAGTGTGGTCAACATTGGTTCGGGCGACATCATAGAAGTGAGAGAGCATTTGATTTTGGGCTTGATCTGGCAAATCATCAGGCGAGGATTGCTCGGCAAGATCGACATCAAGCTTCATCCGGAGCTGTACAGACTGCTGGAGGACGGCGAGACGCTGGAACAGTTCCTGCGATTGCCGCCAGAGCAGATTTTGCTGAGATGGTTCAATTACCACCTGAAGAATGCCAAGTGGCACCGGACGTAAGTCATGCCAATCGAGCAAGCGGGTGCATTGCGCTGACACTTGCGCAGAGTGAAGAACTTCTCGAACGATGTGAAAGACGGCGAGAATTACACCGTCCTCCTTAACCAGCTCGAACCCAAGATCTGCTCCCGCAATCCTCTCCAGACGTCTGACCTGCACCAGCGCGCCGAGCAGGTGCTGCAGAACTCCGACAAGCTCGACCCGCCATGCCGGAAATTCTTGACACCCACCTCACTCGTTGCTGGCAATCCCAAGCTCAACCTCGCGTTCGTCGCTAACCTCTTCAACAACCACCCGGGTCTAGAGCCCATCACCGAAGAAGAGAAGGCCGTGATCGACGACTTCGATGCGGAAGGGGAGCGGGAAGCACGCGTCTTCACCCTCTGGCTCAATTCTCTCGATGTCAAACCAGCCGTCGTGTCCTTCTTCGACGACCTCAAAGACGGCACTGTCCTCTTACAAGCCTACGACAAAGTCATACCCGGCTCAGTAAACTGGAAGCACGTGAACAAGCCTCCCGCGAACGCTGTCACAGCTACCAGCCAGGACCCAGACGAAACTTACCTGACCATCAAATCCGGCATGGGCCGCTTCAAAGCGGTGGAGAACACCAACTACGCCGTCGAAATTGGCAAGCAAAACCGCTTCTCCCTCGTCGGGATCCAAGGCGCCGACATAACCGACGGCCAGCGCACCCTCACCCTCGGCATGGTCTGGCAGCTCATGCGCAAAGACATCACCAACACGCTCGCCTCGCTCGCGCAGCGCATGGGCAAGCGCGAAATCTCCGACTCGGACATGGTGCAGTGGGCCAACGCCACGTCGTCCAAGGGCGCCGGCGGCAAACACCAGTTTCGGAGTTTCAAGGACAGCTCGCTCGCGACGGGGGTGCCGTTGTTGGATGTGCTGAGTGGGATGAAGAGCAGCTATGTGGATTATGATTTGGTGGCGACGGGGAGGACGGACGAGGAGAAGTATGCGAATGCCAAGTTGGCGATTTCGATTGCGCGGAAGATGGGCGCGACGATTTGGTTGGTGCCGGAGGATATTACGAGTTTGAGGAGCCGGTTAATTGTTACGTTTATTGGCAGTCTGATGGCGACGGCGGAGAAGATGGGTTGAGGCGACGTGGCGGGCTGCATGTCTGCCGGACGGCGATGCTGGGGCACCATTGCTATGTGATGCAGAGATGCTATGAAAGTGGAAAATGCCGAGATGTCACATCACCTTGTGAAGTGGTCCAGGAGTCGACTCTCGTTCCACAACTTTCGCAAATCTACGGTGGTGAACTGACGGCGACCTCTTTCCAACATCGAGCCAAGGGTTCGGAGCCGGACAAGTTTCATACTACTGCGGCGTCGATACTTCAGCTGATGTGAATAGGTGTACGCCGCGATTGTTGTCGTGCGGTGTAATTACGTCCGCTGTGGCTGCGTCCCAGCAGTTGTTTGGCTGCAAGCCCGAGGCGCTAACGTACATGCTTGGAGAGCGGATGTTTTCGACACCTGCCACCAGTCCTCCTTAAAACCATGCGTCTGCATATAAAAGGTACGTGTGCATCGCACTCTCCATAACCTAACTAAGTAACTCTTCCACTCTATCCATTCCTCTTCTACCCCAACAGAGCCACGACCGCCCACCAAGACAAGCACTCAACCAACAGACATGTCCTCCACCCCCGTCCTCCGCAACGCAGCCCTGCTCATCAGCATCTTCCCCATCGCCCTCGGCTCCTTAGCCCTGTTCAACCCACACTACATGCTCGTGAAAATGTTCGAATATCCCCTTCCCCCCGCTCTCGCCGACCAGAAAGTCACTCTCAACCAAATGCGATCGTTCGGGATCCGGGACATCTTCGTCGGTGCTGCGTGTCTGGGCGCGTGGTACAGGGGCGATGATATGATGTTGGGTTTTTTGGTTTTGATGGGAGCCGGGTTGGCGGTGGGGGATGGGTTTGCGCAGAGGAGTGCTGTGGGGAGGGGGCAGTGGACTAAGCATTGGGTCTTTGTGCCGGTGTTGGGTGGGGTTGGGCTTGGGTTGATGGGTGGGGTGTGAGTAGATTTCAAAAGGGTGAGTGCAGTGTCTCTTCTCGTCGACGATGTGGGAAAGCTGATAAGGATAATCTACAGGAGCACTATATTGCTTTAGCGACGCCGAGAGCGCTGTTTTCTGGAGTGGCCTCGGATCGCTCTCGGCGTGCTACACAAGATCTTGGTGCTCTCGTCGGGGTATACAGCAGCTCGAGTCTACTTGGCGATGCCGGGATCTCTTTCCTCCAGGCGTAGCTCACCTAGGGGAGTGATCACGTGAGCAGTAGGACTAGTATAAAGCATCTTTTGCAGCCGCAAGACAACCTTCTCCTGCCACGACCCCCCGGCCAAGAACCAGCGCACTATCGGCTCTTTCTTCGGCAAGAAACCACTGGTCGCGGAATATCAGACGTTGCGCGGCACGTGCTAAGTGAACTTTCTCAACCTCACTTCACAAAGCCGACTCCACATGGACCACATCTGATTGTGAAACAGCTGATCTCGAACAATAGCATTTGCTCCATTAACAGTCATCACAGTATAGTCGGGATGGTATGTGTGAAGCTTCTCTCACTACTTAAAACATCGACTTGCATCGCACCACCAGACAGGTCACAGGACAACGGCGAATCCCTCGACTCAGAGGGTGGGGGCCGCCAACTTCAGCAGCCTAAAGCGAGCGGAAGGGCACACGGTACCCGACGGATTACGCCCAGCGATCGATCCTGGCTCCTCGAACACCAGACGCGGCCAATTTGGGAAGCGTCTGGGTTGTTGTGTTATAGGTCGTCTGATTTCGGTCAAGATGATTCTCTCGATCATGCAGCAGCGAGCTCAGCACGGGTACTTATACAAAGACAAGACGGGCCGGGAGTTGCGCGAAGACTTCGACGGGCATATGGTGCGGCGTCAGCAAACGGTGTCTCAAGTTCAGGTCATTTGAAGGGACGATCGCCGGAGGAGACGACTATGCAGAATCTCCGCAACACTGAACGACCCAGCACCGAGCGTATCCGGCGCCAATATACCAGCTGCGAGCAGCTCGAAGCCGGGACAGTCGCCATTACTGTGTTGTTCGCTGGCACGACTTCCGCTCATGCTCGCCGGAGAAGGATCCTTCGATACCTCGTTCTCTGCCGGTGATGACTCAGATATCACGAGTGACTCCGAAAGGCCTCCGAATCACCAGATCTCCGACTGCATGACCGATCCGTGCAAGCACTGCAAGAGCTATTGCCTCAATACCGAGCGCAAGCCGGCGACAATCAAGAACTTTCTCGAGCGTTCTCAGAGGAGCTGCTGGCTCGCACGGGAACATCCCCAATGTAGCGCCCTATTCCATCTCAAGCGCCGACATCCTTGGTTCAACCATCCAGCGATCTGCTCAGGGATGCCATCTGCTGCTTTCTCGACGCAGCGTGCGATACAGCCTGTCACACCGACTATGGTACAGCTTTGACGAGCGGCGGCGGTACCGGCTTCGATGATTACCACGTCATTGTATCATCGATGAATGAAGTGCTCCGTTATCTTCGGATTGAGCGGCCCGCTCGTAGCAGTACTGTACGACGGGTGTCAAGAAGATGAAAGTCGCCCACGCATGAATCGTGATGCGCTGATGAACAGGATAGGACTGAATGAATCAGTCGTAGTATACCGTCCCTTCCATAACCTTCACGGCCGATCCACTCAATTCTATCTTGTCAATGGCTCCGAAATCCTCGGTCAGCGTGACTGCGACCCCGATCTCACTCTTCCGCCCCATCTCCACCCCCTGCGTGATCAGGAACAACCTATCGTTGAGCCGTCCTTCCAACGAGAGATAGGCACACAGCCCACAAGCCGCACTCCCAGTCGCTGCGTCTTCCAACGCCCCCTCAATCATCCGCGTCCTGATCTGGTGGCCCGTCGTATCAGGCTGCTGGCCGACCTGCGGCATTACAACGTAGAAGTAGCTCCCGATGAACCCAGTATCCCAGCCCTCGTCGAGCTTCGCTCTAGGTTTCACGCCGCTGGTGGTCACTTTGGCCAGGTCCTCGAGACTGTCCAGCTCGACCATGATGAAATTCATGCCTTTCACCGGACTCACCACGGTCATTGCATGAGGCCGCTTCTGGGAGGACGTCAATGCTGGCTGAAGCTCGTAAAGCTGCTCCGTGGTGAATTTGGACTCGGTGTGGATGTGGACGTTGTGTGGTATCGAGGCCTTGGCTACACCTTCGCTATACTGTATACCAATGGGTCCAGCACTACACAGTAGCTTGCCGCTCCTAGCATTATCTGCTAGAGTTCCGAGTGCGTAGCATGCCGTCCCGATCGTAGGGTGGCCAGCGAAAGGTAATTCGGCCGACGTCATGAAGATGCGGAAGCCCCATTCAGTTTCGCCATCATCGCCTCTGCGGTTTTCGTGCAGGAAGACGGTCTCTGAAAGATTGAACTCGCGGGCTATGATCTGCATCTGCTCCGTCGAGACCTGACCGTCTTCCGGTATGCGGACGATTGCTAAGGGATTGCCGGCGAAGCGGGAGGTCGTGAAGACATCGATAGTGACGAAAGGAAGGCTCGGCATGCTCGGATGGACTTCTTTGTAGAACGTGGTGTACCGTGGTCAACGAGAACGAAATCAATCGAACGTGTGTAGTGGAAGCAGTGCAAAATTTATCGGGCCCGTCCGTTCGTCGATCACCTGACTCGTCCCAGCATGGTCTCGGACTCATCTTTTGAGTTACACATAAATATAACGCTGGAAGACTAATGACCACAGATCGCGAGATGTAGGAAAGATCTCGTTCATAATAAAGTAGCAAGTTCATCGAGGATCCTGGGACGGAAAGAGCTCATATTGACGGAGGGCATTCAGAGAATCGGAACGCAAGGTTCTGTGCCTTCCGCTTTCGGATGGCGGGCCCAATCCAACCCTAGACAAACGATGGGGCCTCTCACTATCCAGAAGTCTTGCCGGAAGTAGAGAACGTGATGCTACGAGGAACTTTTACCAGGCTGCAAAAGAAATAAGGTTGACGGGATTACGAAGAAAAAGGAGGTCTAGGGAGTGTGCGTTTCCTGAGTTGGTTTGCATCAACTCGACTATGCAAGCGCCATCATCGCAATGCTTGTCGAAGTCGGTGCAAAAGACTGTTCGTCCGGCTACGTGCTTGGCGTACATGTGTACGGCTAACAAAGAGCACTATGTATCGAGCCTCCTGATCATCGACTTCACAATCCGGTCAATCTTCGCTCCAGCCATCGCGCAGGCGGATACAGAATCGTGGTCGCCCCCAACGCAAGCTCCCAACTGATATCCGTTCCGTAGGGGGGATTGCCAACTTTCAAAGCGATGGGACCTACCCACCAAGTCTGGCTCATGCACAGGATCGCAAGCACAGTGCCGATCGACCAGCAGGTAATGGCTGCAATGCCGTACGGCAGCCTCTTGGGATCCTCCCACGCACTGACATCGTAGGCGTAACCCCGCCGGAATAGGATGTGCTCGAGGAACATGATCGTCAAGAATGGTGTGAGCCAGTAAGCGACGACGTTCAAGAAGTCCTCCATGACTTGTTGCAGGTGGTTGCGGCCAGCCACCGCGGCGATGATCGCACCTCCTCCGCCGACGAGAGACCAGAGGAGCCGGGGGACTTTGATCAGTCGATCGCTGATCATCTGGGCATTTAGTCCGAGGGAGTAGATGTTGGTGATGACGGCCGCGATGGTGGAGAAAGACAGGATGGCCTGGATGAATTTGCCAAAGTTTCGAACGCCGGATCCGTAGCCTTCGAAGATCTGGCCAGTCAGCCCGCCGACCCCACGAGCATCGTAGGCTGCGGCGAAAGCGTCAGAATTCGTGACTGTGAGCATGAGTGCTACGCCTAGGAGCTCCACGAGAAATTGCGACAAGAAGAGGCCCATGTAGCTGTACAGGAACGTCTTCCATGGCTTGTGAGTCTCGCGCATGTACACTCCGTAATCGGCAGCAATCGATGCCCAACTGATCTGGAAGCCGATGATGCCAGTGCCGAATGATAGCACACCGCTGATTTCCGTAGGGCCTGTCGGCATTGGTACATCGGGGAAATGCTTAGCCCCAAATCCAGCAACGATGCAGAAGCAGACAAGCATGACCAGCCATGACACACGCTCGAACTGGTGAACGAGGTGGTAGCCGAACATGCCGACGATGAGTGCGACGAGGCCGATAATCAATACTGCAATAGATGCCGGAAGCTTTCCGTCACCTATGTTATATAGAAAGGCCGCTCCAGCGATGGTATTGACCATAGCCCAGCCAATCATGTTGATCAGGTTGATGAAGGCAATGAGCTTGGCCGGCCAGAAACCAAAGGAGAAGCGCTGAATAGTCAGTGTTCGGAGGCCAAGCTTAGGACCTAGTGTCGACATGAGCGCGGCCGGGAAAGATCCGAGGAGGTTGAAAAACAGGACGCAGCAGAAGCTATCCCACCAGCCGAGACCGAACAGCGCAGGACCCAGTGTTCCGAACGCCATTGTTGCCGTTCCGACGTTCGCGCTGGCCCAGAGGGTGAAAAGGTCTCGTGGACTCTGGTCCGTACGCATGCTCTCTGGAATTCGCTCGATGCCGCTCTCTTCGGCTCCGAGCCGCCTGATGATTGAACGCAGGCGAAGCCATGTCGAAGATGAGCTGCTGATGG
>JAABUV010007349.1_pt1 | contig 11592 bp, 12 predicted proteins | sample 5559971 | NCBI WGS metagenome assembly JAABUV01 (sample SAMN10711881, study PRJNA513362) | rock metagenome | isolation source: Antarctica rocks | place: Antarctica: Victoria Land, Knobhead nord | collected 2015-12-19
TTGGGAAGTCCCTGCCCCAGCATGCTTGCACAAGCATGGCCTGAGCTCTGGGGCCTGGAGCAGGGCCCTCAGCGGGCCTGCGCATGCCACGACATTGGCTTCAAATCATAACTCAAGCTGTCACAGCTCAACTTGCAGCAAATTACTTTTGTTGCCAGCCTCCTATTCCTGCTTGCAACCAGCCTGTCTGTGGCCCAGCAACAGGAAAGCTCACTTGGACTGGTGGGCGACGCACGCGATGGTGGGCCAGATTGCAGAGCCGCTGCTGACAGAGAACCCGGACCGCTTCTGCATGTTCCCAATTAAATACAGGGAGGTGTGGGAGATGTATAAGAAGGCCGAGGCAAGCTTCTGGACCGGTGCGCCCCCATGCGCGCTGCGCCCATCTTGCAATATGGGCCTGAGGCAGGGGGCGCCCGGGGCATGCTGAGCGCGCCTGCGGCAGTGGAGGCAAGACATAGGCGGGCCTGGGCGCTGGCCAGAGGCATGCGGAGCTAACAACAGGCCGGCCTGCCCTGCTGCAGCGGAGGAGGTCGACCTCAGCGGCGACGCAGCGGACTGGGAGACGCTGAACGACGACGAGCGGCACTTCATCAGCCACATCCTGGCCTTCTTCGCCGCCTCGGACGGCATCGTCCTGGAGAACCTGGGGCAGCGCTTCATGACAGAGGTCCAGATCCCGGAGGTGCGCGCCGGCCGGGCTGGCGCCGCGCTCCGGTCGCCGCGGGGCGCCGCGCCTGCGCTGCGCACGCGCGGATGCGCCGCGCACATCCGGCGCCTGCCTGATGCGCGCTGTGCGCGCTGTGCAGGCGCGCGCCTTCTACGGCTTCCAGATCGCAATAGAGAACATCCACTCAGGTGCGAGGCCTGCCCGGAGGCCTGCTTGGAGCCTTTCTCGCCTCAGTGTTGCAGTTTCGAGTGAACGTCTTGGCGCCGGCTGCATGCCTACCCCCGGCGCATGCTCAGCACAGCAACCGCGCCCCGCATGTGTTCTAAAGGGCAAACAACGCTGTCTGTGGGGGCGCGCACAGATGTACAGCCTGCTGCCCCAGGTGTGCTTTGAAGGGCTTTCGTGGGGGCGCGCGCAGAGATGTACAGCCTGCTGCTGGAGACCTACATCAAGGACAGCGCGGAGAAGCACCGCCTGTTCCACGCGGTGGACACCGTGCCCGCGGTCCGGCGCAAGGCGCAGTGGGCGCTGAAGTGGATCGGCAGGTGCGCCGCGCGGCCAGCGCATGTCAGGTCCTCTGCAGCGAGCGCGCCCGGCAGGGACGTCTCTGTGGCAGCCAGGGGGCGCAACCCCTCGAGTGCCAAGTGTCGTCACTACAGCGCCTGGCAGTGCAGAGTCTTGGATTGATTCGGGTTGAAACCAGGTCAACTGCTAGACCATGCAGCGCACCACGCCCTTGCGCGCCGCCTGCCCCTGTGCTCCATGTTGACTCGTGTGAACACGCCGACTTGCCACTTGGTCAAGCACACCTTCAGCGCCAGCGCCGGCGCAAGGCGCGTCGCGGCTGACGGCGGGCGCGGCGGGCCGGCAGCGAGTCCTCGTTTGCGGAGCGGCTGGTGGCCTGGGCGTGCGTGGAAGGCATCTTCTTCTCCGGCTCCTTCTGCTCAATCTTCTGGCTCAAGAAGCGCGGTCTGATGCACGGGCTCACCTTCTCCAACGAGCTCATCAGCCGCGACGAGGGCCTGCATTGCGACTTCGCCTGCCTGCTCTACTCGTGCGCGCCCCGGTGCCGCGCGCGCGCGCGCTCCGCCGCAGGGCTCCCACGGGAGCCCCTCGGGCGACGCGCCCGCACCAGACGGGCTCGCTGGGGTGTCGCACGGCATTTGCGCCGCACCGTCTCTGCAGGACTTGCTCAGGAGCCGGTCGCCCCTGCAAGGGGCGATGCAGAGGCGGCTGCCCGCTCGCGGAGAGCGGGCGCTTGCTCAGAGACGCGCTCGCACTGCAGACGCGCTCCCAACGCACGCTCCGTGCAGGCGGGTGCGTGCAGCCTGCTGCGCGCACGGCTGCGGGGCGCCCACGCGCGGCGCGCGCATGCGCGCAGGCTGCTGCACGCCAAGCTGGCCGGCGAGCGGCTGCTGGCGATCGTGACCGAGGCGGTTGCGATTGAGCGCGAGTTCATCACCGAGGCGCTGCCGGTCGACCTCATCGGCATGAACAGCGCGCTGATGGGCCAGTACATCGAGTTCGTGGCGGACCGGCTGCTCGTCGCGCTCGGCGGCGACAAGCACTACGCGGCCACCAACCCGTTCGACTGGATGGAGATGCTGTCGCTGCAGTGCGCCCCTGCCCGGGCGCTGCGCCACAGGGTGATGCACCCTATTCTATACAACGCGCGCCCTGCGTCAATGCAGCACTGCTCTGGCCTGCGGCCCAGTGGTGCCTCTATGTCCGCGGCTGGCGACGCCCATGCAGGTGCGCCCATGGCCAGGCGGACAGCGGGGCTGGTGCGGTCTTGCTCGCATGCAGTCTCCGTGCTGAGCTCACGCGAGGGCCTGGGTGCCTGACCAAATGCGGAGACTCACACGGCGGCGGGGTTGAGGGTCGCGACGCGGGCGTGCGCGGATGGGGCTGCGACGCGGGCGCGCGCGGGCGCGCAGGGGCAAGACCAACTTCTTCGAGAAGCGCGTGGGCGACTACCAGAAGGCGGGCGTCATGGCCGGCCTGGGCGCCGATGCGCGCGGCCACGAGATCTCCTTCGACGAGGACTTCTGAGCTGTGGGGTGGGGATGGGTGCCTGCCTACCTTGTCCTGGGCGCCGGCGCGCGCGGCCACGGGATCTCCTTCGACGAGGACTTCTGAGCGGCGGCGCGCGCCCCGGCGCGGCTGGGCGTGCCTGGGCCCGGGCACGCCTTGTCGCCGCGAGTGCAGCGCATGCGGGCCGCCTCTCAGGTTTCTTGTTTGCCTGCGCACCACAACAAGCGCTCTCAAGGCGCTGCTGGCACCACCTCCGCGCATCAGGCAAGGGAGCTGGGGAAAGGGCGCGCCGCGGCAGGCTGCCTGAACCCCAATACGTCTGGGTGCCGCCTGCTTGAGGCGGCGCTGAGCAGCTGAGGCTGCAGTGGAATTCACTCTGTAGTATTTCAGTTTTTGCTACGCTTGCTGGGCTTGCGCCCCACTAGAGCTGCACATTGCAGCGCCCGAGGGCTTTAGGATTCGGGGGCCAAGCATGTGGCCCTCCGCTACCTAAAACGCACACCAGAATTGGTATGTTCCATGCATAACGTGATTGGCTTGCTAGCGGACACCTTCATGACCTCTGCGGCGCAAGCAGAGGTGTTGTTGCTCACAGCCACTGTGGGCTGGCACAGACGGCCTCCATGTAAGCAGTGAGTCTGTACTTGCACCTATCTGCATCTCCTGCCCACAGTGCCAGCGCACACATGCAGTGTTCCGAAACACCTGGGGTGTGAGATTAGGCAGAGGCCGGCCAAATGCATGTTGGCCAACATGGCATGCGCCCCATGCGCATCACACCTCCCCAATTTGCCTGAAAGTGCACCACGGAGCTCGAGCGAGCAACGCAGGCAGAGGCGCCCGAGCGGCCACTGCACAGAGCAATGGAGCCCGAGCAGCCTCTGCGGCTGTTCATCTGGAACATAAACTCGCTGTGCGCTGCTTATCAATCGATAGATCCAGTGCAGAAAGGAGAGTGTCTGCTTGATGTGCATGAGCAAGTGCACGGCTCCAGTGCTTGTTGAGCTGCGTCCCGCGCAGAGTTCCAACTGTGCGAAACTTCGTGCTCAAGCACGGCAGTTTGCGGGGCTTCTTTGACCACCACCAAGCAGACATTGTCTGTCTACAGGTGAGTCGCTTCCTTTGGCATGTTGATGCACGCACCGTGCTGGCTTGTGTCAAGAGGTGCTGAGCACCAAGGCACGCGTAGGAGACAAAGATCCTGGCAGAGAAGCTCACCCGCGACCTGGCGTCTGTGGAGTCCTACGAGGTACTAGCGTCGTGTGCTGGAGTTCGTAGCCAAACAGCTTCTGATCACCAGCGTTCTCAGCCGCTCCTCCGTGCGACGCACTGCCCCGTGCGCGCAGTCGTTCTGGGCGGTGTCGCGGGAGAAGAAGGGCTACAGCGGTGCGGAGCGCGGCCACGTGTTGCGCCTGTCCTGCCCGGGGGCAGCACTGCCACTGCGGTGCTCCTGCCGCGCCTGAAGTGTGGCCGCAGGCGTGGCCACGTACGTGCGCGACCGCTGGTCCCCGTTCGGCGCAAAGTGCGACTGCCTGGGCGGCGGGGAGTCGGACCTCGACCGCGAGGGCAGGTGCGCGGCCCCGCAGCTGGCGTTAGGCCGCCCGGGGCTGCCCGCGAGCATGCAGTCCTCGCGGGATACGCGCTGTGACCTGACGTCACTAGGTGGCTCTGCCGAGGTCAATAGGTGGGTTTTGCCGTATGAGTATAGCAACGTAGTCGGGGCCTGGCCTGCCCCGTCTGCGCTGCTGGCCCCTTCACCACAGCCCCAAGCACCATGGCGCCCTCAGGCGGGGGGCAAGGGCAGGCAAGGCAAGGCAAGGGCACGGCAAGTGTTTGCCCTGCCCAGGGTGGTGGAGACCGACCACGGTCTGCCCCAGGGTAGTGGAGACCGACCACGGCGCGTTTGTGCTCATCAACACGTACGTGCCCAACGCCGGCGGCGCGCGCGCGGGGCGCCCGCGCGCCGACTTCAAGCTGCGCTTCCTGCAGGCGCGGCGCGGCCCCGCACCCAGCCTCCCCAGTCCCTTATAAAATCACACTCCTTTGTGTCCCGGCGTGCAAACCCCGGCCCCGCTGCAGCTGCTGCCGCTCCGCATGCTCCAATTGTAACCCTAGCAGGGGTTTTACCTACCAGCACGCATGCGCCGGGCGCCAGGCGCTGAGGGCGCGCTGCGAGGAGCTGCTGGCGGCCGGCCGCCAGGTGGGCGCCCCTGCCGCGCAGCCGGGGGCAGCGGCATGCGCTCGCTGCCCGGCAGCCGCAGCGCCCTCCGGCGCAACCCTGCCGTGCACCCCCGCTGTCGACCGCGCGCTTGATGCTGCCGCGTGGCGCCGCTCGGCTGTGAGTCAAGCAGTGGTGCTTGCGCTTGCACAAAGTTTACAGACTATGAGTCGTAATGCGTGCTGGCGGGCCTGCCGCCGAGCGGGGCGCCTGCAGCACGCGCGCCGCGCCTGAATTCTGACATGGCTGGCGGCCGGCCCGGCGCGCGCAGGTCATTGTGGTGGGCGACCTGAACGTCGCGGCGTCGCAGCGCGACGTGCACGCCAAGCTGTGCTGGGCGGACATGTACGGCGATGATGAAAAGGCCGAAATGGCGGCGCTTCTGCGCCTGCTCCGGACGTGTGGCGTCTGCGCCACCCGGACACCGTCGACGCCTTTACGGCGCGCCCGTTTTGCGCGTGCCGCTGGGGTCCCGTGATGCATGGCGGAACGTCGCATGCTCGTCCTGGGGGCCAGTGGGACGCGGCTCGGGCGGCGCTGCGCTGGCCGCAGCCGCGCGCCGGCGTCGTCCCCTGCGGGCCTGCTGCCATGCCGGGCCAGCCTGGAAATGCGCGCAGCCTGGGCCGTGTCGGCGGCGCGCCTGGCTCAGCCCCGCGGCTGCTGGGCCGCGCAGGTCTGGGACGAGAAGACATCTGCGCGCATGGTCAACGAGGTGCGCACACAGGACGCGCGCTGTTGGGAGCGCATGCCATAACCCTATCCCTAACCTAGACCCAATATAACCCTGTGTTGGGCGGGCTTGACATCTCGGTCTTCACTTGGCGGGGCTGCATGAGGCTGCACTCTGCCCACTCTGCCCTGGAGCAGCCCGCGCGGGCTGCATGCACCGCGCCGGCTGCCCATGCGCGGGCCCGCCGCGGCCGCAGGGCGTGCGCATCGACTACGCGCTGGTGTCGCACGGCCTGCTCGGCGCCGTGGCCGGCTGCGAGATCGTCGGCACGCACCCCAAGTGGTCCGACCATGCCGCGCTGCTGCTGGAGCTGCGCGGGCTGCCGCCGCCGCGCGCGCACGCGCCCTGCGCCGGCTCCTCCGCGCGCGACCGCCGCTTCAACGACCGCTCGCAGCCGTCGGTGGCCGCGCTGCTCGGCGCCCGCAGGCGGCCACGCCCCGACCCTGACCCCAACCCTGACCCCGGAGCTGGGTCGGGCGAGCCGCACGGCGCGCCGGCGTCGGCGCCGGCCGCCGCGGCGCGGACTGCGGGAGAGGCGCTAGGGTCTGCGGGCGCGCCCGACGGGCCGGGGCTGGCAGCAGCGGAGTGCGCCGCGGCCGACCCGGGCGGGAGCGGCGGCGGCGCTGCGGCACCGCATGAGGCTCCTAGCGCCGCGGGCGCGCCGCAGCGGCTGGAGGCATCGGGCGCCCGCAGCGCGCCGGCCGACTGCCAGACGCACCCTGGCCCGCACGCCGCTGAGCCGCCGGCCGCGCCGTCGGCTGCGCCGGGCGGCGCATGCGCTGCCAGCACACGTGCGGCGAGTGCAGACAACCTGTCAGGCGATGCGGCGGTAGGCGGAGCGCCCGGGGTAGACCCCTTCCCGGATCCGGCGCCGGCTGCGGGCGCGCCCGGCGGCCCGGCGCAGGGTGTGCGGCAACCCTGCCGACCAGCAGCGGCGCCGCAGGCAGAGGCGCCCGGCGGGCTCGGAGCCGCTGCCGCCGCCCCAGACCCTGCTGCTGCTGAGGCGCAGCGCTCGGCGGGGCCCGGCAGCGCGCGAGCCGCCAATGGTCCGGGCACCCCCGCGGGCGCGCGGACCGCCTCTGGTGACGCCGGCGGCGGCCGCACCACGGGCGGGCGCGGCAAGCGCCGGGCGAGCGGCGCGGCCCATGGCAGCGGCCCCGCCCCTGCCCTGTCAGCAAAGAGGCGGGCGGGCAGCGGGGGCAGGGCCGGCGGGGCCGCGAGCGGCCAGCGCAGCATCCGGTCGTTCTTCGCTGGCGCGCCTGCGGCGGCAGAGCGCCGCGACGCCGATGGCTGACACGTTGCCTGGCCCAAGAGGGGGCCCTGGACAAGTGTGATGCGTTGGCGCTCAAGAAGTCGCACACCTGGTCGTCATTGTGTCAGGGCTTTGCGGGGATGTGCCTGATGCAGTCCGGGCCATGGCATGTACTTCTGCGGGAAGTGGTTGCCATGAGGTCGGACGTTGCGCGTTGCAGTTGACATTCCGCAGCAAACATGATGGAGAGGAGCATTCAGAACTTCTAGGAGACCCTTGCCTGTTCCAGACGGGGCCACCTGCCATGTGAGCTTGCTAGTCTTCTTGTCCCAACATGTGTGCCTGCATGTTCTGCGTCCAGTGTAGATTGGAACAGACGCACCTACCTTGAAGCGCTCATGGTGTTGCATGAGTGCGGGCTGACATGCTGCTTCATGTGCGACTTTTGTGGAACTAGCAAGCCTGCTGTGCTCTGACATGCACGGCACGAAGCGAGCAGTGGCGAAGAGCGTGTCATCAATAGACTGGGTCACAGCGAGTCCGAAACAAAAACCACAGGCTGGAAAGCAGGAGGTGTGAGGGTGCGCCCGATGTGCGCCTGAACAGACAGCGCCCACGCCCATGAAGCACCCGGCTGGTTGATGCGCAGGACGCTCAGAAGCAAGCAGACCATGCAGCACATCGTTGTTCGAAGCGGGCAGAGGCACAGGCGCGCCCGCATAGCGAGGGCTCGCGCCCTCACCCGCAGGCCCAGGGCATGGCGGGGGCTCCGCGAAGCACGCAGCGCCCCGCACAACGACGCCCCGCGCGCCGTCCCCGCCCAAAGCAGAGCGTTGCACGCAAAAACCAAAGATACAGACTCTGCGGCACGGGACACGGGCGAGGACAGCAACCCTCGACGTGCCCAGCTGGCTCAGGTCTCAGGCGCGCACGTTTGTACGCCGGCACGCGCCGCTGAGAGCAAAACTAGAGCGCAAAGCGCCACACGCGTGGGCAGGAGCGGCGTGCGCGCGCGCAAAAGCCCGCGGCAGCCTCCGCCCCAGGCACGCCCACTTACACGGCTGCTTGCCAAAAGCTCTAGGGTCGTCCATGCCCTTGACACGCACGGTCACGCCCAACCATACCCTCTCAGGGTTCATACACGCCTTGCACGGCAGGTCCCCGAGGTCTAGTTGACCGGGTCGCGCGCATTCATACGAACAAACTCCTACACCCGAGCTACATGTACAGGCAGCGTCGTGCCCTTGGCGGCAGCCCTCTTCACCCCCATGCATAATCAGCCACCTGGGGGCATGTGACGCATATGCGCACGGCCCAGTGACTGCGGGACACCGTCCCCGTCCTGCGCCCACCCTTTGCACAGGCTACAGATGCGCTTTGATTAGCATGGCGTACATGGCACATGAGGGCGGGCGTCGCGAGCGGCCGTCAGCGGGGCGGGGCCCCCGCAGCGCGCCCAAGGCAGATCGCATGCCATGCACGATGGCCATGAAACGGATCACATAAGGCAAATGGTGGCACCGGGCGGCGCTGGCGGCACACCACGAGCCCAAGGCGACGCACGGCTGCTGCGGCCAACATATAAACAGCTTGCGAGCGCCCCGCGCGTCGCTCAACACACTCGCCCGCTTTGCGCGTTCAAACAGCAAAGTCATGGCAACATGCAATGGACACAGTCGCTGCTATGAAGAGTTGCAACATGGGAGGGCGCAGACTGCGCCCTCAGGTTTGCACAAATGGGTGCCCTAGCCTGAGCAAACACATCCACACTCGGCCGACGGCGCCCCAGCGCATGCCGCGCCCCCGCTCGAGCGCGTGCACCTCTGCACACCGGGGCCCGCCTGCCACTGGCGTCCGTAACGCAAACACACTCGCCTGCAGGTTTGGCTACGCGTCTGCCGGCCTAGGAGCGGCCGGCGACGCGCGCCCGCCGGCCCCGAGCGAGCCAGCGCTGCCTGCCAAGAAATAGCCTGGGAAGCAATACCGGCGCGACTGCAGCACGCGCCAAGCGCAGGCCACTGCCGGCGTGGCAGGGCGGCTGCGCCTAGAACAACGACCCCAAAGACGGCCTTGAAGAACGCAACTCTCAGCGCGAGCGGGCACCGCAGCCACGGCCAGCACCGGCCCAAGCCGAACCGGCAGCGGCGTGCCAGCCCGCCGCGCGGCCCGCCCGCCCTGCGCCCGATCAGGACTGGCCGACCGGGCGCGCGCGCCCGCGCACAATGCGGTATGCGGCCTGCGACGGCGCGTCGCCGGGCGCGTTGGGCGGCGGCGCCTTGATGATCGCGCAAACGCGCGCCAGCAGCTCCGGCGGCACCTCGCGCCGCTTGTCCGTCTTGCTCCTGCCGCGGCGCGGGGCGGCGGGCGGTCGGCCGCGGCACATGAGCCAACGGCGGGCGCTGCATGCCCAACAGCGCAGCTGCTTGGTTTCCCTTTTAACAATGCAGCTGGCACCGCGACCGCGGGTGCCACCCGCCTTTCAACACCAAGCAGGTAGCGCGGGGGCGTGCAGCCATGAGCGCGTCTCACGAGGCACAGCCGAGCACTCAAGAGCAACAATGCGCGGCACCCCGCGCCGCCGCCCCAACCCCATGCATGCCCAGAGCAGGGCTGTGGCCGCGCAGGCGGCCAGCGCCGCACTTGAGCGCGGTGGACGGCATGAGCGCGACGCGCAGCAGGTTGCGCCACTTGTCCTTGAGGTCGACGGCGGAGCGGCCGTGGATGGCGCGGAAGCCCAGCTTCTTGATGTCGGCCCACTTGCCGTTGCCGCACGCCTCCACGCCCGTCACCAGCGCCTCCGTCTCCTCCACGTTCCTGCGGGCGCGCGCGCCCGGCGCGCTCAGGTCGCGCTGCCTGGGGCCCGGAGGCGTCGCCGCAGCGGCGCAGGCACTCACGCCAGCCATGGAAAGCGGGAGCGCTCCGTGCAGGCGCCTGCCTCGCAGCCGCCTCGCACGCAGACAAAAATGATGCACTCACGCAGCCCTCTCACCGAGCTTGCAGACGACCTGCGACCTGCTCACCCCAGCAGGCTGTTTGCAAAGCAGGCTCTGGCCACACGCCGGCGGCCCGCACCAGGGGTTGTGGTGCTTGCGGCGCCGGTTGACCTCGGGCTCGCTGGCGTCGCTGTCGGCGTCCGCAAACGCGCGCCGCGGCCGCCCGGCGCGCCCGCGCGCCAGCACCGCCGCGCGCACGCGCCGCCCCTCGCTCAGGCCGCTCGCGGCTGCGCGCCCGGGGACAGGCCTCAGCGCTGCACGCACGGGCAAGCCGGCGCTCCCATGGTGCAGAGCCAGCCGCAGTGCCGCAGTCGCAACAATGCATGCATGCATATACGTGTCAGCAACGCACATCCCGAGCGCACCCCTTTGTGCGAGTGGCTGATCACCCCGGTCGCGTACCTGGCAGTCGACAGGCCCGCATGACACTAGGCAGACGGCAGGCCCAAGTGAGGCCCAGAAAGCCGCACCTGCGGCGCCGCGCTTGCCGTTGACGCCGCCATCGGGGGTCGCGCAGCGCAGCTCCGGGCTGCCGGCGCGCGCCGGCGGCGCGCGCGGCCGGCTGGGCGGCCGCCGCGCGCCCGGCCTCGCGCGCGCCGGGCTGGGCGGCGCGGGCGCGGCGGCGCCCGGCTGCGCGTCCAGGTGCGCCAGCGACAGCACGTCGTCGGCCTCGTCGAACGGCGTGTACGGGTCGTCCAGCGCCTGCGAGGGTTTTCGTGACCTCGATCAGGCGCAGAACTTGCGCGGGGCTGCCCACCTCCCGCGGACACACAGCTCCATGGCCACGCCCTCTGCTGCATGGTACCTGTGCGGCGCCACCCGAGCTAGCACCTTTGCATCCCGTGACCGGGCCAGCGGGGCAGCCGCTCGAGAGACCGCGGGCGCAAACAGGCTGCTTTGCACGCTGCGCGGTGCGCCCAATCCTGTCTCAGACAACCCTGTCTCAGACAACAGGCAAGGTAACGCCCGCGACCTGCGCAGAGTCCCTGCGCCGCACCGGTGCCGCGTGCCGGAACGCGTACGGCCGGCTGGGCAGCAGCTCGGCCATGCCGGGCAGGTAGAAGCTGCCGCCGTCGCCCAGGCCGCCGCCGCTGTGGCGGCTGCCGCCGACGCCGCTGTGGCGGCTGCCGCCGCCGCCGCTGTGGTGGCTGCCCAGGCCGCCGCTGTGGTGGCTGCCGTCGCTGTGGCGGCTGCTGTCGGGCCCGTGCTCCGGCCCGTACTCGAACTCCTGGCCGAAGCCGGCGTGCTCGAAGCGCGCGCGGCGCGCCGCGAACGTGGGCGCCGGCGACGTGAGCGTGCGCGGGAAGTCAAAGCCGGCGCCGGCCACGTCCGGGAAGCCGACCGTGCTGGCGGCGAGCGCGCCGCTGTCGGACGCCGAGCCGTGCGGCGACTCCGGCACCGGCGCCGCGGCCTTCAGCCAGCAGCTGCGCCACGCAGCCGCGCAGCCACGTTGCCGTCAGATCGCGCAGCCACGCAGCCACGTTACAGTCGGATCACAGTTCCAAGCGAGCACATGTGCTTCATATGAAACACCCACAGGAACGGACACCGCAAGATCCAGCACCAAAGCGCACAGACAATGCTCACACCCACAGCCGCCGGCAGCGACGGGGCCGGACCTGCTGTGCGAGGCCGACTGGCCGAACGCGGTGCCGCCGTGTATGCGCGAGTCGTGCAGGGTGGCGTCGTACAGGC
>JAABUV010007350.1_pt1 | contig 11592 bp, 9 predicted proteins | sample 5559971 | NCBI WGS metagenome assembly JAABUV01 (sample SAMN10711881, study PRJNA513362) | rock metagenome | isolation source: Antarctica rocks | place: Antarctica: Victoria Land, Knobhead nord | collected 2015-12-19
GGACGAGCCACAACCCCGTGTCCAGCGCTCGAGATCGAAGCAGGGTGCCATCCACCGAGGGCACATCCCACCAGGAGGCTTCGCGGTGCAAGTGCGCGGCAGGCCCTGCGCGCGGGTAGACGAGCACCTTGGTGCGTTCGAATGGATGTCGTGAGGTGCGGACGCCCCAGCCGTTGAGTGCCCTCAGCGCGTCTGGGATCGTGTCGCCGACAACCAAGTCGAAGTTTGAATAGACGTGATCAGCGCCTGGTACGCATTTAATGAGTACGGAGTCCACGCCGTGGGCGCGTAGCCGCCCTGCCGCCTCGGTCAGCGCGGTGTCGAAGGCGGCGGTGGCGATCTCCACCCGGCGGAGTTCCGCCGCCAGCGCCAGGGGGTAGCTGCGCGCCAAAGCACCCTGCACCTGGTTGGCGCGGGCGAGCGCGAGCGCAGGGGTGAGGTCCGAGTCCCGGTCGAGTGGGGTCCGGCCAGGCCACACGGCGTCAAGAACGTCATGTAGCGGTGTCCTGAGTGGCATATCCGAGTCTCCGTTCACGGCATTAGCATTGGTGAGCCACCTGAAATCGGCTGTGGATCCGCCTTCTTGGGCGACCGCGCCGGGCGTCTTGCGCTGTGTCAGTAGTGGGTAGGGGACTGACGTGGACGATCCCTGTTCTCACTGCCTGTGTGTCGAGGGGGAGGTGACCCGATCCGGCACAGCGTGTGAGTGGACCGAGTCCTTGCCGACCATCCCCCCTTCGCCGCGCTGGCACACGTCGCGCGGTGTGGACCGGGGCGAGTGCACACCACACGATCACGGCGACCGCGGCGGTGGGTAGACCGCGGGCCTCGGTGGTTCTTTACGGACCGCGAGGAGGCGGAGCAGGGACACAATTCCGATGAGCACGGCGACGGACATCCACAGTGGTGGCCAGACCCGCGTGAGCAGGGCCGCCGCCAGCAGCAGGGCCAGCATGCCCGCATCGCGCCACCACGTCGCCACCATCGGCCAGGTCTCACGCGCCGCGGCGAGGAGTAGCGCAGCGGTAATTGCTGGTCCGACCGGCGCCGCCACGGCCAGACCGTGCAGGCCGCCGAGGGCGAAGCCGACGATGAGCAGGGGGATGGCGGCGGTGAGGGCAGCGACCTGCAGCAGGGTTGAGGTACGGAATTGGGCGCCCGCCTGAAACCATGTGGTGATGACGTTGACGGCGCCGATGCCGACCCCAGCGAGCGCGGTATAAGGAAGGAAGTCGTTGACGAGCGCGTACTTGGGCGGGAAAACGAGACTGAGAATGGGCTCGGGCGCGGTCAGGAGCACGATCAGGAAGCCCAGCCCGAGAAACCCGTAGGTGCGGAGGACGGAGGCCATGACGGCCCTGGCAGAGGATCCTCCGCGGGCGAGTGAGGCGTAGACGGCCGTGGCGAGGGAGCCGCCGAGGAACAGCGGGACGCGCCCCAAGATCGCTGAGGCCTGGTAGCTGCCGGCGGCCACCGGGTCGACATCGAGCACGCCGACGAGCACCACGTCCAGGCTGGAGAGGACGGCCACGAGTCCCTGGACCCCGACGATTCCGAGGCTGGTGCGCCAAAGGTGCCCCAGGCGCAGGGCAGAGCGCTGCGGCCGCAGCTCGTGCCGGATGATCACGAGCCCGACAGCGGCGACGAGAGCCGCCGCGAGTGCCGCCCCGGCGAGCGCACCGGCGACCCCGGCTCCTGCGGTCACGAGCAGCAGGCCGAAAGCCACTTTCAAGGCGACCTCGACGAGGCGAAGGACGCTCAGCGCGACGAACCGTTGATCCCCCTGGAAGGCACCGGCTGGTGTGGTGACGACAAAAACGGCGAAGGCAGCGGCGGCCGCCCAGGCGGCATCACCGGTGCTCAGGAACTGGCTGGTGACCGCCACCACCACGACCGCCGCCACTGCCCCCTGCAGGACGTTCGTCACCAGGGAAAACCAGATGACGTCGCGGCGGGCGGCGGGACCGGAGGCGGTGGCGAACACCTGCGCGACGACCCAGGGCACCGAAGCTGTGGCCAGGGTGCCACAGACCAGCACCATGCCCTGCGCCGCGGCGAAATTGCCGAACAGCTTCGGCGCGAGCAGCCGTGCGAGCATAAGGGAGTAGCCGTAGTTGCCCAGCCCAACCACCACCTGCGCAGTAGTCAGCAAACCAGCGCCGCGCATGGTGCTGCGCACAGCATCACCCCCAGCCACCGACGGTGGCGCCGAATTACGCCTGCGTTTGCTACCTCCCATGCGAGGGTCGCTCCCCCTTGTTGGCCGCGATCAACTGGGCGTAGTCCTGCAACGAGGCGTTCCCCCGTTGCCCCAAGTCGCTCCCACTCATCCAGAACAGACCTCCCAAGTTCAGATGGCCTACCCGTTCAAAGCAACGGCGCATATCGTCGGCGCTGTTGTTCCCCGTGTTCTCTGCCCACACCCCGACGTTGTGGCGGCCCGCGAGAGCAGCAAGGTAAACACCCGGACTGGTCGACCCGGCGTCCGCACCCTGATCGGGCGGATCGAGCCAAGTGGTGCAGACTGCCGCACCTTTTATCTCGGAGAACGACCGCAGCTGACGCTCCCAGTCCAGACCCTCGCATAGGGTGCCTCGTCGCTCACCGCGGCTGGCCCCGCCAAGCCGACCCTCGATCGCCAACTCAATCTCGCCGGGTCGCACACCCCACGACGGCTGCAGCACCAGCAGCCGTGGTGCCGAACCGAAATACCGACGATAAGTGTCGAGCTGCCATCGTCCGTAGCGGGCCAGGGACTCGAGGTACCACTCCAGAAACGTTGCTGCCTCTTGCTGTGTCCCCTTCCCGGGGTAGAACTCCGGCACCGGTGACGAGGCCAGCGCCGCAGGTCCGAACGCCCAAAACGTAGTGCCAGGCTCCTTCTGCCGCATGGGTGGGTAGTGCAGCTCTCCCCGACCCAACCCGCCCACCCGGATACCGGCCACCGGGAGATCGGCAACGCGCGCCGCCAACCGCTGCAAGTAGGCGTCCTGAGCCGCGCGGACGTTGTGGTTGAACACCGCGTCGGCAACGTCGTCCCCGGGGCCACCGCGCCAGGGCGCGCCATCCTGGTCGACGAACCTCGTTCCACCCGGCAGGTCGAACACCCACGACGGCGGGTACTGCAGACCGGTGTCCAACGCCAGGTGCAAGCCGGCGCCGCTCGCGGCCCGGTGGCGGTCCTCGATCTCTCGCAGGTAGCCCTCGTCGAGGCCCGGCCCGTGCGGCTCGGCGCGTTTCCAGTCGACTGAAAGCGAAACCGCGGTCAGCCCGGCCTCGGCGAGGGCGTGGTACTGCTCAGGGTTCGCCTCCAGCATCCCGAACACGGGATGATCGAGCACGGAGGGATCCCAGGGGCTCATCGCGGTGGTGTGGAGACTACAACCGGTGACGGCTACGCCGAGGCCTCCACCGGCGACGATGGCCGCCTGCAGTAAGCGTCGACGGGTCAGCAGCAGTGGGCGCCCGGCCGGCGGGGGGTTGTTCATTGCCCAGCCCACTTCGTTGCCCGCTTCGCCGTCCCGGTGTGCTCGGTCACTGCCTGCATGTACACCCTTTCCTGCCGCTCGGCGACGTCGTCCCAGTCGTAGCGGCGCGCGTGCGCGCGACCTTGCGCACCCAATTTCTCGACCCTTACCAAATCGCCCGCCAAGGTCGCGAGTGTCTCGGCGAAGGCAGCGACGTCGAACGCTGGCACCAGCGCACCGGTGCCGGGGACGACGACCTCGCGCAGGGACGGAATCTCGAAGGCCACCACGGGCGTGCCGCACGCAAGAGCTTCTGCGGCGACCATGCCGAAGGTCTCAAAACGTGAGGGCATCGCTACGACACGGGCACCGGCGATCAGCCGGAGCTTGTCCGCACCGTCCACCCGCCCGGCGAAAACCACCCGATCCGACATACCGAGGCGCGCGACCCGCGTCTGCAGGGCTTTCCGGTCAGGTCCATCGCCGGCCAGGACCAGCTGACCCGGTAGCCGATCATGCACGGCGGCGAAAGCGGACAGGAGCAGGTCAAGCCCCTTCTGCGCAATCTCCAGCCTCCCCAAGAACAAGACATCGTTCCCCCGCGGGGCGGTCACGGTGAAGGCTGCGGCGGGTACCCCATTAGGGATGACGGTGATCTGCGCCGCGGGGTTGGTCGCGCGAAGCCGGGCCGCGAGGTCACCTGACATGGCGATGAAGCGGCAGTGACGCCGGACACCGCGCGCTTGCACCAGATGGAAGGGCAGATGGTACTGCCGCGCCTTCTCCTCGGCATTGAGCCACTGCACGACCGCCACCAGCGGCCGCCGGATCCATAGCTGCGCCAGAACGCTGCCGATCGGGGCGGCGAAGTCTTCAACGAGGAGATCCGCGCCGCGGCGCCGGGCCGAAAACGGGAGGAAAACGAAGTAAGACAAGATCCCCCCCCAGTAGCCCAGGGGCAGTCCCACCGGCACATAGCGGACGCCCCCCTCGACGCGTTCCCGGGCGCCCCGGTAACGGGTGACCAATACGGTCAGGTCATGACGGCGTGCCAAGCGTTCATTGACCTCCCGCGTGCGTACCGCGCCACCCCCGCTGCCGGGTTTCCGCCAGTCCTCAAACGCGAGATGCACGATTCGCAGGCGCTGTGGGGCAGTGCCGCGCTGCGCGGATCCGATGTTCACGCGCCGCTCGACCAGCAGGTCGACCCCGAAGGCGAGGCTGATTTCATCCACGTCCAGTAACCCGACCCGTCGCTACACGAGACGGCTGGCCATGGAGCCACCCGACGCGCTGTTAAAGCAGCGGACTTCTTAACACCACGAGCCAAGGTTCGCGCAGGGCAAGTGGGTGCAGCCAAGCAACGCCCTACATCAACCGCTTTCCGCTCCCTCACCAGGAGGTCTCCGCTTCGCTCGCCCGCGGAGAGCGGGGGGCACACCCATCCAGCCGCGAACTCGTGCCGCCTGGGCAAAGACTCCGGCTTGGTCATCAGCACGACCGACCCTCGCCCACTCCGCAATCGGGCCCCGATACCTGAAATCGTTCGGGCAGCCGCCCGAGGGTCGGTCTGGCCGCACCGGGGCGCCTCGACGTCCACCAACGAAGGGGCCGACACGGCGTCACGCCAGCTGGAAAACATCGATGCGTCCATTGCCCCGCACAGTCGTGGAGAAGACTGGGTGTTTGCTGCCGACCACAGCGGCCAACGCGTCCGGGGTCGTGAACGCATAGCCCTGGGTCACCTGCTTCTCGAAGACGACGAGATAGCGCACGCCGCGACCCTGCAGACTCGCGGGAGTAGAGACGTCGACCATGTCGTAGCGCCGGAAAATTTCCCGCTGCACGGAGTTCGTGACGCCGACCGCAGTGCCTGGCCGCACGTGCTCATACATCCACTGGTCGACCTGCTGGGCGCCGTTGTCCGCGGTGGTGTGCACGATCACCCAGTTGGCCAGGTCGGAGACCACCCACACCATAGCGAGGGCAACCACCACCTTGCGTGCACGCTCACCTGGCCTTTTCCACTGATCCCGCAGCACCACCCCAACGGCCAACGCGGCGGGAATGAGCAGGTAGTAATAGAACTGCTCCTCATTCGCGCCGAGCAGCACCGAGTAGGCCAGCAACGGTATGGCGCCGACCCCGAACGCGGCCAGTACGCGACGCTGCACGGTGCTCCCGCGGACCAGCAGCCACAGCAGGGCAACACTTCCCACACCCATCAACAGGTAGGTGGTCCAGAATTGGGGTGCGTTGCCGATCACCGTGCTGAGGAAAGACGGGGCCTTCGGGCTGTTGAATCCGCTGAGCTGCTGCGCACCGGCGGCACGCCTGAACCCGGACGTGCTCTGCCTCCAGAATTCCGCGAAGTTCCCGGTGAACAGCACAATGAGTACCCAGCTGCCGTAGGGCACGGCCGTTACCAGTAGAACGGTGAGCGCCTCTCGGCGGCTGACCACCCACTGGCGCCACATCAGGATCGCGAACGGCACAGCGGTGACGAAGCCCGCGAACTCTTTGACCAACACGCCGAAGCCGAACAGTAAGCCGATACCCACGATCGTCAGGGCGCGCGGACGGCGGCTGGTTGGCAGGTGCAACAGGGTCAACCAACCGGCGAGCACGAACGCCATGGCCGAGGTTTCCAACAAGACGAAGCTGTTCTGCCGGATGAACCACGGACTGACCGCGAACAGGATGGCGGCCACGACCCCGGCTGCAGAGCCGGACACGCGACGACCGAACAGGTAGAGCATGAGGGTGGTCACAGCGGCGAACACCACGTTGAGGTAGCGCATGGCGAATACCTGCTGGAAAAACCCGCCCCGAATATTCAGCAAATGGATCCACACGGCCTCGAGCAAGGAATGGCCTGGCGGGTGCAGGAAGAACAGGTGACCGTTTGTATACGGCAGGTGCCCGCCGGCCACCGACTGGCCGACCGCCGTGTAGAAGCCTTCGTCGATGAACAGGTCGTAAGACGAGGGCAGATTGACCACCCGCAGAGCAACCGCCAGCCCTACGAGGACCAACGGCACGGCACAAATTCCGGCACCCTGCCACACGCGGTTGCGGGAAAGCTGCCGCGCGGGCGATGCGTGGGCACCGCGGGACAGCCGGCCGGTGGGCGGTGTGTTCGCAGTGGTCTCGACGACGGTCACCGTGTGAGGGGGGCTGCCGTGCCCAGGAATGTGGCCTCAGCGGCTTGGCGCGGGCAGTAATGAACCGAGCCAGGAGGACGATAATTGTGCGGGGTGCCGAATCCGTTCCAGGTGAGCAGATCCATTGGCCGAGCCAGTGTCACGGTCAGCCCGTCGCTGATCGCGCCACCACCGATCCGCTGCACCAGACGGAGCGCATCGTTCTCATCCGCTCCCGGCAGAAGTATCCTGAACGGCTCCACCACCTCTGAAGTCACGCACAGTGGACAGAAGTTGGTCTGGTCGGTGAACCGCAGCTGGGAAGTGTCGAACCGATGCGCCGTTGCCGCGTTCAGGGTGACCATCGCAACGAGGTCGGCTCTCGCGGACCGGCTCTGAATGCGCGAACCTGGCCGCTGAGCCTCCTGGGCGAGTATGGCGCGGAGCCGGTCGCCGGTGGCCGACCAGGTCAGCTGGGTCGACCATGCGCGGCACTCCGAGCCGATCCGCGTGGCCGTGCTGGAACTGCTGAGTAGGTCGAGGGCGTCAGTCAGAGTTTGGTCGAGAGTCTGCTCGTTGGTGAGCCACCCGGTGCGTTCGTGCAGCACCGAGTCACGTAGACCGGATACGTCGAAGGCCACCGCGGGCACTCCGAACGAGGCAGCCTCGACGATCGACAGGCCCCAGCCCTCGCCACGCGACGTGCTCGCGGTCAGCCACGCGGAGGACAACAGCGCGTCACGATCCTCGGTTGAGACATAGCCTTGCATCGTCACTACATCCTGCAGGTCCAGCCCGGTCACCAGGGCTTTCAGAGATGGTGCGGCGGGGCCGGTGCCCACCAGGTGCAGATGCAGATCGGGCACCGACGTCCGAATCCTGGCCACAGCATGCAGCAGCAGGTCCCAGCGCTTGTGGGTGACCAGTCGGCCTACGCACACGATGGTCGGCGTGGGCGCGCGCGGCGCCGCGCGATGGACCACCGGCTCGTGTCCGTTCGGTGCCACATAGATCGGCCCCCCCAGGCGCAGCACTCGCCGCACCTCGGTCCTGGTCGACGGGGACACGGCGCTGACTGGCCTACGCCCATACACCCACCGCGAGCCGGTGCGCTCAAGCCAGCGACCTACCGCGGCGACGATCGGCGGGAAATACAGTCCAAACTGCTCTTGGTGCACATGGTGGATGAGCAGCGTCACCGGGGTGCTGCGGCGCAGGACCAACGGGCTGAAGAACGGCAAGCCGTTCTGCGAGTCGATCACCGCCTGTATCGAACGGCGGTGCATGAGCAGCCACAGCAACGTCAGGGGGTAGACACTGAATGTGCCGCCCATCCGACGGATGGACACCCCGTTGATCACAGCCTGGCGGGCCGCGCCCGGCGGCCGCGAGACCACCATGGTCACTCGGCAGCCCTGCGTCACCAGGTGCTCGGACACTTTGTGGCAATAAGTCTCGGCACCGCCCGTCGCCGGGTGCTGGTTGTCTTTCCAGTTCAGCACCACCACGTGGTCCCCGGACTGGCCAGTGAAGGGTCTCATGACGCCTGCACCGACCTGCCCGGAGTCTGCCTACTGGTGGCGACTGGCCGGACCGCGGCTTTTCTCAGGCCTCCAGCACGAGAAGCCGCGGTCAGTCCCAACTGGCGCAGCTGGCGAATCTCACGGACGATCTGGGGCCCGTGACGAAACACGCTCAGGGTTGATCCTTCCTGGTCGGACCACTTCACCGGTAACTCGGTCACCTCGATGCCCGCCATACTCGCCCGCGCCAGCAGTTCGACGTCGAAAACGAACCCCGCCGTGATGACCTCATCGAACAGTTGCTGGGCCACCGATTGCTGGAAGAACTTGAAGCCGCACTGGGTGTCCGTGACGGCACCGGTCAGGGTGCGGATGCTCCGGCGGAACACCCACCCTCCGGCACGGCGTAGACGTGACTGCGCCACCGTGTACATTGCCCCGGCCGCGCGCCGCGAGCCGACCACCACACGGTGCCCCATCTCGAGCAGGCGGACTGCATCATCAAGCGCCTCCACCGGGGTGGCGAGGTCTGCGTCGCAGAACCCGACGAAGCGGGCCGTGCTGACCTGGATGCCCCGACGGATGGCGGCACCCTTACCGCCGGTGGAACACCCGATGACGGTCACGGCCACCGGGTGGTCGGCGAAGAGGTCGACCAACTCGGCCGTGCGGTCACTGCTGCCGTTGTCGACCACGATGATCCCGCAGCGTAGGTTCTCCATGGCACCAAGACACTTGCACAGCGCAAGCAGTGACCGCTTGATCCGGCGTTCCTCGTTGAAGGCGGGGATGACGATCTGAATGTCGAGCGCCAGGTTGCCGGAGTCGGCAGTCGTGCAGGGCTCAAGCTCGGGGTCAACAACAGTGGTGGTGGGCATCGGGGTGTCCTTCGATCGACAGTCAGCGGCAAGGCCCACCCTGCGCCGGGCGGGCAACGAAAAGGTCAGTCACACCAGGCTTCGGCGAGTGACGCACGAGAGCTGGCGGATGGCCTGCGGTGATCCTCCAGCTGGTGGTGGCGGTGGGGTCAACTGTCCCGTGGCTGTGGTCGACGCTGGACCGCGTGGATACCGGGCTCTTCGCGGTTGCGCGTGAATGTGGATTTTCGGTGATGGGTGTTCATGCTGCGCTTCGAGCAGCACTCGTGAGAGTGATACGGGCAGCGTTCGTTGCGGAAACCGCGGGCGGTTCGTTTAACGTTTGTGATGCCGGTGTTCGCGGCGTTGGTGACGCCGGTGATGAGCAGACTTCGATGGCGGGCCACCAGCGGCACAAGGTGTTCCACAGCCGGTCGGCCCCGGCCATGTCCGCGTCGTAGAAGTAGTGGTCACGCGCATTTATTCCTCGCGGGCTTCGGTGAGGTGGTGCAGGCCAGGAGGCGATGGACCTGTTTCTTGACTCCCCAGGCGGCTGCGGTGGCCCGGCCCGTTGGCAGGGCGGTGCATCACTGCCGAAGGACCCACACCAGCAGTGGCAAAGATCGTTCGTCGCGGGCACAGTGGTGAGGTGGAAAATCGGACCCCGGTGCAACGCCTCGTCGACACGATGCTCGACCGCGCCGAAGCGAATGATCCCAGCGTGGAATACGTCATCTGGATGCCGTCGCTGGAAAGCCTGCTCCTCCCCCGCGACCCCACCGACGGACCCGGAACCGCCTCCCCGCTCACACACCGCTACCGCACCCACCGTGTGCAACCTTTCGACACCCCCTCACTGACCGTCTGGGTATCCCCCGCCACCGCAGTCGCAGCCCCGCCAGGCGCACCCTCCTACGCCGCAGACCCTCTCACCGAACACATCACCCGCCGCTAAACCACCAATGATCGCGCGTCGTGCCGGCCCGGTCAGGGCCTGGCCACCACGACTGCTGCCCACTGCGAGGTGAGGCGGACGCAACGCTCGCTGAGTTGGCTGGAAGTCAGCGAGGCTCCCGCACCCATGATCTGATCTATCCGGTGGACCCACCAGCATCCGCGGTGGCGATCGCATAAACCACGATGACCTGGCGGAGCCGTTCCGTAGAACACGTCACACACCCCCGCGGTGAGCCGAACAAGGCGCTCGGCCGCCCAGCGTGCCGCTCGCCAGAATGAGGTGGCCGGGATCGGATCGGGTTCAGCGGCGCTCACGTCGGCGGGCTACCCACCGAGACAGAGTGCTGTCCGCGCGAGTCAACATCTTGCTCGTGCCACTCCCCGGATCTTTGGCCGCAGCCCGCTGCGCGGCACGGTGAAGCAGGCTGCGGGCCACCGGAACGGCGAGGGCCAACAACAACCAGGTCCGTAACCGGGTAGACAACAGAACCCACATAACCGTCACTCCTGACATCGCGAGAAGCTTTCACCCGACCGTACTGTCCCCGATTCCTCTAAGCATGGCCGTGCTGCGGTCGGCGCGCCTGACAAGACACAAGGCGGTAACAGGTCAGTGAAGCGGCAGCCCCACCTCAGGGACCAGATCAGCGCACATCGACCCCTTGAACTCTGCATTGCCGGCGGTGGCGAGGACTTCCATCTGGGGCTCACGTACCCGTCTGGGCCTTGATCCCGTTGGTTCAGCCAAGAGCCAACCACACTCTGGTTTTGCGGTTGGAGTAAGACGCCGAACACCCCCAGCACCACCTCCGCGACACCCACGCCAACCTTGGCGGTGGCCGTCGAATCTGCGAAGGCCTATTGCGGAGCTGCCCACGTCCAATCCTGGAACCTCGACGCCGCAGCACCGGTGCCGGAGTGGGTCGACCTCGACGCGGCCGGGGGTGTGCACCGCTACCGGTTGGTGCACGATCGCGCGCCGAGCGCACCCGGCGCGCGATCACGAAGGCAACTACCTGTACATGCCCGCGGCCTACGGCAGCGCAGCCTCAGCGGCTGGCCCATTGGCCGTGGCACGCCCGGCGAGCCTGCCGCAATTCCCTGCGACATCAGGACCTCAATGAAGACCCACCGTCCAGTGCTCGACGAACTCATCCACTTTCACCGGCGACCGTTTCGACGGCTGAGTGAGCGCGGTCCGGTAGCGCTACACCGGATAGGCCCCCCGCCCATCGGGAATCAGCGCGGACAGGGCTTGCGGGAGCCCGTCCCCCTAACTGACGTCGGGTTGGGGTTTACCCCAGACAGACAGTCCCAACCGACGCCGTACCGCTCTCCTCGACTCGGCTGAAAAGGGATCAGGCTTAAGCGATACCGATAGCAACACCGCCGCCACGCCTTCACCCCCGGCGAGCAGCTGCTGCACCAGTGGCCCTCCGGGGTGGCATTTCAGTCCACGCATGGAATGCCGCTGCCATCCACCGGCAGCCCCTGCGGCCTCGGGGTCGGCGTCGCCGCCGTCGTCGTCGTGGGAACCGCCGGTGTCTTGAGCGCAGCGGCCCGTTGAGCCAGATCCGCTGCTGGGGTGAACCCCATGCCCAGCACCACGCTGACCCGCCCCGTTGGCAGCGCCGAGTCCGCGGAT
>JAABUV010007351.1_pt1 | contig 11591 bp, 14 predicted proteins | sample 5559971 | NCBI WGS metagenome assembly JAABUV01 (sample SAMN10711881, study PRJNA513362) | rock metagenome | isolation source: Antarctica rocks | place: Antarctica: Victoria Land, Knobhead nord | collected 2015-12-19
CCGCCGCGCGCGCCAGCGCGTCCGCCACGCCCGCGACCAGCAGCGGCGCGCAGGCGCGCGCGGCGGCGGCGCCGCCGGCGGCCAGCGCCAGCGCGAGCGCCTCAGCCACGAACGCCGAGCCGCGCCAGAGCTCCGCCGCGGCCAGCTGCCAGGGCACGTGCGGCGCGCGCGGGTGCGCCTCCGCGTACGCGGCCCACGGCGGTGGCTGCCCCAGCGCGGCGTCGACGTGCGCCTGCGCAGCGCCACCGCTTCGTCCAGGCCGCGCGGAAAGGACCGCGGCAGTGTGCAGGCGCGCTGCGTGGGCCGCCGATCGTGCGTGCGGGCCGCAGGACAGGCGCGCTCGCGGCATGCCAGCCGCCAGGGGAGGCATCGGCGGCAGGCGGGCGCGCGCGCGCCGGCGCGGCCGCCGCACCTGCAGGCGACGCGAGAGCTCCACCGCGCGCGCCGCGGCGCCGCCGGCGGTGCCCCGCTCTGCAGCGCCGCCCGCGCCGGCGCCGCCCGCCGGGCGCGGCCCAGCCGGCGGCGCCAGCTGCGCGGCCAGCAAGCTAGCGAGCTCCAGCTCCGCCGCGGCCGCGCCCGCAGGCGTCAGCGCGCCCGCCGCCAGCGCCGCGTCCTCGCTGAGCACGCGCGGCAGCGCGCTCGCGCCGTCCCTGCGGGGGTCAGGGTTGGGGCGGCGCGTCAGCGCGTCGGCAGCCCGCGGCGCGTCGGCAGCCCGCCGGGCGGGGAAGGTGCCTGACTGTGTCTGCCCCGCCACAGGCACTCGGCGCGACATGGAGGCCACTCGGAAGCGCAAGCGTGCTACAGCAGGGAGGTCCAGCATCCGCTATCTGGAACACAGCTATGCGCCAAACCTGCCTCAAATGCCAGCCAAGCGCCAGGCGCCGGGCCTCTTTGAGGGAGCCTTGGCGAGGCTGTAGGCAGGGCGGCACCGGCTGCGTGCGCGCTTGCGTGCGCCCGGCAACCCTTCCAGGTCACACGCGCCTGGAAGCATCGGCCTCCACGGCCGGGGCAGATTAATGACCTGGCAGGGCCCTTTCCATGACCTCGCACTGACGATGCGCGCCTGCTGGCATGCGGCGCCTGGGCGGCGTCCCCGCCTCCCCAGTGCAGCGCCGCGGCGGCCGCCAGCAGGGCGGCGCCCCCGCCCGGCCCCCGCCCGCCCCGCTCCAGGCGCACCAGCATGGCCGGCACCAGGTTTCCCGCCGCGTCCACCGTGGCCGCAGGCGCCAGCGCCTGCACGGAGCAGCGGGCGGCGGTGAGCCGCCCGGCCCCAGCTGGCCAGCGGAGTCTGTAAGGCTTCTGCGTGGGGGGGAGGGGCACCCGCTGACCGCCCGCCCACCCCGTCCCAGGCGCACCAGCTTGCCCGGCGTCGGCGGACTGCTGCGGCCACAGTCGCCGCTGCCGGCGCGCAGCGCGCGCTCTCTGCAGGGTTCGGGCCCTGCATAATGGCCCTCATCAATGGCGGCCGCTGCGTGCCCGCTCGTGGTGCAGGCGGCAGCGCATGTGATAGCGGAGGGGGGCCCAGGGTGGCAACAGCCAGTGAGCTCACACGGCGGCCGGGAGAGCAGGACGGGCACATGCCGCGCACAGCGCTGTCGGGCCGACCTGCCAAGCTGCCCATGCAGGCGCCTTCCCAGCAGGGCGCATGCAGGCGCCTTCCCAGCAGGGCAGGACACAGGCGAGGCGCTCGGACCTGCAGCGCAGGCGCCGCGAGGCGCGCGCGCGGCGTCAGGCCCGCGCCACTGCGGCATGCCGTGAGGAGCATCCCGGCGCCGAGCAGCAGCTCGGCCGCCTGCCGCGCCCCGGGCGTCCATGTCAAGCAGGCTGCGAGGTGCAGCACTTTTAGGGTTGGGGTAGGGTCAGGTGCCACACACAGCACCAGGCATCTGAGTTTGCGGGGCGTGCGCCTCCGCGAACGCGGCCGGGCTCTGCGCGGCCAGGCGGCCCACGAGGCCCGCCGCGCGGCAGCGCAGGCGGGCGCCGCGCCCGCCCGCGGCCCAGTCCGCGCCCCCCGGCCCTGGCGCCGGCTCACCGCCTGCCTTCCCGACATAGTCCTGCGCGGCCGCGCGGCTGAGCGCGGCCAGCGCGGCGCCGAGCAGCGCGCGCACGCACGCCACGGCGTCGGGGGCGCCCAGCGGCGGGCGGTCCGCTCGCGGCGCCGCGGGCGTGCAGCCCGAGGCGGCCGCGCGGGCGTCGCCGCGCTCCGGCAGCGTGCGCTCCAGCAGGTCCAGGGCGGCGCTGGCGGCTGCGGCGGGCTGGCCCTCGCGCAGGAGCCTGGCCGGGGCGCTCAGGATCACGGGGATACCGTGCGGGGTCCAGCCAGTGAGCCCCGGCGCTGCGCTGCGCACCAAGGCAAGCAGCCGGTCGCTCGCCCTTCGCGCCTTGACCATTGTGTCCGCGACAACCCGATGGTGCGCCATGCATGAAGGCAAACCCTTGAAATAACCACCATGCCCAGAGTGCGGGCACTGCACCTGCACAGGTCGACCCAGCGGCGCTGCAGCGCGCGGCGCAGCTCGGCGCAGAACCCGGCCCTGGCCGCGCCGGGCCGCGCGCCCTGCAGCGCGGCCATCGCCGCGAGCGCGCGCGCGTCCGGGGTGCGGGCCTGCGCGGCGGCCACCCAGCGGTCCACCCAGGCGCCCACCTCCGCTGCCCGGCCGCCTGCCCCGCGCACACGGGTCATGGCCTTCCTTCGTGCGGCGCTGCAACTCTGCCCTTACCCTCCTGGGCTGCCGCATTGATTCGGTGTCACACCGCCCTGGACCGCTTTACCCGACATAAAGACGCGCGGCGCCCGGGGCGCGCAACACATCTCTCAGCGAGAACGCGCCAGGCTGGCGCTGCAGGAAGGCGCGAGAGGGTAGGGTATGGCGGGCGGCCGAGGCGGGGCGCGCCTGCGGTCAGCACGGCGCCCTGCCGCCGCAGCAGCGCGGCCGCGCGCGCGCGCGCGCCCTGCGCGCGCCCGGGCGCGCACGCGAGCCGGAACAGGCTCTCCAGCGACGCCGCGCCCGCGCCCGGCGGCCCGCACAGCCCCACCAGGCCCGCCAGCTCGGCGGCCGCGCTGGCGCCCGCCTCGGCCACCGCAGCGCGCCCCGGGTCGGTCCCAGCGGCAGCCGGGTCGTCCCTGTCCGCCGCGTGCGCTGCGGCCAGCTCCCACAGGCGCGGCAGGCCGCCCGCCGCCAGGCCGGACAGAAAGCGCGCGGCCGCCCGAGCGTGGCCGCCGGCCCCGCGGCAGCAAGCCAGCGCCGGACCTCCACCCGCCCGCCCTCCATCAGCCGCCGCCGTCCCGGGTGCCGGGTCCGCGCCGGCCGCGGGCGCGCCCGCGCCGCTCCGCCCTGCGCCGGGCGCGGCCGCCCAGCACGCGCCCGGCAGGCCGCTCAGGTGCGCCGGCAGCGCCGCGGCCGCCGCGTGGTCCGCCAGCCAGGACAGCAGCGCGGCGGCGGCCGACGCCCAGGCGCCGGGCACGCCTGCGCGCGCGCGCGGGGCTGCAGCCATGCCGTGCGCGTGCAGCGGCGCGGCACACACGATCCGAGGGCCCTCGCCGCGGTCGCCTCAGGCAAGAAAGCCTGGCGCAGCCGGCGGCCTGTGGCCTGCCACTGTGCCGATGGAGCGGAGCAGGAGCCCCATCTGACAGGCGAGTCCACCCATCCGAGCTTTATGCTCTGTCCGTCACCCGTGGCACACCTCGTGCTTACCACAATTATGAGCGCTGTCCGCGCGTCGTGCGTCCGGGCAACATGGCCCAGAAGCGGCCCCCATTAATTGCAACAGGCAGCGGCCCAGGCGCTGCCAGCCCAGCGCCCACTGCGGCAGCTCCCGCCTCCTGACCGCGCTTGGGAGCAGGCCAGCGGCGACCCTGCAAGATCCTAACACTAACCCTGACCCTGCAAGGGCGGAGCCGCGCACCCGCGGGCACCGCCGCGAGCTCAGCCAGCGCAAGCGCCGCCTCCGCCGCCGGCCCGCCCAGCCGCGCCGCCAGCGCCGCGCGCAGCCAGGCGGCCGCCGGCGCGCCGCCCGCGGGCCCGGCCGCCGGGCCGTCCGCCCATGCTGGCGAAGGCCCCGGCGCGGGCGGCCTGTGCTCCGGCGGGCCTTGCGGGGCGCCCGGCGGCGCGGCGGCCGCGGCGTGCGCCAGCGCGGCCACGACGCGCCCGGGCGCCAGGCAGCGGCAGGCTGCCGCCGCGGCCGCCTGCGCGCGCAGGCGGAGGTGGGCGGCCGCAGGCGGGCGGCGGCGCCCGAGCCGCGCTGCGCATGCAGGGCAACAACGCACTGGCAGGGACCTTCATTCATGCATGCCGTCAGTAACACATCAGAATCCGTCAGTGCGCGGGGAGAGCGCCGATCTTGACGCAAACCAGGAAGCAGGGCACCAGGGTGTGCGTCAGCGCCGCGACGCTGGAGCCCGACAGTCGCGGCAGCAGGCGCAGCGCGGGCGCGCCTGAGCGAAGTCCTGCGAGCGCTGCGCGAGCGCCAGCAGCGCGCACAGCATCGGGTCGCCGGCCAGGCCGCCGGCGCGCCGCGCGCGCGCCAGGCGCGCGCCCACCAGCGCCTCCGTCAGCGCGGCCGCCACCGCCGGGTGCGCCGCCGCGACGGCGCCCAGCGCCGGCGCGGCCGCAGCTGCCGCGCGCGCGGAGCAGCGTCGGTGCGGCCTCCCCGGCTTCAAAACGCTGCTGCAGGCCGCGCCTGCTGGTCCCTGGGGATCGTGCTCGTGCAGGCAGCGCACCGGCCGCATTGGGCAGGCGAGCGCCCGCGCTTGCGACGGCCTCCACCAGCGCGCCCGCCACCTCGCGCGGCCACAGCGTGCCCAGGTGCGCGAGCGCGTACAGCGGCGGGGCCGCGTCCGGCTCCTCGGTGAGCCCCAGCACTTGCTGTGTAACAGTGTGGAACAGCGGGGCTGCGCTGCGTGCTGGCGCTGCTTGCTGTGCCTGCAGCGTTGGTAAAGGGGGTGCCTGGGCGACGCTCTGGAGGGCTGCGGTGACGAGCACCTCGAGCACGGCAGCGGTGCCCGCATTGGACAGGGCGTGTGCGACCTGCGCACGCAGGACACGCACTTCCGCGCTTGCTCCTGCCGGGTGGCCGCCGTCTGGCACTGTGGGCTGGGGCTGGGGCACAGAGGACAGCTGCTTGATGGCCCAGCATGCGCACTCCGAGCAATCTGCGCCATCGCGCCTGAGGGCCTCCAAGCGCGCTCCGCACTCAGACTCCATCGTGGGGAGTGAGGCAGCCTGCCTGATGCAGATCTGATGCGCGCATTGCCAGGCGTACTCGAGGTCATTAGACCCTGCAGCCATCTGGGGACTTTGCGCCATCAGAGGCCTAACCTCCGAGCTGGTTGAGGCTGGAATACACAAACGCTTGCGCATCCCTCGGTAGTCACCAGCACTTTCGCCCAGCTTTCAAGTGTCCACACAAGCCAGAGTGTGCGCACGCAGCAGAACAGGCTGCGCCTCCCAAGACGTGCGCGCGGACCAGCGCGCCTGCTGCTTCGCCAACCTGGCACTGCAAGCAAGTGCCTCCGAGCGCGTTGTCTCCGTGCAGCAAGGTCCGTCTTGATGTCAAGTATATCGCAAGATGCAAGCATTGGTGCTCTGCTTGGTACTGGTATGGTGTAGTGCCACGCGCTGACCTTGCTGCTGCTGCTACGTAGTGAGCAACCACTGCGAGCCCACAGCCGTCCAAGGGCAGGATGGGACGCGCGCTTGAACGGGCCTGACCAGGCACGCGTGCCTGGTCAGGCCCGCTGGCCTCAGCTCGAGCAGATGGCAGCCCGGTTCGGTACAGAGAACAGAGAACGCGCCAGCGCATGGACCAGCACAGCGGGTGCGCGGAACGCCTTCTTGATGCCCGCTTTGCGTATGGCTGTGACGGGACGCTGCCAAGGTGATGACGCGCGTGCGCTCGCAGAAGACTGGCCGTGCTGGCAGCACAGGCGCCCGCGCGCGCGGCTTGCGATGCACCACGACAGCTCGCAGCTAAAGGCCTGCCTGGACCCCGTGCGCGGCATCCGGGACTTGCAGCTCAGGCGCGCCCTGTATGCAAGCAGCTTGCCAGGCCTGCAGCCAGCGCCACACCCGTCAAGGCCATTCTCTGCATAGTGACGAGGTCTGTCGTGCGAAGTGATAACAGCCTGACATAAAAGAGCAAGCTCCAAAGCCCCAACCGCCTTGCAGTCAGTCAATGCGCGACGAGACCCCGGCGGACCACATGCGCATCTCAGTATAGCGGCCGTCCCAAGCGCTGTCCAGAAAGCGATGATATATGGGGGCGTTGAAACCCTAGGCGCGGCGAGACCCCGGTGGACCATGCGCGCGCCAACGCCGCCGCAGTGCGGCGACAGAGCGCTGCCAACCGCCAGCGCCGTGCAAGCGAGGCCGCCGCGGCCGCTGCGGGCGCGCGCGCGTCGTCTGCGCTCGACGGCGTGCGCAGCAGCGGCTATGCGAGCCCCGCCTACTGCCCCCGGTGCGGCTCCGCATCGCGCTGCTGCTGTGTCAACTCAGCCGCCACTCTTTGCGGGAGTCAAGATCCTGCGTGTGGCGTGCGAGCGTACACGCTCAAATGTCTTTTATGGAAGCGTGTCTCGCGGGACAAAGCATCGGCACTGGGGCACCGGCCAACACCCGCCCACGCTGCACGCTGCTGCCCGCGCAGGCGCCCTGGCAGCGCGTTGGGCGACGCTGCAGCGGAGGCTGCCGGCGACGCCGGCTGCAGGCAAGATGATAACAGCTCCTCCACCTGCGACCCCGGGGACGGCGGCGCGATCGCATGGACGAAGAAGCCCGAGTACGGCCGCGTGCCGGCGTACCTGCTGGACATAAAGCTGCAGCTCGCGCAGCAGCGCGCTGCGGAGCAGGCGCGCGCGGGGCAAAGGGGCAGGGACAGGGCATGGTCTGTGGTGCAGCCGGGCAAGCAGCAAGCGTGACCGCTTGCATGGCCTGTCTCAGGCACGCCTGCGCTTTCGGGGGGCTGCGGCCGCGCTGGCGCAGCACTGCTTGGTGGCCCGAAGCTGAGGGGGTCGCCACACAGACTGGCTGGGCTGCCGCGGGGTTCGCAGACCACCGCGCACGCCGCGTGCAGGCGGAGAGGGAGGCGGCGCGTGTGCCGGCGGGCATGCGCGCACTGCCGGAGGCAGAGCGGCTGGAGATGCTGGACGCGCTCGGCCGTGCGCGCGCCGACCTGGAGGCGCAGGTTCAGGTGCGCCTGACCCTGGCCTTAACCCTAATGTAAACCTAGCCATGTCCAGGCGCGGCACAGGACCCGAGCTTTGCCCTTGCGCGGCCTGACATGACGGGCAGAAGCGAACTTCATCTGTACACATACCATTCGGCCTCAACCGGCTGTCATACCGCCCGCCTGTGTACCCTGTCGCTTTTACGAGGCAGCCGATGACGCGCGCCCGGGCATCATGCGCCCCGCCTGCCATTTCACCGCCTCTGCCATGCGTCAGCACCTGCATAAAATGACAGGTCGTCGCTGTGAGCCTGGTCCCTTGTCAGCCATCTGAAAGCTGCAGTGCACCCATGAGGTCCCCACCATGCATGCGCAGGTATGATACCAACTCACATGGCCGTGACCAGCGCAGCGCACTGCACTGTGGCCGAGCCGCGGGGGAGCCGCCGGCGACGCAGGCCCTGCCGTTTGTGGTGGAGCGCCCCAGCGTGCGGCGCCACCAGGCCGAGCTGCACGCGCGCCTGACCGAGGTCGACGAGGCGCTGGCGCTCTTCCAGCGGCGCACGGTCATGGTGAAGGCTGATGACGACTGAGCGCATGTGGCGGGAGTCCGCGTCGCTCCGGCGGCGCCCATGCGGCGAGTCGCGTCGACCAGGGCCGTCTGGAACCTGGTTCAGGGCGAGGCTCTGGCGCAGCTCGCGCATGCGAGGCATGGCCAGGAGGGCGGCAGGCTCTGTGTTGCAGCCTGGTTCTTGGTGGGGTGTATAGGCGTGGCATGGAGCCAAAAGACTGGGACTCCGATCATGTTGTCAGGAACCAATGTGCGTTACATGCGTTACAGGACTCAGACCCATGGGAAGACCGCGCCCGCAAAGCATCTCTGGGTGTGCGGGTGTGTGTCACGCGGTGTGGGCGTGGGTATGCTGCATCCCGTGTGCCATGTGCAGTGGCTGAGTACGACGGCAGCAGTAATGTACGTCACTGCCTCGCTCCCCAGGTCTCCAGCATGCTCAGACCACAGCAACACGGTGAGACCGTCAGACTGTGCTTGCCAGCTGCGCCGGGGACCGGGCGCAGAGGTCAGCCTGTACCTAACTACTCTGCGCGAGCCATTCACTAACACAGTGCTACAAGCTTGCCTGGCGCCGCCGGCTGGACGGCCGGGGGGGCACGCCGGCGCCGGCCCCCGGGCTAGTCCGCGTCGCCTGCAGGCAGCAGCAGCATCGCCTGGATGCCCGCCAGCGAGCGCCGGCTGGTCTCCACGACCAGGCGCGCGACGAAGACCGCAGCCGCGACGTTCAGGCAGACGTACACGGCGTACGCGCCGGACAGGCCCAGCGCCGCCAGCATGCCGGGGAAGCTGAGCCCCACGGCCAGATTGCCGGCCCAGCTCAGCGCGGTGCACGCGGCGGCCGCCGGGCCCTTGATCGCGTCCGGCAGCACCTGCGGCGGCGGCCCGCGCCCGCTGGCCCAGCCGGCGTGCCTGCCCTGGAGAGCCCTACGTGATGCATGTGCCGCGTAGTCTGCATGCGACCAGCGCATTTCTGGAGAGTGACGCAAGCAATGCCTGTTCAAATGATATTAGCGCGCACCCTGAACGCGCCACACTGCACAAGGAGGCACGCCCTGCATGCTTGCACCCTTGCATTACGTGAAAAGTGGGTGTGCGACCCCGGCGCACCTCTGGAAGGTACACCCAGGGCACCGGGCCGGAGCCCAGCGCGTAGGAGAGCACATACAGCAGCACCGCGCCGAACGACAGCCCGCCCGCCAGCTCCTTCGAGACTGCGCGGCGCCGCAGCCTGATCACGGACTCGTGCCCGCTCCGCAGGCAATGCATCTGCGAGGCCATGTGCCAGAGCGCAGGCGCGGCCAGCCGCACGGCCGTGGCATCGCGGATGGTCTGCAGCAGCGCGGGACAGCCACGCGACAGCCACGACTTCGGAACGATTCGGATGAGGCCTGGATGGCGCGCCTGGCAGCAGGTCGGCGCCCGCGAGCGCGGCCAGGCAGGCGGCCGTGGCGGCGCGGGCTGGTCGGCAACAGGTGCGGCGGCCAGGGTCCACGGCTGGAGTACGCTCGGGGCAGAGCCCGGGCGGCGCGCCCGGCAGCAGGTTTGCGCCCGCAAGCACGGCCAGGGTTCTATGGCCGAAGCAGGGTCAGGGCAGGGTCTGGGCGGCGCGCCTGGCAGCAGGTTGGCGCCCGCCAGCGCGGCCAGGCAGACGGCCATGGCAGCGTGGCTGGTCAGCAGCAGCGTGCGGCGGCCGGCGCGGTCGATGAGCGCGGCCGCGAGCAGCGTGCCCGCGATGTTGACGCTGCCCACCACGATGCTGCCCACCACCGGCGAGGACAGGCCCGCCCTGGAGAACACCTGGGCGCCGCGCGCGCGTCCAGCCTCAGCGCCGGCAAGCTCGCAGTGTACTGGCAGCGCGAAGGATAGGCTTTGGTGTGGAGGGTCTTCGCATCATGCGTCATAGAGAACACAGCATGCGACGGCCAGCGCACCGACGCGCAGATCCAAGGGGTGCTGCACCGCTGTGGGAAATGTGAGCGACGTGAAAACAGTGCTGCACTTAGTGGACACCCCGACCGGCTCATGGCAGCGGACAGCCCCGCGCGCGCCTCAGAGCTGTAGAACACGACCGTGTTGATGCCGGACAGCTGCTGCCACAGCGGCAGCGCGGCCGCCAGCAGCATGATGAGCCGGTAACGCCGCGCCAGCAGCGCGCCCCAGCCGCTCGGCGTGCTGGCGCTCGCCTGCGCCGCCGGCGCGCCGTCGTCGCCGCGCCCTGGGCCCTGACACCTCACGGCCCCTACCGTTAACTCAACGCACTAATACGTGCACTTCAGCCAATACCTGATCAGGGTAGGGTACCTACCTAACCCTATTCCGCGACCATGCACCACTGCCGCAAACCGCAGATTGATTGCATTAATATGCCGACCCCATCCCATCCCAGCAACTAACCCTCGTCGGGGTCCGCACCTCGCCGCCGTTCTCCAGGAGGGCGCCCTCCTCCTCCGGCTCACCGACCGCCGCACGCCAGGCCGGTCCCAGCAGCCGCTGCTCTGCAAGCTCGGCGGCCGCGCGGCGCCCGCGCCAGCGCAGCCACACCGGGCTCTCCGGCGCCAGCGCCAGGCCTGCCACCTGCGCGCGGGCGGGCCAGCCTCGGCAGCAGCGGCGCAATGCGGTCTCGCTTGCACGTAGCATATATGCGCTGCATCCCCGCTGAGGCAGTGCCGCTCGGTCGCGCTCCGCCGTCCCTGCCTGTGACGGTGAGTCCTAGGTCATCACACAGATGTGACGACAGAGAGCGCAGCCGAGGGTTTGAGCGCGGCGCGCCTGCAGGATGGCCGGCAGGACGCCGATGCCAAAGATGATGCGCCACCAGGACACGCAGCGCCCGAACAGCGTCACGGCGAACGGCGCGCCGCTGTCGTAGGGCACGCCGGCGACGTACGCCACCAGGATGCCCACGCAGACAAATACCTGCGCACGCAGCCGCGCGAGTGCGTCACCATCGACGGCCTCCAGAGGTGCTCGACCAGAGCCGCGAGCCTGGTCAGAGGGCCGGACTGCAGCGCATGGCCATCAAAAGGGCCGTGTCCCCGGGGGTCCAATCAGTGAGAGGGCTGCACGGCCTGCTGCTCAACTGTGCGCGGCCGGCAGGGCGCCTGCGCGGAGCGGCGCATGCGCGTGCGGCGCCGCGGCGCTGGGCCGGCCTGACGCCAGGGCGCGCCTGGTTGAGCGTGGAAATGCCGCCGCGGATGGCGATGGGAGCGATCTCCGTCAGGTATCGCGGGACGTACAGCGACACTGCGCCGCATCCCACGCCCGCCAGCAGGCGCCCTGCGCGCAGGACGGCCGAGTGGGGCCAGGCGGAAAAGCCGACCCACAACCCCTGGGCGATGCAGCTTGCACACTGCTGCACAGTCACCGCATCAGGGCGGCCGCAGACGCGCGCAAGCCGCCCGCGAGCCTCACTGCAGAAAACGGCAACAGACTGCCCTGAGCAGGCAAACTGCATATGCGATGCAGCACTGCACCACAGCTTCAACGGAATTAAGGAGCTCAGGCTACCTAGCCGTGCAGCTCAGGCTGCCCACCTGGCAGGCGTCAGGAGCGCCGCTTGCCAGGCAGGGCAGCATGCTGCATGCAGCCGCTTGCGGGTCCCGGGCGGGAGGAGCGCCGGCAAAGGCCCCGGGCGCCACCAAGCAGGTCAGGTCAACACTCAGCGCTTCGGTGCAGCCCCCAAGCCAAGCCCACGGGGGGCGCGCACCGGCGATGGCGCCCCAGTAACCGCCGGGCGTGGCGGCGCCCAGCAGCGACCCCGCCACAAAGAAGACATTGTTCAGCAGCAGCGCGCGCCGCGGGCCGAGCGCGTCCGCCGCGGGCCCGGCGCCCAGCGAGCCGAAGATGGCGCCGA
>JAABUV010007352.1_pt1 | contig 11591 bp, 15 predicted proteins | sample 5559971 | NCBI WGS metagenome assembly JAABUV01 (sample SAMN10711881, study PRJNA513362) | rock metagenome | isolation source: Antarctica rocks | place: Antarctica: Victoria Land, Knobhead nord | collected 2015-12-19
GCTGTCCTCATGAAAGAGGTGTTGATGAGAGAAGATGATCGACTTCCACTGTTTTGCCCGAAAAGGCATCGGCGCAGACCACGCAAAGTTCTCACCCGTAGCCACTGCCTCCTACCGTCTTCTCCCCCACATCATCCTCCGCGGCCCGATCCCTCTAGAACACCAAGAAAAGTTTCAGCAGTGTTTCCCACCAGGAGTGATCGAGATCGAGGATGACGAGGTGGTTGTGAAGAATCCGAGGAAGGATACGGTCTCAAGGGAGGTATTGCGGCATCCGGAGTTTCAGGATTTGGTGCAGCTCACTCGGATACGGGATCACTTTATATGTACGTTTAGCCAAAGCCTCGTGACCGAGCTGACGTGGAGTAGTCAACGTCGAGTCGACAGGTCAGTATGAACCGGAGGAGCTGGTACCTGAAGCCATCAAGATCCTGCTGGGCAAGATCACGGCTGTGGAGGAGGGGCTGGACAAACTCTTGGCGGGAGAAGCGGATGCCTGAGCGAAGTTGACAGAGATGCATGGTCTATATCATATCCCCATCCGTGCAGCTTTAAACCGCGAGACCTTCTTCGCTGGTGCTGGATCTGGTGGAGGGGCGGGTGAAGCAAGTGATGGTGACGGATTTGATTGTGTTGGCTTGTTTGCTTCTCGCACGATAGGGGTGACAGCAGGAGGCAACGTCTCCTCCTCTACATGGCTCTTCGCCTCAGCTGCCCGAATGGGAGGCTCATCCCCTTCCAACCCCAACAACCTCCGCTTCATCTCCCTCTTCCGTCCCCTCCCTTCTCGTTTTTCCGCATCAACCTCTCCATCCCCGTCCCCTTCGTCCTCCGAATCACTCCACCCGACCTGTCCCGGCGCCAAGACCAATTTCCCATTCTCCAGCTTCCCGACCCTCACGAACTTCCTCGGATCATCCGGCGTGGGATTGACGATCCGCTTCCCGTCCGCGATTTGGGGGAGGGCGAGCATCACCCCGCCTTCCTCGTCGGGGTCGTCGGGATTGAAAGATTGGTATCCCCGACGTCGGTGGAATTCTAGTGCGGCTTCGCGCGCGAGGAGGGCGTCATCGAAGTCATACTCGTCCTCGTCGGAGGGGTCGTCGTAGTCGTCCTCTTCATCTTGGTCTGTATCGACGGGATGGGAAGTATTTCCGTTGCGTGCTATAGACGCGTTGGAAGATGATGCAATACTTGTTGTTGTAGTAGTCTCGGGCTCTGATGGACGCGATACTGCCCTCTCGATGACAGCAGGCTTCATCGAGGCCATCTGCTTGCTCTCTGACATCTTCGGCAGATTGACAGTTGGCCGGGTCTCAGCTGACGACATCGAAATCACAGTCGTAGCCGAAGCAGTCGGACTGGGCAGCTCTTCCTCTGGCTGTGCCATGCGCTGAGCAAACAGGCTACTCTTTCGAGGCCCAGTCCGCAAAGCTGCAGTGGTCGTCTTCGGCTTCGATGGTCCCCCAAGGAAACCCCGCTTGAACCCCGCGAAGCCTTTCTCGCCGACCTGGCTCTTCACAGCCGGCTTCGGTTCAGCGATCACCGGTACTGGTCTCGGCTCGAATTCCCCATTCGGCATCGGTAAGACTACTCCACCTATCCGCGCTGACATTCCCGAGTGGTCCGGCGAATCTGGCGGGATGGGTACGGATTCGTCGAAAGAGACGGATTTCTTCCGGGCTGATTGTTTGAGGATCGATTTGGGTTGGCTCGTAGGTGATGGGCGGCAAATTGGCGATGGAGGTCGAATGGGTGTTGAAGGAATGGAAGGCGTTGTGGGATCTGCAAACTCCTCGGGCTCGGCGGAAAGTTGGGGTTGGTCTCCCTCATCATCACCATTATCCCCCTCATGGAAGATCCTCCGGCGGAGAGCGGCACGTCTCGCAACGGCTGCTTCGGACCAGAAGTCGTCTGCTGGCTTCTCAACGTCGAGCGGTGCGAGCGCCTCATCCTGTACGTCTGAGGGCTTCGTGGGGATTGCGCCAAGGGGTCTACCGTCGGTGTCCTCTCGGATTTCGTGGATGGGCAAGCCCTCCTCGTTGATCATCTCCAGCCCTCTCAGCTCGGCCAGTAGTCATGAATAAGAGGGACTTACAGCGGCTTCCTCTTTCGAGACCCTCCCTTTCCGTTTCCCGGTGTCGTTCGCCAAAACCCGCTGAGTCTCGACGAACTCGTCAAGCACATCCGCCAATGACGATTCTGCCTTGCTGGCGGCAACAGGACCACTCCTGGCAAGCGTGTCGGGCTCTGACGATTTCTCCTGGGCACTGCTTTCGATGATTGCAGGGGCTGCGGGATGTCGAGTCGGTCCGGCGACTGCTGATCTACCGAAGAGCGGATTCAGGTGGATCGTTGGAGGGAACGCTGTTCTTGGACTCGGCCCCGCTACCTCATTCTCTGATACTCCGGTAGTCGAGATGTCCCTCCTCGCCCCTTCCTGTAGTCTCGCATGCTCGACCAACAGCGCTTCCCCAATCAGCCCAATCCAACTCCACTCAAAACCCAACTCACCGTTCTTCCTCCGCCTGACATACCCCACCGCCTCCTCAGCCGTCATCTCGACCCAACATTCACCGCCGACAATGACCTTCACGTCGTTTGTATGGATCACAGATCCGGAGAAGGAGGCTTTGGAGTTTAGCGGGATGCGCGCTGGCAAGCGAGTTTGGGAGGTCAGGATGGATAGTCGGGCAGCTAGGAGGTCGAGGGCGGCTATGTGAGATTGGATGGAGGAGTCCGAGGGCTGAATGGGGACTAGTATGTCCAGTAAGTCTTCCTCCATCCCTATGAGGATTGAAGGGGGGAATCAGATAGAGTAGCTGCTTGGGGCATTCTTTTGGAAAAGGGTGCAGCGCAGAGGTGGAGGTTTGTTGATGAAATGTGGCAAATCTCGTATCCCAGATCGGCGTCTGATAAATCGGATTCACCAGACACTACTCCTCGCTCGCCTACTGCATACGGATTTATACGAGGTAAGAGGGAGATCTCAAGCATAGATACGTCCTCCGGAAATGGTACACCTTCCGCTGGCTGACAGACCTCCTAATATCGAACGTCCGCCGCCGTCTCGTTCGTACATAGGTTGGCAACCCTTACAGTCCTCTCGAGACTGCAAGCAGTAATCCGACGGCAATGAATGGCTTCCTCAAAGGTCGTGAGGTGAGCGGGAGCTGCGTAGAATCAGCATCACGATCTTGCAAGCGATAAGATTCGTACCTAGTCTGTGATGGCTAACGTTTAGACCGTCTCGGAGAAGGACATCACACGGGGATCACACCGACGGAGGGCGCTGCTCCAGATCGTCCATGATCCTAGCCATTGCCCACTCGACCGCTTGCGGAGTGAACAGCGGTGTCTCTCCTTCCGCAGCTCCGCTCTTACTCCTCGGGACCCGCACGACTCGGATTCCCATTGCCTATCATCAGCGGGTTCTATTATCCAGCTCACCTCTACGCCATCGTCCATCATCACCTTTGCCCCGTCGAGGTAGACGACATGTGTGATGAGCGCTCGGGGTTCCCATAATGGCATGGAATACAGTGTTCCAGATCGCTTTGGCTTGTCATAGTGCCTCAACGAGTCGAGCATGGCGGCGATATGATCGGAAGCGTTGTACCCAGGTGTTTCTCGGTCGTCCATCGAGTTCACTGAACTCAGCACGGTCAACATGATATGACCCACGAAGAACGATCTTTGCACGGAGACTGCAAGACGTTGCGATGGCTGTGGCGAGACAGCGCAGCGCTAAGCATGGTACAATGCTTGTCCATAAAGATCCGCAAGAATAGACCAGTACGTCGCGTCGGGACAGAGCCTCCAGAAAGTCTGGGTTCGGCTCGGGAAAGACTTCCTAATGCGCCATCAGTGTATTGTTTCCGTCGGCGCGGGATCTCCTACAGAACGCACCTGACCGTAGAGATTGATGTAGAAGATCCGCTCGATTCTCGCTTCCAGCGGTACTTCTTCCAGCCCCTTTCGATATTCAAGATTTACATCTGCCACCGTGTCCACCAGTCCCGTCTCGTCTAGCGAATTCCTTCCTGGTGGAGGTAGCGAGGTGTCCCATGTTCTCGAGTCGCGCCGAAGCCCATGACTGAGAAGAGATCTGACATTGCGAGCTGTTGCGGATGGCAATGACGCAAGAGGAGATGCTGGAGAGGTCGGGTGCGATATGGCACACTGCCCCACCAGCGTTGTCCCATTGGCCAGTTGCGCAGCGATGATGGCCGTTTGATTCGTATTGATCACCGGAATGACTTGCACATCCTGGTTCACCCTGGCTATCGATTTGAAGAGAAAGATGGCGCTGGGCAGGCTACCGAAGAGATCCCTTGCCCCGGTGAGAAAGCCATTGCCGAGGGAAAAGTTGCGGAACGAGAAACGCTTATGCGCTCGGCGAAGGCAGAGGGTTTGGAAATGCACCAGGAAAGCTGTAATCAGCGCGATCAGTTCTCGCGCTCACCTCTGATGCACTCCTTTTTATCCTCTCCGATGCCTACCCAAAGCGCGCTTTGGCCCTCGACTATTTCCATCCACAGGTCCCTTACGACCTTTTCCGGGGCTTCCGCGGGGAAGCGGTACGCCATGAAGTTGTATATCGCCAAGCATTCCGTCTCCTCTTTGGTCGTCGGGTTATCCGGGAGTGGGATGAGGCGGATCAGTCGGGAGCCTATGATTAGCGAGATTACCTATGGGAGCTTACGGATGTCGCCGATAGACGGGCCTCCAAAACATCTCAGAATCTCGGCAGATGACCCGCCGTCATCGGACACGGGCAGGACGAAAGCGGGGGAGGATCTGAAGGCCGAGGAGATGGCGTTGGCGCCGGTCCCGCCGGAGATGATAAGGTAGCTGAGATGGGGGGGAGACGTTGGCAGGTCGACATGTGGGTGAGGTGGTGACGTATCCATGGGGACTGATGTTACTGATGTCCAACAGGTTCCCAGCCATGTTGACGAGAGCGCCTAATTGCGATCTGACATATTGAAGATGACCTCGCTACCGGACCACGTGACGAACCCTAAATTAGTCAGGTCCGGTTCCGGTGAGTTTCGTCAAAACTGCAACACCTTTCATCAATTCTGAGGGGTGTCCTCGAAGCACCGGCGCAATCACCATGCAACGTAAAGCGCTCAAGCAGGTGAGCTTTCTTTGCAATGTGTATTTTATATGCTGATCCTCTCCAGCTGGGCAAGGTCACACAATGGACCAGCGAGAAGGTATCTTTTACGATTCCTGATCAGGCAGCTACTGATGTCTCCAGGTCTTCTCTGGCGAGAAGACTCAACTGTCAGACGACTTCACCGAATTCGAGAGGGACATAGATGTTCGGCGAATCGGCGTGGAAAGGTGCGCTTGAAAATCCTACAAGGCTGATAGCCCAAAGACTTCACGCGACATCCCTCCCTTTCTTCCGTCAGATCACAAAGGTCAAACCATCGGAAGACCCATATCCACCAGCCGGGTCGGGAAAGGACAAAATTCTTCACACCGAGGCGTTGGGATTGGTCATGATTGATCATGGGGGGGATATCGGGGACATATACGGTGTGCAGCTTCAAGCTCCGATCAGACCGAGTTGATGGGAACATTAGGAGACGGTCTGACCAAGTACGGAAGGGCGAGGTGCAAGTTAGCTGTTGTAAGCTGTTCATTCCCTCCATCGCTCTCGCTCACTTTCCAGGCGCAAGAGGAGTTTGGAGCCCGATTGAGTGACAACTATATCGCCGGGATGGGTGGGTGATTATTGCCTACTCCGGCTGATCCTGCAGAGGCCGCTCTAGACGCGGTCAATGACTACAAAGTGTTCCGGAAGAAGCTCGACTCTAGACGGTGGGTCTGAGTCGTGGTGCTTAGCTAATCGAGCAGACTCGCACTAGACTCGGCGATCTCCCGTGCCCAAGGGAGCAAGAAGGACTCGCGAGCGCTCGAGGAGGACGTCAACCTCGCTCAGATGAGATTGTGAGTACGATCCCCCGGCAGAGCTGATGTTCAGCGAGGAGGTGGAGGAAGATACGCAGTCTCGGATGCAGGGGATCCAAATGCAGGAAGGGCGGCAATGGGCCGAGCTGTCGGATCTGCTTGGGGCGGAATTGGAATACTTTTCCAAATGCAAGGATATCCTGGAAGAGCTGCGAGACTCGTGGCCCACTGGGTAGGTGGAGCCCCTTTTCACCGCTGACCCCAGCTCTGTGTCTACACGGCCGCGAGCCAAATCTACCGCTTCAGCGCGGTCCGTCACCCGAGCAGCACCTTCCCGCTCGTATCGTGACGGCGCTGGGTCAGACGAGTCCGACCACATCCCAAATCGCTTGCGGTCGCAGAACGCCTCGTCGACTGGCAAGGCCAAGGAGAAGCGGTCGATGCTCCCTTCGTTCGGCTCATTCGGGAAGAAAGGCGCCTTGACGAGCCTCGGTTCCGGACGAAAGAGCTTTGTCAAAGACAGGTACGGCAATCTCGACGAGGACGACACGCGAGAGGGACTTCCTTCCGACGATGAAGAGGTATCAGTGGTCGGAAGGCACAGATCCCATTCGAACCTCTCCGCTTCTCGTGTCATCCTGGAAGGAGAAGACTACCAGGCAGCGCCGCCTATGCGCCGTATCCACACGACTCCTCCGACGAGGACAAAGCTCGTCAGAGCCATATACAACTTTGACGGCGGCGCATCGGACGAGTTGACATTCCGTGCCGACGATGTCATCGAGGTGAAGAAGGAGGTTTCCGACGACTGGTGGATTGGCGAGATTCATGGCCGTTCTGGCCTCTTCCCCAGCAGCTTTTGCGAGATCGTCGCCTCTCCGATCACTGCGACACCCTCGTTACCGAAACGCTCTGTCCCTCCGCCCCGAGAAATGCCTACATCCCCAATGCTCGACCTTACATCCGACTCTGAGCACTCTCACGGGTTCTCAGACGCAGACGATCGCGTCAAGATACCGCTCTATGCTTCAGCTCAACCCACCGCTACCCGACCGACCAAGAAGCCAGCACCGCCCCCTCCTCCATCGAAACGATCAGCTTCATCCAACAACATAATCACTGCTCATACTGTAAATTCCTCTCCTCCGCCGTCCTTTGCTCGCGCTCGATCCAACACCGCCTCACGTCAGCCCATTCTCGACTCACCGCTAGAAGGCTCACCGTTCGGCGGGTCCGACGACGAGGACGAAAACGATGGCGTCCCGACCCCGGTGGCAGGTGGACTAAGCCATGGTCTTGCGACTGTGCATCTTGCCAATAACGGGACAAGTCACGGGAAGTGCAGCGCTTGCTCTTGCGACGATTTCACCCAGAACGTATTCAAGGCCAAGGGGATGTGTTCATCTTGCTACCACCAGCATTAGAGAGGATACGTTTTGTTAACATCGGTCTTGGGATTTGTGCATATGGACATTGGCGGATCTTGTGGTATCACATGCATGGTTTGTGAAATATGAAAGCCAGGCCATGCCTGCAGGACCTCGAGTCTCCCTCTCATCCCCCGCGCCTTCGCTTCTCCACCCGCCATCCCGCTCCACCCACCACCTCGACCTCTTCCAATGCTCCGTTCGTCTCTTTCAGTAATTCCATTACTTCATCGAGCATGTACCTTGCGGGAGACGGGACCTTCAGGTTGACGTTTCTTGAGACTTCTTCGGACGAGGTCGGGGGAGAGGAATACTCCCTGCTTCTGCGCGAAGCCAGATCGGTAGTCGCGGTTTCTTGGTGCTCGTCAGTTCGGCTTTGATGTTTTGACGTAGGCCGAGTCGTTTGAGGCGGGACCTGGAATGTTTGTGGCTTCTTCGTCGCGTACTGGTCATCGTAAGAGGGTTTCCGCTTGCTGCTCGCCCGCTCGTCGAAGGGGGTCGGGATCGCGATACTTTCTGCGTCATATTCCGCCGCGAGGTCAGCGATGATGTCCCCAGCCTCCTCGCCGAGAAGGTTGACCGCGGTGTTCTGATCGAAATCGAGGAGTAGCCTCGGCGCTACGATCTGCCTTTGTCGTTTTGACCTCGAAGTGCTTCGTGCTGGAGTCGGCTGGGTCGGGGTGAAGAACGGTTTTTGAAGGCTTGAGCTTCGCTTGTGATTACTGCTTGCATCGCTTTGTCGGCTCGTACATTCTGGATGACGAAGGTGAGATTGCTTTGATGAGGTTTGAGATACCTCATCTTCACCTCGAACGGATACGATCCAGAATCCCAGCTCGACAATCTGCTCCTGCCTGATACACTCGCTCACCCATTCCGCGTCGAAGAGCACGATGGGCCGCTGGGTGAGGTGTGGGATGAGCGAGTCGTCGGGTGTGACGAAAAAGTAGGATACAGGAAGGTCGAGTGGATTCACGAGACGGCTGGAAGGTGACGGAAGGACGTGGCCACCGTGTGCGATGAAGAGGCGGACGACGTGAGGGGGGACTGAGGGGGAAAAGTATGCGGGTGGAAGGTTAAGGAAGAGGGTCATCGGTGTGCTCGAGAGTGACATCGTCACTTCCGGAGTTGGAGATGTGCCTGATGGAGGCTGAACCCAGCGATCCAAGTCAAAGAGAGATTGCAGAGACCATCCGTATCGTGTCTCCCCGGGCAGCTTATCATTCTTTGTGACCTTTGGTTGAGATGTTCCTCGGGGAATCTCAAGCAGGACGAATGCCGGCTTCACGGCCTTTCATGACGCCGACCGAGCGGAAGTAGATCCACTAGCGGGTATAACGGCACATAAGCGAATGGAAGCCGACAATAATGTTGTCGCGAAAACAAAGGTAATCGTGCCTGAGAAATCGGTTAGTAGTGGATGTACCGGTACGTCTAAATACCAGGACCAGCTAACGGTCAGTGTGCTCTGCCGCCTCGGCATGCAGCTCCTCCTTGTTCAAATACCTCAATCCGCCTGATGCGCTCTCGTCCGGCAGCCTAAACACCTCTATCACCCGCTCAACGATCCCTACCGTCTACTCCTCCTCACAATCGTCTTGCTCCGTCATCCAGCAGACACTTCAGTCCCTCTTTCCTCTCGCGTCTACCCTTACCATTACTCGATCGCTCAATACTTCTCTCGTCCCAGGAAGGGAAGCCACGCTTACCTGCTCGGGACTTACCGGCGGAAACGGAGAAGTATAACCTCAGCTTTGGTACGATGGGACGGAACAGTTCTTCTGCAAGGCCACTGGTTGTGATCAGACCGTGGAAGCCGGTTGCGAAGGTGTGAACGGCTCCGTTTGGACGTGCCCGATTCTCGACTGTACATGTCGGAACGGAACCGATTTTCGCGGGGGCGGGAAATTGGTGAGTTCCTTCACCAGTCAAGAGCTGATGAGTAGTCCGCCTCCCAGAACCTCACATATACCATCAACAACCTCGTCAAGGGCCCTCTTACTGTCGACTGCGCGCCTAGTGGGACGTGCGACTTCAAAGAGTCGTTTCTGCAAACCCTGTTCCGCCCCAACGGTCTCGAGCTTTCCTCGTGTTCGTTCGGCGAATGCGTCGAGCAGTACGTTGTGGATCAAGCTTTCGGTATCACTGGTGCTGTTCCCACCAGTACCAGCAACTCGCTGAGTGGGGAAGTCATCGCTGGTCTGGCTGTTGTCGGAGTCATTCTGCTCGCGATCATCGGCGTGACGATATGGGGCTTCGTCGTGAGGCGAAGAGCAAGGCGAAGTATGAGAGCAGACGGTACATTGCCCAAATCCGGCCGAGTCGGCATTCGATGGGTTGGAGTGGGGTACGAGGTCAAGCCGAATCAGTCACAGTCGTGGGCGAAGACCGTCGCTTGGATGAAGGGGTCGGGAATGGAACAGGCTGCTCTAGAGGAGAAAGGGCATGCTTTGGGTCCCAACGGCGGCAAGGCGATTTTGCGGGAGTTTAGCGGATCACTGCCTCCGGGTGGTTTCTGCTGTATCCTCGGACCCAGCGGAGCTGGTAAATCAACCCCCGTGGACATCCTGGCCGGGAAGCGGAAAGTGGGGAAGTTCGAGGGGCGAGGCAGCTTTGTGGGGGCCGGCTCCGAGAGGGTAAAGGTTGGGGATCAGGTAGGTTCGATTACCTGAACATTGCTCACGTCAGTCCGACGTGCTCTCGCCGACGTCAACGGTCCTCGAGAGCCTGTTGTTTGCCGCACAGCTTCGTGTACCCGAAAACATACCTCGCTACATCAAGGAGCAACGCGCCCAAACCGTACTCTCCCAGCTGGCCTGGAGCATGTCGCGCACATTCGCGTTGGCTCCGTAGAGCACCGTGGGATCTCTGGCGGGGAGATGCGGCGGGTCTCTATTGGGGTCGAGCTCGTTGGCGCGCCCGATGTGCTGGTCCTGGATGAACCAGCCTCCGGCCTTGATTCCGTGTCCGCGGCTCGACTTGTCAAGCTGCTCAAAAATCTCGCCACGGGTGATGTGAGCAAGAGAACGATCGTTGCGAGTATTCACCAGCACAGCTCAGCATTGTACCACTCGTTCAACCAGGTGGTACTGCTTGCGGACGGGCGACAGCTGTATTTCGGTCCAGGCGGAAACAAACCCGCTGATTTCTTCGCATCCCAAGGCCGACCCTGTCCAGTGGGACATAACGTTGCCGAACACCTGCTTGAGATCGCCAGTTCGCCCATCGACGGCTTACTATCAGGTCCAAATGCTGCACTGGCTTCCGATTCTGCTCCAACTGCAAGCGGGAGCGGGTCGAATCCGTCAAACGATGAGTTAAAAGGCTCCTTCGAGAGGAGGGATACCGCAGATCAAAGCGATACTCCGTTCGCCGGGAAAGGGTCATCGAGCTATCCCCCGCAGAGCGTGCTGAAGGAGGGTGGGGCCCGCGTGGTCGATCTGGTCGTTCTGGGAGCATCGGAGAAGACGCCATGGTGGCCGATGAGTTATTGCGCCACGACGTTCCTCACCCAGATCGAGGTGCTCAGCGGGAGAGAATGGCGCAACCTCAAGCGGTGAGTCCGTGTCTGTGAGTCGCACTGACACGGCAGTGATAAGACGCTTTTGATCACACATCTCATCTTCGCCTGCATCCTTGGCGTCTTTGCCGGAGGACTGTACTTCAAGGTCAGCCTCACGATCGCGGGGTTTCAAAATCGCGTGGGAAGTCTATTCTTCCTCGGTTCCCTAATTGCCTTTTCCTCCTTGAGGTGAGCGAAGCAGCATGGGCGAGAGAAGACCCGCTGATGGACACAGTGCACTGTACAACCTGGTGGAGGTGCGAGGGCTGTTCTTGAGGGAACGTGCAGGATCCTTCTACTCGTGAGCGATCCTGAACGAATGGCATACAGCGCTCATGCGAATAGACCTCCGGTCTGGCTACTTTCGAGGGTGCTCTTCGACCTAATCCCCCTTCGATTGATTCCCACCATCATCGTCGGGTGGGCACACTCACAGGAAGATGACACTGAATCGTGTTGATGCGCTACCCCAGGATCATCGTTTACTTCATGGTCGGCCTTTCCCACGAAGCCGCTCGCCTTTTCAAGTTTCTTCTCATCCTCGTCGAGTATTGCCTCGGAATGACTCTATTCGTGCGCTCTACCTATTTCGTCTCCGCGCTTGCGTCTTCCGCAACGGCGGCGTCGCGATCCTCAGCAGCTCGCTTTGCAATCTCTTCCTCATGACCTATGCGGGG
>JAABUV010007353.1_pt1 | contig 11591 bp, 8 predicted proteins | sample 5559971 | NCBI WGS metagenome assembly JAABUV01 (sample SAMN10711881, study PRJNA513362) | rock metagenome | isolation source: Antarctica rocks | place: Antarctica: Victoria Land, Knobhead nord | collected 2015-12-19
GGGGCGGCGCTGCTGGCCTGGCTGCCGGTGGCGCTGATCCTCACAGCGGCCGGGGGTTACCAGGCGACCACGGCGAACCCGTTCAACCCGCTGCAACTGCAGAACGCGGTGACGTTCCTGCCGCAGCTTGGCTACATCGCGCTGTACTACGCCGTGCTGCTGCCGTTCTTCTTCCTCACGGGCCTGTATATCAGCCTGACCTTTGTGCTGAACGAGGACCGGGTTGGCCGGGTCTATGGCTTCGACCTGACCGGGGCCGGCGCTGGGGCGGCGCTCGTGCTGGGCTTGATGAGTCTGCTGCATCCGTTCCAGCTTGTCGCGGCGCTGCTGGTGGTGCTGGCCGCGAGCGCCCTGTTCGGCAGCCGGCCGCTCCGCGTCGGCCTGGCGTCGCTGGTCGCGCTGCTGGCCAGCGAGGCTGTGCTGCTGCTGGACCCGCAGGCGGACTACAACGACTTCAAGGCGATCTACGCCCCGCTGCACGTGCCGGACGCGAAGCAGGTCGCAGAGGTCCGCTCGCCGCGCGGCCTTTATGCGTTGCTCGACGATTTTACCGAGCGGGTCGACACCGACGTTTCCAACAACGCCGGCCTGTTGGGCGTGCCGGGGCCGCCGCAGTCGCTCGGCCTGTATCGCGACGGCAACCGCATCGCCGCGTTGCCGAAGGCCGGGGGCGTCACCGCCGCTTTCGCCCCGGCGGCGCTCGACGCGCTCGCCTACCGACTGCTGCCGGGCGCCCGCGTCATGCTGGCCGGAACCAGCGGCGGCTTCGGCATCCAGCAAGCCTTGAGCCTGGGCGCCAGCCATGTCGACGCGCTCGAACCCGATCCGGTGCTGCTCGGGGCGCTGCGGCATGGCCTCGGCCCGTCCCCGGCCCTCGCCACCGACCCGCACGTCGAGCTTTCCCCCGACAGCCCGCTGGCGACGGCGGGGCAAGGCGGAAACTACGACCTCGTCGACATCGCCGGCGACTTCCTCGACGCCGCCGAGGCGAACAGCGCCGCCTACACCGCCGAGGCCATCGCCGGCTACCTCCGTGCGCTCAAGCCGGGCGGCCTGGTGTCGGTCCCGGTCTCGATCCGCGAGTTCCCGGTCTATGCCGTCCGCGTGCTGGCGACGGTGCGGGAGGCGTTGCGCCGCGCGGGCGTCGCCGACCCGGCGGCCAACGTCGTCGTCTACCGGTCCGCCTGGAACCTGCGCATCCTGGTCGGCAACGAGCCGTGGACGCCCGAACGCATCGCCGCCGTCCGCGCCTTCTGCGACGAGCGGTCGTTCGACGTGTCTTACTACCCCGGCATCGACGTCGAGGCTGCCCGCGCCAACATCTACAACGACCTGCCCGCCGTCAGCTTCGAGAATGGCGAGGTCACGTCGGGCGCCGGGTCGGAGGACGCGGTGGCGGACGAGGCGGGCCGGGTGCTCGCGGGCGAGCGCACCGAGTCGCAGGATGCGTTCAACCTGGCGCCGATCACGCTCGACCGGCCGTTCTACTACGCCATCTTGCGGCTCACCCAGCTTCCGACGATCCTGAAGCGGCTTGAAATCCTGCCGCAGGCGGAGGTTGGGCAGCTTGTGAACCTTGCCGTGCTGGCGCAGGCCGCGGTGATCGCGCTCATTGTGCTGGCTGTGCCGCTGTTTGCGCCGCGTGTGGCCGGGCAGCGGTCGGGGCGCCCGGCCATACTGCGGCCCATCGTGTATTTTGCCTCGCTCGGGCTGGGTTTCCTGTTCGTCGAAATCTTCCTGATCGAGAAGGCCAGCCTCTACCTTAACGACCGCACCAGTGCCTTTGCCCTCGTGTTGACGGGGATGCTGGTGTTCTCGGGGCTGGGTAGCCTGCTTGCCGACCGGGTGCGCCGGGTTGGCATTGCGCTCGCGGCGGCGGTGGTCGTGGGCTGGTGCGCGCTGGCGCTGCTGGGGCTGGAGCCGTTTTTGCTGGCGACCTTGGGGCTGCCTTGGCTGTTGCGGGCCGTCATCATGGTGGCGCTGGTGGCGCCGGTGTCGTTGGCGCTTGGCATGCCGTTCCCGCTCGGCCTGGCGCGGGCCGGCACAGCTGGGGGCGGGTTGCTGCCGTGGGCCTGGGGCCTGAACGGCGCGTTTTCCGTGGTCGCCACGCCGTTGGCGAACCTTGTGGCTGTCCAATTCGGGTTCGATAGGGTTCTGTTAATCGCCGCATTGCTCTATGTCGTGACCTATCTTGCCTATCCCTCTGTCCGAAAGGCCGTCCAGTGGCAGCCATCCCCTACCAGCTAACCGGGCAGTTGACCCGTCGCTCCCTGTTGCTCGCCGCCGCCGCTGCGCCCTTTGCCGGGGCGGCGGTAGCTGCGCCGGGAGCGTGGTCCCGCGATGCCTACTTGGATGCCATGCGCAGGTCTGGCCGCCCGACGGACCTCTCGGTGTCGCAGTTCGACGCGATCCAGGCCCGCAAGCCTGCCGCCATGCGCCGGATCGAGACCTATTTGAAGGAGCACCTTGGCCACGCCGACCCGGCCGTGCTGCGTGCCTTCGAGGAGGTGCCGCGCGAGTACTTCCACTATGTCTATCCCGAGCACCGGTCGCAGGCGGGGGTCGCCTATGAGGACGACGCGAAGCCTTGGGCGCTGGGGTATGGCTCGGCGCTGTCCGACTATCTTGGCCAGGCCTACATGAGCCAGGTCTGCAAGCCGCAGCCGGGCGACATTACGCTGGAGATCGGCACCGGCAGCGGATTCCAGAGTTCGCTGCTGTCCCGGATTGTTAAGCGCAGCTACTCGATTGAGATTATCGAGCCGTTGGGGCAGGCGGTGGGGAAGATTTTCGCGCCGCTTGGGTATCATAATGTTGAGAGCCGGGTGGGGGATGGGTACTTCGGCTGGCCGGAGGTTAAGGGCGGCTTTGACGTGATCATTGTGACGTGCGCTGCGCAGTATGCGCCGCCGGAGCTGTTCAAGCAATTGAAGCCGGGGGGGCGGATGCTGATCCCGATTGGGCAGCCGTTTAAGCGGGGGCAGTTGCTTTATGTCTATACTAAGGATGACGAGGGGAAGGTGCATTCCCGGAAGGATGTGGGGGTGTTCTTTATTCCGATGACGGGGGCGATGATGAACCGGCCAAAGCCTGGGGGTGGGGCGGTTGAGGGGCCGGTTGCAGCGCCGGAGGCTGCTGCTCAATAATCGTCATCAGTTGAGAGTGCTGACTACGCGGCATCCATCTATATACTTTATCGAGAGATTATCGTCGGATAGCAGACCATGCCTTCCCATTGCTCTCGAGTCGGATACCGACGAATTGTCAAGACTTGGAAACTGTGAACTGCCAGAGTATGATAGTTAACAATCATTTAAATAATCTTTATAACACTAATGTATTATTTTTTAATGTCGACATCGTATTGATCGTCGCTTAGCTTCAACATTTATTTATAAAAATGAGAACTACTAATGAGCCCAACCTTACGAGATATAATAAGGAATTGGGATGCTAAAGATATCAGGAATCTCATATTAACTGTACTTGCTCTAGTGATTCCAATTTATTTTCAGAAGGTCGTGGGATTTGGTGCTGATGTAGTATCTGAGTTATCCAGTAGTTTATCAACGAAATTTGTTGATGATCTGTATCAGTCAGCATCTGGCAATCCAATAGCCATGATGTCATTACTTGTGTTTCTTATACTTTACACAATGCCTTTAATGATATTGATAGTAAATCAAGCGAGTCTCAAATCAAACGAGTCTATCCCCCATTCATCTAGGAGTATTATAAGTAACTATTTTTCGAAAAAAAGTAATGCATTTCTAATTTGTTTTCTCATACTTCTGATAGTAGTTTTCATTTTACTATTCATTGCTACAACACTGACTGTTTCAATACCACTGTTGGCGTATGTCAGTTTCAATCAGAAAATATCTGCTTTAACACCTTATATGACAGATCAAGAAAGAAATTTGATAATATCAAAGTGGGCTTTTATGACCGCAAAGAAGGAATATATTACCATCATCTCTGATCTTAATACTATTGCTGCCGCTCATAATCTTAAGCTCCCATCTACATTTTAATATATTTGGAACCTCTCCAACTATGCTTACTTGTATTATCTCGTTCTAAAAGTCTAGTTTGAACTGAGAGCATGGCTATACTGAGAGCATGGTTGTACAGAAAAATCCAGCATTAGTCATGTAAATGAAATCTCCATCACTTTAGATTGATTAGATCTTTTTCGAAAAACATTAGCGCACTTAAGAAAAGTAGCCGTTGCGGTCAAGTCTATCTATCACGCCCGCAAGCGTTGCCAGTGAATGTAACTTCATGTGGATCGGCACCTTTCTGGCCTAATGCTGGCCGTTCAATCATTCCGCAGCGCCCGCAGCGCCGCGTCAGGCTCGCGCTCCACGACCCGCAGCAAGGACCGAACTGCCGGGTCCATGTTGGTTCGGGACTGCTCCCAATTGCGCACGGTTGCCATCGGCACGCCAATCGCCTTGGCAAAGGCTTCCTGCGTCATTTGAAGCCGCGTCCGGATTGCCCGCACGTTCGGCATCGGACGGAACGGCGGGAGCGGCGCGTCGGGGTCCTCGCCATCCTCGATTTGATGCCGCCGGATGTCCGCTTCTGTTGTGGCCGCAATCTTGGCAGCATCCGCCATCGGGCGTGCGGCCCTAATCTCCTCCAGCGTCATCGGCTCGCGTGCCATCGCTTCCGTTCCTTCCTATCTGCTAGCCGGGCCGAGATGATCCGGCGCACCTCGCCGCGGTCAGTGAAGACAACATGGAGCACCAAGCCGTCCGCCTCACCGATCGCCCGCACGCGCGCCTCGCCGTAGTCCCTTCGATCATCCGGCCACTCGATCGTGTCGCCCTCAAAAATCAGGGCGGCGAACTCGAAGCCGAACCCGCGCTCCCTTCGGTTCCGTTCGCCCTTCGCCAAGTCCCAATCGAAGCGCATCCATAAACACTACGCTGTTAGCGCAGAAATTAGCAACAAAATAGGCGCTTACTGGACATCACCCCGACCCCAAAGTCCGCAGCCCCGCCCCCCGATCAAACACCCGCAACAACCGCCTCACCGCCACCCCCCGCCCACTCTCCAACCGCGGGTCCCGGTCCAACAACACAGCCGCATCCCGGTTCGCCATCTGCAACAACCCCTCATGCTGCGCCGGGTCCGCCAACCTAAACCCCGGCAGCCCAGATTGCCGCTTCCCCAGCAAATCCCCCCCGCCCCGTATCCGGAAATCCTCGTCCGCGATCAAGAACCCGTCCTCAGTGTCCTTCAGCAAAGTCAGCCGCCGCCGCATGGTGTCCGTCAGCCCGTCATCATGCAGCAGCAGGCAAAAACTCTGCGCCTCCCCACGCCCCACCCGGCCGCGCAACTGGTGCAACTGCGCCAACCCAAACCGCTCGGCGTGCTCGATCACCATGATGCTCGCCTCCGGCACGTCCACCCCCACCTCGATCACCGTCGTCGCCACCAGCAACCGGATGCGCCCGCTCGCAAAATCCGCCAGCGCAGCGTCCCGCGCCGCCGCCTCCATCTGCCCGTGCGCCAGCCCCACACGCCCACCAAACCGCGCCTGCAACGTCGCGAACCGCGCCTCCGCCGCGTCGACCAGCTCGCTCTCCGACACCATCGGGCACACCCAGTACACCCGCTCCCCCCGGTCAAGCGCCCGGCCAATCCCCTCCACCACGTCCCCCAGCGTCGCCAGCGAATGCACCGTCGTGCGGATCGGCTTGCGCCCGGCCGGCTTCTCCAGCAGCCGGCTCACCTCCATCTCGCCCCATTGCGTCAGCAGCAGGGTGCGCGGGATCGGGGTCGCGGTCATCACCAGTACGTCGGTCTTGTCCCCCTTGCTCCCCAGCAGCAGCCGCTGGTCCACGCCGAACCGGTGCTGCTCGTCGATCACCGCGAGCGCCAAGTCGTCATAGGCGACCGCATCCTGGAACAGCGCATGGGTGCCGACCACCAGCTTGACCCGGCCATTGGCGATGCCGATCAGCGCATTGCGCCGCGCCACCCCCTTGACCGAGCCGGTCAGCAGCTCGACCGGCGCCGGCGACAGGCGGGACAAGGTGCGGTGGTGCTGCTTCGCCAACACCTCGGTCGGCGCCATCAGCGCGGCCTGCGCCCCGGCCTCCGCAGCGCGCAGCATCGCCAGCAGCGCCACCAGCGTCTTCCCCGAGCCGACGTCCCCCTGCAACAGCCGCAGCATGCGGTGCGGCGCCGCCAGGTCGGCGTCGATCTCGGCCAGCGCCTGCCGCTGCGAGGGCGTCGGGGTGAAGCCGAACCGCTCCAGCGTCTGCGTCCGCAGCCGGCCATCCCCCGTCAATGAGCGGCCGGCGCGGTGCCGCTCGCGCTGGCGCATCCAGGCCATCGCGACCTGGTGCGCCAATAGCTCGTCATAGGCCAGGCGCCGCCGCGGCAAGTCGCCCGGCAGCGTATCCGGCTGCTGCACCGCCCGCAGTGCGTCGCGAAAGCTCGGCCAGCCCTCGCGCCGCATCAGCGCCGGGTCGTGCCACTCGTCGAGGTCCGGCACCCGCTCCAGCGCGTGCCGCATGGCGCTGCGGAGCTGGCGCGGAGACAGCCCAGCGGTCAACGGCCACACTGGTTCGATATTGGGTAGCTGATAAGCACGTGCGACCGGCACTAGGTAATCCGGGTTTGTCATGGTCAGCCGGTCATTGAACTCGCCTAGTTTACTGGAGACTATCAGTCTTGCACCGGGGAAAACTTCGCGCGGAGGTGGGCGCCTAAAATACGCAATGTCTATGGAGCCAGTTCCGTCCGTACAAGAAATGCGCCACGGTTGCCTGCTGTTTTCTGGCGCATTTTTCTCCATGACTTCCAAAACTAGTGTTGCAATCTGCCCAGGCTGCGCCGCGCGAATCGTCGAGCGTTCGCGACGGTCGATGTATGAGTCGGGCATGTGGAACAGCAAGTCCAACACGCGAACGCCGCCGGTGAGGCGCTCAATCGCTTTTGTAAAATCCCGGTCAGCACCTCTCAAACCCTCCAAAGGAGCAAGAAGCGGGCCGAGAGGATCGTCAATTGATGACATGGTTGATGACACGAGCGGGCTGACTTTGCTGGGGGTCGCCGCTATATGACAGCCCGTTGCCAGGGACCCAAGTGTGCAGAATACCGAAACCGATCCACCACTCGACAGCCGGCGCCGCCGCATCCTGTTCCGCGCCACCCACCGCGGCACCTATGAGAACGACATCCTGATCGGCAACTACGTGCGCGCCCGGCTCGCAAAGTTCACCGAAGCTGACCTCGACGCGCTGGAGGAAGTGATGGAAATGCCCGACGCCATACTGGCCGACTGGCTCACCGGGCGGCAGCCCATCCCGGCCGACTGCGACACCCCCATGCTGCGCGCCATCCGCCGGGCAGCCGAGGATGGGGAGGGCCAGCCGAAGTGATGAGTACGCGGGGGACCGCCACTATCCACGGCGCACCGGAAGGCTTCGACGCAATGCTGCTCGCCCAGCGCCGGGCCGAGCACAAGGGCGCCGTCCTGCACGTGGCCCGCGATGACAGCCGCATGGCCCGGCTGTCCGAAGCGCTCGCGTTCTTCGCCCCCGACATCGAGGTGCTGCGCTTCCCGGCCTGGGACTGCCTGCCCTACGACCGCGTCTCGCCCAATCCCGAGATCGTGTCCGAGCGCATCGCCACCCTGGCCCGCCTGCTGGAGCCGGCCACCCGCCCGCGCCTGGTGCTCACCACCGTCAACGCCCTGGTGCAGCGCGTGCCGCCGCGCCCGGTGTTCGAGGGCGTGAGCATGGTGCTGCGCGCCGGCGGCACCGCCGACTCCGACGCGATCACCAAGTTCCTCGAAGCCAACGGCTACGGCCGCGCCGGCACCGTCATGGAGCCGGGCGAGTACGCCACCCGCGGCGGCATCATCGACATCTATCCGGCCGGCGAGCCTGACCCGGTTCGCCTCGACCTGTTCGGCGACACCATCGAGAGCCTGCGCCGTTTCGACCCCGCCACCCAGCGCAGCACGACCAAGCTGCAAACCCTCATTCTCCGCCCAGTGTCCGAAGTGCCGCTCGACACCGCAAGCGTCACCCGGTTCCGCGAGGGCTGGCGCGAGCTGTTCGGCCCCAAGTCAGCGGAGGACCCGCTATACCAGGCGATCTCCGACGGCCGCCGCTACCCCGGCATGGAGCACTGGCTGCCGCTGTTCCACGACAGCATGGACACGCTGCTGGACTATTTGCCCGACGCCTCCGTGAGCCTCGACAACCAGTCCGAGGAGGTGCTGGAAGCCCGGCTGGAAATGATCGCCGACCATGCGCAGGCCCGGCAGGCCTTGCCGCGCGACAACGAAGTGCCGTATCGCCCGCTGCCGCCGGGTCGTCTGTACCTGGACCGCGCCGGCTGGGACGCCATGCTGTCCGCCGTGCCGTTGATGGTGTTCAGCCCCTATGGCCGTGCGGACGGCGCGGCGGGCGTCGATGCCGGGGGCCGGCCGGGCTACGTGTTCACCAAGGCCGGCGCTGCCACCGGCGAGAACGTGTTCCACCAGTTGCGCGAGCAGGCCACGGCCTGGGCCGGGCAGGGCCGCCGCACCGTGGTCGCCGCCTGGACCCGCGGCTCGCGCGAGCGCTTGGCGCACCTGCTGAGAGAAAACGGCTTCAAGGCCGAGCAGGCGGACGATTGGCGCGAGGCGCAATCGTTGCCCACGGGCGTCACCGCGGTCGTCACTTTGGGGCTGGAGCGCGGTTTCGTCGCCGGCCAGGTCAGCGTGGTCAGCGAGCAGGACCTACTGGGCGAGCGCATCAGCCGCCCGCCGCGCCGTCGCAAACGGGCGGACCAGTTCATCGCCGAGGCAACCGAAATCGCCGAGGGCGACCTGGTTGTCCACCAGGAATACGGCATCGGCCGCTACGATGGCCTTGAAACCCTGCGCGTCGGCCCAGCGCCGCACGACTGCCTTCGCCTGATCTACGACGGCAGCGAGAAGCTCTATCTGCCCGTCGAGAACATCGAACTGCTAAGCCGCTTCGGCAGCGAGACCGGCGGCGTGGCGCTCGACAAGCTCGGTGGCGCAAGCTGGCAGACCCGCAAAGCGCGTATGAAGCAGCGCATCCGCGACATGGCCGGCGAGCTGATCCGCACCGCCGCCGCCCGGCGCGTGCGGGAGGCCACGAGCCTCGCGCCGGCCGAAGGAAGCTGGGACGAGTTCTGCGCCCGCTTCCCCTTTGCCGAAACGGACGACCAGGCCCGCGCGATCAGCGACGTATTGGAGGATATGGCCGCCGGCCGCCCCATGGACCGGCTGATCTGCGGCGACGTCGGCTTCGGCAAAACGGAGGTGGCCCTCCGCGCCGCGTTCGTCGCCGCGATGTCGGGCGCGCAGGTCGCCGTCGTCGTGCCAACAACGCTACTTGCACGGCAGCACCACCGCACCTTCAGCGCCCGGTTCGCCGGGCTGCCGGTGAAGATCTGCCAGCTCTCCCGCATGGTGACGGCCAAGGAGGCGGCGGAAACCAAGCGCGGCCTGGCGGACGGCAGCGTCAACATCGTCGTCGGCACCCACGCGCTGCTGGCCAAGGGCATCGAGTTCGCCGACCTTGAGCTGCTGGTCGTCGACGAGGAGCAGCACTTCGGCGTGTCGCACAAGGAGAAGCTGAAGCAGCTCAAGGCCGACGTCCATGTCTTGACGCTGACCGCGACGCCGATCCCGCGCACCCTGCAACTGGCGCTGACCGGGGTGCGGGAGATGAGCCTGATCGCGACCCCGCCGGTGGACCGGCTCGCGGTGCGCACCTTCATCTCGCCGTTCGACAGCGTGGTGGTGCGGGAAGCCATCCAGCGCGAGCGGTTCCGCGGCGGGCAAATCTTCTGCGTGGTGCCGCGCATCGAGGATATGGCCCGCATGTCCGACCGCCTGCGCGACATCGTGCCCGAGGCCCGCACCATCGAGGCGCACGGCCGCCTGGCGCCGACCGAGCTTGAGCGCGTCATGACCGAGTTCGGCGACGGCAAGTACGACATTCTGCTGTCGACCAACATCGTCGAGAGCGGCCTCGACATGCCCGCGGTCAACACGCTCATCATCCATCGCGCCGACATGTTTGGGCTGGGCCAGCTCTACCAGTTGCGGGGCCGGGTCGGACGCGGCAAGCAACGGGGCTATGCCTACCTGACCTGGCCGCAGAACCACCGGCTGTCGGCGGCGGCGGAAAAGCGGCTGGATGTCATGCAGACGCTGGACAACCTGGGCGCGGGGTTCACCTTGGCGTCGCACGACCTCGACATACGCGGCGCCGGCAACCTGCTGGGAGACGAGCAGTCGGGCCATATCCGCGAGGTCGGCATCGAGCTGTACCAGCAGATGCTGGAGGACGCGGTGTCCGAGATGCGCGCCGAGCGCGGGCGCAAGCGCACCGAGGACCGCGACTGGACGCCGAACATCCAGGTTGGCCTGCCGGTGCTGATCCCCGAGAACTACGTGCGCGACCTGCCGGTGCGGCTCGGGCTGTACCGCCGGGTTGGCGCGCTGGCGTCGGACGCCGAGACGGAGGCGATGGCGGCTGAACTCGTGGACCGCTTCGGCCCATTGCCGCCCGAGGTCGACAACCTGTTGCAGGTCGTGACCCTGAAGCGGATGTGCCGGGAGGCCGGGGTTGAGAAGATCGAGGCGGGTCCGAAGGGCATGGTGATCGGCTTCCGCGGCAACGCCTTCCGCAACCCGGCCGGGCTGATCGCCTGGCTGAACACTCGCAAGGGCACGATCCGCCTGCGCCCGGACCACAAGCTGTCGGTCGTGAAGGAGATGGGCGTGGCCGAGCGGATGAGCCTGGGCCGCGACGTGCTGTCGAACCTCAACCGGATCGCGGCGCAGGTGGCGAAGGCGGCGTGAGCCAGGAGTCTACCTGCTTCCGCCGCCCATCATGGCCGAAAGGTTGGTGCCGTTCACCAGCAGCTTGTTGTCGCGATAGGTAATGTCCCACACCACCTGGTTGCCGACAACGCGGCCGATGCCCTTGGCGAACACGAACGCTGGCAGCACGCTGGCCAGCTCGGGTGTGTTGCTGGCCTGTTGCATGAGGCTGTCGAAGTTGGTCGCCGTCACCTGCGCCTGGCCGTTCATCTGCTGCGGCGAGGCCATCGCCATGGTGCCCATGCCGGCGAAGCTTGCGCCGCCAATGTCCACCGCGAAGCTTTCAAGCCCGGCGCTCACCCCCTCGCGGCTGAACAGGGCCGCGAACTCGGACGGCCGATCCGCGTCGTTCGGACCGCGCGCCGCAAGCAACTGCACAAGCTGTTGGGTCGGAACCCCCGACAACACCGGGCGCAGCGCAATCCTGCGCGGCAGGAAGGCGGCCACCCCGCCGGGCGGCAGGTCGGGCAAGGCGAGCCCATCAAGGCCAAGGTCCATATGCGCCTGCAACAGGCCACCGTTCGACTTGGCGCCTATGCCGATCCGCAATTGGCTCGCCGTGCCGCTATAGTCTTACTGTGTCATTTTTCACTACGGTTCTGGACTGGTTTTTGAAGGCAGCACGGGCATCGACGCAAGCTGCTGACGAGAGCGACGGTCAGGCGGCGCCGGATTGTGGCGATGGAGTGTGGGACATGGCGTTCAGGCCGGATGGGCG
>JAABUV010007355.1_pt1 | contig 11590 bp, 21 predicted proteins | sample 5559971 | NCBI WGS metagenome assembly JAABUV01 (sample SAMN10711881, study PRJNA513362) | rock metagenome | isolation source: Antarctica rocks | place: Antarctica: Victoria Land, Knobhead nord | collected 2015-12-19
CGCCGCGCCGCTTTCGCGCGCCCGCACCCTCAGCCGCCCCCGGCCGGCCGTCCCCGGCCGGCTCTGGCGCGGCGCGCGTCGGCGCCCTGCCGCGGGCGGCAGGCGCGCTCCGCTTCTTCGCGCCGCCGCCGCCCGCGTTGCCCCCTGCCGGCTCCGGCGGCGGCGCGCGCAGCGAGGCCGGCAGCCTGCGGTGCCCCACGGGCGGCCGCGGCGAGGGGACGGGGGCGGGCGCCACGGCGAGCGTGGCCGCCTCGTCCGGGGGCGGCCCGGCTGCAGGCGCGCTGGCGGAGGCCGGCGAGGCCGCCGCGGCGCCGCTCTCCAGCTCGCGCGCGCGCCAGAGCAGCAGCGCAAGCGCGTGCTTGCACAGCGGGCTGCTCGCTGCGGCCGCGCAGTCGCAGGCGCACGCCCACGCCGGCGCGGCGCTGCCCGCTTCGCCGAGCGCTGCAGAGACCGCGTAGCGCTCGCCCCGGCTGCCGCGGCACGCGGCCGCCAGCGCGCGGCCGTCCTCTGTCACCTGGCAGCGCGCGCAGGCCTGGGCAGTGGCCTCAGCTAATGGCTAGCTAGAGGCTGACCTGTTGTATCTGCAATAAAGACAGACAGGCAACAGACTCGCACGCGGTCCACCCGATTCATGGCTCGCCGCAGCGCACCTTGACATCTTCGAGGCATCCTTTGTTTAGCACCTCCTCGTGCGCCCTGCCAGCCACAGCTTGAGCTCATTTCGCATGCAGAGCAGGCAGAGCTCGCTGAACGCGCCTGCCACACAGAAGGGGCTGGGTGGGTCAGTGGCAGACGTGCGTGAGCACCTTTTCACAAAGCGCGCAGCCTGGTCCGCGCCCAGGCGGTCCTTGGCGAGCTCGGCGGTGCTGGACGCAGTGACGTATGAGTCTGTTTCTTTGTGGCGTTGCTCATGCCGCTCAACAGTGGCGTCCATGATCTAGTAGTGCGGGCTATTTCGGCAGTTTTCAGCACAGTCGTTGCCTGATGCCTTGTAACAGAGCACGTGTGGTATACAGATCGAAAGGCCATCACCTTGCAAAGGCCCTTGTAGCGTGCTTTGCCGTGACGGACTGTGCTACATGTAACTGTACACAAAGTGTATGAGGTTGAGGTGGCTGCCCAAGGCCTCAGTGTGGCATACCCCCATGCTTGACATATTATGGTAGACCTCAGAGCTCCTCTTTACAGCAACAGCAAGAGCATAAGCAAATATTGATACATGCACGCAGCCAAGCAAACCTATGTTTTGTGGAACGGAGCGAGCTGACCAGCACACCAAGCAAGCAAGCCCCACAAGGGCAGGCATGTACCACAAGGGCACTAGCAAGCTGCCGCTCCAGCCACAGGTAGGGCACAGTCATGTTGCATGAGTGGCCCCTATTATCGAGCATGCGCCGAGCACCTTGGCAGCCTTGCATGCAGCCACCAAGGGCTCTTACGATGGCATGCAGCCAGTCCTGCTCAACACGCTTCACTCGCCTGCCGCAGGGTTGCAAGACCCAGCGCGTGCTGCGTTCGGCCTCTGCCAGGATGCTTCATGAGGCATGTGCAGCCGTCCTAAACGGGCTGTTCGCATACAGGCAGTGTGAGGCAGTGGCTCAGTCAGCGCTGCTCATCTAAAAGCAGTGCCAGCGACTCTGCTGCTTCGCAGTGTGCCAAGCAGCCGCTCTAGATCCGGCCCCCTCACTCTGCCGCCACAGAGGCAGCCTGTTCCTCATCGCGCATGCGCCACTGCATCATGGTCTGAGCAGGTGCAATTTTTTAGCTGCGCATGAAGCACTCATCTAATTTTGTATGTCCACGCCAGGTTGCTTCGTGCATGCCGGCGCACAGGCTGCGCGCGATGCGCTGCAGCGCGCGCGGGCTCAGATCCATTGCGGCGCGCATGTACACAGTCTCTTTGTCCCACAGCATTGTCAGGGCCCACTCACACTCCGCGGCAACTGCATGCAGGCTCAGCCTGTCTGCAGCTCCCCAACACTCGAAAAGCACGTCGAAGTCTGCACCTCTGTGGTTGTCGCGCTCCTTCTGCAGCAGCAAGCCAGCGCGCTGATTTATTACCAAGCCCATGCAGTGCGAGCTCATGGACAGGTCGCTCCATGTGGGGCCCGCACGGCAATCATAAGCTGCATGCGCTTCTGCAGGAAGCCCTCAGCATGCTGGAGCTGCTCTGTAGCGCCAAACTTGTGGGCCCACCGCAGGAGCGCTATCGCTTGCCGCATGCTTGCAGCGTGCGCTGACCTCTCATTGAGTGAGAAGCTGTCCAACAGCGTCATGCGGCTGGTTGCAGGATAGATGGCCTGCAGCAGCACTGCACCTGTTCATGGATGCCACCTGCTGAAGAGCATATGAGATAGCTCATCTGTTGCCTGTCGTTGACCATGTGCCTGATGTATGCATTGCTCAGTGCCCGTTAGCGAACACGCACCTTGAGAATGTCGATGACTTCAGTGCCAGAAAAGTCATCAAACGACAGCACTGTCTTGCTGCCCACGGCCGCCTGGCTAGCACCACCTTCCAGCAGGTCGCTCAGGACCGGCGAGATGCTTGTCAGCAGCTGGCTGTGCGCGGGCAGCTGCGCCCCGCCGCGCACTCTCAGCACCACGTCTGCGGCTGCCTGGAATGTTGCTGGCGTGCCCGCAAAGTAGGCGGGCGGGGCTTCCTGCTCGTCCCCCATGCAGGCCATGTTTGTCCAGGAACAGGCACTATTGCCATAGAGTAGGCGAATTCCTTGGAGCGCTGACCTGTCCCTTGGAAGGGACACACAGGTCAAGGGTCCTTGCATGTGACATGCATCAAGTCGGAATACTGCGTCGGGCACATCCCGGCACATGGAGCACGTGCGAGACCTACATGGGCACATGCCCATGCGGTTGTGTTGTGGCATGATGGCATGCAATCTGCCCTCCATATGGCGAAGAGGCCCATGCGTCAGCAGTGTGTAGTATTATGTTATATCTTAGTACGTGAATGGCAACCTCACTCCACACCTATTTCAGCAAAGCATGCCAGCGAGAGCATGGAGCAGGGCATGTCAAAGCGCTCAGCCAAAGCAAGCATGTATGCTCCGCAAGTGAGCGAGCAACTGCACATCAAGCACCAAGCACGCATATGCTTATTAGTGAAAAGTGTGCCACAAAGGTAACAAGCAGACATGCCAGCCATAGTTGGGGTGCAATCGTGCTTACTGTAGTGCCCACATGTACATACTTTAGTTGAGCACCTTAGCAGCCTTGCACACAGCCACCAAGGGCTCTGAAATGGCCTGATGCCAACAGCACTGCCTCACTCCCCTATCGCAGTGCGAGGCACTGCTTAGACTCAGCACAGGCCGATTAGCATCGACCCCGTCTGGAACCCTTTGCTTCATGAGCTAGCGCTTGCAGCTATGCAGGTTGGCTGTCAGTGTAGGGCAAGTACGAGGCGTTAGCACTGTCAATGCTGCTCAGCTAGCAGCATCAACAGACTAATGCTGCTGCAGAGTCTACCAACCATCCACACAAGTTTGGCACCTCACTCTGCCGCCGCCGTAGACGCAGCCTGCGCCTCGTCGCTCATGCGCCACTCCATCATGGTTGGGGCACGCGCAATTCTGTATTTGCACATGAAAAACTCTTCTCTCTTGTACCGTACCTCCCCGCTTTCGTCGTCCATGCCGGCGCACAGGCTGCGGGTGATGCGCTGCAGCGCGCGCAGGCTCAGCTCCATTGGGGCGCGCATGTATACAATCTCCCTGTCCCACAGCATTGTGAGGGCCCACTGGCACTCCGCGGCAACTGCATGCAGCCTCAGCCTGTCTGCAGCTGCCCAACACTCGAAGAGGACGTCGTAGTCTGCACCTCTGTGGTTGTAACGGAATGCTATCTGCAATAAGTCAGAGTGCTAAAATGTTACTAAGCTCATGCAATGCAAGCTCATGAATAGGTTGCTGCATGCGGGGCCCGCACGTCGATCATAAGCTGCACACGCTCCAGCAGGAAGCACTCAGCGCGCTGGAGGTGCTCTGCAGCGCCAAACTTGTGGGCCCACCGCAGGAGCGCTATTGCTTGCCGCATGCTTGCTGGGTGCGCCTCCCTCTCGTACTGAGCAAAGGTGTCCAGCAGCGCCATGCGGCTGGTCACAGGGTAGATCGCCTGCAGCAGTCTGCATGTTGCCTTGTTCTTAAACGGCACTTGTTGAAGTGCCTATGACATGATTTCATTTTTGCCTGTCGTTGACCATGGCCAGGCCTAATATGCAGCGCCCAGTAGCCTGTTAGCGCACACGCACCTTCAGGGTGTCAATGACCTCGCACTCCGAAAAAGTCATCGAGCGGGCAGCACTGTCTTGCTGCCCGCGGCCACGTGGCTGCCACCAGCTTGCAGAAAATCGCTAAGGACCGGCGAGATGCTTGTCAGCAGCTGGCTATGTGCGGGCAGCTCCGCCCCGCCGCGCACTCTCACTACCACATCTGGGCCTTGGCTCCAACAAAGATTCTTGCTTGCTTGTGGTCTTGGAGGGCCAACCTACCCAAGTCAGGGCACAGCAGGTCACGGGCGGGCTCGTGCAAGTAAGCCAGCCAAGCCAGGCAGGAGGAAGCCGTAGTTGCGTATTTCCTTGCCTACGTAGCACAGCCGAATGCGGCGTCCCTCCGCTCACGGTGACCTTGCACTGAGCATTCTCGCCACGTGACAGTCCACTCTAAATTGTGTAACATTGACAGTTCACACCAAGTTCAGAGGTTGGTTGGCATACCCCTCTACACAACATTAATATCAATGGCAAACCTCACAACCGGCTATTTTAGCAAGCATGCCAGCATGAGCACGGAGCAGAATATGTCAAAGCGCTCAGCCAAAGCAATCATAATGCAACTGAGGCTCACTTACTGAGCGAGCAACTGTGCAAATGTACCAGCAGGCGCTCTTTGGTGCAAAGTGTGACACAAAGGAGAAACAAGCAGACATGCCAGCCACAGTCGGGGTACAGTCATATTTGCTTCTGTGCCTGTATGTACATACATGAGCTGAGCACCTTAGCAGCCTTGCATGCAGCCAAAGGGCTCCGGGACGGCCAGCAGCCATGTCTATTCAGCACAGCCCCTACCTCAGAGCCATGCACTCTTTCAGACTCACCGCAGGCCGAGTTGCATCGGCCAAAATCTGCCAGCACCCAAAGCCGTGTTGCAGTTATGCAGATCGGCTGTCGTTGTAAGGCAACCATAAGGTGTTGGCGTTGGCAGCGCTGCTCAACTAGCAGCACAACTGACTCATGCTGCTACAGAGTCTACCAACAACTACGCAAGGTTCGCCCCATCAGGTCCTCCTTCTTGCCGGTGACGCAGCCTGCGCCTCGTCGCTCTTGCGCCACCGCACCAAGGTCTGGGGACTCGCAACTTTGTATCTCTTCATAAGTACTCATCCACACGTTCTGTCCTTTCCTGAGAGCGAGCGTAGCTCATGCCCTGACACAGGCTGCGCGCAATGCGCTGCAGCGCGCACGGGCTCAGCTCTGTTGCGGCGCGCGTGTACACATCCTCTTCCTCCCACGTCATTGTCAGGGCCCACTCGCACTCCGCGGCAACTGCATGCAGGCTCAGCCTGTCTGCGACAACCCAACACTCGAAGAGGACGTCGTAGTCTGCACTTCTGAAAAAGTCGCGTTCCTTCTGCAGCAAGCCAGAGCGCTGAATTATTACCATGCTCTTGCATTGCAGGCTCATGGGTAGGTGAGCTGCGTTCAGGGCCCGCACGGCGATCATAAGCTGCACGCGCTTCTGTAGGAAGCACTCAGCGCGCTGGAGATGGTGTGCAGCGCCAAACTTGTGGGCCCACCGCAGGAGCGCTACGGCTTGCCGCATGCTTGCAGCGTGCGCCTCCCTCTCAACCTTTGAGAAGTCGTCCAACAGCGCCTTGCGGCTCGTCGCAGGGTAGATCGCCTGCAGCGACACTGCCCTGTTCGTGGATGCCACGTGTTGAAGTGCCCGTGTGATGTTCTCAATCTGTCGCCTGTCCTTGACCATGTTCTGATATGCCTCGCCCAGTGCCTATCAGCGAACACAAAAATGTTGATGACCTCGCACTCGGTAAAGTCATCGAGCGGCAGCACTGTCTTGCTGCCTGCGGCCACCTGGCTGGCACCAGCATCCAGCAGATCGCTCAGGACCGGCGAGATGCTTGTCAGTAGCTGGCTATGTGCGGGCAGCTGCGCCCCGCCGCGCACTCTCACCATCACATCTGGGGCTGCCTGGAACGTTGATGGCGTGCCCGCAAAGTAGGCGGGTGGGGCTGCCTGCTCATCTCCCATGCAGGCTCACCTACAGAACAAAGTCTTTGGATGCGCCAACCTAAAGGGACACACAGATAAAAGCACCACTGGCATTGTGTCGGAGCCGTGTCGTATGCAGATTGGAGGCCTCCTAGGATGGCATGCAAAGCTGTCCACCTCTTTATGGCGAAGAAGCTCATCGTGCCCACATTAATGGCGGCATTTAAAAATGTCTTCTGTAGCACAGCAAAAAAGAGTCATGTCGATGGTGTTGCAGGCGTCACCGCATCCGGCCGTGCCCAAGCCAGGCCGCAGCAGTGCTGAAATGAGAATCGAGCTCCAAAACTTGCAGGCTACGAGGTTCGAACTCGTGAGGCATGACTGCCAATGGATCTTAAGGCCATCCCCTTAACCGCTCGGGCAAACCTGCAGGGTTTCATGACCGCCGCAGCCGAATAAGTGCGTGGATATATAGAGGCTCGAAGGTGCGGCCAAACATGCACACACTGCACACAAGTTTGCACTGTATCGCATGCTCAGACAGCGGGCATGCATTGAAGGTTATGTAGGTGGGCTGACAGGCGTCGGTCAGCGCCACTGCTCACAGCAGAAGAGTCCAGGCTACACATAAACTCTGCTGTGCTATGCATCCTACACGAGCAGGGACAGGTAGCATGCACAAGGCGGTATATCAGCGCTTCATGACCACGCCTTGAAACAAGCCTATTGCTCCTGGAACGCTCTGGACTCGTGGTGTATATTCAGGCATGCGCGGCGGCAGCGCCACTGCTTCGATGATGATGGGAGGATGCATGCCAGGCGCAAGCCCTGCAACCCCACGCACACGCACACAGCCCCACCACAGCAAACTCAGAACCTGCTTTGAGACGCCCTCACCCCGCATCGGACCTTGCACGCAGCTCCTGCCTCGGGGACACGCCGCGGCCGCCCCAGGGCGCGCGCGCACGGCCGCCTCAAGCTACCTAATAGTCCGCATCAGAGGCGGCGCAGCAGCTCCAGCACGGACGCGGCGTCCGCCTCTGCGGCCAGGTCCGCCGGCCGCGCGCCGGCCGCGTCCGCCAGCTCCGCCAGGTCGGCCGCCCACACCAGCAGCGCCTCTGCTACCTGCACATCCCCAAGCCATTCTACCAACTAAGTGATTAAATTGCGCCCTCACAGAGCGCCTTCATAGAGCCCGAGCCTGTGGCATGGCCACCACCATGCCCAGTCAGCGAGGCACACGCGTCCTTCATGTTTGCTCTGACAGCCAGCCGCCCCGCAACAGCAGCGATCCGCCATGCGCAGGAGGCCGGCGGCCCGCGTTCGTACAGCGCGCAGCGCTGAACGAATGCCTGGCATGCAGCAGACGGCAGAGGACCTGCCAGCACCTGTTACACCCACGCACACCCCCCGACACAGGCTCCACAGGCCAGGCGGCGCCCGTGGGCAGCGCGCGCCGTGCGCTGGTCGGCGAGCGCGGCGTAGTGCAGCGCGGAGCGGCGGCGCGCGCAGACGGCGCGCGCGTTGGCGCCGCGCGACAGCAGCGCGCGCACGACGCCCTCGTGCCCGAAGAACGAGGACGCGATCAGCGGCGTCACGCCCGCCGCGTTGGCCGCATCCACATCCGCGCCGCCCGTGCTCAGGGCCTGGCGTAGGTTGCACAGGGGTTTTCAGGGTGAGCACGGTCCATGTTGCGGCACACTGGGTGGGGCACACTGCCTAGGGCATCAAGCTCGCCGCAAAAGGTTTGAAAGCGTACTGGCCGCATCACCGCCTGCAAAAGGTTGGACAGCGCACTGGCCGCTTGACCACCTGCGCAACTAGAGGAGCAGCGCACTGCCAGCCCCATGCCTGCCATCCTACGTGTCAGCTGGCCTGGCACAAACACGCCACCGCTGGGCCGTCGAACGCCCCGGCTGGGAAGGCGGTCGGCGAAACCGGGGCGCGCCTCCACAATGCCGACAAAGCCGCGGCGCGCGGCGCGCAGCAGCGCGCTCTCCCGCGCGGCGTCGCGCAGGACCGGGTCGGCGCGCCCGCGCAGCAGGTCTGCCACGATCTCGGTGTGCCCCGCGCCCGCCGCCTCGTGCAGCGGCAGCCCTGCAACGCGCGCACGCAGAAGCATTGTGCTCAGCAGTCAGCATTGCACTTACTGGAGGGCGACCACGCACCAGATTGTCTCGATACCGCGCATGCAGGGGCGCCATGCTCAGAGGTGAGCACTGTGTTTACTAATGGGTGGCCTCGCATCTGACCGTCTCTCCATCTCACAGCCAGTGCCTCTGCAGAAAATACGTGCATCGCAGCCGTGTCAGGAGCACTGTCTGAGGCACGGCGGTTGAGGCGCACTGGGCGCGCACCGACGTTGGGGTCCGCGTCGGCCAGCAGCAGGCGCACGGCGCCCGCATGGCCGCCACGCGCGGCGTACGCGAGCGGGCTCAGGCCTGCCCAGGACAGCTCGTCGACGTCCATGGCGCGCTCGCGCAAAAACGCGAGGCAGGCCTCGTCGCCCGCCGCGGCCGCCCAGTGCAGCGCGCCCATGCCTGCGGAAGCGCGCACCAACCTTTCCCTCATACTTATGCATGCTGTCCTGTGGGCTCGACCAGGTTCTGGCCCGGCAGAGCGCATCCGCATCTAAGCACGCTCTCCCCCATGCTCTCCCCCACTTGCGCGAGGCGCGCTTCATCAACCGCCGCAGGCCAGCGCAGTAGCCACGTCTGCACCCGGCTGCTGTCGGCGCACATGAGGACGCTCATGTCCTGATCGACAAGGAGCGCAGCTTTCCAAGCAAGACTTTCGCATTGAGCACTCGGGGCAGGCCCAGCGGCTGCAGCACACGGCCTTCTGTGCGGGTTGAAAGGCATGGCAGGCGGGGGATGACAGGACGCGTCGAAAGCTCCGACGCGGTGCGCACCGTAGGCCACGTCGCGGGCGTTGGCGCTGGCGCCGCGCTGCAGGAGCAGCTCGATGCAGTCGCGGCGGCCGGCGCAAACGGCCTCGATCAGCGGCGGCGTCATCGGCGGCAGCGGCTCCGGCGCCGCGTCCAGGCCCGAGCACGCGTCCAGGCACGCGCGCACCGCCGCCAGGTCGCTGCCCCGCACCGCCTCCAGCAGGCTCTGCAGCGCGGCGCGGCGAGTGGGTCAGTGCCTGGCCCGCCGCACCGGCCGTGTGTCCACTTGTTTGCGCCTCACTCCTGCAGCGGCCACTCCCGCGCCTGGACCAGGCCCGCACACAGCAGTGCAAGCCAGCGCCACGCACTGCTGCTCCGCACTGCCTTTCAGTAGGCCCTGCGAGGTGGCTGAGCTGAAGCCTCTGAGAGAGTGTGTGAACAGGAAACAGCATGTACACCCTTGGGCACTTTCAAAATGTCTGCACCATCAGCAGTGCCGCAGCGTACAGGCCTACAAACGCACCCAGGCACGCACTCAAGCAGTGCCCAACCCACGCTCTCCAACACAGGACAGCTCATTGTCCATGTGAGGCAAAGTTGCAGGACATGCTCAATTACAGAAAGATAAAACACTGCAACAGCAATGCAGTGTCCCTCCAGCTCTGCTGCGTAAAGCAAACCTATTATAAAGGTCCCTATTGTGATGTGCCCGGCAAAGTGGTGTACATTCCAACCAGGCAATGCGGCATAGTCAGCGGAATATGATTCCCGAGCCATGCTCACCTTGTTGGGGAACATGTGGCAGGCAAAGCAGTGACACAGGCGCACCACCCATGGGTGGGCATCAAAGTCGTCCTTTTCGATGACCCAGGAAACCACGCTCGTCGGCTGCGCCGCGGACATATTCACCAGCGCGGCTGCCATATGCTGTACTGCTACTCAGCAGATTCTGAGCTCCTCTTGGCCTCAGCTGCACTTGCAGGTGCTTTCAAGCCATTTGCCAAACTCAACATCCAGCAGCAGCAACAGCGCCACCCCTACCCTAGCACCCCGTCCTTTGCTGCCTGCGACAAAGCAGCAGCCTACTGAGGACCCGACCTGGAGCGCCCCTGTGCTTGCCCAGGTGGCAGTTCCTTATCTTGACAAAAAAGTTGTGGCCGGCCTACAGAGCGCGCTGTGATCTTGGTCGCACACAGGGCCCCACTCAAGTGGGGCTGGGCTGCTGGCGGTGCAAGATGGCTAGCAACCCGGCAGAAAAGGAGAACCTGGACCTTGCAGACTTGGCACTTGCGCGTGAGGATGGCGCCAAGCGCCTCAAGGCGTGCCCTCTGCCTGCACCCCACGCACGTCTGCTGCTGCCACGACAGCACTTCCTCGCAGCCCGGACTCCCCGCCTGCGCTGTGCAACCCTAGGCGGACCCTAAAAGCAGCAGCGGTCGACCGGGCGTCGAGGAGCGCTGCTCTGTGCCACACGCTCGTAACAAGAGGCGCTCGCGGCAAGGCGCCACGGTCAGACGCGTGTGCGGCGGTGCGGCGCGCGCAGGGCAGCGGCAAGGGCGCGGGCATGGGCAAGCGCGTCGGCGCCGGCGCGCCGCTGCTGCACCGCCGCAGCGCCGACCAGGCGGAGCTGCAGGCGGAGCAGGTGCCGCGCCTCCTGACGCCATACCCTTTAAAAACCACCGTCCAACCTGCGCGCTGCAGCAGGCGCAGGCCAGCTCCGTCTCGAGGCGCGTCAGAGCGAGGCAGCAGGCACACGCGCACGGCACACACCATCGTGTGTCGTTGCCACATGCATCACAGGCTTGCATGGATGTCCGTACAATTCTTTCTGCTTTGCTGGCGAGTCACTGCGGGTCGGTGCTGCTGGGTAGGCCGTGGACCTTGGCCGAGGCTGAGTTTTGCCTTGCTGGCGAGTCACTGCGGGTGGGTGCGGCCGGGTAGGCGGTGCACCTCGGCCGAGGCTGAATTTTGCATTTGCTGGCGCGTCACTGCGGGCGGGTGCTCTGCCGGGCAGGCCGTGGACGCGGCGGAGGCGGAGATGGCGGAGGCCTTCCTGCGCGGCGACGTCATGGGCCGGCCGCCCTCGGCGCCCGCGGCCACCGAGCCCGGCCGCCACATCGTGCCCTTCTCAGAGGTGGCGCGCCGGGCTGCTTCTTGGAGCTCTAATCGGAGCCATGTCCTGGTAAAGGAAGCAGTGGTGTGCGTGCTGGCATATACTTGCTGGGGCGGTGGAGAGGCCCTGGGTATACCACTTTGTAGCAGCGATGGCACAGCCCTGCTGGCACATTCTGCACAGCAAGGCTGTGCCATCGCTGGCACATACTGCTTGCGCCCAAAATGCTACCCAGCACCTTGTCAAGGAGTGGTGGAGTGCATGCACATGGCAGTGCGCTCGCCCGTCCGCGCACGCGCTCACTCCCGTCATGCTCTGGGGACCGGCATACGTTTGGACCAACG
>JAABUV010007357.1_pt1 | contig 11589 bp, 14 predicted proteins | sample 5559971 | NCBI WGS metagenome assembly JAABUV01 (sample SAMN10711881, study PRJNA513362) | rock metagenome | isolation source: Antarctica rocks | place: Antarctica: Victoria Land, Knobhead nord | collected 2015-12-19
TGGCGCGCTACGGCATCGCACGCGACGGCGGCGGCGCCGCGCCGCCCGCCGCGCCCGCGCCCGGGCCCGGCGCCGCGCGACGGGCGGCGCGCGGCGGGCGGCGTGGCGCGACGGCGGGCGCGGAGGCCGATGCGGCGCCGCGCGCGGAGTCGCCCGAAGGCGACGGCGTCGAGGGCGCTGAGAGGCCCGCCAAGCGCAGGCGCGCGGAGGCTGGCGAGGCGGGAGGCGCGCCGCCGCCGGCCGCCGTGCTGGACGCCGCGGACGCGAAGCCTGGTGCGTGCTGCCGTGTCAAACGCGGCAATGCACAATGCGCGCTGGCCACAGGAAGTCACACGCCTACTCTGCCTGCCAGCGCATCCCCTTCGTGCAGCAAAGTCGACGCAGGAGGGGCGCATGCAATGGTCACTCCTTGGCCACTGCCAGTCTCGGGCAGTCCGTCACACCTGCTCGCACACACACTCTGTGCTTGTGCATTGCAGCGGCGCCGGCGCAGCCGCCGCGGAGCGCCGACGCGGCCGAAGCGGATGGCCGGGACTACGCGCCGGGCGAGAGCGGGGATAGCGGCAGCCAGGACGATGAGGGCACGCTGGAGGAAGAGGAGGCGGCGGCCGCCGCCGACGCCGACGGCCACCGGGTGCGTGCGCCGGCGCCCGCCAGCGCAGCCGCTCCCGCTTCCGAGCCCGCAGGCCGTCCACGAGGTAGAAGATGGCGCACAGCATGTGCGCGCCAGCCGCAGCATGCGTGCCTCATGTACGGCAGGGCAGCACAGCATGCGCGAGCCGCCCACCTGGCACCATGCGCGCGGCGCCCCCGGCAGGCGGCGGTGGCCGACGAGGTCGCCGCGCTGGCGGACGAGGCGGACATGCCGCTCGAGGAGCTGATGGCGCGCTACGGGCTGCGCAAGGGGCCGGCCGACGAGCTCGGAGCAGACACGGCGCGCGGCAGCAGCGAGACCTTGGCCGGCGCCGGCTCGGAGGATGCGCCGGACGATGCAGCGCCAGGTCCGGCCTGGCGCTGAAATTTTATCTAAGCGATGCACAGCACTCGTGTAGCAGGCAGCCCCTCTAGCTGGGTGGAGACACCTGCTGATTGGCACTCGGGCCTGTGTCGTGCGAGACCTGTCGCTTATGCAGCATGATGTGTTGGCACTAATGGCGAGCCTGTGCGGTGCAGGGGATAAGGCAGGCGCTGTGCGCGCATCGGCCGAGGGCGCGGCCGCCGCTGCAGGCCCCGCCGCGGGCGAATTGCACCCTGCTGCTCCTCAGGCTGCGCCTCCCGGTGCGCCGGCTACCCACTGCTGTGGGTGCAGGAATGCTGCGACCGAGAGCCTGGCGCTGGTGCTTTTGCGCGCGGCGGCCGCGCCGCGTGCGAGAGTGCAGGGGCGCGCGGTGCAGCCATCAGGCGCACTGCCGGACAGCAGGCGGCGAGCGACACGCTGATGCCAGGCCGGCGCGGGACCGCAGGAGAGCCTGCAGGCGCGGCCGCGCGGACTCTGGGCCCTGCGCCGGCGCCGCGCGCGGCGGCCGCGCCCGCGGACGGCGTGTTGGGGCCGGACGAGGCTGTCGGCGGCGGCGCTGCGGAGGGCGCCGACGGCGGCGGCGTGGAGGCGGCGCGCGCGCGGCTGGAGGGCGCGGCAGCGCTGGCCAGCGCCGCGCAGCCCACCGGCTCCACCCTGGCAACCACCAGGGTTCTGACCAGGGTGCGCAGCGCCGGGCATGAGCCTTGCCCCGGCAGGGTCCTTCGCAGTTCGCTCAGACCTGCAGCCTGGCGCGCCCGGCGCCCTGCACGGAGCTTCCGAGCGCATGCGCCGCGGGCGCGGCCTGCGGCTTATCAAGCCGCGCGCGCACGCACCAGGTGCCCTTCCTGCTAAAGGGCAGCCTGCGCGAGTACCAGCACATCGGCCTGGACTGGCTGACCAGCATCTACACGCGCCGCCTGAACGGCATCCTGGCCGACGAGATGGGCCTCGGTGCGCGCGGCCGCCCGCCCCCAACTCCGGCGAGCACAGCTGTCTGTCCTCCGCGCCTGTCTCCTGCGCGGCCCCTGCACGAACGCCACTGGCCCCGCGCTTTGCGTCTGCATTGGCGTGCACCCTGACGGACAGAGCGCCGCCTGTCCTGCCATGCGTTCACGAGCGTACGCGGTGAGGCCGCGGCCCCTGCCGCCGCAGGCAAGACGATCATGACGATCTCGCTGCTGGCGCACCTGGCCTGCGAGAAGTGCGCCTCCCGGCCCAGCGCGCCCGCGACCTCGCGCCCGCCCAATGCTGACGCGTGCATGGGCGCCTGTGGGGTGATTGGTGAGCTGGATGGCACGATCTGGTGTCGTCTGCAAGCGCTGTGCAAGCTTGAGGGAGGCTGGGTTGGGCAGCGTGCGCATGCCTGCGCATGGGCGGCCTGGGTCACGCGCGCGCGCGCGCGCGCGCGGCGCAGGGGCGTGTGGGGCCCGCACCTGATCGTGGTGCCGACGAGCGTGATGCTGAACTGGGAGATGGAGTGCAAGAAGTGGTGCCCGGCCTTCAAGCTGCTCACCTACTTCGGCAGCGCCAAGGAGCGCAAGGCCAAGCGCCAGGGCTGGTCCAAGCCCAACGCGTTCCACATCTGCATCACGTCCTACACGCTCGTGCTGCAGGCGCGCGCGCCCGCCCCCGCCGCGCCCCGCCGCCGGGAGCGCCGCCGCCGCCACATTCCCCGGCTGGGGCGACGTCAGGACGGCGCCGGCCCGCATGGCGCGCCGCAGCACGGTCGCCGCCGCGCGCAGAGGCGAGCAGACCTGCATGCGCGAGTGCGAGGGGCCGCGGCGGGGCGCCCACCGGGCGGAGGCAAGCAGGCCTGCATGCGCGCGCGCGAGGGGGCCATTGCCGCGCGCGCGCGCGCAGGACGCCAAGATGTTCCGGCGCAAGAAGTGGAAGTACCTGATCCTGGACGAGGCGCACATGATCAAGAACTGGAAGAGCCAGCGCTGGCAGACGCTGCTCAACTTCGCGTCGCAGCGCCGCCTGCTCATCACCGGCACGCCGCTGCAGAACGACCTCATGGAGCTCTGGTCGCTCATGCACTTCCTGATGCCGCAGGTCTTCGCCAGCCACGCGCAGTTCAAGGACTGGTTCTCCAACCCGCTCTCCGGCATGGTGGAGGGCCAGGCCGCGGTCAACCAGGCGCGCCGGCCCCGCCGCCCGTGCATTGGCGTCGTGGCGCGGCACGCGCGGCAGCGTCCGCGCGCACGCCGCGTCGGCGCGGTGCTCAAGCACGCCTCGTACACGCTGCCATGGCGCCGATGTCGTCCGGCGGCTCACGCAAGCCTTTTGCATGGGGCGCCAAAGCAATGCCGGCGCGGCGCGCGCAGGGCGTGGTGGAGCGCCTGCACAGCGTGCTGCGGCCCTTCCTGCTGCGCCGCCTGAAGCGCGACGTGGAGAAGGGCCTGCCGGGCAAGCGCGAGCACGTGCTGCGCTGCCGCCTGAGCAAGCGCCAGCGCACGCTGTACGAGGAGTACATGGCCTCCAGCGACACCGCGTCCACGCTCGCGTCCGGCAACTTCCTCGGCATCATCAACTGCCTCATGCAGCTGCGCAAGGCGCGCCGCCCGGCCGGCCGCCGTGCTCACGCAGCTGCGCAAGGCGCGCGCGGCCTGGCCAGCAAGGCCGCACAGGGGGCCCTGCCTGTCGCCTGCTTATAGCGTGCCGGCGGCAGCTCAGTGGCGGTCTGAACGCGGGCCCGCGCGTTGGCCTGCGGCGGTGCGAGCTGGCGGGGGGCCGAGAGCCGCGCGGCGCGGCAGGTGTGCAACCACCCGGACCTGTTCGAGGGGCGGCCGATCGTGTCGGCGTACGACATGCCGGGCCTGGTGGCGCACCTGCCCTCGGCCGCGCTGCGCGCGCTGGAGGCCGGGCCCTTCCGGCGCGCCGACCTGGCTGCGCTCGGCCTGCGCCTGGAGCTCGGGGCCGGCATGGCCGCGTGGGAGGCGCAGACCGTGCAGGCGCGCCCCCCGCCGACAGTGCGTGTGTCGGTTGCCTGTGTTGACACCGGGCTGCTCCCAATCCAGGTGTCATGGAAGGTCAGTGCCTGCGGTGCGGCTGCTACCTACCAGCCGCACATGCGGCCTTCTGCGCTTCGGCGTCGCCGCAGCCTCGCCGTGTGGCAACGCGTGCATAAAAAAGCTAGCGTGCGTGAGTGAACGAATGGAAGGTCAGGGCGAGACGGAGGCATCCCCGGCCGTCGAGCTCAGCCGGCGGGTAGTGACACAAGGGGGCGTCGTCCTGCAGGCGCTCGCGCCGGCGCCCGGCCTCCTGGAGGACCCCGACCCGGGCGCAGCCGAGCGGCCCGCCGGCATCCACGGCGACGGCTTCAGCGGCGTCCCGCTGGAGGTACGGACCAGCTGACAGCTGCATGGCCGCGCACGCCGCGCCGGGCTGCGTGCAGAAGAAGCTGTGTTGACCGCCCTGCTGAGGCCTCGATGCGGCCCGGGTCCGGCGGTGTGCCTGCATGAGCCTGCACGGCTCCCCCGCGCAGGAGAGCCTGCCGTTTGCGCCCGGCGCGGGCGTGCTGGCGGCGGTGGCCGAGGCGCTGCGCGCACTGCACGCGCGGCGGCGTGAGGCCGCAGCGGGCCGCCAGCGCCTGGTCGCCGCGCTGTCGCGCGCGCGCTGCGCGGCCGCCCCGCTGCTGGGCAGCGACGCGCGCGCCGCCGTGGCCGTGCTGCACCCCGTCGCGCATGTGCACGTCGTCGCACAGCAGGCGCGGGCCGCGCCGCGGCCCCTCACAACGCCCAGGCCCTGACACCAATGACTAGGCTGCAGTGCTCAGCAGTGCGGAGCGGTGTCAGTCCGGCGCTGGGGAGCTGCAGTCGCGAGCTGCGGCAGCGAGCCCGCGCTGCCCAGGCTGACTGACGGCGGCGGGCGCGCAGCCCGGGGGCTACTTCCGGCACACCGCGGCGCTGGCGGACCTGGTGCGCGGCAACGAGCGCCGCGCTGCGGAGCTGGACCCGCTCGTCCGCGCGTTCATGTTTGTCATCCCGCAGGCGCGCGGCATAGGGTTAGGGTACCGCCGTGGCGCAGCCCCCGGCCTGGCCGCTGCGTGCCCGTGTGCGCTGGGCGGGCGAGCTGTGGGTGCGGGGTCTGCCAGGCGTTGCAAGCATCACACCCCCTCCCTTCCTGCAGGCAGCTGCGCTGCCTGCCGCAGCACCGCACGCTGCAACGACGTGTGCGTTCTCCGCGCACAGTGCCTGCTCCGGCCTGAAAGGACGCGGCGCAGGCGCGCGCGCCGGCGCCCGCCGTGTGGTGCAGCCGGCCGGACTCGTCGCTGGCGGCGGAGGCGGCGCGGCGCGGCGCGCTGGCGCAGCGCGAGCTTGCGGCCCGCTCGGCGCTGCTGCGGCCGGCCACCGTGCGCCAGCAGCTCTTCTTCCCGGACCGCCGCCTGCTGCAGTACGACTGCGGCAAGCTGCAGGCGCGCGCGCCGCCCGGGGGCGCGGCGGCGCCGGGCGGCCGCGCGTGCGCTGCGCGCGGCTGCTGCAGACTCACCGGCGTCCGGCGCTGCACGGGGGGGCATGCGCCACCGGATGTGCCACCAGGCGCCGCGAGGGTAGTGATAGCGCATCGCGAGAGGTTGCGCTCCGTTCATGCCTCTCTGCTTCGGTCGCGCCCAGTGACGCGCAACGCCTGCAGGCGCGAGCCTGGTTAGACTCTTGCCTGCTGCGCAGGAGCTGGCGGTGCTGCTGCGGCGGCTGAAGGCGGGCGGCCACAAGGCGCTGATCTTCACGCAGATGACGCGCATGCTGGACGTGCTGGAGGCGTTCCTGAACCTGCACGGCCACACCTACCTGCGCCTCGACGGCTCCACCAAGCCCGAGATGCGCCAGGCGCGGCCGCGCCCCCTCGCCGCCGCCGCCGCAGGCGCCCCTGCCGGCGGCCGCGCCGGCTCCTGTGCAACGCCCTGCTCGTTGCTGCATGCAGCTGCGAGGCTCCGGCGCAGCCCGCGCCCGCACGCTGCGGCATGCCCGAGCTCCGCAGACGGATGGACGCCCCTGTATGCGCTCCTGCAACGCTGTACACGACACAGCGCACAGCATGATGGGCGCATGCGGGTCCTGAGCAAGGGCGGCATGATGGGCGTGTGCGGGTCCCAAGCAAGGCCAGCAAGATGTGCGCGCGCGGGGCCCCGGCAGGTGCTGATGCAGCGCTTCAACAGCAACCCGCGCATCTTCATCTTCATCCTGTCCACGCGCTCGGGCGGCGTGGGCATGAACCTGACCGGCGCCGACACGGTCATCTTCTACGACTCCGACTGGAACCCCGCCATGGACGCGCAGGTGCGGCGCCGCCCGCCGCGCCGCGCCATACCGCGGCCGCGCCCCGCGGCGGCCATGCGCCCCAACGCGCGCTGGCTGCCGTCGGCGGCGCGGTCGCAAGCTTGCCGGCGCTGTGGCGGTCCACTGCAAAGAGTATCTTCGCTTGCATTACAACCCGAAGATTAGAGCTGCACCTTGAGCGGCGTGCGCGCGCGGCCGCAGGCGCAGGACCGCTGCCACCGCATCGGGCAGACGCGCGAGGTGCACATCTACCGCCTGGTCAGCGAGCGCACGATCGAGGAGAACATCCTGACCAAGAGCGACCAGAAGCGGCGCCTGGACCACCTGGCGATCCAGTCCGGCGGCTTCAACACGGAGCATATCCTCCAGAAGTTCAACCCGCGCGAGCTGCTCGGGCTCAAGGGTGCGCGCGCGCCGGCGAGCGCGCGACCGCCTGCCTGGGACCGCCCGCGCCGCGAGCATGCTCAGCAGCGCGGTGTCGTAGGGCAGCGCGCCAGGCTCCTGGTCCGCAGGCACAGAAGTGGCGCGTGCGCCCGCGCTCGTGGGCTGCGCGAAAGCCGGGCTGCGCTGCCACAACATGGCTGACGTCGCCGCGCCCCGGCGGGCGCCGCAGGCGGCGCGGCCGGCGGGGGCGGCTCGGCGGCGGCGCCGGGCGCCGGCGGCGTGTCGGAGGAGGAGGTGGCGGCCGCGCTGGCCAGCGTGGAGGACGAGGGCGACGCGGCGGCGGCGGCCGCGCTGGAGCGCGAGACGGCCGCCGAGCTGGCCGAGTTCTCGGCGGACCCGGCGCCCGCGCCCGCCGGCGACGCCGAGGCCGACGAGGAGGACGCTGACGCCGGGTGCGCGCGCGGCCGTGCAGCCCCTCCTCTTTGTGAATTTGTTGAGAAGCGTGGGCGTGCAGGTCTGCAGGTCGGTTGCGGCGTGCTGAGCAGCTGCGCCCGCTGTCCAACGAGCAGGTGCATCCTGGGCTGGAGGACAGCAAGAAGTGGCACATGCAAATACGATTGGACGTCAAATTGTCGTGGCGGCGTGCACCCTTTGCTTGTTGCCTCCAGCGAAGAGTCGGGATGCCGGGGGCGGCGCGGCGCAGGGAGGCGGGCGGCAGTGGGCGCGAGGACGGGCAGTCGCAGCCGTCGGGCGCGCCGCTGGGCGGGCCGCCGGGCGCGCCGACGCCAGCGCCGCCGCCGCCGCTGGCGCGTGTGGCGGAGCCGGCGGGGCTGGCCGAGGCCGCGGCGGCCGGCGCAGCGGACGACGAGATGATGGCGGACGTGGCGGCGCTGGCGGGCGGCTGCAGCGGCGGCGACGCGCTGGCCGCGCTGGAGGGCGCGCTGCGCCCGGTCGAGCGCTACGCCGTGCGGCTGGTCGAGGAGGCGCGCGCGCGTGCTCGCCCCTTGCCTGCAGCATGTTTGCTGACAAATGTCGCCGCATGTCCCAAGCAGGTCGAAATAAAGCTGCGTGTGCCTGGGCGGGCGTTGCCTTGAACCCGCTTCGCGACAAGCGCGTCTGGCGCACCCCGACATGCGGGAGCGGTCTTTCGCCTGACACGCGGGGCGCGCGGGCACGGCAGATGTCGCCGCCTGTGGAGGCGCCCGAGGTGGCCGCCGCCGCGGTCACGGCGCAGCTGGAGACGCAGGAGTGGAACATGCAGGAGATCGAGCGCATTCAGGAGGAGCAGGCGCGCCTCCACCAGTCCGCTATCCTGCGTCCGCGCCCGGCGCTCCGTCCCGCGCCGCGCCTGAAGCTCACCCGGGCATGTGCCAGCAGTGCGCGCAGGGGCGAGCGGAGCTCCACTTCAATTGGTGGGCTGCGCTGGCCATGACTATACCCTATACTCTAACTGAAGCTTCAGCTTGCTTAACGCGCGGGCGGCGCGGCAGGAGGCGGAGATGGAGGAGGACGCCGAGGCGGTGCGCGCGGTGGACTGGGACCGCAGCGCGGCCGACACCGCGTACCGCGCGGAGGTCGAGCGCGCGCAGGCCCGCGCGCGCCTGGTGCGCGCCCCCGCGCGGCGGCCTGCAAACCGCCGCATGCCCCGCAGGCTGCCGGGGCTGGCGCCGCACACGCCGGAGCGCGCTGCGAGGGCGCGCACGCGCAGCCTCTTTTGCACGCGCATTGGTTGGCGCTCCAGCGCGCCGAACGCTTGCGCGTCTGCGGAGCGGCGACGCCTTTGCTGCAGGCGCGGCGAGCGGGCCTGACGCGCGCCCGCCCCGCAGATGGCCGAACAGCTGGGCGCGGAGTACGACACGCCCACCGACACGGCCGGCAACAGCCGCGCCGGCTGGGCGCGCGGCGGCCGCGGCGACGAGGCGCAGTCTGCCTTTGGGATGCGGCGGGGCGCGCGCGCGCGTGGGCGCGGGTGCGCGCCGCGCAGCCTGCGCTCCCCTCCCCAATCCCCCGCCTCCTGGGTGGTGCAGCTCCGTCGCGTGCCGCTCCGGGTCCGATACGCGTGTGTCATGAGGATGTAGCATAGCCCGTCAGCCTGTCGCGGTGCTGCGCGAGGCGGCTCGTCCTGTTTTGCTGCGGCCAGGGTGCTGAGGTGGGTGGCTGCTATTCAGAGTGCATGTTTGGTGCCGGTCGCATGTTTGGTGCCGGTCATGTATTAGAGGCTGCGGCATGCTACTTCAGTAGGCTGCACTGGGTGTCTGACTTGACGCGAGGCGTCCGGCGGCGCGGGCTGCGCCGCGTTCCGAGCCTGCGCTTTGTCTCAGCCTATGTTTGAGCGCCGCGAGGCGCGCGCTTGAGGCTGCACTGCCGCGCGCGCATGCGGCGGCGGGGCGCGGGGCGGCGCCCGGCGCGCGTCAAGCGCGAGTGGGCGGAGGTGGAGGAGGAGGAGCTGGGCGACGAGCCCGACTCGAGCGAGGACGAGGCTGCCGCCGCCGCCGCCGACGCCTCGCCCACCTCCTCCGACGACGCGCCCGGCTCCGCCGACGAGGACGCCTGCGCGGCCGGCTGGCGCTACGCGCGTGCGCGCCCTGCCCGCTGGCGGCGGCCGCTGGTGCAGGGTCTGTGTTCAATGCCCGGGGGTTGTGCGGTGGCCCGCGTCTCACCTGCATGTGGAGCATGGCCGCAAGCATCTTGCTGCCTGCGGCCCAGTTGTTCCAAGCTAGCCCTCAAACACGCTATACAGCTTGAATGTGAAGTCCCCAAGCAAAGCGCTCCCGTGAACCCGTGCGAAGCACATTCGAAAGTGCTAAAGGCCGGCCAATGGATGCGGGCCTCGCTGAGCGCGCGGGGGTGCGGCCCGGCAGGCCCAAACGGCACCAGCGCCCGGCAGGCGCGCATGGCCAGCTCACCGCCGCTGAATCTGGCGCCCTTCAAGCGGCCGCGCACGCAGCTGCAGTACGTGCCGCGCCAGCGCAGCCGCCAGGGCGAGCCCGCCGCCGCGCTGGGCCTGTCCTGGGACACCGGCGACGGTGCGCCCGCGGCCTCCCCGGCCTGCTCGGGCCGCTGGCAGCTGCAGGGAGCCGGCCGCACACCGGCGCCAGGTCAGAAGATCGCTTTCCTAGTGGAGGGCATCAGCCTTCCGACTGTACATGCAGATGCTGAAGGTGGCGGCAGGCGCCAGCTGCATTGTGAGCTCACAAGTTGGGCTGCTCACGTCGCCGGGCGCACGCAGGCGGCGGCGCGGGCCCGGCGGCGCCCTACCGCGTCCAGCGCCCGCTGCCGCCGCTGCCAGCCAACGTGCTGCGGCCGCCGCGGCGCGTCTGGCGGCCTTGGGAGCCCGGCGAGGACCGCGTGCTCGCTGCCGTGGCCGCGCGGGCCGCCGCGCTGGCCGCGGGCGCGCCCGGGGGGGCGGCTGCGCTGGACGGCGCCGCCTGGGCGCTGGCGAGCGACGCGCTGGCGGTCGACGCGGCGGCGCCCGGCTCTGCGGCGGCGCCCGCGGCGCAGCAGCCGGCGCGCCCCTGCCTGGACATGACTTGCTGTGCTTTGCAGGGCATCCCCTGCGCCGTTGGAGTCGGGCTTGGAGTCAGGGAGCATACAGAGCCTGTGCATCGTGGTTGCTTTGTCCCAGTGGGCGCTGTACGGCCGGTCAGGACGCGGGGATAGACATCTAGGACGGGCCTGGGGCACTTGGCCAGGCCCTATAGCATGTAGCCGAGGCTCAGAAGCGCCTACAGCGTCGCGTTGGAGTCGCACTGAGTCGTCACAACCTCGATGCAGTCATCAGCAAAGTGGTGCCAAGGGTGACAGGAGGAACAGTCAGCTGAAACGCTCGCGCGCGCTCGACAGAGCCCGCGGCGGACGGCCGCCGAGTGCCGGCAGCGCTACCTGATGCTGCTGACCGCCTTTCGCGCGCGCGCGACGTGCGACGCGAGCGGCCGCGAGGGCTCGGCGCAGCACGGCGCCGCCGGCCGCGACCCGCATGAGCAGCTGCGGCGCCGGCTGGCGCGCGTGATGCAGGCGCACGCCGCATGCGACCCGGACGTGCGCCCCTGTCAACCCAGTGAGCGTGTGGCAATGAGGCCGCTCGCGGGGCTGCAGTCTGAGGAGGTGTCGTCACTGAGACTGTCGTAAGTTCGAGAGAATGCAAGAGGACATGGCCAGGCGGGCCCGTGACCGCAGGGCTTGCGCTGAGTGCAGCGCAGCCGTTGGGCGCAAGATGCGCTGACGGGCGCGCGCAGGAGCTGGCCGGCGCGATCGCGGCGGCCGGCAACGGCGCCGCGCCGGCCGGCGGCGCGGCCGCGGCGGCCGTGCTGCGCGAGCTGCATCGCCTGGGCAGCGCCGACGCCGCCGACGGCCCGCCGGGCGAGGACGCGGGCGCGGGCGCGGGCGCGGTGGCCGCGGAGGCTGCGGAGGCTGTGGCGGTGCTGGCGGCCGTGCAGCGCGGTGCCGAGCCCGCGCCGCGCGGCGTGCTGCAGCACCTGGACGCCGTGCTCGCGGCCGTGCGCGGCGGAGGCGTGGAGGTGACCCCCGACGCACGCCGCGTCCGAGCGACCTGCGGACAGGCTGCTTGCATGCTGCAGCATGACCTGCGGGAATGTGCAGGATGGTGCGACGTCCGCGCCTGCGCCTGCGGAGGCTGGGCGTGCATGTCGCAGCGGCTCTGGATGACTCATCACCTGTGACGAAGAATAGGGCGCATGTCAGAGCTGTGCGGCCTGCGGCGTGCGCCAGGCGGGCATCCTGGCGGTGAAGCAACTGCAGGCGCCGCCCGCCGTTAGCAGCCACGCGCCGCCCGGCGTCAGCGGCGGCGCGCCGAGCGCGCCCGGCGGCGCCGCGGCGCTGCAGGGCGCGCCCAACGGCCCGTCGCGCAGCGCGCCCGCCTGCGCCGCGCCGGCGCCGGCGGCGCGCTAT
>JAABUV010007361.1_pt1 | contig 11582 bp, 11 predicted proteins | sample 5559971 | NCBI WGS metagenome assembly JAABUV01 (sample SAMN10711881, study PRJNA513362) | rock metagenome | isolation source: Antarctica rocks | place: Antarctica: Victoria Land, Knobhead nord | collected 2015-12-19
TTAGAATTACTAACTAATTAATATTAGAATAGTTAGGATAGTTTAATATACTAAATTACTATTATAATACTATTAGCTATTATTAATAAATAATTAACTTAAAATAATAAATCTTAGAGAATTATTCTTAATATATTACGTTATTCTATTTATAATAAACCCCGGATTAATTATAACTAGATAAATAAGAGGGGTATAAAATCTTCTAATAACCCTAATAGATTTAGAGCTATACTTACCCGTATTATTACTAGTACTAAGGAGTATCCCTACCTAATATTAATAGACGTAGCTCTTAGTAGACCTAATAAAGATAAATAGCTTACTACTACTAAAGAAGAATTAGCTAATTATAATAAGTAGATAATATAGTAAGAATTATATTAACTACCTTATAAAGTATATATCTTACTAGGTAGGTAGGTCTTATCTTATAAATATAGGCTAATAGGTAAAATTAGCTAATATAAAGTATAGTAGGTAGTTAAAGGCTTCTACTAAATTAAGGGGATTAATTTTAATAAGATATTCTTATTAACCCTAAAGGTATTATTATAGTAATTCCTCCTAGCTCTAATAGCTAAATATAGGCTAGTTATTAAGTATTTAGATATTATTATAACCTTCTTAGAATTACTTATTTAAGAAGAAATCTAGGTAGAGTAACCTTACTACTTTACTAATAGTAAATAAGGATATACTTATAAACTAAATAAAGCTTTATATAACCTTAAATAAGCTTCTTATAAATAGTATAAAACCCTTTATAAGGTACTTAAGTCTCTAGGTTTTAAACGCCTTAAGTATAATTATTATATATTTATTAATACTATTATAAAAGTTATTATTATAGTATATATTAATAACTTACTATTTATAGTATATAATTAAGACCTAATTACCTAGATAAAGAAGGAACTTAATAAGAGGTTTAACTTTAAATATATAAGAGACTTAAAAGACTATTTAAGAATAAATATTATTAGAAATCTAGATAACTATTCTATTTAAGTTAACTAAATAAAATATATTAACTAATTATTAAAATAACTAGGTATAGAAAAATATTCGCTAGCTAAGTTACTTATAAAATAGGCTAATATTACTATTACTTCTAATAGCTTTATAACCTTCTTATCTAAAAGGGAGGCTTATTAGTCCCTTATAAGAGTACTTAATTAGCTAAGTATTATAACTAGGCTAGATATTATATATACTATTAGTAATCTAAGTTATTTACTTAATAACCCTACTTTATAATATATAAATATAGTAAAAAGGGTATTATATTATTTATTAGGAATAGTTAATAATAGCCTTATCTATTAACTAGGTAATAATAATAGCCTAGAAGGTTTTACTAATATATTATATTATAATAATTATAAGATATCTTATTCTACTAGGGCGTATATCTATAAACTATTTAATAGCCCTATTACCTAGTAATCTAAATTATAAAAGCTAGTAGTAATATTTATATATAAGTCTAAATATACTACTATAATAGAGGTATATAAAGAAGCTTTATATCTAGGCCTTATACTTAAAGAGCTAGGGTATAATAAGGGAGTAGTACTAGTACTCTTAAATATTAATAACTAGGTAGTTATAAAATTAGCTACTAACCTAATTAATTATACTATTATAAAATATATTTAAATAAGATATTATTTAGTATATTAACTTATTTTTAAAACTAAAGAAATCTATCTCTAATAGGTTAATATTAAAGGCTAATATACTAATCTACTAATAAACCCTATTAATCCTATTAACTTTAGCCTAGCTAGATAATAATTAGGACTAGCTCTAAGTAAAGTATAAGGATATTTAGATATAATAGTTAGTAATAGGTAGACTACCTTATTACTATTAATCTAAGAGGGAGTATTAGAAATTAGGCTAGGTTAACCTTAGTAGTTACTAACTAGGACTAGTTAAGGGGCCTTAGTAGACTAGTAGAAATTTCTTGTAATAGTTATTTTATTCTATATAGCTATATCTATCTATTAGTTATTATAATACTATTACACTACACCTAAATCACGTGCAGATGACTTATTGACATCATTACTATTTAACATATTCAAGGGAATTACTACCCGGCGCTAATGTATTCTAGCGTTGACTCATTGGTGCCTGTTCCAAGAATCAAACCGAGTCACCTCCTTGATAGAATATTCCCCAGGGACATAAACACTCCTGGCGCCTCAATCTTCAAGGTACTTACTTCTGAACAATTATCCATGTAATCAGAGACTGTCGGGTTTTCACCCGTGCTTGCGACTTCCCCTTCACTCGAAAAGGACTTGAATACTCCCAAACAACCCTGAATTATTTGGCAAGACACTGTTCGCGTAATGGGACAATCGTAAGTCCAACTCCACTTGTATGAAGATAATCAAATAATGTACGAAATGTCTAATTGCTCAACAGTCGCGATCCATTCAGGCTTCTGCCTGTTGAACTTCACCTGGCCATCATTACATTTCTGCCAGATCTTCCAACACTTCACCGCTTGATCTGTGCCTCTACAGCCATACTCGATACCCTTGATGGGAACTCTGTCCAATGCGCGAGCGCGATAGTCAAATTGATGACAGCAGACTTGCAACAATTAATCCGCACGGTCACAATCGCCCTTTCAAACATTTCCACGGATACCTATAATATTGATTGTAACGTTCCGTTAGACAAGAAGGTGGATGAGGAAGGCAGGCATGTTGAGACGAACGAGGAGTTCAGCACTCCACTGCCTTCTACCCTGACCTCCGAGCACATCAGAACTCTTCTGCAGCTATCAAGTCAAATCCAAATTATTGGCGAATTTTTCCTAGAAACTCACCTCCATCGCGCTAATAGCATTGAAGCTCAGTACTTACCTAAAGAATCTGGTGCTTTTGGACGTGAACGTAACTATCGTGAATATACCTATCCGCAAGGCATCGCTTATATTCCGCAAAGGACCCAATCAGTCAGCTGGGTCGAAAAGTACCGCGTTGAGCGTGCTCTCTGGCGTCTTCAGCTGCATGCGATCTTTACACCAGGACAAACAGAGGTCAGACCTTTCGACAGTACGCAATATCCGACAGGGACGATTAGGAAATCACAAGTTGCTCGTATTTACCCAGCCGGTGTTTACCGCGCCTTTGAGGGCTGGGAGTTGGACGAAATGCAATGTGTCCAAGACCACATGAACGAGTATCAAATCTCCCTTGAAGTGCCAGCATTCGCAGAACTTGACAGCTCTAATCCTTTCCTATCGCAACAGAAAGCAGCGATCACCTCTACATCGCCGAATGAGACACTACAATACCCCGCAATCTCAGATCCGCCCACCAACGCAATTGCACACGCCTGGTTTCAGGACGCCTCCGCAGCAGAGCGTCCTACAGAACCCTATCGAATGTTCGCATGCTACGCCTCCAATAGCCGATGCTCGCCACTTCAAGGCGTGGACTGGAAAATCTTCCGCCGTCTCGGTTTCGGCATATGGGATTGCAGAAGAATGGGTGCAATGGAGCTATACACTGTACACCAGAGGCAGGTTTCTGGCGACGAGGGAGAGCGCATTCGGTGCGGAACGGGGTACAATATGAAATTAGATCATATCATTTTTACCTGGATGAGTATCAAGATCGGCGGGGAGAAGCTTTTACCTTATGGACCGTAACCTGTGGGTCATCTCATATCTGTGAGAAGGATCATGTGGATTGGTTCTTCCATATGAGTACCTGAAAGCGAACCCCAGGTCAACTTCACCATAACGGCCATTCACGGAACGCGCAGGGTCAAGGCAACATGAGCTATGAGACGGATGCAGAACATCGGCATAGAGCTTGCATGCTACAACTGCCAGGTAGCTGACTGATTGATACCAACCATTTTGCTTAGATGAAAGCCGGAGCCACAGTCTGTTACCATATGGGTGCCCTCGTCCTGGAGCAACAGGCCACGAACCAATATCCCCGGAGGAAACAGAGTGGTCATAGGATAATGAAACACGGTAGAACAGAAGAAAGGGTATTCTCAAAGACAGAACATCATCTACCAAACCCAGGGGAATTCACCTCCCTACCCCCCGAAAATCAACCTCAATCTCACCAACCCAATCCCACAACATCCTATCTCACCCTTGCCGCCTGAAACCATCTAGGTCGCAGAATGCCCCGCTGGTCCATACCCGCCACGCCGCACCCTCGTCGACCCCCCTCAGCATCCCTTTCACCCATTCTACGACCACCTCAAACGCAGACGCAAAAGCAGCACCAAAAACCACAACAAGCACAGCAGAGCCACAGCCCAACGTTGAAATATGCGCATACTCGCCCCGTATGCAACAATTTATCCTCATTCCATCCGTCTTTCCGCTGAGGCTGATGAGGTTGGCGTGGATGCCGCAGCGTCATGTGCCGTTCTTGACGCTGATGCTTGTGGTGAGTCTGGTGCAGGTGGCACGGGCGGCATGATTCGATGGTGGTGCAGCTATTTAGGGTGTTAAAGCTAGTCCTGAAGGGGATGAGGGCTATGGAGGGTGGAGCATGGGTTTTTGGGAGATCCGTCTTTGAGGCTGTTTTGATGTCGGATGGTTCCTACGGCGTTTCGGAAATGGTACGTAGAGGACGAGGCGCTTCGATGCTGGTTTCTGTCGTTCGACATGTGTTTATTTGAAAAAATGCATGGCGGAGGGAACTAAGTTCGTTATTGGCTAGGTCCGAGCATATGCTTGACGGATCTTGTCCAAGATTACGCTTGAATTGCAAAGGCGGTCGAGTACGGAGGATTGCCCATTGTCAGTGAAATGGTCAGCTGCTGGGGTAAGTGATGGCGGACAAACTATAATGAGATGCACCTAGCTTGTCGTTGAGCGACCGGGCAAGTACTTTCTGTACAGGGAGGCATGACCGGTAAATGAGTAGTGAATAAGTGAATAATCTCCGATGTACTTGTAGTGAGAACCAGAGATGGAAACGAGATGTCGAAGATCCTATGATGGAAAAGATTGTTTGGCACGCGATAGGTTTCATCATTGTGGTCACCAATGGCAAGCCGTTTCCCGTGACTGGAACGCAAGGAAACAACGAAATGCTGGATTGTAGCAAGAGCGTTCTAGAAACAAATGCTTGTCTAGCCAAGTAGACATCTTAATCTTTATTCACGTAAGTTATAATGGAGGTTCCTGACATATCACCAACGTAAGTCACAGGTCGGGACCTCCTTCATGAATGCTAGAGAGACATGTGTATACTGTGTTACTACGCTCCTTCGCCACTGTATTCGCCGCCGAGACACTCCATGGTCCAGTAGAGTGCATGTCAGACTCCCACGGGACTATTGGGATGCTGTGTCGTTAGCCTTGAGAGACTTAGTCCACTGTAGCTTCGCTCGTGCCGCCAAGAATTTCGGCCTATCTGTCCTGTAACGGTGAATCGTCACATCCATCCCCGGCATGACACCGGGCTCATTGTCGAAAAACAGCGCGGCATAATACAACGCCTCCAGATCATCAGCGACGTCCGCAAACGTCATCTCCCAGCCGGGAGCATCCACTCGTTCCATCTTCAGGCGGAAGTACACCATTGGTCCAACAACTGGGAGGAGATAGTCCAAGTCGCAAGTGTAGAGTCCATTTGGATAAGGCTGGTCTCCACGGAATTTTCGACTGGCAATCGCGTCGACGATATCGCCCAGGCAAGTGATGAGGAACGTGCCGACCCAGGTAACGCGGATCCTGGGCTGCGAATAGTTGGTAAGAACATAGAGCCCTTTGGGGCCTATGTAAGTCCAAGGGGCTTTTGTAGGTGCATCTCCGAGATTGAGGGAATTGCTGTTAGTGTCAGATTATCTACCGTTTTTGGACACAACCTCGAAGAGACGTACGTCTGGAGTAATGGCATGCTGTCGTTGCTATTGCTTGACCTCAGCAACGACACCGCACGTCTGGGGAATGGCTGTGACTGTAGAGACGGTACATCGTTACCTGATCGAATGCCGTTGACCACATGCGTTGCAGTGCATGATAGTAAGGAAGCAAACTGCGTAAGTTTTAAGAGCCTCATTCTTGACGATCAAAGTGCATACTCCCCCAGCTCAAGGAGGTTTGCAGTGTGCAAATATATAATGATCCCCAGACATGACTTATGTTTATATATTTATCCGGCTATCAAGAGCCTTTCCGGACCGCAGCGGATACTAGGATATCTTCAAACGCGCACAAGCCCTTCATCAGTAATGTCATCACTGCAGTGGAAGGCATGCTGTCTGAAAGTCTTGACGTAACGTGAAAGCCTCGATACCTGGAATAGCAGGGTCTCGGTGCACCAAGCCGACTATCCGCAAAAGCACAGGTGCGTAGACGGCCAAAGCAGACAGGCGGAGTAGAGTCCGGCATAGATCCTCATCGTAGATCTACGATGAAACTTCTCTTACTAAGTTGTCATCGTCCTATCGCTTTGGGAGAATAAAGTTTTGACAGAGGAAGCCGACTATGCGCGAGAGTACACGGAGTAGACTCCGTGATGAGTCCCCAACATGGATCAACAGTGATCTACCTTGCCGTACGCTTTTCAACAGGACGTATCATCCGATGGACGGCTGTACAGAATCGCGGATCCACTAGTCGCTTGTCGCATATCTCGGCAACATCAGCAGAGAAACTGAATTGTCCCTCAAGACCTTGGGCGTGGGTTAGACCATGGTTTCATGCCTAGTCACTTTCTCCTTGTTCAATAGATCATCAATCAGGCTTCGAATATGTTGTCACAATCTGCTGTGCTTGCAGCGTTTGTCTTCTTTGCAGCCTCTGGGGAAATGGCCGCGACTCCTGTTAGTAGTAGTCCTAGTCATGTCTCACTGCTCCCATCCGATGCGTACGTATTTCTCAATGTTATTGTACCAATCGACACATTAATTCAGTGGACAGTCTCCACAACACCAGCTTTCTTCGGGAAGACGATTTCGTATTTGGTGTTCCAGGCACACCAATCAAACTCCACCTATCTAATTTCCACGGCCTCCTCAACCAAGGCGAACTGGATCTTTGCATCATAGAAGGTCTCAGTATGATATTCGATACCGTGGTAGCAATAGGATCCGACGGTCGCTTACCATTGCATATGTGGTCAGCCGGATGGGTCAATATCATCATCAACATCGAAGACGTTCGACCACCCGACTTTGTCATGACCTACAAGCATTTAGTATCGACATTGAGAGGTATTGCGTTCTTTGCTAGTCAACATGGGTATGTGGAGATGGACGTGGCGGTGTACCATGATACAAAAGGCCATATTGGCATTGGATACATCGGACAACTCATACCGCCACAAACGTCCTGGATACCAGATTCCAAAAGTATAGCTTGACACGAATGCTGAAATAGTCTCGGTGTCTTGTCGTTCCCGTACTCCAGCGGCGTTGTGCACCTTCGCCGATCCGTGTTGAGGCGATGCCGTACGGGGGATTTAATCGATCCGGCTTATGTCAATTGATCCATGGAGGGATTGGTAGGTACAACATGCGTTTTGCTTTCCCACGTCGTTGGGTCCACACTCTGGTCTATGTGCGGTGGCAATTAAGAGAGCTGATGTCAGGCCAAAGGGTAGTAGAGGATTGACGACGGCTAGCCCGTGTGTACGGAGCGGTACCCTAGCAAAGGTGCACAGAGCCATCGTCTGGAGATTGTAGTAAGAAAGCTTATAATGCATGCAAAGATCATAATGACGGTAGAGACTTATGGTCGTAGCCTCTCCACAGCACCGACTTTCTCCCGGGTGTGATGGAGCGAGATCCAATTATTAGTGTCGCGAGAAGTATATTAAAATCGCCGAGGACCACGGCACTGAACTCGCACGAGCGGTATCAACCGAAGGTCCCAACAGGTCTAGCATCTGTAGTTGCGATCTGATACGAATAGTAAAGCCAAAGGATTGTGTACAACATGATTTCGAAGAATGGACCAAGGCGACCGGTAAGCAGAGATGAAACACAACGACACTAATTCTCACTGTTTCCAAATTGGGTATCACCAACTTGCTTCAGAGTCTACTAATCGAATAACTTTACCTGCTTCATTTATCAGAGAAACTTCTCAGTCATAGAATCGAATCAGCCAGTGATCGCCTCGTCATAGACAAATCATCCAAATGGTGCCTCAGATCAAAAATTAGGTTGTTCCTATCGACATTCATTAGTAGGATGAGCGACCGCGTCCCTCTGTGAGTTCTGGACAGCTGAAGAAAGGAATGTTTGGGTCTCTTCGCGAATGAGATGCTGGAGTTCCAACAGACTTTCACTACACCATAATATCTGATTATGTCAGTAGGGAATGCTAATATCCGGCCATCCTGATGTATACCCCATGTGCATATGTATTCCTAGTCACCATGCAACGCCCCTCAACTGTTTGGACAGTTCACTGACGGATCGCATGATTCATTTGCAGAGCATGCTGCTTTTGCAGCATCACTCTTGCGCTTGGTAGAATTGCACTCTTTTGGCTACGCCTTCCTTGAGTGGAAATCTAGTCTCGCCTAAGTCAGCGGGTGGTGATACGGATATGTTTCACTGTTGTAGACATGTTTGGCGTGGCATACCAGATCGAACGGTCCGTAGACTACTTACATGGCATCTTGAAGTTGCATCAGGTGTGTCAAACATGCCGCAAGATTCAAAGGCGCTGGTTGAGGCAATACCTGGCAGCGGTTCAAGAAGAGCAGCGATGAACCCAAGGGGCATCAGAGTAGATCTCCTATACAACCAGATCCACACTGTCGAAAGTGCCTGGAATCGGCGCGAGAAGCGAAGAGACGACTGCTGCAGTAATCATAATTGGGACGATGAAGTGGGTTGATAAAGTGCTCCAGCCATGTCCCACGGGGGGTTATTCTAGAACTAGAATAGAATAGTTCCAGCCGTTCGGCAAACCTTCCCAGAATTCTCCACCCAAGCATGTCCTTCCCATCAACCACCTCACGACCCTTCCCATCGACCTCAATGCTTCGATGCTGCTCATGCAGTCACATTCCCTATATCTCGTCAATCTTATACTCCAAAGATCATGGCATCTTCAGGTCTTCGCATCGCCGTTGGTGGTGACGAAGCGGGCTTCTCGTACAAAGACATCATCAAGGCCGATCTCGAGAAAGACCCCCGAGTCGCTAAAGTCATTGACGTTGGCGTTATTCACGGCGAGGATAAGACCGCATACCCACATGTCGCAGTCGACGCGTCAAAGCTGATCCTCTCCGGCGAAGCAGACCGTGCTTTGTTGATCTGCGGGACGGGGCTAGGTGTGGCCATCAGCGCGAACAAGGTGCCAGGTATACGGGCGGTGACAGCGCATGATAGCTTCAGTGTCGAAAGGGCGGTTATGAGCAACGATGCGCAGGTGTTCTGTATGGGACAGAGGGTGATCGGGATTGAACTGGCAAGGAGATTGGCAAAAGAATGGTTGGGCTACACATTCGATCCAAGCAGTGCAAGTGCCGAGAAAGTCAAGGCGATTAGTGACTATGAGGCCAAACATGCCAACGGTATGTCTGGTCTCTAAGAGTCCAGGCTGCCAGAATAGCTTGCTGAACCTCAGCAGGCATCAAGTAACGACCTCCCCCATGGTCATCTATAAGGAATCATGTCGAGCCAATAGCGCCATATGACCCATGCAGTACATAAACATCATAGCATCGTAGCACCAATGAGAGAAACTATCATATTACCAAATTCAGGTTTGCAGGGAGTAACAGGTTGCTGGCTCGATCCATAATATTGTACAGAATACTCCGTAGAGGGTGCGCCAGTCAGCAAGCTGCAAGCCGCTCACCTCCATCAAGTCTACAACATACGATCGATACAGTTGAGCATCCCATGATATCACCGCTGCTTTCGCCCGCACACCACAGGTGCAACTCATATCGAGGTACCATTGCACAATGGCCTCTCCAAGTCTTCCCAAACGACTCGTCGGCGTCAATACCAAGATGTATTTCGACTTCCCAACCACCACCTCGTACGTCGCCGCGGTCTCCAAGATCGCCCCTCCTGCCAACTCCCCCACAGGCATATTTATCATTCCATCTTACCCATGCATGGAGGCGGCCACACATATCCTGAAAGCTACACCGCAGGTCCTACTCGGGTCGCAAAACTGTCACGCAGAAGATACTGGCGCTCATACTGGTGAAGTCTCGCCGCTGATGCTGAAGCAGATGGGATGCTCGATGGTGATTTTAGGGCATGCGGAGCGACGTAGTGCGCCATTCAATGAGACCGACGCCGTGGTAGCAGCGAAGGCGAAAGCAGCTGTGCGGAATGGCATGATACCTTTGGTCTGCATCGGAGAGAAGGACAAGAGCAATATCATGTCGGAAGGCGTCGGTATAGCGATCAGAGAGTGCTCTTCTCAGATCATGGCGATCTTGCAAGCTATACCAGGGGATGCCCCCATCGTCTTCGCGTATGAGCCTGTGTGGGCAATTGGAGCTCAGGAGCCCGCATCTGCAGATCATGTTCTTGCAGTCGCCAAAAGCTTAAGAAATCTTATTGAGAAGGAGGGCACGAGGGAGGCCAGAATACTATACGGTGGCAGTGCAAAACCTGGTACATGGGCGACACTGAAAGCAGGTCTTGATGGCTTGTTCCTCGGACGATTTGCCCATGACGTTGGCAACTTTGAAAAGGTGCTACAGGAGGTTCAGCAAGGGTAGGGAAAAGAGTGCCCTAGAGTCTCCCAAGACTCCTTGCATGGCTCCTTACAGCAGCAGAGTGTACCTCTGCTCGGCCTCCTTTACCAACAAGAATTCGCCTCGGTCGACCATGTCTTTTGTCTACCAGTATTCCGCCACCAACGAGACTCTTCCTCTTGTATCAGAAGAATGAGCCTATGGATACTAACCCCCACCGCCACTCTTCCATGCATCCGTTTTCCACTTATTTGGATCTCATTGCACCAGGCATTTGGCCACCATACCCATCGCATGTAGCAGGTGGGTGTATAAGCGACACCCCTTAATTCAATTGTGAAGAATTGGTCAGCCTCCTTTGACGATCAACAAAGGCTATAGATTACTCGAAGGCCAAGCTCCCGGGTTTACTATCTTATAAATCTTCCGCGAATTGTATGGTCAATGTTCACGTATGCTTATCGCAACCTCGATATCGCTCGTCACAATTGAGAGAAGATGCTTTGGGTTTCCAGCGAAGTGAGCACCACATCTGCGCTCCCATTCGATTTCTATGGACTGGAGAGAAACTTTCGCATTCTTCGGCACGCGTCTCTGCAAGGGCGAATACCTTACGAACAACAATTTGGTTGGTAGTACAAACGCTTCATAGTACCCAAACAAGTCCAAAAAAAACCTTGACATCTCCAATCCTCGATCCTAGGATCGATGCACGCCAATGCTCACCATATGACTTTTCATTTCAGACTTCGAGACCTTGTTGATGCATATGGGTACCGCTCGAGCGTTTCCAAACAGCAACAGACGAATAGCAGAAACCCATGCCCTCATGGCCCATATTATGCGAATCTATCTTCCATCGCAATGTGACGAGAACATACATAGTGTACAAGTGAATAG
>JAABUV010007363.1_pt1 | contig 11579 bp, 10 predicted proteins | sample 5559971 | NCBI WGS metagenome assembly JAABUV01 (sample SAMN10711881, study PRJNA513362) | rock metagenome | isolation source: Antarctica rocks | place: Antarctica: Victoria Land, Knobhead nord | collected 2015-12-19
GCGAAAGTACCGAAGTGGTGCCACCAATCACAATGTGAGTGGCGGATTGAGGTGGAGTAGCGTTTGAGGTTTGAGGAGGAGCCGCGTTTGAAGATCGAGTAGGAGCCGCATTGGTGGTTTGAGGAGAAGCAGCATTTGTGGATTGAGGTGGAGCAGATTTTACGGACTGAGGAGGAGCCGCATTTATGGATGGAGGAGGAACTGTGCTTGATGATTGAGAAGCCCCATTTGCGGATTGGGGGGGAGCAGGATTGGCGGACTTAGGTGGAACAGGGTTCTCGGACTGAGGGGGAGCCGCGTTTGTAGATTCAGGAGGAGCAGGTTTCGAAGACGGAGGCGATTTTGCTAATTGAGACGCTGTTTTTGTTGCAGGGATGGTCGGTGACTGCGCAACCGGTACAGGCGATGGGGCCGGCGTTGCTTGTCCAACATGTGTTGATGACGAAATAGTGAGCACCGAGACAGCAACATGAGCGAATGACGAGCCGTAATTTCCCCCAGCACTACAACCAGGAAAGGCAGAGCTAACAAAGGCATTCTCTGCATCTATGGCTGTTCCTGATAAACTAGTTTGATCCGTGAACTGCGGTATTGCAAATGCGTCATTACGCGAATTGACTATTGTGCTACAGGACATGCCACCTGTTGTGTCTGTTACGAGGGTACCGGTGTACCCTACGAAGCCAAAGTTGAAAGCGTACGTCGTTGGATATGTGCTGTATTATTTCGTCAGATGGAAGCTTAAATCAGCTGGGGAGCATGTCTTACAAGGCAAAGTTGGTACCAGTATAACTATAAATCCACACATTGTTCATGCCAGTTTCCAGACCTTGCAGAGAAGCAGGGACCGTAAAGTTTGAAACATTAATGGTGGAGGTCTTCGTGGTATTATTAGAATCGTCAACTATCGTCAGTACTGTCGCAGCAGTGTGTGTCAGAACGGTCTGCCACGTAAAAATATCCACAGTGTTTTGCCAGTAACAGCTACCGCAAGAGGATGTCATCCCTCCATTACCTGTCCCGACTGCTGTACCAGACGGGGGCGCGGCCGTTATAGTTGAGGAGTTTCCAAACTGTCTATCTGGTAGTGTGTCAGTTGAGACCAGAAAGACAACCCGAGATATCCTTACGGCTCAACGAAACAGCCGATGCCATCTGTATGTATAGAATCATGGACAATATTATTGTTGACGCCATAGTGGTCAAAGGAGCAAACCAATGCTTATAAAGCGGCGAAGGTATGAAAAAGGCTTTTAAGAGGAGAATTGAGAAGAACCTATAGAATACACCGAAGCACACAAGCAGAGAAAGACCTCAACCAAACACGAACAAGCGAAGAGCGAATGTGAAAAGAGAATATTTGACCTGAAAGATGCAGAAAGGAATCTTGAGGGCTTAAGCACACAACTTTCGTAGCAGACATGGTAGAATAATTTAAAAAGGGCAGATCTTAGCTCCTAGTACAGTAAATGGACGACTTGTCGAGACTACTGTAGGCGCTGGAACCTAAATCTTAATGTCTAAATGAAGCATGGGATTCTGAACTGGAGAGACCACTATGATTGACATGACGCGCCTTCGATAAAGCAGTGTACACGACAGAGAGGCCGCCGGAGCCTCGTAGGATGTCATACCTGGCTGAAGAGCCATATGTCGAGCTGCTGCTGCTCAGGATTCGTATCCGAAGGCATTGTGAATTGCTTTCCTGCCACCAATTGCAGTAATGTTGGAAACTGTCATGATTGGAAGGGATCAGGATCCTTCGACAACTTTGTGGTATGTCCAACCAGGGTTTTTGGAGCTTAACCTGAGCCCGTCGCATGGAGTGACGGGATTGCGTCCTTAGTCGACCAATAGATCACCGGAAGCCGTTGGATTGCTGTTGGCTTGCTGTTGGATAGAATAAGGAGCATCGCCACAATTAGCGTAGCAAACATTGACGAGGGCGTTCTTCTACTTCTGGTGGAGTTCAATGACCCGTTCAACCTTCATGACTAGCAACAAAACGCAGTGAGTAGAGCAAAGAAAGACGTCAGCCAAGATACATGACGTATTACTCAGCTGATACGGAGTATCTTTGGCTCGTCGCAATGCTCTGAGCAGTGACTTGGCATTCGTTAATTGAGGTGCCTTGCGCATGAACGAATGTTGATCGCTATCGTACCTATTCAACCTTCAGCCCTACGCTATACCCATCTAGTAAAACTATCTACAGTTCCTTGCTTTGGATGAACTTTCCACAAGAAGTTGATCTCAACTTAGTTTAGCCCACAAATGGTAAGGCTTGTATAAAACGAAAATTCAAGGCAAATGCAAAGTCGGTTTTATCATCTCAAAGCATAGATATTGGTGACTTCTATGTATTGGGAACTTTTTTCTAACCATGGAAGCAGGATAATGTACAGATAGCTCAGTCCTTGACCGAGACGATGCATCGTCTCTTATCTCGACTCCTTCTTTGCCTTCTCGGCTATCTTTTCAGCCTCACTAAGCTTCCTCTGCAAAACTTGCTGCATCTCGTCATAAGTTTCCTTCGCAATCTTCTCAGCCTCAGGTCCATGCTTTTGAGCGATATCCCGCAATTGCCCCAATTTCGGCATGATCTCGCTCGCGCCTGGGATCATGTTGAGGTATTGCTCCAAACCACCGCCTCCGCTGCTGTCACCTCCTTGTCGAGCTTTGTTGACTGCGTTTTTAATGTACTTCTCTAATGACTCGGTATTGCCAGATGATACGCTGTCCTTGATCTTGTTATACAATTCCATTGCATTCCCCTGCTTCAGTGCATCCTTGTTCTCATCGACGAGCTGCTTGACTTTAGGCGACTTGTCCAAGTACGGTTTCGCCTGCTCCATCCCCTTCTCCCACGCCTGCTGCCCTAGCTCTTGCAACTTCTTTGTTTTATCTTGAACAAGGGCTTGGATCTTGCTGATGCTCTGGAAGTTTGCTCCATTTTTCAGGATGTTGCGAATTTCCTCCCAGGTCTGATCTACTTGTTTCTTCGCCTCGGGCCCATAATTGTCTCCAAGCTGCTTCAGACGATCTAGGTTCCCTCCGACTTTCTCTTTTAGCGCAGGGTGGTTGTTCATGATTTCTTGAGCAGAATCCACAGCGAGGTCTGCTATGCGGTTGAGGTATCTTTGCAAGATCTCCCAAGTTTTCTGGGCGGACGCAACACTCATGCCGCTCTCCTGCGATACACCTTTCAGCTCATTGTAGGCCTCCTTAACGATTGCGTCCACCTCATCAGCGTGTTTAGCGTGGATTTCATCAAGGTCGTTGAACGCAGAGTCAATGTATCCTTTTGCGCCAGGTATGATAGCTGCATACGATGTGGCAGTCTGGCGTAGCCATTTCAGCGCTTCGTTAGGTTCGGGTGAGGATTCCTTGAGTCGCTTCGTCATGTTCTGTAAGGATGCTTGCGTTTCGCTGACGGTAGAGATTAGTGTATGGGCGCCTGATTGGCGATACCAGGCGTAGCCACCGAGAAAGACTAGGGTGCCACCAGCAAGGCCACCAATGAGGCTGGGGCCCAGATGAGAGCTGCTGCTGGTGTTGGTTGAAGAGCTGGTGGATTCGTGGCGAGCTTGACGAATAACAGTTCGAAGTTTAAGACCACGCGTCGCGGCTCTGAGAGTAGATCTTGAAGCAATCATGGTGGCGACGTGGTAGTGGGTACTTATGAAGGATATGATATGGGACGTGTGAGAAGTGTTCTGTGTTGCCGCTATGACGTGCCAAGGAATGACGTCGGGGTGAAAGCAAGTACCTAGTGAATGAGATTTTGTTGAGAGTATGCTACAAGCTCCAACGTACTCAACGAGAAACTTTGTCCACCAGTATCCACCAGCATCAATGGCCATAGAAGTAATAGGATTAGCCGTCATTGTCAAACATTCGACTGGCACGGCAAAACGCAGTGGAAAGTTTCCTAAGTCTTTTTTTCTTCTAACATTGCATGTGAGAAATTTAACATCTAGTGGTAGCTACTCCGTGAGAAGGAGCAAATAGCTATCTATGGCTAACTGGGTCTGGATTTTATAACCATCACCTCTCGTTTCATCCAAGGATGCCGTGCCATCAGGTCTCTTGAAACTCACTGCCGTCATGTTCCTCTTCGTTGCACCCGACCACCTCATGAGCCACAAATTCGTTAACTTCACCGCCTGGAGACTGGTCAGGCTCTTCAAGATCCGATGTCGGCAATTCCACCGCTTGTGCGTTTGGTTTACTATCGCCACAAGCAACTTTCGTTTGCTCTGCCTCCTCCTTCCTTACTTCTTCTTCCCAATCCTCCACCACATCCTCATCCTTCCTAGCCTTCATCATGTCCTCCTTTTTCTTTTTGGCATCCTTCAGTCTACTGCCCAGAACAGTATACACACTTTTCTCTCCCAGTGCCATTTGTCTAGGCGCCATACGCGGGGCTGCTGCTTTCGCCGCTACTTGGCTCCATCCACCATTGCTGGCTGAGTCGTCAAGTTCGCGGCGGAGGATATTGAGTGAGGCGTCTGAAGCGCATAATTGGATGGATTTGGCAAGGTTCTTGGACGAGGTGATGACGGAGAGAGAAGGTTTTAGCGCTTTAAGAGAGGCTTCGATGGAAGTAGTAGAGACAGTAGTGGATGATGATGACGGCCGAGCTTTGAGAATGATTTCTTCGCTAGGTAAGAATGAGATGTCAAACGCTAGATCAAGCGAGGAATCTAACACTGAGGAAAAGTCAAACCGAATCTCTTCGAGTGTAAGTCCGAAACGTGGGTGCGACAGTAGAAAGCCACTATAGGACTCATTGCTGGTACGGAGCTTCCTCTGGGCCTCAACCGCAGCAGTGGTCGAAGCCTCGACGGAGCTACGGATGCGAACACTTTCAGCGAGTGTCTTCATTGGAGCCATCACAAAGCGTGGTGTTTTGAAAACAGCTACATGGCGATGTGGCTCCGGGTCCATGCTCTCGCTATCAAAACCCAAGTCTTCAGAAAGTGAATGCAGGAAGGCTCGGTGATGTGGTGGCATGGGCTTGAACCGGAGTCGTTTCTCATGCTCATCTGCCGCAAACACCCTGAACTCTCTTTCTTGTATTTGCGCCCACTTTTGGTTCTCACGGAATAATTGCAAGGTAGTTGTAGAGTAAGGAATATGATCGTCTTTGTGTGCTTCAGGGTCAATATTGAGAGCCAAGGCTAGCTTTCGGTTTCTTTCAAGCCGTGCACACTCATTATCGCAGCTCAGGCTCTTCTTGCTGTTTCCCTCGCTCGACTTGGAGGCATTGCACTTCAACTCCTGCTTGAGATTCTGGCAGTCGCAGGTTACAAGCATCTTATTCTGACACGGCTTGTCCTCGCGGCAAGAAGAAGGAGCATGGCATGGCTCTTCGCAAGGATGACCACAGAATTTCTTTGATTTTCCACAGGATTGTTGACAGGATTTGCCCGCGTCTTCGCACTCTCCAGGCCGGTGGCACGATTTGCGGCAATAGTGCGATCCACATTTTAACTTCCGCCCACAGATCTCACCGCAGCGTACATCTGCAAGCCAGCAAGGCTGATTTTTGAGATTCCTTTTTCCACATATGCATGGCTTTTCAATCAGGAAAGGACACTTCGGACAAGACTCACCATCGCCGTGGCAATTATGCGAGACTCTTGGATGGCCGCAGCCCTTTGGGCGCTCACAGTCAAAGCGACAGGGAGGTGGAGTGGTACCACATGGCAATGGAGGTTGTAGCACGGTACGTCCGCAATGGCAGCTAACATCTTCAAAAATTGCTTCGCGACAGCTTCCACAGGGCCCTTTGTGACAAAGCTCGGGACAATTATGATTGCCACATTTGAGCATACGTCCACAAAGACGAGTACAGATGTGTTCGGCTTCAAAGCCATCATCAATACTCCGCGCATTTCCTAAAGGCCGGAGCTTACGTTTGGTGGCTTGTCGTTCAACCGCCTTGCGCTCTCCTGGGCAGCAACGTTCGCCGCATTCGTGACGACCACAGTTGAGAGTTGCTTTGCAAGCCCTCGTGCATTGCGGCTGTTCCTCGTTACCTTGGTGGCAGATGGTAGACGATTGTGTCCGCCCACATCGACAAGCGATGGTTACTTTGATGAGACAAGGCTTGCAGATATCTGAATGGCAAATCTGTTGACAAGTATGACCACACGGAAGAAGTTTCAAGCACTCCTTTTTGCAATTAGGAATGGGGTCCTCGCAAGATCTTCGAGTTTGATCAAATACTTCTGCCAACGGCGTCTTTCCACACGGACAGCGTGACACAACGTCCGGTGATCGAGGGCAGTGTGGCGGTTCGAGTTCTTGCGGATGACATCTTTTCTCGCAACTATGCTTTCCGCAGTCAAAAGGCCTCTGACATATATTAAGGCATTCAAACATTCCAATCCAGTCATCGATAATCCTGGAACCCTTATCATCATGTAAAGCCCTTTTACTCGGCTTCTCGTCCCCACGATCGTAGCAAATCAGCGGTACTTCAACTTGGCCACAATAGCAACGACAACCAATCTTAACCTCGCAGGCTTCGCACAAACCTTCATGACACGGCTTCGGGCAAGTATGTTCTCCACAAGGCATTAAATCTCTACAAATTTCACCACAGCTCCACCCGACATCGTAGTTCGTATCAATACACCTTCTAGACGTTGATTTCTTGCCGCAAAAACAGCTCTGAATAGGACCAGTATGCGTACAGGGAGGACACGGACCAGCATGACATAGTAAATCACAAGGATGGGGACACTTCTTCGGTAAAATACGTTTTTGGCCACAGGTCTGGCCGCAGGAGTGCGGTGGCAATCCCGAGATTGATCGGGGATCTAGTTCTTTCTCGCACCAACAGGTGTATGTCGATGGAAGTAAATCTTTTGGCAAATTGCATCCAGGGCATCTCCATTGCCGTGGAGATGCAAACTCCCCATCCTGATTTCGTTGCTGAGCCAGAGTCGAACCTTCATTAGCGGACCATTTCTTGATGCAGGTGAGATGAAATACTGTCCAGCATGTCTTGCAAGACCAGATTTTGGAGTTTCGCCCAACCTCGCTTGTGCATATTGGACATTCGTAAGCACCACTCGTGATGTCCTCGTGGGTTCGTGTAGCAATATCCGGTGCTGTAGATTTTAGAACGGAACCACGTCTCGCACGCGGTGCCTTTGCCTGCGTATGAAGCTGGGCAACTGCAACATTTTTACCGCCTCTTGAGTTTCTTGAAGTGGTATGTCTCTGGTGATGTTGTTGACCTGGGTGGAACTCGGGTGCATCTGCTTGTAACGAAGACACCAACGATTGCGCATTTGCCTCTTCAGTCATGGTAAGACGTCCCCCAAACTGTCTACCAGAATTGAGCGCTGCATGGCCGTTTGTCCTTGGTTGTCCATGAATGTGACCTGCATGGCTAGACCTCTCCCCATTGGAGTTCCTTCTGCCCCTAGGTCCTTGTGCTATTCCGCCGTGTATCTGCCCACTTCGACCGCTCCCTCTCGTTTCTCCTTGTCTTCGTCCCATGTTTCCATGACTCCGTGTTACTTTGAGTTTGCCAGTCTCGGCTGCTGAAGCTTCGGCACTCGAAGGTTCTGTCGATGGTGGCTGGGAACGTGGGGCAATCGACGCAGGTCGCAAGGCCAGTACATTCTCTCTGTTCGTATTGTTTACAGATGGGGCATCTTGCAGCCTGCTTTGTTCGGGGGTTGGGGTCATAATTGACTCTGAACCGCTCTGCAAAGCTGGTGCTTGCTGGTGGTTCCGGCTTCGCTTTCCCCACCTCTTCCGCGGTCTCGAGTTGGTAGTCGGTGATCGTGGTAGAGATTGTGGTGCAGGCTCCGCAGAAGCCATGATAGCAGCTAAATTAGAAGAATGTTGCAGTGGCAAATGGGCCCGAATCCTACAGCATGCAACGTGCCACAAGTGCACGGTCCAGTTTGTAACTGACTTGAACTCAGTAAGACTTGATAAGGTAGTTGAAGGTATTACGGAACCCAAGTAATGTAGAGCCTATTTCGTCGTTCATAGAACTGTGGGGAAGTTGTTTGCCTCTTTACTTCGTTCGCCAGTCGTGATGGTTAAGAGTGACGACAATAGGTGTGACTGAGGCTTTTTATTCATTGTGCACGTACGCGACTAATCAGAACTGGATGACTCCAATGAATGAGTCACGTCCAGCAGCATTTGATCTCAGCACCACGCACACACGCAATGTGGGATGACTCCGTTCCTTGAGCTCATGTTGCAAACCCATGGAGATGAGCATATTTGGCTTAGTCATTCTTAATCCTTCGGGTTTTACGGTTTTACGAGGAATTTTAGCAAGTAGGTCCCTCAGATATGAGATACCTTATTGTTCCAGTTGCTTCAACAATGTGCGTGCAAGCAACCAAATGCGGAAACTTACCTTACCCTCTACGTGATCGGCTGGTCAAGAGGCCCAACTGGGCTTTTTACGCCCTTCCTTAGGTCCCAATTAAAACAGCCTATTGACCTTGTAAGCTCGGAGACACCGAATCAGTAAACTGCTGAGGTATCGACTCGAAGGTACCAGTCAACAAGCTGGGATCACCTGAAAGCAGAATCCTAATAATGTCGCCAAGACAGAGAAAGCCTTTGCAATTGGATGACACCTCTACATCTGTATCTCTATTCATATCTTCTCTCTGCTGCCGTTCACATAGCCTTGCAACGTCGTGTGCGTGTGGCGTTGTTAACAAGCTTCATGTCCACACTCACTGATGCCGAGATATTGTTGACTCGTTGCCGTCTGGGCTTGCTTCCTCTGTGAAGATCACATTACATGAGCGTGCACGCCTTACATTTGTAGAGCTTTGCTCTTATAGATAAAGTAGCGCACATGGATTCTCGCTTTCCTTGTGACGCCATCGTCATTGTTGCTTCCTCAGGGTTTTCTTTCTATCGCTCCTCTCCTGACCTCCATGTTGATTACCCTCGACATTCTTTGAGCATTGCAGTAATACAAGAGCTTCTACACCATTAGCTCGCGGCCTCAACAATGTCGGGTGGTCTAGGCGGTGGAGTGCCAGCTTGCGCAGGATCCCCGATCTTAACGTCTACCGTCACAGCAACAGTCGTCCAAGATTTTGCGTCTTTGCTCCATTAAGTAGGTCCCATCACTATCAGTGACCTGTGTGGAAATTTTGAGGTCGAAATTTTCATTATTGCAGCTACCAGCACATCTTCGAGCAGCCCAGCTACTAGCTCAAGTATCATCGGTGCTGTGCCCACCACGTCCCCCAGCAGTCCATCTGTAAGTGCGAGTTAAACGCCAGCCACAGTCGTCGCCACCAACAATTCGGCTGCCTCTGCCAGTAGCGCAAACCCTACCACTAAGCCTTCCACTGTCACCGTCACCGTTAGCACCTCCTCCGGCGCTGTTTCGCCGTCATTCAATCCCACAAGTTCCTCTTTACAACCAGCCAGCACAAGCATCTCCACCCCACAAGCGTCATCCATAACCTCGCCCTCTTCTCAGTCGAGTACATTCCCCACCTCACGGGCATCAGCCATAACTACGCCCTCATCTCAGCCGACTACGCTCTCCACCAGCGCTCGCGCGTCTGCCCAAGGAGCAAGTACAACTTTAGATTTACCGTCTGCATTCCCAACACTTATACCCCCAATTCAGCCTGCCATCAGCACTGGCGCTAAAGCTAGCGTCGGCGTCGGCGTCGGCGTCGCCCTAGGCCTTTTTCTCCTAGCAGCGCTCTTCTTTTGGTCCTTGCTCCGCATGCGACGTCCACGTCAAAGCCAACCACAGCCGTTTGCCAACGGGCCTGGCAGGGCCGACGACTGGGATGGAAAAGACCCAGGCGCTTCAGACCTGCAGCAGCAGTCCAACGGTGAGAAGAGAAGATTTCAGCCACGACTTGGTGAGTTGGATGGGCAGCCATTGGACGGTGTCAGCGACAGCCTTCACCTGATGGTGGGAAGGAAGCGGTGATGGGGAAAGTGCATGGAACGCAAGCACCAGCAAAGGAAGCAAACGAATTGCATGGAAGGCAAATACCATTGAACGAAGCGAACGAATTGCATGGGTAGCGTCTGCGGCGAAGCGAGGACTAGCGAATATGATCGATATAATGACTTTGTAGAGGAAAGGCGAATCTTCTAGAGCGGTTATGCAGATGGGAACCAATGATCCTTGTGATGCGACTGCTCTCATGAGAGTACCCTGGCGATAGGGAACCAGGGTAGAAATGGTTGCGTCGTAATGTGTAAAGCAAGCGGTGGTGCTGAGTAGGAATAAGTGCTTGGAGTATGCACCATCACCAATGAGGACCTACGAGAGTGGGGGGTTTACATGAAGGGTTTGGTACGACTTTCATAATGTTGTTCGATTCCTACTCAGTATTTGAGCATCTAACACAGTAAACAGACACATCGTTTTCTCTAACCTCGATTCCTCGTCAATATCCTCCATTTCTCTTTCCCCCTTCTTGACCGCTGGAGACTGAAGAGAATACACGCAAACCCCTATGCGTTTATAGGCACGATATGATCTCGAGGTGTCATAAACTAAAAAGAAAAGGATCATCACAGAGCATTATTGCCGTTGCAGTTTGCATGCACAGAATGTTAGGATAAAACACAAAGAAGGATGAGAAGCTGGGTGCTTGAGGCTCTGCTGTATATCAAGGAGTGATTCAGAACGGCCTCCTAATGTCCGGCTGGTGCTCGTTGATGCATCTTTCCAGCCTTTTGAGACATTCATCTAGGCGGCTTTCGAGACTATAAGGTGCTCTTGGAACCCTAAGGACGTCTACATGATTTTCAAAACCTGATATTGTACCGTCGTTGTTCGACGCTTTAATCATCAAAATCATGGTTTTGACATATATGTTCCCGATAATCGTTCTTCTACGGACGTATTTGGTATTAGTGCTAAGTGAGGAGAAGTGCTTGAGAATGCTACAGCTCGCATCATGTGAGAGGCCCCTTCCAAGTTTACCTTACGAAGTATTGTAGCATGCGTCAGACTCTGCAGAGTGGGGCCCGCAACTCTTTATTTAATTCGACGACAACGAGGCAATACAGTGTGCAATACAGTGTGCAGGAAGGGCTTGAACTATGGATGAGTAATCCTTGGCATTCGGTTCTTGAGGTAGCTGAACATGATTGAATGACGGGTGAGAACCAATGATAAGCACAAACAGGGGAATGGCTGGCTCACACCAACCCATCATGCGGTTCCAAAGCCGGGAACGCCAGAGATACTGCATATGCAGCTTGAATAATCTTTGAATCTACTACTTTAGCCCCATGATCGAAACATCTCGAGCATAAATATCGCATCTTCCCATCTTACGGATGAGACTGGTACTAGGGAGAAAAAACCACATCTTGTGAAATGGTTTGCCTGTACTGATTGGCCCATCTGCTTCGAACTCTCTTTCTTGTTGGATCGGACTCATTAGGATGGACATGTCAACCACTTTCTCTCATCCTTCTAGAGGATATATTGAACTAGGTTATATTCTTCTGGCATTTCTGATATATCTTTTGAGTCTGGGAATTTATCGGTTGTTTATCAGCCCTATTGCGCACTTTCCAGGCTCAAA
>JAABUV010007370.1_pt1 | contig 11569 bp, 21 predicted proteins | sample 5559971 | NCBI WGS metagenome assembly JAABUV01 (sample SAMN10711881, study PRJNA513362) | rock metagenome | isolation source: Antarctica rocks | place: Antarctica: Victoria Land, Knobhead nord | collected 2015-12-19
CGCTTCCGCCGCCTCTGCTACCGGCGCGCGCCCGCGCGCGCGCTTACCGCAAGCCCGCCGCGCGGCCGCATGCAAGCGTTGCTCGTCAGCTTGACATGGGTGGTCAAGCCTGGCGCGCTCGGGAGGAAGGCCTCGTGTCGCCTGGCCGCGCGCTCGTCCCAAGACGTTCGCGCGTCGTGTTGTGCGGTCTGGTGTGACGTGCACAGCAGCAATGTGCTGTGCGTGCGCCGAGCGCGCAGTAGCGCCTGCGAGTGGGTGGCACGGGAGCCGATGCGCGCGCTTGACACGCCCATGCGCGGTAGCGCGCGCGCAGGTTCCACGGCATCCCGCCCTCCAAGAACACGCAGGACAAGCGCGCGCGCAAGCTGGCCGAGGAGGTGGCCAAGAAGCGCGCGAGCGCGGCCGAGGCGCCCGACGCCGACGCGGCGGGCCGCCTGGCCACGCTGCAGGCGCAGACCGCCACGCCCTACCTGGTGCTGTCGGGCAAGGTGCGGCCGGGGCAGACGAGCGACGCGCGGTCCGGCTACGGCACGGCCGAGCAGAGCGCGGCCGCGCTCACGCCGATGCTGGGCGGCGGGCAGACGCCGCTGACCGGCGCGCGCAAGGTGGAGGCCATGCTCGGGCTCGGCGGCGGCGGCGGCGGCGGCGGCAGCCGCTCAATGGCGCCGCCGGCGCCGCGCCGGAAGCCATAGCCGGCCGCGAGCGTCCGTATCGGCGAGTGTGGGCGCGTGCGCTGCCATGCTGCGCTGGGCGGCGCCGGGCGCCGCGCTGGGCGGCGCCGGGCGCCGTGCTGGGCGCACCGTGGACTGCGTGCTCGAGCTGACGGCGGCGAAAGCCAGCAGTTGCTGACGCCTCCGCCGCTCCTGATCGCGAAGATGTCCTAGGGCGTATGACAGCGCTTGTTGTAGAACCACATTTAACACTTGGTACAGTCGTGCTTGCATGCGTCTGGATCATGTAACCCGTGAGGGCCGATGAACCTCGAGGTTCAAGTCCGCTGCTTGGCGGCAGCGACCAAGCTGTAACATCGCGATCAGCGATCCTATCCACTTGCGGGTCACAGCTTGTGTTGGCTGTCGTTTGCCCTGTGAGCTATGCAGCCTGTGAGCTCTGCATGTTGATGCACTTGATGCATAAGAGTTTGGCTGCATAAGAGTCCCTGGCAAGCTCCTCAGAGAGCAACTCACGAGGTCTACTAGTAAGCCGAAGCAAGGCCGGGAGCGTCAATCATCCAGCACGGTCATGCTTATGCAGACTTACATAAGCTGAACTCTGCTGCCCACTCCAAGCTCTGCGGCTTGGTGCAAGCAGAGCATTACTGACACAGATACGTAGCACCCCGGTGAGCTCGCACTGCCAGCTCTGGGCCGGCGGGCCTTCAGCATTGGCGCAGCTATTACAATGCAGCGCCCTCTCAGCTCAGCACAGGCCCCGGCCAGTGTGGGGCGGCCGGGTCTGGCGTGGCAGACACCAGTGTCGCGCTGCGCTGCCTGCGGCCGGGCGCTGCCCCCGCCCGCGCGCCGCCGCTGGGCCGCGCGGCGCTCAGCCAGGGCCGTGGCCTGCTCCGTCCCGGCGCCGGCCGGGGCGCTGAGCAGCGAGCAGGCGCCCGCGCGCGCGGCGCCTGGCACAGCAGACGGCGGGGCGGGGAACGGCGCGCAGCCGGGCGCGGGGCCGTGGGAGGCGGGGCCGTCGGAGGCGCGCGGCGCGCTCCTGGCGACGCTGATGGTGCAGTGCGAGGACCAGAAGGGCGTCATCGCGGCGCTCGCGCAGCTGCTGTACGGCCTGGGCTGCAACATCGTCGCCAGCGACCAGTACGTGGACCCCGAGGCGCGCCCGGCCGCGGGGCAGGCCCTGTCCCGGCCTGCCTGCGGGTCCACCGCCGCAGCGCGAGGGCGCCTCGCGTGAGCCGGCTGTCGCAGTCGAGTCGCCCGCGCCTGCCAGCCTGATCCGAGCGCGTGCTGCCCAGAGCGCGCGCCCGTTCGGCTCGCTCACGCAGCAGCAGCAGCAGCGCCCCGGCACGCGAACGGAAAAAACCCCGGCGCGCGGGGCCGCAGGAGAATCTGTACTTCCAGCGCATCCGCTTCGACCTGGCCGACCTGGTGGTGGGCGCGGCCAACACGGCGGTGCTGGAGCGCGCCATCGCCGACCTGGCCAAGCGCTACGGCATGCAGTGGCGCCTGTTCTACGACTCGCGGGCGCGCCGCGCTGCGCGCGCTCGGGCTCCTGCCCTGCTTCACCGGGGTGTCTGCCTCCAGGGCCTGGGCGTGCCTTTGACCGGCTCTTGGTGACATGCGTCGCGAGGCTGACGCACACCGACATGGCCCGTGCCCTCTGCGCGCATGCGTGTGCAGGCATGTGTGCGAGCGCTCCGGCACACATGTCTGCCCAGGGCATGCGGCTGGGCGTGCCGCGCGGCCCCCAGTGCAGCCAGCGGAAACACGCGCGGGCGCGAGGCGTGGCAGGGGCGGGGCGGCGCAGGTGAAGCGCGTGGCGGTGCTGGTCTCCCGGATGAGCCACTGCCTCTACGACCTTCTCATCCGCCACCGCTCTGGTGCGGGCGCTGCCGCCGGCGCCCGCGCCTGCGTGGTCGCACCTCGCCACGGCGTGAGCTGCCATGCACTGGGTCTTGCATTCTTGTCCCGTGCATCTGCCGTCAGCTACGCTGCAGGCTGCGCGCCGCCGCATGCTGCGGCGACAACCAAATAATAACAGCCCCATGCCGTAAGCAGCCAGCGCGCCGCGACAGGCGAGCTCAACTGCGAGCTGCCGGTGGTGATCAGCAACCACGCCGACCTGGAGGGCGTCGCAGCCAACTTTGGCGTGCCCTTCCGCTGCTTCCCACTGCCCAAGGGCGCGGGCGCCGACGCCAAGCGCGCGCAGGTGCCGGCCGCCGCGCGAGCGCAGCAGATGCATGGCGAGGTTTACAAAGTGCCTGCATGTCGTTGCAAGAGAGCACCACGCGTGCATGGCGGTCTGCATGCCGCCTGCAGTCAGCAGCTCGACTGGCAGGGTGCGCGGGCGCGGGCGGACATCGCCGCATCTGCACCGCCTGCGCTGCGTGCTTGGCTCGCCGAGCCGCACGACGCAGCAGCGCGCGCCGCCGCGCCCGGGCCTGACGCGGCGCGGGCGGCGGCCGGCAGGAGGCGCAGATCGACGCCGCGCTGGAGGAGCTGGGCGTGGACCTCATCGTGCTGGCGCGCTACATGCAGGTGCCCATGCATAGCCCAACCCTACCCTACCTACTCTTACCCCCCCGCGGCTGCCAGCCGCGCCGCCGGCGCTGCTCCGCCCCCCGCTCACCGCGGGGGCCCCAGCGATTGCCGCCGCGCGCCGGCCATGCAGCAGGGGCTCGCCGCCTTGCGCACAGGCTGGCGCGCCGGCTCGAGCCTAAGAGACCGAGCGCTCATTGGGAGGGCCAGGGTGCGCGGCCTGACGCGCGCCGCTCAGGCGCGGGCCCTAACCCAAACCCTCACGCCGGCGCCACAGCGCAGGTGTTCTCGCCCGAGTTCTGCGAGCGGCATGCGGCGCACACCATCAACATCCACCACTCCTTCCTGCCGGCCTTCGAAGGCGCGCTGGGTTGGTTAGAATAATCTAGGGTTACGCCAGGCGTCGCGCGTGCGGCGCTGCTAAGTCACTGCGCACCCAGAGCCTCCATCAGTCGGGCTCGCCCATGAGCGCCGGCGGGGGCGGGCGCGGCGCCGGACGGCGTGCGTTGGCCGGCGCTGTGCATGCACAGCCGCTGAGGCAAGCACGCTGCTGACGGCCGCCGACGGCGCGCTCATGGTAGCCGTGCCGGGTGCGCGCGCAGGCGCCAAGCCCTACCACCGCGCCCACAAGCGCGGCGTGAAGATCATCGGCGCCACCGCGCACTACGCCACCGCTGAGCTGGATGCCGGCCCCATCATCGAGCAGGCGAGCCGCGGTCCCCTGGCAGCCAGTGGCGGACGCCGCGCAGGTTGTGTGCTTCCTCAGGGGGTGGTCCAGTGCGGAGCGACTCTGCAAGTGCACTTCATGCGTTGACACAACAGCAAACCCCTAGTCGCTGCCTGTATGTGCTCGCTGTTACTGTGAGACCCGAGGATGCCCTGCCATGTGCGTCCTCAGTTTGCACCGCGCTCGAAAAGCGCATCCTGACTGCATCCACCATCCCCTCGCGCTTGTGCTTTGCGCAGCAAACGCCGCGGGCCTCCGCCCGATCGTTGAAGACCGGCCGCACGGTGCAGCCAGCCCCCGCGCACTGCTGGCACTTGCACGCGCCACCGACCCTGCCCTATGTACTGCTGGCGCGTGCAAGCGCCAGCGGTGCGCGGAGGCTGGCTGCACCGTGCGGCCGGTCTCCAACGAGCGGGGCGAGGTCCGCGGCATGTCCTGCGAGAAGCACAAGCGCAAGGGGAGGGTGGATGCAGTCGGGATGCGTTTTTTTAGCGCGGCGCGACGTGCCGCTGTTTGCATCGCCCGATGCGTGGGTCGCGGAGAGATGGTATGGTGTCACATCGGCTTTCCTGCCGCCAGGCGCCTTTGGCAGCGCTGCCGCGCTCGCCCGCCTATGCAGGCGAGCAGCGCCCCAACGCGGGGCGGCGCGACCTCAGGACGTGGCGCGCATTACGCACCGCGACGACGTGGCGGCCATGGTGCGCAAGGGCCGCGACCTGGAGCGCCTGGTGCTGGCGCGCGCAGTGCGCTGGGTGCTGCAGGACCGCGTGCTCGTGCACTCCAACAAGACCGTCGTGTTCGAGGAGTAGCCGGGAGCAGGCCGCCCGAGGTACATGATGTCATGCTGCCTAGCTCAGCTTGCGTCAGTTGCAGCTGTCAGCCAGCAGCGTCGGCAGGGTCTGTATGGCCACGCATGTGCGCAGGCCAACTGAGGTCTGACTTTGAATTCAAGCAGGCGTCCCGCGCGGTGCGGGAGCGCGTGTGTGAGCAGAGCACTGAACGGTCCGGTTCCAAACAGACCATCAATAGCTCGGGCTCAAGCCATGCAGCAGGAAGCAAGTGCCCCGCTTGATCATGCACTGTCAGACAGCGGCTTTGAGAGTGAAACAAAGCATGCTTGTGATTTACAGCTATATCACAGTGCGACAGTCGCGTTTGAAGCTACAACACAGGACAGGTTGTAGACTTATAGGCAAGATGTCATACTAGCCTCACTGTCTCATACCGTGGTGGCATGCCGTATTACCTCAGTATTACCTCATTCTTTATCTCCTTGGCGGCAAGGCAGATTCCTCCATCAACAAATCAAACTGCAGATACACCAAAGTGCATGCACGCTTCCTTACATGTGCGTGCGCGCGCGCAGCATTCACGTACTTGGGTGCAGTATAGAAACATGTCAAATGGATTGCAGGACAGTGGCCAGCAGCCCCACGCAGATAATGCCCACCATGCAGTGGGCATCAGGCATGCATAAGGCGTGGCAGTGCTCCACACCCAGACAGCTCAGTACAGCATTTACGAATACTTCGTGCACGTAAGGCGCTGCAGAGAGGTCAACAATATGCAGAGATTATCTTGAAGGAGGTAAAGCGGTTGGAGCAGCAGCATGCACCCGCCACAGATCCCCACCAGCGTTACCCACACATACCCATCAACAAAAGGGCAGCCAATCATTTAAAAAGTGCCACCCAAAAAATGCGCCTATGCCACACATGCACATCGGCAACATGGTAAACCTTGGTTGGGTGCGCGCATTGTGGCCTTCGCCACTGCGCTTCAGTAACGCGCACCGAGCAGCGCGTATTCGCTGCGTGAAGCATGGTGGACATCTGCCGCAGGCCATGCAAAAACGCAGTTTTTGCATGGCCGCTGCAGTGATGCAGGCCTACTTGCCGGTCGAGCCAACGGTGTTGCCGGAGCTGCCGCCCCCCGAGGCCCCCGACGCGCCACCGCCGCCGCCGCCGCCCGACGAGGCCCCGCCCCCGCCGCCGCCGCCGCCGGACGAGGCGCCGCCCCCGCCGCCGCTCGACGAGGCCCCGCCGCCGCCGCCGCCGCGGCTGCCGCCGCCACCGCCTGTGCCGCTGCCGGCATTGCCGCTCGCGCCAGAGCCGCCGTTACCCGCGCCCGACCCACCGCCACCGCCGCCGTTGTAGCCCGAACCCCCGCCCGAACCCCCGCCGTTGCCGCCTGAGTAGCCGCCGTTGCCGCCTGAGTAGCCGCCGTTGCCGTTGCTCCCAGAGGGGGAGTTGCCGCCCTGGCCGCCGCCACCGCCGCCATTGCCCCCCGAGGGGGAGTTGCCGCCCTGGCCGCCCTGGCCGCCGCCGCTCCGGTTGCCCTGCACCGCGGAGCCGTCGTCAGCAGGCGCCTGACAGCATATCCTGGCAGCGTCTGAGCCTCACTCAATGCACAACCCGCACAGCAGAGGGCGATGACAGCGAGTCCCACAGCCAGAGCGCGCGCTCCACAAGAGGGCAGCCTGGCAGGCGCACCGTGGGAGCGCCGGTGTTGGTGTTCGTGTTCGCCTGGCCCGTCGGGGCAGGGGAGCCAGACTGCAACCGCGCACAAGCGCGTCAGCGCGGCGGCGGCCCCACAGATGCCAATGCTGCCTTGCCAGCACACACTTGAGCCGCACCGTTCAGCAGACCTGCATGCTTACGAGGCAAGCCCCCCACACACCACTGCCGCGAGGATGCACGCCCGCGGTCCGTGTTGCGGACGGCGCAGCCCAGCCCCGGGCCGCGCACCGGGCTGCCAGACTGGCCGGCGTTGTTGCCGGAGCCGGTGGGCGACGGCGTGGCCGAGCCGTAGTTGCCAGAGCCGGTGGGCGAGGGCGAGGGCGAGCCCGACCCACGGTTCCCAGAGCCGGTCGGCGTCGGCGTGGGCGAGCCGCTCTGGCCAGAGCCGGTGGGCGTTGGCGTGGGCGAGCCAGAGCGCGAGCCGCTCGGCGTCGGCGTGGGCGACTGCGCGCTCGCACGCCATCAGGCCCAGCATCTTGAGACGGCGGCATGCACCACCAAGCAGCGCTGTCTTTGCCACCTCTAACAAGACGAGGAGCACACACAAACCTCTGTGCATTCCAGAGCACGCCCGCACAAGCAGCAGCCATGCCGCTGATGACAACAGGCAGCACAGTCGCCTCTGGGAGCCCAGCAAATCTGCCGTCAACTGTGTGCCGCACGAGAGCTCAGAGCGGCGCCCAGGAGCTCACCCCGCTCTGGCCGGGCGCCTGCGCATTGCTGGGCGGGTTCGCGGACGAGCCGGGCGCCGACGCGCTGGGCGCGTTCGCATTCGCGGACGACGCGTCGTTGTTGCTGATGGGGCGCACGGTCGGCGTGAAGACGTTCGTGATGGGGTTGTTGTTGTTGTTGAGGGTGATGCCCTGCGAGCTCGCTACCTGCGCAGCGGCCGGGCACTGCACATCGGCAGGGCGCCGCGCCACGGGCGTTGTACAGTGCACATGAGGTCAAGCTAGGTTTATATCACAGTGAGGCTTTCACGTTGGGATAGGGTGCAGAAACATTGGCTTCAAAGACGCCAGGCATGCACCTGGCGTGCTTCCGGGCTCACGCCGCCGCGGCCGGCGCGGTTGTTGATGACTACAGCCTCGTTGAAACTGGGGGCGATGACAAGCGTGAGCGTGATCCTGGGGCGACCATCGTACCCGTTGTACCCCGAGTAGTAGACGCCGCCCATGTAGGAGTTATACCTGCGTACAGCAGCCACAGCCAGCGTGGGTTGCGGCTGCGCTGCCCCGGCTGCTTCATGCCGGCGACGACCAGCATGCAGGTTGTCTACACCACAGAATGAGTGCATTTGCATCCGGATGCATGCCCTCTACCCTAAGGCAACCCCGCGACATGCGCCTCAACGAGTGTTCACTTGCATTGGTTTGTAATCTACACAAGGACCGACAAAATTGGACCAGTGTGCCTGGCAAAAGTTTAGCCATTTGCCTGATGACCAGAATCTACCCGCATGTTTCAGGGTTTTGGCCGCATACGCCCCTTGGTCATGACCCCACCCACCGAGGACACATTTCACACATTTAGCGCCGTTCTGCCCAAGCTTTTTGCCAATCTGCCAAAAGGGCAGACCCAAACACTTTGCCAGCCATCCTGCCATTTTGAATTTGAAACTAAACACCAGGTTAAAAAACATAAGCACGTCCTCTATTTGAAAAATAGAAGAATTTTCCTCTCTTCGCTTGGCATGACGCGCCAGTGCCGCACCAGACGGTGGTCGTGGAGATGAAGATGTAGTCTCCATTTGGGTAGTCGTAACGGTCGCCATTCCTTATGGCGCAAGCACACTATGTGTTCAGCGCCCAGCCACACTCGCAGTGGCCCGCTGCACTTGGGTGCGTGCTTGCTTTCGTTCAGCACTCAGACACACTCGCAGCCCTGCTGCACTTGCGCGCGCACGAAGCTGCCGTCAGGTTAAAGTGCAATGCGTAGCCCTCTAGGGCTGCGCCCTCAAGCAGCCAAGCTGGCCGAAACACGGCTGTAATTCTCACCTGTTGTGGCAGTAGCGGTTGCGGTAGCGCGAGTTGCCTGCACAAGCAGCAGGCGAAGCGTTGTCACAAGGTAATTGAGCAAAGCTGGATGACGCTCATGCACTTAGAGCGAATTTATCGCATGCATGTGGCAGTCTATTGCTCGGGCACTGGCAGCCAAAGTCTCTGCAGGATGCCTCCGCAGTTGCCAGACCAACATTATGTTCATGATACATCTCTGGCAGACGCAGTGCATCTCTGGCAGACGCAGTGCACTGACAATCATGCACTGCAGACTAACACAGAAGCACGCAGGCGCACCCTGGTAGCCGTAGTACCAGCTGGGCGCGTCATAGTTCTGCGCGCAAGCCACCCGTGTCAGTGGCACGCAGCTGGGCACGTGCCGGGGCCGTTTGACAGCCTGCTGGGCCCGCAAGCGACAACCCTGCAGCACTCTCAACCAAGCCAGGGCCAGCGTAGTACCAGCAAAGCCATCCCCAGCCTGCTGGCTCACATGCCACAGCACAGCAACGTTCAAAGCCAAGGCCAAGAAGGAGCATGGCAGCAGCAGGCCATCCCCAGCCTGCTGGGCTGACATGCCAATATACAGCGCACAACAAGACCAGGGGCCGGCAGGGCAGCAGCAGGCCGTCCACAGCCTGCTAGGCTCACAACAGCACTGCAGGATGCACGGCAAGGCCAGGGCCATCAAGGCTGCAGCAGGCCACCCACAGGCCTGCCGGGCTTGCATACCACCACAACATAACAGCAAGGCCACAGCCAACCCACTGACTGGGTCAACGGCTCCACAGCCCCAAGACTGCAGCAGCCAGCGCACAGGCTGGCATGCAGACGCCCAGCACACAGGCTGGTCCTGCGGGTCCACAGCCCCACTCGGGTGCTCACCCAGTAGTTGCGGCGGCTGCGGTCCACACCGCAGTGGTCATAGTAGCCGTCGCCACCGCACACCGTCACTGCGCACCCCGAGCCTCCGTTAGCCAACCTGCACTGCCTGCGTGCGGCTCAGAGCTGCTTATGCGCTAAAGTGCGGAACACTGCTGCATACTGTGAACAGTGCAGCGTTGTGCGGCGGGCCAAACATTGTGGGCCAAAAAATTGCAGTGCTCAAACTCAGTAAGTGACAGTGTAGCCTGCAAGAATATCTGCACTCATCTACACTAGAGACAGCGCGGCGTTCCGCACGTTTACTGCAAGCCCAGACAACTCGGGATGTTCACAAGCAGCAAATGTAAAGATAAAGCGGACATGCGCAAGAAGAGGCCCCTGTCCTCTAGGACAGGGGCAGCTGTGTACAGACACTTGTAAAGTACGGCCCAGGTGCGCACAGATGGAGTACTCGTCCATGTAGCAGCGGTTACTCTCGAAGACCTCGACGGTGACCACCTTGTAGCTGCCATACTCCCGGTCGTCTTGCTGCAGGCTGCGCGCCTGCTTGAGCTCTCGCGCCTGCGCGCGCCAAGCCTCACGTTGGCGCCAGCCACGCCCACTGCCCACTTTATTGAGAGTGTCAACCCAGTGCCAGCCGTCAAACCCAACTGTCAAGACCTGCCTGTCTGTGTGCAGGACAGCGCAGCCAGCAAGCATATACATTGAAGGCCTCAGAGGCCCATCAGCCCCATCTGCCGGCCATGCTGCGTGCCCACCGCCTCCCAAGTCAGCAGCACCCAGCGCACCAGCACTGGGCTGGCGGCGAGGGACAGCAGGCCCAGAAGGGCGAGGACGAGCGCCATGTCTCCTGCAGAAAACCAGCAGAGCACATGTCAGCAAGAGGCCTACATGCATGAAAGGCTGGACAGGGACCAGCTGGGGTGCTGAGCCGGCTCCTCGGGACCCACCAGGTCCACAAACTTATCTACACATATCTCCTTGCGTAAAAAGCGCAGGCCACGGCCCAACAGCCGCCAAGCCACCTCGTCATTGCCATGCACCTGGCCAACGGCTCGAGCGTTGTCGGTGTCCCGCACAGGACACTACTCAGCCAACCCCCAGAATAGCCGGTGCCATCGAAGCAACATCCGGTCGCAACCTCGGCGCTGCCGCGTCTATCGAAGCAGGACAAAGTACGCCACACGTGCTGCGGGCTGATGTGTACAGGCCTTCAGCTGGAAAGCCGGTCATGGACAAGCTGACCCGCCTCCGCAGAGCGCCCGCCCTGCCCCGTGGTGGGGCGAGCACCTCGCCACAGCTGGGTCCGCACCTCAAGCCAGTGGCTGGTAAACCGAACCAAATGAGTTTTGCTTGAGCTCAAGCTTGCCGCACTCGCTTCCTTGTGCACTGCAGGTCCTGTGATGCGAACATCAAGTTCCCAGCTCATCTGGCTGGCGTAGGGCCCTGTACCCTTGCTGCCCTTTGCCAGCTGTTGCATGCCATTTCCTGGGCCGGGCACTGCCAGCTGCACGGAGACCACGGCAGCGGGTGTGTCACCTTACATCGAGCTGCGCGCACAAGGAGGCAGGTGCGCTGTGTGCACTTTGCGCCGCGGTGCACCTACGCACATAGCCGGGGCGTCGGCACCGGGGCACCTGCTGATGCTCATCTGCCGTTGACGTGGCTCCAAACGGCTTCTTGTAGCGCTTCAAGCTTGCACCTCTCCCTCTGCTACAGATGCGTGGCTGCAGGTTGCACAGAAGACACCCATGCACTGTACAGAGGGAAAAAAAGCTCCGCGCACACACTGGCTGGCTTTGCCCCCACTACAAGCGTCGGGACAGCGTCCCAGGATATGGGCGGAGCGCGTCTGTATCCTCCGCCACTCCGCGCCTAAGCAGGCCCACAGCGCTAAGGGCCTGCCAGTCCTGCAACTTCTCCACTCCCAATATACAAGCATGGAGCCCAGGCAGCAGTGACCCCACGCACGCAATTAAGCTAGCTGCAGCCTTAACATATAAAACGGCACGCTCTGAACCGGCATCAGCAGCAGCGCCTACCTATGTGCAGCACACCCTGCTGCGTGACGGCTGATGAGTGACAAGCAAGCGCTTGAAGACTTTAGACGCCGGCAGTATGCGGAGCCGCTCCCGACCGGCGGCGCCGGGGCCGCGGGAGGGGAGGCAGCTGACTGTCCGCTGCCGGACAGCAGCCGGGCAATCCTCCTGATAGACGTCGACAGCTTCTACG
>JAABUV010007376.1_pt1 | contig 11564 bp, 1 predicted proteins | sample 5559971 | NCBI WGS metagenome assembly JAABUV01 (sample SAMN10711881, study PRJNA513362) | rock metagenome | isolation source: Antarctica rocks | place: Antarctica: Victoria Land, Knobhead nord | collected 2015-12-19
AGGAGGATAGTTACCTTACTACTAATATCTTTAAGCGAGATATCTAGATTAGTACTAAGCCTATCTATTAGGCCGGAGTAGTAGTCCGCCTAAATAGTCTATTAATTCTAATAATACTAATTTAGATTATTAAGCTCTATTAATATCTAGATATTAATAGCTTAATAGCTAAATAGATATCTACTATTAATAGTATAATTAGAGAAATCGGGCCGGATCTAGATATTAATTAGCTAATTATTTAAATTATATTAACTATCCTCTAATTAATATTTAAATTATTTATAACTATTTATAACTAAGCGGATTTAGGTCTAGAAAATAATTAGGGAAATATATTAAATAGTCTTACTTATATCTATTTTATATAAAATTATTATCTTATTACTTACTAAAACCTATTATAATCCTAAGGTATATACTCGCTAGTAATATACTAGTCTAGTTCCTACTTAGGGTCGCTACTATCTTCCTACTCTAATTTATTATTACTATTAATTAAGGTATACTAGGCGAGCGTACTAGCGATATAGTTCTATTATAATATATATAATAGATAGTCGCCTAGAAGCTAATAGCCGGCTAATAGAAGGCGGTTATACTATAACTATTTATTAAATAGAAATAGGAGCGGATATTAGAGGGCTATATAGGAAGGATACTAATTAGGGATTAATATAAGGCCTCTCTTAATAGTTTTAATATAGATATCCCGCTTAATCTAGCCTCTTATAACGTTATTAAGGGTTATTATAAGACGGGTAACTTCTATAAAGGTAGGGTAATTATAAGTACCCTTATCCTATTATTTAAGATTTAGCTATTAGATATAGACGCTTATAATATTAATAGGATATTATTATTTATCCTTCTTAAGGCGGTTATAATAGGATTTAAACCCCTAGATATTTAGGTTAATAGACCGGAGGGTATACTAAGTAGAAGTAAGGGTATCTTAATTTAAATTATTAAAATATTAATAGTAAATATCTAGTTACTCCTATATATTATCTAGTATATAGATCTAGGCGAATTTTAGCCTAAGGCTATTATTAGTAATAAGAGGACTTATAAGATAATAAATAGACCCCTAGATCTAGAAGGTAGTTTAACTAATATAAGTATTTATATTAGTTATACCCTTACTAGTAAAGGAGAGATAATTATTATAGCTAATAATATTATTTAAAAATTCTTTACTATATATAATCCTCCTTCTTATAAACTATCTATTAATAATAATATTATCTACGTCGCTAAGTAAATTATTAATAAATTATACCCTAAGCTAAGCCTCCTTTTTACTAGCTAGAAAGATATAGGATTTTATTATAGTACAAGCTAATACATTTATTATATTAACTTTAGAGCTTTATATCTTAGCGAGTTTTAGAGTTTTTTATAAAGTTTTTTTAGTATTAAATAGGGTTTAGGCTAAATTTTTAGCTTAAAAAATATTACCTGATTAGGCCTAGTTCGCGATTTGCTACTGGGATATCCCGTGGGATATCCCATCCTAGTCCGAAAATCGCCTCGATCCCATACTAAAATCCTATATCTTTCCGGCCCGTACTTCTTTTATAGCCCTTTAAGTAATAAGTCTATATTAGCTAGCTTATATAACTAGTTAGGAGACGGCTATTTATTCTTCCTACTATTATAGTATAGCTATTAACTATCCCCTAAGTTACTATATTTATTTTTCTATAATAGTATATTATAATAGGGGTATTTATTACTAGTAATATTAAATAATTTATTAACCTTATAAAGCTTTATATCTCTTATTATATAGAGTTCCCTATATATTTAATATCTCCTACCTAGCGTCTACCCCTAATATATATTATTCTACCGCCGGTATAAGCCTTATTAAATAGGGGGTTAGTACTTAGTATTATTATCTTTATTAGCCTACTAGTAAGTATACTAGTAACGCGTTTCAGGATAATATTTAGGAGCTAGCGGAGGAGTAATTTCTTAGGGGGTCTCTTTAAAGATAGGGGAAGTGGGTTATTAAGGGTTCCTAGGTGGAATAACTACTTAAATAGTTATATTAATAATAGCTATATACTAATAGAGGGTAATACCCTAATTAAGATAGCTATAAAAGCGAGTACTTAATAGTATTTCTTTAAGGCGAGGTTCTATTAACGTAATATCTCTAGGGTTTACTAGTAAGTTATTAAACGTAACCTAGGTACTTAAATTAGTCTTCTTTAAGTATCTAGTACGCCTTATACTATTACTCTTATAAGATTTAACCCTCTTATTAATAGTATTAGGGTATAGCTTAGAAAGAGCTACGCGCTTAAAAGGTATTAGTAGGGAGCTAGAGGAGCTATATTTAGTATAAGAAGGGCGATAATATATACTTTAAAAATAATTAGTATAGCTTATAAGGCGTAGATTATAGGGGGGAGGAATAATATCTATAGTAAGGTATTTAATAATAAAAATAAGGTAGGAAGAAAAAATTAGTTAGGTAGTAGAGATATACTAAGATATTAGATAGTTAGACTAATATTAATAGGTAAATCTATTTATTCTAATATATCTTTTAAACTACTATACTAATTTTCATTATTTTTAAAGCGTTAAATAGCTAAAAGTAAGCTATATAACTTTATTTATAGAGAAAATATTATAAAGCGTTATTATATAGGTAGGTAGAATAGGAAGAATTATTAGAGTTTTAATATTCACGCTAGTCTAGGAAAGGAATCTAGAGGACTTATTAACTAACTAATAAGCTGCGATAAGCTTAGGGTCTAAAATTAGGGATATTCTATTATAGTAAGAAGATACCTTATCTAGACTTTATAATACTACTACTATAAAAGCGGTTATAAATAAGGAGGGTAAACTTAATATATTATAAGGTTACTAGGAAATACCTGTAAAAATTCAAGATTTTTACGTCGGAAATCACCCCTACTACCTGGCGTTTAGTACGTGAGATAAATAGCGGGGAGTATATTAGACACGTTAGTAGGTAGCTAGCCTGTCTATATAATAGTATTAATCCTATTAGATATATATACCTATTTTAACAGCGTTCTATATCTAGTAATAAGATAATATTACCCCCTATTCAGACTAATATTAGACACGTTAGTAGGTAAGGTGAATAGTAGAGAGTATATTAGATACGTTAGTAGGTAGCTAACCTATCTATATAATAGTATTAGCTTATATACCTATATAGTAATATAGACTATTCTAATAGCGTTATATACCTAGTAATAAGACCCCCTATTTAGACTAATATTAGATATATTAGTAGGTAGCCGGCCTGTCTATATAATAGTATTAGCCCTATTATATACAGGTACCTATTCTAATAGCGTTATATACCTAGTAATAAGACAGATATTACCCCCTATTCAAACCGATATCAGATACATTAGTAGGTAAGGTGAATAGTAGGGAGTACATTAGATACCGTCGTACAATTTTCATGTAGCGGTCTTATATTACGACCCGTCGTCTTCTAACTAGAAGGCTCCGGAGTCTAGGTAGATCTCGTAGAGAGGAGTGTTAAGGACTAGGGTAAATAGGCTTCGTACTAAACTGGTCTAATACAGGTTAAGTATTATATTTAGTATCTAGGAGATATCTAGGTTAATAACATAAGTTGAGTACGAAGCTCCTATCTAAGTAGGAAGGCACGCTTTCTATATAGATATATGAGATCCTGCTAAGAGGTATAAGTTAGTAGACCGATCCATCTGATCTATATATGGCTCCTATAGTTTAGTAAGCTAATCTACCTGATCTACCTATAGGTCGAGTCTCTCCCTAGACTAATCCACCTGACGGTGACGAGAAGTACCTTTACTAGGCGTAGTATAAGGACCGCTGGCCTATACTCGTAATATTAGCTCCCCCTCTAAGAATTATCGTCCTGATAATCCTAATTTCTATAATGCCTACTAATAGGTATAAACTATCAAGCTCCTTCCGTCGTCGCCAGCTATTATCGTTAATTGCCCCGGCAACTCTAATACGCGTCTATAAGAACTGTAAAAAGGCCAGGCGCTTAGAGAAGTATAAAGTAGGGGGTTCGTCTAATCGTTACGTGGAATACGCCCGACTGGGCTATAGCTGCGATCTCGCTCCTTTCTCTCCTGCTCGTTGGGCTCGCGTTTAGAAACAGCGCGATGCTAAGCTAGCAGAGTAGAAGGCTTTCTAAAAGGAGGCCTAGGCTCGAATAGTTCGTCTCACCACAGAGCTGGAAATATTAGAGCGAGTTTAAAGAGAAATGGTTGAAGGAGAACTATAAAATATCGAGGAGGTCGAGGTTAATAAGTAAATAGCTGATCCTTCCCCTAATAACTTCCTCTTTAATATTTCTTCGGAATAGGTTGAAGTCCCTCCGGACTTTAACTGGTCTGGGTTTACTGTTATTAGCGGAACTATTATAGGAGGCTCTAGCAGTTCTTAAGGTTCTTAATTAGTTCCCAGGTACTTTCCGAATCTTTATACCCTTTCTATTTCACCAGGTACTTCTAACTCTTATGTGCTAGAATTCTTTCGGCCTTAAATTCGTTTTCTTCTTCTATTTTAAAATAGAAGGTTTCTTGTAAGGGTATATTAGGATCCGCTGGTTCTAATATTAAGATATAGAATACTAGGTGGATTTTAGCGTTAGGTAGAAGCTGTAATTTATAGTTGACAGGCCCTTTATTTCTAATAACTAAAAATGGTCCGACTTTAATATAGTCTAGTTTCCCACTTAGTCTTATACCTTTCAAATTTTTTATAAGGAGGTATACTTTATCCCCCTTCTTTAGCTAAGGACCTAATTTTCTTTTCTTATTTACTAACTTTTCTGTAGTAAAGTTAGCCTTGCTAATCGTGTGCTATATGTCTTTATACAGGCTTTTTATATCAGAAGTTAATACCAAGGCTTTTTCGGTATCTAGTCCTTGCTAAGGATCTAGGAATAAGTTTACGTGTCGACCGTAGTTTATAAAAAACGGTGACAGCCTTATTATATCTAACCTTTTATCGTTATATGCTAATTATACTATTAGGAGTAACGTAACCTAATTATTCTGCCTTTTATTAACGTAGTATCTAAGGTACACTTCTATTATCTAATTAGTACGTTTAGTCTATCCATCCGTCTAAGGGTAATAGGCTATTAATATTCGTAGTTTAGTTCCTATTAACGCGATTAAAGTCTTCTAATAGTTTGATATAAAGAGTTTATCTCTATCTAAAGTTATTGATTCTAGTATGCTATGATCTCTAATCAGTCTGTCTAATAAAATGAATCCAAGCTAACTAGCGTTATAGGATTCCTTATATAGGATTATAATAGTATACTTAGTAAGTTTATCGACGATAACTATTATTAAGTCGTACTTATTATTAGTTACTAGGTTAACTAACCGAGGTAGTTTTATAATAAAGTCTATCGTAACGTCTTTCCATAGTATGTCTAGAACTTCGGTAAACTGAATTTGTCCGTACTTGGCATATCTTGCAGATTTGTTCTGCTAGTAGCATATACATTCCCTAATATATTACTTAACTAACGCTCGCAGGTTTAGTGCGGCGTACACTCTTTAAATGAGTTCTAATATTTTAGACACTCCTAGATGTCCTAGTAAAGGATTATTATAGTAATCCCTAATTACTTCCTCTATTACTTTCGGTAGTAAGTACAGCTTCTGTTTATATAGTAACAGGTCCCGGCTAGGCTGTTCCTTCCTAAGTTATCCGGCTAGGTTATTATTCTCGTATGCTTCCTTTGAATCAGGAACTGCATATGTCGTGACTCGCATAGTCGTAGCCAGATTCCTTACTAGTATTAACGACCTATCGTTTTCTTGTTTTAAGATAGGTTAAGTAGTGATATCTTTTACTTATATATAGTTAGATCGTCTACTTAAAGCGTCTGCTCGTCTATTATCTTTTCCTAGGGTATACTAAATTTTGAACTTATATTGCCTAAGGAGTTCGGACTATTAAACTTATCGTCGATTTAATTCTTTTATAGTCGTAAAACCTACTAAATTTTTGTAATCGGTGAAGATAGTAAGCTCTGAATAGCTTTCAGCATATACCCTCTAATACTATAGAGAATAGACGACTACTAAAAGCTCTTTGTCGTGTATATTATAGTTCTATTCTACTAGAGACATCTTGCGTAAGTAGTATGCTACTGGATACTACTTGCCGTCTTTCTGCTAACAGAGGCATGCTCCGATTATAAGATCTGAAGCATCCGTTTTAATACGTGCTGGTTCTCCGTTATAAAACGTATAGAGTACCGGAGGATCTATATAAGCTTGCTTTAGTTCTTTAAACGCTCTCTTCTAGTTAGTATCCTATTAAAATCCCGTATCTTTCTTAGTAATTTCCGTTAGTGGCAAGGCTTTCTTAGAGTAGCCTTCTATAAAACGTCTGTTGAAGTTGGCGAATCCTAGGAACCCTTATACTAATTTGACATTATATAGTGTAGGCTATTCCTATATAGCCTGAATCTTTTTAGGGCTTATACGAACGCCTTTAGTTATTACTATAAACCCTAAGAACTTAACTAAGGTCTTATAAAACTCGCATTTCTCTAGCTTTAGGAGGAGTCTAGCTTATAATAAGCATGTTAATACATCTTATATATAAAGGATATATTCCTTAAGAGTTTTAGAGTAAATTAATATGTCGTCGAGGTATACGATCGCTGTAAGATCTAAATGAGCTCGTATAACATTATTAACTAATGCCTAGCAGGTTACTAGTACGTTAGTAAGCCTAAACGGCATGACTAGATACTCGTAATATCTATATTAAGTTCTAAATACTATTTTCCATTCGTCACCTTCTTTCATTTAAATTAAGTTATACGCTCCTCGAAGATCTAGTTTTATAAAGATCTTTGCTTTGGCTAGCCGATCCTGCAGCTCGCTAATATTAGGTAGCGGGTAACGATTCTTTATTATTACGTTATTTAACTTTCGATAGTCTACGTATAGTCGTAAGGATCCGTCTTTCTTCTTTACGAAGAGTATCGGATATCCTGCTAGTAATTTGGATTCTCGAATAAATCCCTTTTTTAGGTTCTTATCAAGGTACCCGCGTAGTACTATAAGTTCCTTTTCGGATAACGTATAAATAGGTCTAAATGTTAGTTCCTTTCCTAGTTCGAGTTCGATCTTATAATCCTAAGGTTAGTGTTTAGGTAGAGCTTTTACTATTATCTCTTCTATAAAGAGGCGTTTCTATCTTTAATACTCTTATAGGATATTAGGAGTACTATTAGTTACTCTAAGAACTCTAACTTATTAACCTGGCGGACCGCTACCAGTGTCTATTAAGTCGGATCCTTATGTTTTAAGGTCATCCTTATTCGAAATTAAGGTAATATATACCTCAACCGTCTTCTAGTTCGATTTCTTAGCCACCGTCATCTACTATCGACGTGTAGGTTAGAATCTAGTGACATCGCTAGTTCGCTTAAACTTAAGTACTTTTCTTCTCTAGTTAATTGCTAGGTTATGCTTTTCTAACTAAGGCATGCCTAATATAATATAATAGGTGGCCATCCTTATAATATCGAAGGACATTTCCTTATAGTATCGTTGAATTGCAAATAGTAGCGAGGTTATCTCCTCGTCTACGCTTCCTTTTAATAGCGTTGACCCGTCAGCCATTTATAAGTTATATAGATCCTTCTTTCTTCGCGTTAGTAGGCCTACTAACCGTACTAATACTTCAGAGATAAAGTTTCTAGATACTCTAGAATCTATTATTACTATAGTCCGCTAACTATCTATTTTAACCGGTATATTTATATATATTATATAGTTTATTAAATATAGCTGATATATTTTTAGGGTAAGGATATTAATCTCCTTATACTTCCCCTTAGTATAAGGGATTACTCTTTTCCCGAAAAGGATAGGAATCCGGTAGTTCTTTTTATATATATGTGCTTTCTGCAATTATCGTGGAAGTAGGTATACTAGTCCTGTAAGTGACACTTAGAAGTGTACTCGCCATGCTTAAGGTGTCCGTGGAGACTACTATACCATCTTTAGTTATAGTTTGGAAACCACTTCCTTAATCTCTTAGTTACTAAGTACTAATAATAACTTATATTATTATAGCTTGACTAAACTTTTCTACACGTTTAGATTCTAATAGACTTCCCTAAGTTTATTTTCGCTTAGTAGTAAATTATATATATATTATCGGCGTAGGCTAACTAGTATATTACTCTATATTATAGATATGCTAAGTCATTCCTAAACTCCTTTTATAGAAGTCCTCCTACTACTTTTTCTTAATAGAACTCTACTCGTTCCTCGAGTTTTATCTGTGGATCTTTTAATGTAGAAGCTCGAGATACTACTCTATCACCTTCTTTCTTAGAAGTATGGCTGAGGTTTTCCCAGTCGGAATCATCCTCGCTTTCTCGGCTTTACTCGGGTTTTCCCTTCTAAATACAACTACTATTATATTCGTTATTAGAGTCTAATTCCTTGAGTTATTCGTGAATATCTGCTAGCCTTTATTTAATCCTTGCGATATTCCTCTATTTCTTGGCTATTTCTTCGCGTAATTCTTCCTCTCTAGATTATAGTTCTCTATTAACGGGTAGATTGACGAGGGCTAGTAAATTATCTATAATTACGTCTAGCTCGGTATTATCGTACTCCGTTTCTTGTTAATCCTTTAGAGGTTCAGTCTTCCTAACTAGAACTCTTTCTAATATATTTAACTAAGGTCGTTTCACCATGTTTTTTAACCTGTAGTCTCTGGCGATGTAGCCCGGTTTGCCACAGCTATAGCAATTCATTGCTTTCTTACCCCCTTACTATTTCTTACCTCTAAATGGTTTCTTCTTCTCGGTGAAGTCTAACTCTATTAGCATCGGACCGTAAGGATCGCGTGAGAATCGCTTCTTCCTATAACTTCCTCCGGAATAGAGTCCTATGTAACTAAGTCTAGAAACTCTACTATTATAGCGTAGTTCTATTATTAACTCGTGGATCTAGTTATCGACTCGTATTAAGGCTCTTATTAATAAGTCCAAGTTATTATAAACGGCTCCGTCTCGTATAAGTTCCTTCTTTACCTAAGGTTTTAATCCTCTCCGATATATTACTATCAGCGCGTTATTATCCCAGTCGGTTCTTATAGAATACTATTAGAACTGTATTACGTATTTAGATGCCGACTTCTTTTATATTAAGTACTAGATGACTCTTATTACTACGCTTACTTTATTAGAAGGTCCGAATATTCGCCTTATTTCTCTATAAAAGAGTATTAGGCTCTCTATCTATAACTTAATAGAGATATTATCGTCGTCGTCGGGATCTTCTATATATCGTTTAAGAAATAGAGCGGACCATCTCTAGGCCCGTCCTCTTATATAAGTTATTATAAATAGTAGTTATTTCTTTAGTCTTATAGCGTCTTTATTAAAAGAGAAGTATAGCTATATTTATACTAACTACTCTTTAAGTTTATCTCGATCGCTATAATATAAATCTGGCTTGGCAACTTTAATACCTTCTTTAACTTCCGCTATTACTAACTATCATGGACCGCGTTCACCTAGGGTGAGGTCCCTTTATCCTAAGGTACTTATCTTAAGGGTGCTTAAAGTGTTACGACCCGTCGTCTTCTAACTAGAAGGCTCCGGAGTCTAGGTGGATCTCGTAGAGAGGAGTGTTAAGGACTAGGGTAAATAGGCTTCGTACTAAACTAGTCTAATACAGGTTAAGTATTATATTTAGTGTCTAGGAGATATCTAGGTTAATAACATAAGTTGAGTACGAAGCTCCTATCTAAGCAGGAAGGCACGCTTTCTATATAGATATATGAGATCCTGCTAAGAGGTATAGGTCGGTAGACCGATCTATCTAATCCACACGTGGCTCCTATAGTTTAGTAAGCTAATCCACCTGATCCACCTGTAGGTCGAGTCTCTCCCCAGACTGATCCACCTGACGGTGACGAGAAGTACCTTTACTAGGCGTAGTATAAGGACCGCTGGCCTATACTCGTAACATCTTGGTATTCCTAGAGAAAATCGTATAATTAGCCTAGTCCCTATACTAAAATATCCTATAAATCCCTACCCTTATATTCTAACTATATTAGTCTTAATTAAGTAATTCTAAAGCCTAGATACGTTTATTCTTTAGTATTTTAGACTTCCTAATAATATCTAGCTATTATATAATAGTTATACGTAAAAAGGCGCCTAAGTAGCCTACCTCTAATAGTATACTTATAGTAGTAGAGCTTCCTAACTAATAACCCTATATACCTAGTTAATATACTATTAAGGTAGTAGAGGCTAAACTTCCTCTTTAAATAGCTATTCTTACCTTATTACCGCTAAGGGCTATTAGCCTAGATATCTAGGAGCTATTATAGTAGTAGTAGTAGTAAGAGTATAAGTCTCTTATACCTTTACTTATATAGTTATCTTTACTAATATTATTTATACTACGAGGTACCTAAGTATAAACTCCCTTTATATCTAGTAAGGAAGAGGAGGTAGAACTAATAATAAAATATATATAGTTTAAGAGGGTATTCTTTAAGGGGGAGGAATATAACTTATATAGTTATATTTATATTATTAGTAGATCTAAGATAGCTAGAAATATTAATATATATAATCTTAAATTTAATACTAAAAAGAAGGTAATAGTAAACGCCTCTTAGAAAGGATTAGCCTACTTTCTTATTAATATTAAGGTAACTCTTATATAGAAGGGTTAGAAGAAGGATAGGAAATATACTATTAATATTAATATTAGCTAGTATAATACTAAGTAGGTAATATTATATAAATAGATTATAAGGTTTAAGGATATTAAGTTATATATTAATTTCTAGTATATATATATTATAGAAGGGTTTATCTTATTAATAGTATTTACCTAAGTACTATTAAATAATACTCCTCCTCTTACTTAAGCTAGTTAGAAAGCTACTACTATAATAGTAAGACTTATCTATAAGGTAATTAAGTAATAAGCTCTATAAATACTTACTAAGTAGTAAATAGCCCTACTTATAATAAACTATAAATATAAGGAGGTTAATTCTTATCCTAACTACCTATATTATTACTAGGTTTATACTAAAATAGGTAAGTATTACCCTCTAGATTATAAGAATTTTATATAATAGTAAGTAGTTATAGATCTTAAGAATAGTTTAGTTAGTCTATTAAGGCTACTAAAGTATATAATCTAGGACTTAAATAAGAATTATATTTAGAAGAAGGGGAGGAATTATATAGTAGTCCTACTAGCTACCCCCTTAATAAGCTTATTAGCTAGTTCTTTTATACCTTAGATACCTACTTTATAGCTACTTTTAGCTACGCCTATATTTATACTAACTAGTATATTAGTTACTAATATCTTCTTATTATAAATTATATAGTAGGAGTAAAGGTAAATAGATAAAGAGGATATTATTAAGGTTATAAGAGTAAGGGTATTAAAGCTAATCCTCCTATTATTAAGATATAAAAATATTAATATTATCCCTCCTATTACCTTATATCCTTAGAGTAAAGT
>JAABUV010007380.1_pt1 | contig 11555 bp, 7 predicted proteins | sample 5559971 | NCBI WGS metagenome assembly JAABUV01 (sample SAMN10711881, study PRJNA513362) | rock metagenome | isolation source: Antarctica rocks | place: Antarctica: Victoria Land, Knobhead nord | collected 2015-12-19
TTCTGCATGAAGCGTGAGTGAAAGAGCATGAGAGATCTGATACTGCGATATTCTGCACTTATCAATGATGCAAGACGTTGAATGCGACTTCCCACTCCCCTGAACTTCACAAATGAATGCCGAAAACAGGATGTTGATGTTCAAGAAGATTCTCGGATCAGGAAATCCGTTGGAATCTGCAGACTCTTTCATCTCGCAGCTTCCGAGCAGTCCTTATTGAGGTAGAATATTTCTATTGTAGTCAATTAATAGCTTTGCCGGAAACCGAACTGCATTCTTGACATCACCAGTCGCAATGTCTATACTGAGAGCGTCATTATCTTCGCGAACGTGCAGTAGTCCTAGCTAATCACTCAATTCAGGTGTCATCTGCATAACTGAGCTAGAGCTATTGATGGCCGATTTGGCGTTCGTCTTAGGAGGCCCATCTACAAATTCTCGCAGTTCTATGTTACATTAGCAACGTGGCCTAGTAAGAGCTTCCTATGCGTACCTTTGACTTTCTGAGATGACGCTAAGCCTCCAGTACCGCTATAATTCTCAGAGGCGTCCACGATAACGTCACCGAACTCTGAATTTAAGATTGTGTAATTCTGTCCATGTTGGTAAGCGCTGTCGCCGTTCGATGGTGCCTATGGGACAACATCAGAACATGTCTCGTTCTTGACAGACGACGATAGGTAAACATGATTACTGCTTGTGCTTTTGCAATGGGTTTCTTTGGTATAAGGATTTTCCTCCCTGAATCAGTAACAGTAGGTGTAAATGCGAAATTATACGCTGAGCTCTCCGAGGATTGCCCGTCACGGCCGTGCGGGGACTTTCACTTGATTAGTGTACGGCCATGAGACAACTCAAACTATCAGTTCTTACGTTCACATTCTGTACCGAAGTGGGATTCGAATTGCCGGAAGATAAGCCTGGATCGGAAAATTGAGGATTGGATACTTTAGTGCCAGGGGGGTTCGGGTTTTGAATTTTCGCATTCGCTGCAGCTCGTGTTTTCGGCCTGTAAGGGGTAGAAGAGGTTCGAAAGTTGTTTTAATTGTTTGCAAAGTCTTATTTTCGCCACCTGGCAGGAATATACCATGCCGGACCAGTCTTTCAAACGAAGAATATGTTAAAGGACTCTATATGCAATGAAAAAGCTTCTTACTTATTGACAACTTGCCGTGTTTTCCCTCTACTGTCAGGACGTATTTTAATCAATTTCGTCTTAAATAATTTCTTCCTAATAAACTGGTCATCACGGCTGAGGCCGATTTGGTGGTAATTTTCTATAACCCAAGCTTCTATCTCTCGGGTAGATGCCATGTTCTGTTTGATTGTCGTTCAGATGTGACCATATGTCGATAATTAGAAATCGAGGTAATAAGTTGACGTTTAGTTTGAACGTGTGAAAATGTTGCTACGTCTATGCGGTTTTATGAAACGATACGAAGAGTTGGCGAGGGGTTTGTTCTCTTACAAACTGCATAAGTTTTTTTTGGTAAGAGTAACAAATCGTTTGAAGCTGAAGAGTCACTATCTTAGAGAGATTCGATGTTGACAAAAACTTTATGTTGAGCGCTCGTGTATTCTAGCTTTTGTGTTGCGAGTCACCTGATATCTATGATATCATATTCAAGAAAATATACCAAGATACGCTTGAAAGCCTTTCAGATGGAAAAAGAATATCTGCATAATATAGATTCGCTGCTTCAAGACGATTTAGGAACTCGATAGAGTTCGACCAGTTCCGCTTCGAATCCGATTTTAGCGTGTGCAAAAAGCTATGAATTTCTTGGCATCGCAATTGTCGCGCTCTCCCTTCAAATTTACTATTGAATTCAGACATTCTTGATATTCTCGCTATCATCAAGCCTTTGTTAAAGAAATCAATCAAATAGGTAAATATGAAGCTGGTCAAACATCTCAACTAGACAACTACTGATCTTCTGTGTAGCTAGCTATGACAGTTTCACTGACTTCGACCCTTCGTTTGAAGATACTACGTCTTCTGCTTTTACATTGAAGTTTCTCGTCATCATCGAAGAGATTCACTGTCATCGTAACATCATTTATACTATGCAAGAGAATCTCTTCATGTATGACTCTTTCTTTAGATCTCAGTTTCGTTCGAAAAGTGTCTTTTGAAAGATCTTTTCAGTCGCTGAAGATGCAAATGCTGCAGATCGTGTTAGAACTCAGAGATCACAAGAGAAAAGAGCTTAATCTGCAAAGATTGCTCAATTTGATGAAGAAGAGACTTTACATCGTCACAGAGAAGAAAGAGAGACAATTCAGTTTAATTGCAGCTTATCATTCTGTTTGATGTTGACATGCTGTTCTCTCTTTTCACTTCAATGTCTCTTTTTCAAAACTTAATTTTGAATATCATGAATTTATGTGTCATGATTCTAGCCTTGTCAGACTCAGTCTTCTAGTCTTGTCAGATTTATTCTCACTTCATCATCTTGACTAGTTTCTATTGAGTCTAGCATCAACTGAGAAACATACATATGTAGTCAGCTTCTTTCTTGTAGCTATCTTTCTTTCTTAGCATTTATCTTCTAGTTAAATGACATTTCTATCTGACTCGCTCTAGATAAACTTCTAACATTAGATAAATGCTCATCATTTACTACTTTGCTATCAACGAATAGATGATATGAAATAATCTATTCAGTAAGAAAAATTTGCAAGAAATTCTTCAAATTTGCATCATCATTTTAGATTGCAAGAAATTCTTCAATTCTATATTCATTTTCATCATTCTATTTGCAAGAAATTCTTCAAATAAAGCATTCAATTATTATCTGAAATTCACAAGAGATTCTTTGAATTTTCACTCATCAAAAAACATCAATTCAAAACATCAATTTCTCATCTACTTTTATCTCAACAACTTCTATTTTCTCTCATTATGATATGTGATATCAAGTCAGTTGAGTCTTGAACAACTCATCTGCTTAAAAGCATTATCAATAAAAAAGTTTCACTTCTACTCATTAATGCTTCAGTTGAAGCTGAGAAAGCTGTCATTTCATGAAACATAAACATCAAAGAACAACTGTTTCATTGAGTCAGCAATTAACTTAACAAAGTCATCAATATGCTGAATGAGCTTTGAAGTCAGTGAGACTTGATTCTACAACTCAATGAACACTGACTTTTTGTACAAGATGATCACAAAAAAAGAGCAAAACAACTAGAAGTCGCTTTTGATAAAAATGATGAGCTAGAGAAAAAAATTAATCAGTTACAAGATGAGTGATTGAACTTCAGAGCAAAACAAATCAAGCTGATTGATCTATGTCTCATCAAGATACTCAGTCAGCTGAGCAACGAGTCAATCAGAAAGAAGTTGAATGAAGCTTGACTTTCAAAGCTCACTCTCAACGAGAATCTTCTACTTTATCTGATAATGAAAATGAAAATAATCATCACAAGTTCATCAAGCTTTTGAATTCACTCATCTTCATCAAAACAGATGATTTTATCTGAAAGACATGAAACATCAAAATAGCTGACAAGCTTAATATTAACGCGAATCATTATTTTATTGAAAAGATTCATATTGTCTATGTGATTTTCAGACTAGAAGACAATGCTGATCAGCAAATTTATGCAAAGCATCATATTAATGCTTTCTCACTTTATCAATCACTATCAAAGCTACTGAAACATCTAAAAGAAATTTATGAAGATCAGAATCTGATTTGAAAGTATCATCATGAATATGTTGCTTTAAAGCAGCTCAACAAGCTCTTCAGCTCTTTCTATTCAGAATTCACTAAAATATTCAGCTTTCTGAACTACGATGATGTCACTCTGATGAACAACATTCAGAATAAAATCAATAATCATCTTCAGAATGCATTGTCAGTTTGTCTCATAAAGTTTAGCTCACTTGATAAGCTTAAAATCTTTCTTTAAGATGTAAATAACAAACAGCAAGTCAATTATCAGCTACGTGATGAGCAATGAACAGTCAAATCAATAGCAGCTTCGAAAAAATGTTTTGTTTCTTCATTGACATCAGCTTCAATCTCGACTACTAGCTATGTTTAATTCGTTACTTTTTTCATTCTTGAATCTGAATGATCAAGAATGTCAATCATCTGCTTCAACTGCAAAGTGTTGAATCATTTTTCAAAGAACTGCTCTCAGCTGAAGACTAGTACTTTGACATCTTGTGCATTCATCTCTCGTCTCAATAAGATCATCATGTTGAAAGAAGAGAAGAAATTATTTACAGAGAAATGAAAGAATGAGACAAAAAACTAGTGACTTTCATTAAAGATGTGATGAAAGATGTGTTAATTTCTTCAACAATGAGCAGCTCAAATGACTTCTTTGCTTCGAAATCTTTGACTATTGAATGTGTACTATCTAACAATGAAATTAGTTACTCATTAAAGTCATTGATTAACACTGAAGCAGCTGACTATTCATTCATTGATGAATTAATCGCGCAGAATGTTTGTGAATTATGATCATTTGCAAATTGAATCTTTATCTTTAATCAAGCTCAAATCAATAAGAGAATTCGATGATCATTATGCAAAAAAGCTTATTACTCATGCAATTTATTTGAATCTAACTGTTTAAGATCATATGAAATGTTTCGCTTCTATGCTGATCATTTGATTAAATCAACATCAGATGATTCTTGAAAAAACATGAATGAACAAGATCAAGATAACTATTGATATGAAAGATGATTATCTTCAATTTTCTAGTTTTGAAACTCATATCAAAGCTTCTATCAAAGTTCATTCAACTGTTCTTTCAAGCAAGAAAATCGCAATAAAACAGAAAAGTTTGATTTCTACTTAAATACTAAAGAGATTTATCTCTTCTGTTGTCACTTAACTCAGCGAGAAGTCATTTTCATTCAATAAAATCGTGAAATCATCTAATTCAGTCAACTTCGCTTCGTCTTTCAATTCAATGAACATAGCAATGATAGAGACTGCAGCATATAAATCACTAGTCAAATGATTGAATGTGACTACTTTCGCGATCATCATCACGAAAATCGATCGACTTCTAAAAACAGCTAGAAATAAACTTGAAGATGTAAATCTACAAGAGCTTTCATATGAAGAGATCTTGAAAGAAGTCAAAGCTAAGCTTTCTTCGAAATATCATGACTATCTAGACGTGTTTGATCGAGTGATGACTGATCAACTATCTTCTCATCGTTTCTACGATCATAAAATTGAGTTGATTAACGAGAGAACATCTTCTTGAAGTCGTCTCTATCATATGTTTGACTACAAGCTTCAAAAGATGAAGAATTATCTGATTAAGCATCTGAATAAAGATTTTATATCTTTTAGCTCAGCTTCATATGCTTTGCTCATACTATTCATTGAAAAGAAAGATGATAGCTTGCGTTTCTGTGTAAACTACAGAAAGCTCAATGCTTTGATCAAATGAAATCATTATTTCTTATCACTAATAAATGAAACTCTCGCTTGTATTCAAGATAGTAGATATCTGACTTGATTAAACATCATTGTTGTCTTCAACAAACTGCGTATGCATTCAAGCAGCGAAGATTTGACTATCTTTATCATCTTTTTTGATTTCTACAAATATCATGTGATGTCTTTCAAATTAATCAACGACTCGACTTTCTATCAACATTATATGAACGATATACTATTTAACTATCTTCATCAGTTTTGTCAGATCTATCTAGATAACATTATCATCTACAGCAAAACACTGAAGAAATATAAGCAATACGTATGATTAGTTCTACATAAATTACAAGAGACTGATCTTCAAATGAATATAAACAAATGCAAGTTTCATGTTCAGAAGATTTTCTTTCTGAAACTATTGCTATTCATTGAAGAACTAAAGATGAATCTCAGAAAAGTACAAGCAGTAGTTGAATGATCTACTTCTACAAATCTCACTCAGATGCAGTTCTTCGTTGACTTCTGCAATTTCTATCGACATTTTATAAAGAACTTTTCGAAGATTGTTCATTCTTTGATTCAACTAACTCAAAAAAAAAAATATTTGAATGAAATCAAGCTTGTCAAATGATCTTTGATCATATGAAGAAATGAATGACTGAAGTCTTTATTCTTCGTCATATTGATCAAAATAGAAAGACTATTCTTGAAACAGACTCATTCAACTACGTCAATAATGACATACTTTCTCAGTATGATGACGAAGAAACATTGCATTCAATGATTTACTACAGCAAGAATCTGAGTCTCGCTGAGTGCAATTACAAGATCTATGACAAGAAACTACTAGCAATCATTTGTGTCTTCAAGCATTGATGATCTGAGCTGAAATTGACTGAGCTATTCATTAAGATGTTCACTGATCATCAAGCTTTAATGTCATTAATGAAAGATAAAGAGTTAAGTAAACGTTAAATGCATTAAGTACAAAAGCTCGTTGACTTCAACTTCAAAATCATGTATCACTCAAACAAATAAAACATCAAAGTCAATGCATTGACTCATTAAGTTGATTCAGTTTCTAGAAGTCTTGAGAATGAATAATGTCGCTATCAGCGAACTACAATTCTTATGTTGAATTGAATGAAAATTGCTGATCTAAAAGAGAAAGAGAATGATGAATCAATTTATTGATTGATTCTAGAAGCTAACAGAATCAACGAGAATTGTATTCTACTTCGTGAAGTCGTATTAAAAGATGAAGCTCAATACAAAGATACTAAATTAAGAAATTGTTGAGTTCAGAACAAAATACTATATCGAAGTGATCTTCTATGAGTTTTCTTCGATGAGCATCTTCAAATGAAGTTAATTCGAAAAGTTCATGATCAATCTTCTATTGATTATTTTGAAATTCTCAGAACGATGAAAATCATAAAAAGATACTACTATTGATCTTTAATGTGAAAGACAATAAATCAATATATTCAAAACTGCTACATTTGTCAGCGATTAAAGACTTCTTGAAATTAATTCAATGAACTACTACATTTTCTACTCATACTCAAACAGTGATGAAAGAACATAGTCATGAATTTCATCATTGACTTATTTTCTTCGAAAGACAAAAACATCATACTAATAGTAATATGTAAATTATCAAAGAAACGACATTATATTTCTTGCTTCACTGATGACAAGAAGATCACAGCAGAAAAAACAGCTGAGCTAATGCTTCAGTGAATATATTGAATACATGATTTACTCAATTTCATTGTTTCAAATCAAGATTCTCAATTTATCTTCATTTTATGAAAGTCGCTTTGCAAAAGACTAAACATTAATCTTCAACTTTTCACAGTTTATCACTCTCAGATCAATGATCAAAGTGAATGAGTCAATCAGAACATCAAAAGATATCTTCAATTCTTCTGTTCATACATGCAGAATAACTGAGCTAAGCTACTATTCATGATCAAGTTCATTGACAATAATGCTTTATTCTCAGTCATTTTCTTAATCTTTTTCTTTCTAAACAAAGACTTTCATTCTTATATGAACTTTGAACTTGATGTCATCGAATATGAAAGTTCTTGTGAATGCTTGCAAATGACTAAAGTCAAGAATATATCTGAACATATGAACAAAATATTGAAGTTTGCTTGCAAGTCGCTAGTTAAAACACAAGAACAAATGATAAAATAAGTCAATAAGCATAGAAAAGAAGTTAATTATAAGATCAAATCAAAGATGTTTCTGAATAAAAGAAACATCATTACAGCGAAATCTTTCAAGAAGTTAGATGATAAAATGCTCGATTTTTTTATCAATTTAAATCTTGTTGACTCTTCATATAAACTGAAATTATCAAAGTCTATGCATGTTCATGATATATTTCATTCTGATCTGCTTCGTTCTGCCGCCAACGATTTCTTGTCTGATCAAAAGAATGAATTCTCAGATTTAATAGTGATAAACGACGAAGACGAGTGAAAAATCGATGATATATTGAATTTTCGTTGATATCAAAGATGACTTCAATATAAAGTCAAATGAAATGACTATGACAATGATCTCAATTGATACAACGCTGATGACGATGAATTTATGAACGCTCAGAAGATCATTGATGATTTTCATATTTGATATTTGAACAAATTGTGCTAATCAACAATTTAATCAATCATGATTTAACAGATTTGAATCTGTGAAATTATGATTGAGCAATCAATTGAGTCGAACAGAAAATACATTCATGCAAACATGAATTGTCGAAGAAGAGAAATAATGTCATGATTTTAGTCTTGTCAGACTCAATTTTCTAGTCTTGTCAGATTTATTCTTACTTCATCATCTTGACTAGTCTTTATTGAGTCTAGCGTCGACTGAGAAATACACATATGTAATCAGCTTCTTTTCTGTAACTATCTTTCTTTCTTAGCATTTATCTTCTAGTTAAATGACATTTTTATCTGACTCGCTTTAGACAGATTTTTAATACTTCGTATGAAACTATCACGTGTGCACACGTTTTAAGCTTTTTAGACAATGAACTCAAGAATGATTATGTTTTCTTTCAATTCTTGAACGTCGTTGACATGATGTTTTCATGAACTATGTAGATTCTTTATCGCTTAATATTTTCATGAGTATCACATATAAATATGTTTTAATCTTCATTGATTATTTTATTAAAATGAGACATTTAGTTCTCATCACTTTTATGAAAGTTGAAGAAGTTATTAACTGCTTTTATGCTTATATTTGAAAACATCATGATTTACTCAAGTTCTTTATATTTAATTGAAATATACAATTCATCTTTGATGTTTGAAAGCATATATGTAAAATGTTGAAGATAAATGTTAAGTTATTAATGATGTATCACTCTGAAATTGATGATCAAATCAAGAAAGTCAATGCTGTCATGAAGCATTATCTTTAAGTCTTCGTCAACTACATGCAGAATGATTGAGCTAAGTGACTTTCTGAAGTCAAATTCATCATCAATAACACATCATCATTAATCACTTTAACATCATTCTTCTTGATTAATTCAAGTCAAAATTCATGTTTAAACTTCAAGTTTTTTGAGTCTTTGTATAAGTAGTTCGAGAAATGCGCAGTCACACTAAAGAATATGCACGTAGATAATACGATCAAATTTGATAGTAGCTTAGTAATATCTATTCATATAGAAAGTTAACACTAGACTACGAAATACAGAAGTGAATTCTTCTTTATATACTCAGAAGACTAAGCTTAAGCATCATTGATGAAATCAGCAAGATTATATAAATTCATGCAAAGTCTTTCAAAGATTGTATGTGACTTGAATTCTTATCGTTGATGAAACATCAAGATTTGTATATGACTTAAATTCTTGTAGACTCAAAGTTTCTGAAAATCGACGATAGAAATTCTCGTAGACTCAGTATCTCTGAGAATCGACAGTAGAATTTCTTGTAGACTCAGATTCTCGTCTGAGAGCTTGATGATAGCATTGAAGAATAATTCTCATGTCTGTTCTCTATTCTTTGAAAAACTTTGACTTTCATAAATCTGAGTTCTGACACTTTGTTCAAGAATTTTATGTTTCAAGCTCAAGATAAGTTAATCAATGTTGAAAAATTCATCAAGAAGATGAAGAAATTAACTGAGCATTTACATGATGAAATGCTTATAGCTCAGATCATTTATGAATTCAATGTCAATCTCTCTCATTGTTCTTGTTTTAAATACTTCGTTGAAGATGAAGTCTGATTGAATGTTTGCAATTTCAACATCACTCATCTTGTTATCAAGTTAAATGATCATAACATTGATCTCTTCAAGATCAAGCATGTTTTCAAGAACAATTCTTTGATCATTGAGTTAAATCTTTCAGCATTCATGAAGATTCATTCAATCTTTTATGTTATTCTTCTGAATCATATTGCAAGTGATTTTCTTTTGAGTCAATGTCAGAAATCTTAAGAACTCATTGTCATCAAGAATGACAAAAAATTCTGATATGTAAACAGCATATTAAACTTCAAGCATGATAAATGTTATAACTCATCTTTGCTCAAGTATTACATTGATTGAAAAGATCACTTTTCTACTTGAAAGTCTTTTTATCTTTTAAATAATTGTGAGCAAGCACTTAATAAATATCATCTCGTCAATTCTGTCGTCGAAGAATCACATATACTGTTGTGTGTGATGTTTCAATGTCAATGTCAAAAACATTAAGTTCAATCTTCATCATTTCAATTCAGCTCAGATGTATTTTAGTTTTGATGTACATCATCATGTTAAAATGCATCTCATTTCAATATGCATCATTACGTTAAAATGCATCTTGTCTCAATGTGCATCATCATATTAAACTGCATTTCGTCTTTTTCTTACTCAGATCTGACTCAGATCTTGTCTGAATCTGACTCAGACATTTCATTTAAATCTGATCTTGATGTGATTCAGATGTATTTCAATTTTCTGTGCATCATCATGTTAAAATGCATCTTATCTTATCTTACTCTTCAGATATCTTGCTCAAATCTGACTCAAATGTGATTCAGATCTATTTTAATTTCATCTGTGCTTCATCATATTAAAATGCATTTATATTAACTTTTGTTTCATTTCAGTCTTTGTCTTTAATTCTTTCTCATTTTATCTTGTTTCTTCTCATCATCTTGCAGAAGCTCAGTCTTGAAGAGAAGAACTACTGTCATAATGTCAGATCATCAACTTAATTTAAAACATAAATCATCGATATCTTAAATAATCTTGATTCATTGAATCTATTTTGCAGTTCAATGAATCAAATCATTAATCTAATCATCATCATCTTAATTTAGTTTCAGCAATTCTGTTTCAATCATTTCAGTTATTTTGCAATCTTAAGTCAATAAAACTACTGTCTAGTCTTGATTCTGCTCAATTCATGTATATAAAAGTTGAGCTTTCATTCTTTTCTTTTGCTCTTTGTCTTTCATCTTGTACATTATTTGATGTATTGTTCTGTATCTAGTTCAAGTAATATAATAATCAATTCTCTATATTGATAGAATCTATGATTCAGTCTAGTCTCTGACAAAAGATAATGAAATTGATGAACAATTTTTTTAATTATGAATCTCATCGCTCAAATGTTAAGCGATGCTTAAACAGTCTAGTTGAGACATCACTTCGATATGTTCTGCTTCGTAGAATGAGACTACAGAATAGAATAAGCATTTAGATGACATTGACGCTGTTTAGAAGACAAGAACGTGTTTGAGCATTAAGAGAATATCAGAGAAGCATTGCATATTGTTGTTTATCATGAAGCAATATCTGCCTCGAATTCAGAAGACATTTCTGTATTGTTTTGCAAGGCAGAGCTTGCGAATATAAATACTATTACAGATCTGGGTGTGTTTGTGGAAGGGGGAACATGTCCGTAAGTGAAAATTTTTGGGGGAATGTTCGATGTCAAATGTTCATCTCATACGAGGCCACACAAAGAGAGCCAAAGAAAGATTCTCACTTGGGGTATTAGAGATGATCACTCGATCTACCATGATTTAATTTCTGTTGATTCTGTACTCCCAAAAACGGCCTAGCTGTTCGAAAAAGTCAGCGTTCGCGATTTGGGGAAATACCTACCTA
>JAABUV010007381.1_pt1 | contig 11554 bp, 11 predicted proteins | sample 5559971 | NCBI WGS metagenome assembly JAABUV01 (sample SAMN10711881, study PRJNA513362) | rock metagenome | isolation source: Antarctica rocks | place: Antarctica: Victoria Land, Knobhead nord | collected 2015-12-19
TGGTTATTGAATTTGACATACTGTTCCAACGGAGTTATTTTCCACCTTGAGCTTGAGTCTCGCAGGATTCCAGTCTCTAAGGCATTGAAATGGCCCGATTTATTGGATCTTCCCAGCTTAGGCATCATCTTTCAAGATCAGACATCTATCGACCTTGCCATGGCGGACATGCGAACACCGTTTCAAAGCGCCAGGGCGAACGAAATGATAGAGAGAAAGTACGAGGAGAAGTTGGTAGAGGGAAAGTACGAGGAGAAGTTGGTAGAGGGAAAACAACAGATGGACTGGAAGGAGCTTGTGCAGCGGCTGGAAGAAATGGCAGCGGGGGGAGAGATGGTGAAAATCAAAAGTGGTCAAAACTCCCCTGAGTGATTTTGAGGTAGTCGAGTGATGTCTCCGATTCTATCTGAAAGTCCATCGTTGTACTCTGAACCCTTAGAAGTGATAGATATGGCTTAAAGCATTGATGCTGAGGCTGTAGTGTGGCACAAAAGGGTTTATTCTGGTGTGGAGAGTTTGGACGATTCTTCTAGAAATTGAGTGAAAATCAAATCTTCTACGGATACAAGCTTAGGCTTCACGTAGCAGGAAAGAGGAATGGAAACACCTCATCGAGCATGCAAGTCTCACACAAGGATCATAGATATCTACGTAGTTGCCAAAGTTCTCATTGTCATGTAGGGCGTTGACTTAAACCCTACCCGCCTTCTCCGGCGTCACGAGCAGATTCGAAAGCTTGTGTATTCAACGCATCTGCCGGCACTTGCGGAAAGCCACGACGGTGGCTAGAATCGCTCTTAGTTGCAGCAGGCGCGTTGTCATGAAGTCCGTCCCATTTCTCGTTCCAGATGTTTCAAATTACGCCATTCCTATCGAGGTAAAAGCGGTCCCACTCCTCCCCAACGTTTTGAGTTACGCCATTTTCGTTGTGGTAAAATCCCATTTCTCCTTCCAGCCGCTTTGAAGTAGGCCATTCTCGTCGACGTAAAGAATCTGAGGTTCCAAAAACAAACCTGGATGATCCGAAGGCCGATTGCGATGAACAGCGGCGAAGGCACTGGGATCGGAAGCATTATCGTTTTCGAAAGTAGATGGGATTCGGCTCCCGCGAGCCCAAATGTTTGTATCGATGGCTTCCGGCCCCATCACCAGAGGAGGTATCATCTTGTTCACAAAGCCTCGGCCATTCTCTGACGGCTCAGACCATCTGCTGATCTCATCGCGTTGATGTGCTGTAATGGCTGCGTACCCAAAACCCCAACCGCTGTACCCGTTTGACCTGAAGGAGGGCACGGAACCCCATGACTGCTGGACTTGTGGTTTAATTTTAAGGTCCGTGTCGGAACTGAACAATCAGCTTCTGCGATGCATTGAACAAGTCTTGTACTCACCTGCTCGTTGCATCGTCAACGGCTACTGAAGTGCTCGAAGGTGACAAAGGCAGCGATGTACCCAAGAATTTATCAAGCCTTGAGATATATAATTCACCATGGGCTTTTTAGATCTTATGATCTCTTGAGGTTCTTGGAACAAACCAAACAGCGTGTTTCGTTAATAAAGGCCTGCAAGTGGCTCATGCGCAGGGTCATTCTGTTCACGAATATGCCTAATCTCTTGAAAGATTTTCTGCAAGATATGGCTGGGCAAGTGTGTGGTATTGAAGCCATATGCAGCGAAGTACAAGCATCACGAAGGAGCTGCTGCAGATATGATACCTGGTGCTTCAGGGTTTCTATCGTTGCTGACATCGAAGAGATAGTATCGATCTTGACATTCTCATCTCCCCTTCCATGCTCTAATGATTCAGAACGATGACGTTTACGACCATTGTGTCTATTGAGTGATTCGTGGGGTCCTGAGCAACATTTAGTTTGACAACTGACGGACCGCTTGAGTGGGCTCACCTGTCCCAGTTTGGACGACATCTCGAGTCGAGACAATGCTGGATGACATAGTGTAAATCCGACCTTTGAATGGATTGATACCCTTTACGAGCTTGCAACGGTAGCAGTGAAAGCAATGGAGAGTCGTCGTGGTGACAAGGAAATTGGACCCTCGGACGGTTGACCCTAAGGCGGCAGATATCCCGGAAACATCCCTAAAATTACTTGGCGCCTGCAGGTCACATTGCGTATCCACATATGCTGGATTGTAGAGGGATTGTTGTCAACAAAGTTGCGTTAATCCCTACATAGTCTGCATTTTCAGTCATGAATAACAGAGTCTCATTGTCTTCTGGTCTTTCGTCCAGGTGCTTTTCTCAATCCTTAGTCCGTCGCAAAAGACTTTCCCTTATCATGGATGGCGCTTCGGCAATACAAGGTTACGGGTCGATCCTCGGTCTAGCAAACGAAATAGTGTACGTAGTAAACGCCAAGGTGGGGTGATAAGTGGGTGGTGGGTGGGTGGGTGGCAGCTCAGGCAACTACAACACAAACGTCTTCATGTCAGAGCTAGAAGTGACCAACCGCTAGTCCACAGCCGAGAGACCAGCGCTTTCATTAGGATATCCTGTTCTCCGTTTATTTATTAAGGTTCACACAAGCCATTCACGCGTGATTGCGATCAAGTATGGGCTACGTGTCGAAGCTAAAATTCTTGATCATGCCCCCACCATTCCTTGTCTGCCTGTCAACGCCATATCGCCAATGCTGCTCAGTGTGGGGCTCATTTGGCATGGCTGGCCTTTTCCAACTGGCGGCGAATAGCCAAGCCAATGACTCGCAGGACAGCATAGTCTTTGTTTATTTTTTCCCGTCCTAAGGTATCATCAGGATTCAGGCGATCTAAACGAGCTTTCATGGCTACTTTCTGTCTTAGCCACTTCTGTTCCATGAATTGTCGTTGCTTCTCACAGGAGGTAGAAGCCGCAAGACCTTTACTTGCGTTGCTAAGGTTGCGAGTGGAAGACTTTTTCTGCTTCCGCGGCTTAGGCTGGGAAGCGCCTGATGTCCTACGCCTGCGTGACGCCAAAGTGCCCGTATTTTGATCGAAAGAATTCGCCGACGAAATTGTGGATAATTCACTCCCAAGACGCTGCTTCGTCGTAGCCGTGTACTCTCTTCATGTGATCATTTCGATTGTAGGTACAGAACGGTCGCAATTCACAAAAGCACACAAATGTGACTTTCCGCCGTGGCCATGCTTACCGTGGATCTCCCTCTCGTGCCGTAACAAGCACGCCGCAGACGAGAAACATAATGCAACACAAGAAGAACTCCTGCAGCGATAAGGCTTAAGATGGGAGTCTATATGTTTACTAAACATCTTAGTTAGCTATTTCGCAACGAAAAGTCTTTTCAAATATCTTACTCGTAATGGCATTTAAGCTTCTCTGGTTGGTGAGAACAATTCTCAACGGGGCAGAAATAAAAGCCATCTTCGGTGCGATCAGTCTGGTAAAGGGGATGTTCTCGTGCTGTAGTGCTTTCGCCTTCGCCTATGACATACACGACCGGCGTACTCCCCGAGCTAACGGCAGCGTAAATGTTGGTACGCCGTTCATTCAGATTCAGATTTTGAAGGAAGCGTTGACGGCCTTAGAATGCTCTGTGCGAAAGAATGCTTCTGTCTCTTCAACAAAGAGAATTAAGAGGTTTCTGAAAGCAGCTTCATACGATCGTCTGATTGTTGTGCGAGTCTTTGTGTTCAGAAGATTCTTCATCACGCTTGCACAAGATATCAGGTATAGCAGATTGTTCAGTAACGTCTCGATGATAAATATCAGACAGGAAATATTCAAAAGAGTCTCGAGTAATCTCGAGTAATTCAGTTCTCATGCAAGTATTTATCAAGAGAGGAAACAGAAGCTCACTTTTCATGACGTCTATAGTTGACTGACGGTCTTTCGTTGATGTTGTCAACGCTCTGATCGACAGTTGCATCGTCAAGATTTCAGGTCTCATTACTCAAATGTCTCACGATGTAATGTCAGACTGTACTGCATCGCAATTGGACCCCAAGAGGTCCCGGAGGCCAGCAACGGCAACACTCAAGCGCAAAAGGGCGAAGGCTTAGGTTTTTCCTGCTTCTCTATTAGGGTTTTCAGGTTTTCATCAACATCTTCGAATAGCCTCAGTTCTATACTCTTTTGTCCTGCATTCTCATAGAAGGAGCTCAGGCGATATTGCAGGCAACCACTTTTGATAGTTCGCCTCTTCTAGGAAGTCGTCGCTCGACCAACACCCAGCATCACTGTAATTTGACTTCGTTTTTCCTCCACCCCGTCTTACGAAACAAGGATCATGATAAGCTTTGCTTAGGAATGTCATCGGCTGCAACCTCGTCTTCATGTCGATTTTCACATCAGTAGCACATAGCTCTTATATATCGTTGAAAGATGCTGACGAAGAGGTTGTGAACTGAATGTTAGAATTATTTTTTTGTCCTGATGATTGTCAAAAATTGATAACGGTCATTATGTTTATATATAGTGAGCTTTGCTTGTCACTCTCCTCATAGACAATGACTTCAGCCTATAATGTACCTGTCAAGAAATACAACTGGATGTTAGACAGAGATCCTGGTTATGGCGATCTTCTCTTGTTGCTTGTCAACAGAAACGGGGAGAGATCTTTTATCTTAATCAATCGAACGAACGAGACTGTTGATTGGAATGATCTTAATTTTCAATTAATTCTTGCAGATGAAAAGCTGAGACATGAGCCGAGATTCACAACAGATGAGAAGAACCGCGATTATCTTCGAAATTGTGCTAGTTTATACATCAAAAGCGAAACTCAATTCTGTGCAGTCTTACCCATAGATCACGAAGAATACAGTCGACAGAATCAGAAGCCAATAAATGAACAGCTCTTTGAGCCTCTGGAATCGTTGCTAAAAGTTTCAATTCTTCTTCAAAACATTGATCTTGCATACAAACAATGGTGTCTTTGTGAATGTTCCTGGAATGACAACAGTCCGCCCATGATTGAGTGTAATAATGCCAAATGTAAACTTGGATGGTATCATAAGAAATGTGTCAAACTCAACAAAGCCGAATGCCCGAAGTTTTGGCTGTGCCCTATGTGTAAGACTTTGCCCACTCAAGAACGCAGCGATACTAAGGATCTTGATCTGAAATACAACAAAGTAGCGGAGTCATCATCTTGGCGAGTCCAACGTACCAGAGCTGTTCACCGTGCCTGGAGTCAGCACGCTTGGCCAGAAGCGAACGCAATACTGAACATGTTCAGCGAGATCTGTCACAACGTTGATATATTTACTGGGTTCGCCGAATTTACTATACATCGAAATGGGGTTCATGAAAAAAGTAAATTTGAAATTCCGAGATACTGGGTTCTGCCAAAACACAAGCCACAAAAACTCATCCTGGCTGGTTCTCAACATTCGCAGATTATTTATCACCTGAAAGTCTGAAAGTAAAGGTGCTAACCATCTGATGATACTACCCACCAATCATGAGTACATTAGTGTAAACATCTTAGAAAGTCAAAGGCTTACAGATGAATTATTACCGTGATTGAGCATGTTGATGCTGACTCATGTTAAGAAATCTCATGTTCTTCTTTCCGCGCCTGGCGGCCTGCTAATTCTATCATTTTTGTAAGCGTAACTACTGTCATACTCTCAGAGAAAGAGGATGCCTGAGCTGAACAACGTAAGACAAAGCGATCTGGGCGTAAGCAGAATCACATAGCGACAATGTAACTGTAAGCCAGGTAGGTAGATCACACTGTGTACTCATTTTACATTCAAGCTTTAACAATACTCCCGTCTTGAAATTGATCTCACTTTAACTATAGCAGGTGGCCCCTTATCTGAAGAGATGGCCGATGATCAAAGGTTTGAAATGTTTCATATCAAAGAGTTGACGAAGACACTTCGAATGAGAATAATCATCTCTCGGACTTTTTTTTGCTTCTGAGAGGTCTCCCCAGATTCAGTATACAATGGACTATGATCTGGGGGGTTTGTAATGTAATAACATCTCAGCTCGATGCAACCGAAGGCCAAAAGATCTGTTGAATTCTAGCACACGTCGTCGATCCTTCTGAGTACATATCGAGATGTGCAGACAAAAGATCGCACTTTTACTGGTAGCGTCGATTCAATCCTTGTCGAAGTCATGAGGATTAGCATTCAGAGAAGAATCAGAAAAGAACGCGTCTTTGAGGCGGTAAGTGGTATTTCATTCAGGGTAGATGAAGCAAATGATCCTGAAGCATCAGCAAGCTATTCTTATGATTCACGCCAAAGAATACAAGGGAACATTATGAAGAAAAGGGTTTGAAGCGCATGGTGGCTCTACAGATTGGGTTATGGCGGTCATTCAGCATGTGGATCGTCTGTCTTCGTACAACTTTCAACTTAGATACATGGTGTACATGTCAATGCTATTGCGGATGTACAACAGCATTGGGCGCAGGCAGGCTTTATCGTGTTTCCCTATGGAATAAGGAAATCTTTTCGACCACTGGGCCCCAAGAGGGCTGGTGCGGCTCTGCGGCTCATCCTGTGCCACCAACGGTCAGAGTTCAGGCGCAGGTGCAAGTGCAAGATCGATCAAGAATTGCCATCGCATGCATGCATGTTGATGTTGAGAAATCAGTCCTCGAGAGTCTTTCATTCACCCTTCGTTCATACACAACTTGACTCTACACTCGGGCACGCAGATATCGAGACGTTCCTCTGAAGATTCTTGCGGTCTATCTTTCCTCTGACAATCATACTCCCTTCTCCGAGCCCGATCCTGAGAGCCAAAGCAAGAAACTACGCAAGTGCATCGAGTCCCCGTCATTCAACCCCTCTTGCAGCGCAAGAAAACCGAAGACGCCTCGCCTTCTCGTCTTTTCGTCCATTCAGTCTCCTTCTGCGTATTGTTCATGCTTGCCGTTCTTCATGTAGGTCATGCCCTTCGCCCACATCCGGTCACCCCGCTCATGAATCTCAGTGACATTCTCAGCATCTTCGATACCTCAGTTGGCTGACTGTGATGATCGTCGAAATCTGGTGCCTTAATCACTTGATGGATTCATGTGAATCGACATTGCCCATATGACTGCATCGAAGGGCTCGGCAAAATCGATTGTAGTGCGTGCGTCATCGGGAGGGGAGATGCAGGCAAAGCCGTCCAGGTCGGGGGTAACATCGTTCAGGCTGCTCCCCGGGGGGACGGAGTAAGTGGCTGCAGCGAAGGAGGGCGGGGATGGTAGATGCAGACATGGAAGGGGGTAAGCATCTGCGAATGAGCCCACCGTAACTGGTTGCCTGAGGGAGCATATCGAGAAGCTAGGATGCGGGTTCGGAACCGATTGGTCCTTCTTTCACCCCCGGCTAACGATCTGGGGGCCAGCCATTTGGACCGCTCGGCCTGGGCGCACGGCGATGAACCCTTCCTTCCACCCCTGAGTAACGACCCGGGGGCCAGCCATTTGGACCGCTCAGCCCGGGCGCGCGGCGATGGATTCCTTCTTCCACCCCCGGCTACATTTGGACCGCTAGATCCGTCGGCGTATGAAGCAATGTAGGCATCGGTCTCGCCGATGGAACCGGAATTGTGAGGGCGGCGACAGCGGGGTCAGCTGTTGACGATGTTGACAGTGAGGTGCTTGGTTATGCAATTCGCAGTGGGTGATTTCGTTTGGTTGCGAGGCAAGAATATCCGAACAAGGCGCAATCGAAAACTGGAATGAAAGCAGTTTGAACCTTTTGAAGTAGTTGATAAGTTAGGCACCGGAACAATTCCTAACCAAGCGGACGATGGCAAATACGGACTCTATTACCATGTCGATTAAGAGAACTATGACGAATTCGAAAGAACCTGAAAGCTTGTCTCTCACGGAGGCCAGCAACGGCAACACTCAAGCGCAAAAGGGCGAAGGCTTAGGTTTTTCCTGCTTCTCTATTAGGGTTTTCAGGTTTTCATCAACATCTTTGAATAGCCTCAGTTCTATACTCTTTTGTTCTGCATTCTCATAGAAGGAGCTCAGATTTTAATTAGATAGAACTAGCGATATTGCAGGCAACCATTTTTGATAGTTCGCCTCTTCTAGGAAGTCGTTGCTCGACCAACACTCAGCATCACTGTAATTTGCAATGATCTACTTCCGTCGGATATTCGAGCAGACTCGCCTCAAGGGGCTTCGGCCTAAAGGGGAGGATAGTGTAACGGCTGGGCAAAGGAATGAATGCAGGAATGCTCGAATGCAGAAATGCCTGAATGCAGAAATGCTCGAATACAAGTTCCCTAAGCTAAAGGGGAACGAAAATTACGAATCATGGAAGGTGGAAATCTCCAGTGCACTAAAATCAAAAGGTATCTGGTGGGTCACCTCGGGGAAGCTAGAGAAGCCAGAAATCCCAGCATCCGACGTCACAGCAGCAGAAGAGGTTCCTGAGGCCAATCGAGTCTTGTAATACCTTGACTGCTGGTTGTTGAAGCAATAGGAGCTGCAATAGAAGCTGCAGTAGGAGCTGCAGTAGGAGCAGGAGGAGTAGTCGTTCAATTAGGAACATAGTTGTTGCAGTGTCACTGCACTGCTCGCTAGCGGGCAATCGCGACACAAAACATAGATAGCTTACTTCTGTAGAAAACACACCTTTTAGTCAATGATCAGATCTACACTTCATCACTGGTGATATTGCTATCGCGTTGCAGTCCGACGGCCCAATCGAAGCGCGAGTGTCGTGCTAATAGACTTGGCGATAGTGACCCTCAATTTCCCTGGTTTCCACCTGAGAAAAGATGTCATGGAAAAGCTTGATCTGAACGCTGAATATTCAAGGGATCAAGCGTGATGGAAAGACTTCAATGTCTCACAATTGATCAAGACATATATCAACTCGATTTGAACGCGTGAGCAGAACTGGAAGCATGCGATCCAAACATCGGGGAGAGGTAGCAGGTTTTTTGTTTAATAATCCCGTCGTTTCACACTGTTATTTTACGCTCATCATTGTCAACCTTTATCCCTTTAACCGCCACAAGGTCGACCCACCCCTTTGATCAACAGCTAGGCCAATTTTGGTAGTAGTGAACGCCGCCTTTCGAATCAAACAAATATATGTTCGAGATCATAGGGGTAGGCCGACCTTGTGGCGGTTAAAGGGATAGCGTTGAAGAATCGGTTGCTACCCGCGTAGGGGGGTGCTGCTCGAGGTAGGGAGGTGGAGGTACGGCTACTGTACAGCAAAAGTTTCAGGAGCCAGCTTCGGGTGGAAGTGGCTTCTATGGAGCCTTTCGAATGTTGGAAATAGGGGAGTTGGTAAGTTGGTAACCTCCGCTTCGTAGGGCTGATAGGGCTGGAGCTGAGCAAGAAACGGTGGACAAGGACGAAAGCAGACATAAGGCATGGCAGGAGGGATTCTATGAGTGATTCATCTAAAAGACCATGGAGTTCTGTAGGCTCGCTTCCGTATCTGGAACGGCGGCTCAACTAAGCGGTCATCAAGAGCTTCAACGAGACGGATCACTAACATGAGAATGGACGAGTTGGCTGAATGGACGTATCGAGCAAGTACTGTAACCCTGCGTACAGCAACCAATCCGTTCTTCTCGGCTCGGAACTTGTGTTCCTCATAACACAAAGTATCACGCGGCCTGTGAACACCAGCTATTGATATCTTGCGACTTGCTGATCAAAACTTGGCTTTTCCTAGCTCATTGATCAAGGCGAACAGCATAACCATCGAGTAGGCTATGAAGAAAAGCTATCAGTACGAGCTATCAGCATGTACGCTTTGACCAACGATTGTATAGGAACGGGTGCCAGAGGGCGAATTTGCCTTACTGATTTTTACATAAACGGCCAATCAACTACCAGCTCCCAGTAACGCTATCCTGACTCCTCCTGACCCTCGACACCGTTCCCCCATCTATCAGCATATGACAGTAAGCTTCGACGAGTGCCAAAAAAAACCGTTGAAGTGTACATAGTGAGCGCCTCCACTCGTTGCCTGCGCTCCCGCCGAGATTGCAATATGTTGCTCCTTTGCTCTCTACTTTGTATCTAGCAATAGCAGAACCTACCATGGGTATTCTGAGCTTGGTCCAGCTGAGCCTGATCGAGGAGACCTTGACCGAGGACGCAACGAAGTGCTGATTTCGGGTGATTGCTGGGATGACCGTTGCCAAAGCAATCCTGGCAGCATTGAGTGAACTGCTCATTGGCTAGCATGCTGGAAGGGAAAGACAATGTCAATTGCTCCAACAACGTACGTCGTGCCTCTTGCCCACACTTTCAAGGACGGTGGAGATTTGCTACCGACTCTCCCAGACCGTCCGCTGATCATTCCAGTTCTCATGTCTTATACTACGATGGTGCCTTACCACATCAGGGATCGCCTTCTGGGTCTACTTTACAGAAAACTTACGAGGAGCGGATCGAGACTTTCTGGCTGCCTCGCTGCCTGGAGGTACGGTAGTGGTACTCTTCATGGGGCTCTCGTCATGGTTCACGGGCGCAGGAGAAGCAGATAATTTGTTGCCTTGAAATTGTGGTTTGCTGGCCGATGTAGAGGATGATGCCGCCATCAGATGCGATTTGAGTGACTTAGTAAAAGCCAACGAAGAGCGGGCTGTTTTTGAGGTCTTTTGGGTCCCCGGTCGCATTTTTCAGGACTAGGACAGAGATTTCCATGGTTGCTACGGTAACCTTGAAACCTCGCGCATGGGGTCGCAGCACCCGCAAGTTAGTAACTCGTCCTTTATTGTTCAGGTAGCTTAGGTGGAGCAATGTCGGGTGATTCAGCTGTTGGGACCTCGAGTGCTGATGCTTCGGAATCAAATTATGGCAGTCAGCACTGGAGCAATACCCCAAACCCTTTTCTCCAAAGTGCTTCTGTTGTGTTTGAGCAGAACTACGGTACTGGGCCCAAGGTTCCTGATTATGGAACAAAGTCACTTCAAAGCGTGGCCGAAATAGGTTGTCTGAGGAAGTTACAACAGATGCTGTACGGTGAGTGGCCAGCCGCAACATCCGTATGTAACGGAGAAGTCAAAGTGTCGCAACCTGTCACCGTTCGTTGGGAATCTGAGTCAGCTATGGGAGTCCTAAAGTTTCCATCTTCGGATGATGACCCTTTCAAACTTTTATATGAGAATTGTCAGCTTGTTACGCCTAAAGAGAATGAATTTCATCATTCAAATGTCAAGCTTCACAAGACAGATTTTACCACCGACTTTCATCCCTACGACTATGGTATTATTGATACTATAGAGCAGTTCCTTCTGCCTAGTATTCTCAAAGCTCCAATGTACAGCAATCTTGCTCGCTCGAACTACTTCGGAGTCAAGGCAGAGCTCGAAGCAATGGATATTAGATCGAGTTTCGTCAACAATGAGTCTCGTCTCAAGGAAGAAGATTCAACCCTTAAAAAGGATCAATTCGGGTATCTCTATGTCCGTCTAGGTATGTGAATTTAAATTCGGTGAAAGTATTTGTAAGGAATCACTAAGCTGAAATCTTTCTCTACTTCCAGGCAGTAATTCCTCTAGCATAAAGTGGACGGCTTCCTATAGCAATCATGACCATGGATATACGAGCGCACAAGATGATTATCTCACTACTTTGACTTACAGGCTTTATGTCAC
>JAABUV010007388.1_pt1 | contig 11544 bp, 11 predicted proteins | sample 5559971 | NCBI WGS metagenome assembly JAABUV01 (sample SAMN10711881, study PRJNA513362) | rock metagenome | isolation source: Antarctica rocks | place: Antarctica: Victoria Land, Knobhead nord | collected 2015-12-19
ATATCAATTACTAGATCGATTTTGTTTATTTATGTTTTTTCAAGAATCATTTGATGTTGATTTAATTGAGTGATCAACATAGAAGCTGTGTCAATCGTATGATCTTGAACAGTCAGATTTGAATAAATGACATGAGTAATGAGTTTTTTAGCATAATGATCGTCGAATTCTTGAATTGACTTCGCTTTGATTAAAGTCAAAGACTTGATTTGCAACTGATCACAAACAATCTGCGTGATCACTTCATCAATGAACGAATAGTCAGCAGCTTCGATGTCAATCAATGACTTTAATGAGTAACTAATTTCATTGCTAGAAAGTACACATTCAATAGTCAAAGATTCAGAAGCAAAAAAGTCATCTGACATGCTCATCGTTGAAGAAATTAACACATCTTTCATCGCGTCTTTGATGAAAGTCTCTAGTTTTTTGTCTTGCTATTCTTGAAAGACATTTTCTCATTCTCTTTATTCTTCGAAATGATGATCTCATGTAGACGAGAAATGAATGCACAAGATGCAGAAGTGTCAATCTTGTTCAGCTGAGAGCAATTCTTGAACAAATGATCGAAAGTCTTGCAAATGTAGCAGATAATTGATGATCTCACTGATTCAAAGATAGAAAAGATAGTCGACTTAACATAATTGATTATTGAAGTTGTTACTGACAGAAAAGTAGCACATTTATCAGGTATGACAGTGACTTTGACGATGACAGTGCAACGTTCGCTGCGAAGCTGATAATTGACTCGTTGTTTACTATTCACATCTTGAAGAAAGATTCTTAAGCGAATGAGCGAAGTAAAGTTCTTTGAACAGATTGATAGAGCGTTCTGCAAGCGATTATTGATTTTATTCTGAAGATCATTCATCAGAGTGCAATCGTCGTATTCGAGATAGCTGAATAGCTTCATAAAGTTGAAGTAAAAGACATTGAAAGACTTGTTTGCTTGTCTCAGAGCGTTGTACTCGCGACGACACTTTTGATTCTTATTCAGTTCATCGTATATTTCTTTCAGATGCTCAAATAGCTCGTTGATCAAGATGTATAAATGCGAAGCATCATGTCAACGTCAAGTGAAGATGTGCTCAGCAGCATCATCTTCTAGTCTAGATATCACATAAACAATACAGATATTCTCATTATCGAAGTGATTGACATTTGTCTGAAGCTTATCATCTATCTTGACTCTTCAGCTGTTTCATGTTGATTCATCTTTATCAGTGAATATAGATGAGTTCGAAAACTTGAAGAACTTGTGATGATCATTGTCGAATAGAGTGAACAACTCTCGTCAAGTATGATTCTCGATAGAAGCTCAAGACTTCGTAGACTGTTGAGATCGAGACTGATTCACTGAACGCTGTTTCTTTTTGAGACTCAATACTTTCTTTCATAGTTCAGTGATAATCTTTTCTTGAGTGTCTATTGTCGTTTGATTGATCTCTAACTCATCAAGTCTCTTGATGTGATCGACTTGTAGATCAATTTATTGCTCATTGAGTTTCAAAGTCATGTCTCGTTGATCTCTTAGCTCGATCAGCATCTTGATGATCTCGTCTGACTGATCGATAGCTCATTGACGAAGTTGTTGACTCATGTTGATGTTTCATGAGATAGCGACATTCTGAGATCTCGCTGAAGCATCGAAAGAAATAAGAAAAACTCGTCTACTAGCAGTACTTCTAAGCAGACGAGCTGTTCGTGACTCGACTGATTCAGAGTCGCGTGTCATTATGAGAAAGATAAAGATAGATAGATAAATTATGATAAGATTGAGTGATTGATTTGATAAATTTGAGTAAATTTGAATGTGTGTTTTAATGAAAGTAATTCAAAGAATTTCTTGCGAATTTTCTGAATAGAAGTAGATTATTTCGTATCATCTACACGTTAATAGCAGAGTAGTTGATCAACATTTATTTACTGTTAGAAATCGACATAAAGCGAGTCATATGAATGTCATTTAACTAATAAATAAATGCTAAGAAAGAAAAGTATCTACAGAAAAGAACTCAATTCTTTATATGTGTGTTTCTCAGCTCTGTGCTAGACTCGAAAGAGTTGACATCTTACACATATGATGCAGAGTTTCAAGAACATCACTACTAGCTCGAATGCTCACTAGACTCGATTAGAATGAAACTCAGATCAGAACTAGAAAGAATAGACGAGAGCTAGAATTGTAACAAATGTCAGAGAATGCTTGAATTCATTGATGAAAGATGAATGATTGAGTTTCATCAAGATTTCGTCAGAAGAAAACAATGACTTGAGTGAAATAATTGACATTGCGCTTCAGACAGTCAATCAACGAGAAATTTTTCATCAAAGAACATTCTTTCTTTTGATAGAAGAGATTGTAGTAGTCAACAAAGCTATTCATGTCTTGCTTCAGAGTTTCACAAAGATATAAATGAGCATCTTCTGTCTTGAAAGAATTGTCGCAGTAATGATGTAACTTGTGTTATCAATCTGCAAAGATGAAAATAATACAAAGATCATTGACTCGATATTGATTCATTAAATTGTGAGTCTTCTTATTTATGATGAGTCGTGACTCGACATAAATAATCTTGACTCGATAAGAGAGATAATGATCGTCGTTCATGTTCATGCACTGTATCAAACTCTGCTCTCATGCATTCAATCAATCTTTGTTTTTCTCATATTCAGATATGTCGAGAAGCTTCTTGAATCTAGAAGCAATGATGACAGCGATAGAATTTGCAGAAGAATAAATGATGAAGAAAGATTGATTGTTCAAGATTTGTGCAACGATTTGAGCTATTATTGCAAGAGACTGAGAATTCAATTTTATATAAACTGAAGAACTGAGAACAATGAATAAAGATGAGATGATAACATCATGTTGTCGAACTTGATTTTAAAGCTCTTGCATTACGCGAAAGATCTCAACTGAATTTTCGATCATATTTTGAGTGAACTGTTTGACAGCATGCTCATCATCAATCGAAAGATTGTAAGATGACTTCATTTGAGCGAAAGAATAACTAAATGAGATTTTAACGTATGAAAATGTTGCAGAAAGTGTAGATCTTTCATAATGTCAAATACTGAGCTAGATTAAAAATACTATTAATATAAAAGACTGATATTATTATTATTACTTTGATAGAATTTAAATACAAGACAATACATCAGATAATGTATAAGACGAAAGACAAAGAGTAAAAGAAAAGAATGAGAACTCAACTTTTATATACATGAATCGAGCAGAATCAAGACTAGACAGTAGTTTTATTGACTTAAGATTGCAAAAGTTCATGCACATGACTGAAATGATCAAAACAGAATTGTTGAAACTAAATTAAGATGATGATAATTAAATTGATGACTTGATTCATTGAATTGCAAAATGAGTTCAATGAATCGAAATTATTTAAGATATTGATGATTTATGTTCTAAATTGAGTTGATGATCTGACATCATGATAAAATGTTTTGATATTGACGCAGTTAATAAGTTACAAATTCTTCAATCACTTGTAGTCACAACTTGCAGACTCTTCATCTGAGTTGTCTTTTTCACTAATAATATCTTCTCATTTCTTATTGACATCAACATGTCATTAATTTTCTTCATAAATTAATTGTGACTGTTAAAAAGAATGTTGTTGCATGAATGAAAACTCTGCATAATGACTTTTCTGATCATGCAACGTTTTAACATCATTTGAACTGCATCGAATTGAAATCTCTTGACTTTTCTGATTTTTATTTGAACACAGAATAGAATCAAAAGATTCATAATCAACATCATGTACAAATGAATTTTGTTATCAGTCATATAAATTAAAATAATAATTCAGTTTAAATGTAAATTTTTAATAATTTAATATTGTTTTATTTGAGTCGTGATTACAGTGCTTGAAGAAGTAGTGACTTGTTGATCATGCTGATATACTGAGAAAAAACTTGAACTCATCTTCTTTACTTGATGTCAAATCATACATTTATCTACGTGAAAAATTAAGAGCTCATGAGAACGATCAGAATGCATTCTTTACTATTGATCAGAATCATGCATCGAACGATTGCAATTGCACGTCTATACTAACAATCTATTCAACGTTTACGTGACATAAGTCAAATCAAGAGCAGAATAGAATTATCTAATACAATCACACTCTATCTTTTCATTGTACATCTTTCATCGATCATTTGACGAAACCAGCTAAAACTGACTACAAGCTCATCAAGCTAGCATCAGTTAAAAATATCTGTTTAGTCGAGCTTCTAGCTCACAAGCTTTAATAGTCACTCATCAACAACTAATGACTAGCTACAATCACTTGTAGCTCTTGATAACAATCATTTGCTTTTTATGCTCAAATAATACAATGCGCAATGTGTGTCATCTGATCAGTGTTCACATTCAGCGCTCGTTATTATCAGTATGTGAAATTTGTAACCTGTGCACGTTTCTTGACAAATACTTATCACGTCATTATTTCATGATAGGTAAATTGAGGTATTTTACTCAGATTTATCTCGTTGTCGCATTGAAACATCATGTCGTGCACTGCTCAAAAGTTTTAGTTTCTTGAAGACAAGCTTGTGTATTTCATAATGTCTTGTACGATTCTTCATTCTTGCAAGCACGTTGTATAAGTTACTCGCAATCAATAGAATTAAAAGCATCAAAGCAACTCACGATTGTGTTCATTGTTCATATACAAAATATTCTACTACTATCACTCGAGTTCTATATAATCGCTCTTACTTTCTCGTTGAACATCAACATTGATGTTCAATTTCTTCTTTACTCTCTTCAGAAAAATCTGATACTCGTCTTCAAACGTCAGTACACATTCACTTTCATTTGCTCTTCGATAATACAAAGTCTTAGTGTTTATCTTCAGCTGCTTGCGAAAGTTGTTGAATGATCAAGCGTAGCTCATCTTTCAATTATCTTTCATCTTTGATGTTCATAGTTGATATGTATCTCTGACTTCGTCAAGCGAAATCTGATCAGATTCGACTTCAGTTGTATCTTCGAGTTCTTCAGACATCTATCTCGCATTAATTATCATTCATTTCTATAGCTGAAAAATGAACATTCACATCTGAATCGTTCTTCTGATCTTGATTCTGTTCATCATTCAATATTTCTTGAAGTGTTTCATGTTCATCGCTATTCATCGATTCTGATTGATTTGTTGTATTCTTTGTCTTTTCTGTCGCAATTTCTGTGTTGTTTGACTTTTCGAGCTGCGATGTTCGATTTCTTATGAAACTAGAGATTTCATCTACAGAATACATCGATGAGTACTTTGAATCAATGAAAGAAGAGAAAGAACGTTCTCTGATGATTTTTCGAGACGCGTTAATAGTCAGTAGATCATCTATCTGATTGCAATTGAAATTATACGTCGCAGAGATGCTGTTGAATACGTTGTTTTCATGATATTCAACATGACTTACGACGCGTTCATGCAGCATGCTCAATATCAAATTTCTTCAAGCCTCAATTTGCTTTCATCAGCTCTTGATCATTCACTTATGTATTACTGTTGCATGTTAATCAATTATTGTTCAATCGTTTTAAAGATAAAGCACAAGAGAACATTGACAGTTGAAATGTTATACTCTTTATTGCAGTCTCTTTTCATTTCTCGATCTTCTTCTGATCACTTGTTCATTCACTGATGACATGTTGAATCGCGATTGCTATGAGTATCATGATTTCGTCTTTCAGCTCAGCAAACATGATTCTCGTGTTTGATAGTTGATCAAGACTACGATCTTCTTGATTGAAAAATGAGACAGCAGTGATCTTCATGATCATCGAAGCTAGAAAACGACATTCTTCAGACTAAGTACATGTCAGTCAATGCATCACGTCTGTGAAGATGTTTATCTTTTCAATATCAGAACTGATGAAGTTATCATTAACTAACAATCTGACAACATAGTTCGATGTATTGACTTTCTTGTAAAAGACATAATGATTCTTCACTACATTTCGAATCTGAAACATTATTTGTGCTCGATATTGTTCAATAGAATCATATAACTGTGTTTATCAATCTATTGATGATATGACAAGATTTGAGTTGCACATTATCTTTTGAGCTTCGTTTATTGTTGATCTTTTTGCAACAAAGTAGTTCGTTCGTGATCTGTGTTTTAATTGATGTGCGCGATCTCTGTTTCAGAGATTGCGCATGAGATTGCTCAAGAGAACTCATTGCAGCTCTGATCATGACGTTATGCTCTTCTCTACTTCACACGTCATAATCGTTGTCAGTAGAATGAATTCTATGTATCTAAGCACATCAACATGAGCTGCAGCAGAGACTGTTCTCGATTGTCATCTGAATTCTGCTCAAAGAATTTTTCTAGAGTTGTCATCTGAATCATCAATCTATGCTGCGTTGTATCGTAAACTCAATGCAAAAGAACTTGATGAAAATTCTGTTGATCTTTGAAACTTTGAGATTCGCTCATTGAGCTGAAAAGATGACGAGATTGATAACGACGAGTGAAAATGCTGTTTACGCTGATGCGTCTTTTTCTTTGACAAGATGTTCTTGAAAAATCGAATGACTCTAGTGAACTATGTTGAAATCATATTAGCTAAGAATATACATGATGATATTGACATTGATTTTGCCTTCTTCTGCAGTTGTTCTGCAGATCACTGTTTTTAAGATGATAAATCATCATTCAAGCTGTTCAACGTGTCAAGAAACTCGCGTTCTTGTCTTTTAAACCTGAGTTCAGATTCTTTTGATGATATGTTGAAATTGTCGCTTGCTTTCTCAACTCTTCTTTTGACATTTCGTTGATAGATGAACTAAACATGATTATTGAATCAATTAACTGCGTGTCAACAATTCATAATACATGCTATGCATCTGACTATCAATCGCAGTGTTCAAGTTCTTCTTGTTCTTATTACTTGTCATGACAGTTCACTTAGAAGATGACGCGAAATAATGATTGATACATGATGAACTAGTGAATGTGATTGAGTTCTGAGATAAAAGGGAAAAAGAGTGAAGAAGAAGAAAACACGACGCGTACTTGAAGATATGCGATCTCTGAAAGCGTGTAACTTTATTGTTGTTGACATTACTATGTTCGATTATTGACTGAGAACGAGTAGATTAGCATCTTAGTGTTCATCTATTCTGTCAGATTCATGTTCTAACTTCGTCGCATCGAGATTGTGATAATGTTTTCATGACTTACTCAAAAGTGTAAATAGATTTGAAAATTTGCGATAATTTATCATTGCACATGCAAACTGAGAATGCGAACTGCGAATCTTATTGTCGAAGAACTCTGAACTCAAGCTGACTATCAAAGATAAATTTAAAAGAAAATTCGATAAATTATCTTCGCACATTATGCAAAGTGAGAATGCGAACTGCGAATATTATTGCTGAAGAACTCTGATTACTCAAGATAAATTTTGAGAGATTTATGATAATTTGTCTTCGCATGTGCGAACTGAGAACGTGAACTGTGCATTTTATTGCTGAAGAACTCTGAGTCTCACTCATCACACGATCGAGACTCGATGTACATGATGTTGCAGTTAAATCTAAACATGCAGTTTGCTCTTTGTCATGCTTGACGACTTTGTAGACGAGAATGATGAACGAAGATGTACAAGAAGAATCATGATATCTTTCATCGAGTTCATTTTCATCATATCATGCTTGACGAAGCTCAGATCATCAAGAATCATCTGTTTCAGAACTCTATAGTCTGCAGAGATCTGATGAAAAAGCATCGTTGAATGATTAGAATCGAGTAGAAGAATTCTTTTCATTCTTCAAGTTTCTTTGCGTTTCACATACAGAAACTGTCGAGATGTTCAAGAAGAATTTCATTGATTTAAGTAAGATACAAAATAAGACGAATAATGTCGTCTATGTGAGTGAAGTTGAATCAGCTGAGCTGAGTGCGTGCGTGCGTGCGTGCATGCAGTGTGCAAACGACGTGTTCGTTGCTGATCGAAAAGTACTAGAGAGCGAGAAAAGAAGAAAAGCGAAAAGAAAATAGCAATGTGAAAGAAACGATGTGTCAAAAGAAGAAAAAAAGAAGGAAAAAAGAGTTTAGATTCATGAAATCACAATCAACATCTTTCTCACTCTCAACTCACAATCTCTCATCGCTGACACTCTCTCATTAGCATTCTCATTCTTCTCACTCTCATTCATCAGAATAAATGACTTCTTATTCTCTTCGACGCTCATCGACTCAAACAGTTGCATCAGCTTTGTCAAGCTCAGCTGATTCAGCATCTTGACATTGTCAATGATGATGTCAATGATCTCACACTTGCTGTTCTGCAGCATCTGCAGTTTCTCGTCGATGCTGTTCTTGATAACGAGACAAGTGATGAAGATTTTGAAGAATTGATCGATGTGAAAGACGCGACAGAAGACTTGTTGTTTCACGCTGCTGTTTCATCACAGATCGACGCAAATGACGCGCAAGATCAGTTTCTCGTCAACACTGTTTTAAATGACATGATGAATGATGAAGATTTCAAAGAATTGATCAATATGAAAGACGTGACAGAAGACTTGTTGTTTCACGCTGCTGTTTCATCACAGATCGACGCAGATGATGTGCAAGATCATGATGAGATTGAACTTGACATCGTCACATTTGAGAAAGACAATCATGATCTTCGTGATTGAATCGTCGCGAAATGTGATGATGATGTGATCGCGAGCTTTCTAACTCATTTTGTCGTGATAGTTGACAAAGACTCAGTCACGCTGTTGAAAAAGATGATTCAGCACTTTCATGCTGTTTTGCAATTAACTTGTTCTCAAGTCAGAGAACTCATGACATGATGAGAGCTTACAGCATGTGAAACTGAGTGAAAACGATGATCTTCTTGTTTGACTTCTTCATCAATCACAGCTCAATCTGCGTCTGCATCATCATCATTTTCAAAGATGAAAGAATCAAGTCGTTGAAATTGATTCATTTGAGATCTTGTTTGAGATCTTTGCGAGTGCATAAGAAAGTTCTCTCACTGTCTTTGACATTCATCTGCAATTCTTTTAACTCGTTGCATGATCAAAACTCGATGTAAATGCTGTTGCAATCTAAACATGCAGTTTGCTCTTCATCACGCTTGACGACTTCGTAAACGAGAGCATTAAGACACTCTCTGCAGTAGACATGAAAACAGCTGATTACTCAGAATTCATCTGAAGAATCGCGACATTTGTGACAGAGACTTCTATTCTTGAAATCATCATTAATATTCAAATTTGATTCTCAGTTTATCATTGAATATACTCTCACACTTGTAGTTCTGTTCTTGAGTTCTGCTTGCATCTCTCTATACTTTGTGACAATGAAACAGTTCACGTCTTGCACTTCATGAGAAGATAGCTTCATACACAGCGTGTCGAATCAATTCATGAATGATAGTCATTGAATCATGAGCACAGTGAGAAGTCTATCAAATCTTCTGATGATTTTCTGTAGATCATCGTTCATCTTAACACTCTGCTTATGTTTTAAAACGTTGAAGATCGATCTATTCATGACTGCATCAATTTATCTAAGCTTTCTAACATTAACAGAAACTTCGTTTCATTGACGAAATTGCTCGCGATCTTCGTTTGAAGAAGTAGTCGTGCTTGAACGAAGAGTCTGTAGAACAGACATCGCAAATGACAATCTCATCACTGAAGATCTTGACAAAGACTGAGCAATGTTTACTGAGAGATCTCTTGATGATCGAGTGCCTCTTTCATGAGTGTCAGTCACTTCTTCTTCGCGAAATCTTCGTTGCTAGAGAGCAAGTTTTTGCTGACGACGTATCAAAGACTTTGCTTTAGAACTGAAACGTTGCAAATATTGTTAGTTCAAAAAGTAATAGAACTTTCGCTCATCGATCATGAAATCTTCTTCATGAGCTTGTATAGCACAGACACAATCTTTGCTGTTAATGAAATCAGAGCATCAACGCATGCTTTCAGTTATTCTTCTACTCTTCTTGAATTTTTGTTCTCAAGTTCTGCGTGCATGTAGTCTTTTTCAATCTAGCTATTGCATCTCTTTTCAAGATCTTTTGTGATCGCAGTTTGCAACGTTTGATTGATGACTTGAGTGTATTCTCAAATGTTGAAGTAGCGAAGATTGATTCTACTACTTTCAAAGTCAGTGAACGAATTAATATAGTCTTTACAATTTTCTAGTTACTGATCTGAAGAGAGTCGATCAATGATGAACTGAAAGCGACAGCAGCTCTTTGCTGTCATCTCTATCAGCGCAGTCTGTCAGCATCGCTTATTTTCAATCTCAATTCATCTCATATCTTCACTATCGTAAAGAATTCTATTCTTCGTCACGTCGTAAATTCTCTTCTTGTCACGAACTGAGAACTGAATGAAATCAGAATGAAATTCTAATAACTAGATTTTAAATACAAGACGTTGCACGAAGAAGAAAGAAAAGAAAGAGATCATTCAGAGATTCTTATATCTCATGAACGCTGAGTATCATTCGTATCGAGAAACTTTCATAACATCACTGATAATCTTACATCTATCATCATCTATAATATTGTTCAACATCATCTAAGTGATTTAACATCTCTTTTTCCAACATCTTTTGAGTAACACATGCTAAAATCGTGACAATAGATTTCTCTTTTTGAAGTTGAAGCTTCTGCGAGACTTTTAATTCTCTGACTCATATTCAGAGTCGTTGCTTTCTTGCACGTAAGCGATTCATGAATTCTTACTCGAACGATCGAAATTTCGAGCGTGATAGACGTTCATAACTTCGATGACATTCATCACATTCGTAAACTTTACTCAACTGTTTTCTTCTATCTCAGTTCACTTAATTAAATACTCTAGCTGAGAGTTCTTTACTCGAAAGTTCAATATTTCGTTCATCTTTCAGCTAAGCACTTCTTCGACGAAGACTATCAAAAACGACGCGAAAGATATTTGTTCAGATAAGAGATTGTTGATCGCAGAATGAAGCAGATAAGTATGAAAGACATCGAAACAGAATCAGTCATTAAGCAACTTTAGCTGATAAGAATGAGAACTAACAATTTTGATGATTCTGAAAGATTTCTCGAATTTATTAGATAACTTCTTGCTGAATCGATGAATCATCAGATTGCGAGCATTTAATCAAATCATATCATTAATTGCATACTTGAAAACGTGTTGTCGATGAACATTAGTGAATTGTTTCTGATATGCTTGAGCTAAGATCATTTGTTCTCGCAGAATTTCATTGATTCGATTCATTTTCTGAACAAACAGATTGACATGTATTCATTTCGAATGTTCAATAACGTTCTTCTGAGTCTTCTTTGATTTCAACCTCATTCGAGAATGCTGTTTGAAGTTAGCTAGAAACGACGTGCATTGAGTGCTTTCGAAGAAGTAATTGTTGATGACAAATTCAGCTGATGACAGTCATGCAGCTCAGTCGTTCTGCATAAAGAACACGAAGACTCGAAGATATTGTTTCAAAACGTCGTTGATGTTCTCGATTTGATCATTCGTTTCTGAG
>JAABUV010007391.1_pt1 | contig 11541 bp, 11 predicted proteins | sample 5559971 | NCBI WGS metagenome assembly JAABUV01 (sample SAMN10711881, study PRJNA513362) | rock metagenome | isolation source: Antarctica rocks | place: Antarctica: Victoria Land, Knobhead nord | collected 2015-12-19
CCTCAGAGATGTCCAACGAGGGAGGGAGAGCACTCATGTGCATAGTATAGTGGAACGGCCGGTGGCGTCGCAGGCACCTTGTCCCACTCCCCTGCTCCTCCCCATGCTACAATCTGAGCGATTACCGGCTTGGAAGCGTCGCCCAGCTTGGCCGGACGCCTCGATTACATCGGCAGCAAAAAGATCCTTTGTTAGCGGTAGGCCGGCAACGAAGGAGTACCCAGCCCCGATAAGACAACACACCGTCCGTGGAAATTCCGCCATCGAGTTACCCGTTTCTCGGACCTTTGTCTGTAGCATACGTAGTGCTGCCGTATACCGCTTGCTGTTATTACCATCTTCCCACTCGCGCCTTTCCCCCACGACTAGCGAGGCTCTGCCTCAGACCGACGAGATATATGCGACGCAAAAACTTGACTCAATCGCAACGAGTTCGCATGTTCAAGACATCTAGCGCGGCCATGTGTGGTCGGGGCGCGTCATGCAGCATCGGCTGCCGTCGGGGGAAAGCGCGCCCTGGCGTGGACGCGCCGCGCCACGCCGGCGTCCGGTGGCCTATACTACCCCTAACGACCGCCGCGAGGACCACAGGAGTAGATGACCATGCCCAGCTCGCGCACCCGGCCCCCGACGCCCCCGACCGACTTCAAGCTACCCCCGGACGTGACCTCGACGCGGGACACGCTCGCCACCAAGGCTATCGCCTACAGCTTCCGGCACGCCCGCCTGGGGCTGCTCGGCCGGCTCGTCATCGGCGCGCTCGGCGACCAGACGCAGGTCACCAGCGAGTTGTCCGGGGACGCCGACGACCCCATGACCGCCGCGCGCCTGGCCATCTTCCGGCCGATCAGCGAGGCGCTGACGGCGATCCTCGACCACCGCACCGGCGGCGACCCGACGACCTACGCGGCGCGCGGCACCGACACGCCCGCGCCGCAGCCGCCTGGACCCGACGCCAACCACCTCATCAAGAGTAAGGTGGTGCAGTGCGACTGCTGCGACGCGTTCGTGGCGCACATCGTCTTCGCGGACGAGGCGGCGGACGAGGCGACGGAGACACTGGAGGACCACGCCCGCCTGATGTACGGACGCATCCGCGAACTGGGGCTGCCGGCGTGGGTGCTGGGGCCGATCCAGGAGTGCGGCCGCCACGCCGGACAAGCCGAGCTGCTGGCCGTCTACCCCGCGCGAGAGCCGGTGCGTTGGGTCACGGAGGCTGAGTTCGACGCCATGATGGACGCTATCACAGGTACCCACTGCCCGCCCACCGCGCCAGACGCCGACGCGCTAGACCTGCTGCCGGACCCAGCGCATCCCGGACCCGGCCTGGACGTGACGGGCCAGGTCAACACGCGGGCGCGGCGGCGCGCGGAGGCCTTGCCGCCCGCGACACGCCGCACGCTCGGGGACCCGGACCGGCTGACGCCCGAGACGCTGCAAGCGCTGCTCGTGCCGAGCGCCGCCGCGGAGGCCCAGGCCTGCTACCGGGCCAGCCATGGCCGCGGCGTCCTGCTCTGCGACAATGCCGACGGCCACGGAAACGTTCGTTTCTGGTACGTGCGGCCGCGCGAGACACCGGGCGTGTTGGCTGACGCCCCGGCCGAGACGCGCGCCGATGTCGCCGCTCTGCTCCAGGTGTACGACCCCAAGCAGGAGGCGATCATCGTTGTGCGCCTGCCCCACAGCATCCAGGCCGTGTATGTCCAGGCGGACGGCACGATGCGCTCGGCCGGCCTGCATCGGCTCGGCCCGCGCCTGGTGCGGTAGGCAGGAGGTCGTCCGATGCCGCGCCTCTCCAATCGCCGGGCGATCTACGCGCTAGAGGTGACGCTGCGCGAGAGCGACCCGCGCATCTGGCGGCGCGTGCTCGTGCCGGGGGCGACGACGCTCGACCGGCTGCACGAGATCGTGCAGGCGACGATGCTGTGGGAGGGCTACCACCTCTACGAGTTCCAGGTTGGTGGCGGCGCGGAGGGCTACGGCGCCGCGCGCTACGGCGTCTACGAGCCCACGTTCGCGGACGAGGAGCCGCCGATTGACGCCACGCACACGGCGCTGGCCGACATCGCCCCGGCCGTCAGCGCGGCGTTCGTCTACGCCTACGACTTCGGCGACAACTGGCGGCACGACATCGTCGTGGCGGGCATCGGCAAGCTGGACAAGCGCCTGACCTACCCGCTCTGTATCGCGGGCGCGGGGGCCGGGCCACCGGAGGACTGCGGCGGGGTGTGGGGCTACCGCGACCTGTTGGCGACGCTGGAGAAGGGGCGCGGCGAGGCGTACGACGACCTGCTGACGTGGCTGGGCGGCGATTTCGACCCGGACGGCTTTGACCGCAACACGGTCAACAGGCGCCTGCGTGCGCCGCGTTGATCGTTGTGATGGGCAACCGGGGGCTGGCGCTGACGACACGGCGCGGGGGCCGTCTGGGACGCGGGGCCTCCGTGCCGGCGCTGCTAGCGGAACACCTCGGGGGTTGTCTGGGCGATCTGGTGGACGCGCGCGATGGCCGCGCTCAGGCACCGCGCGAGGTCGGGCGGCCCCCAGCCCTCGGTGACGAGCGTGCGCGTCACGGTGAGGTGGACCAGCAGACTGGTTAGGTCGGTGGGGGTGGCCTCGATCGTGCGTCGTGCCCTGGCGAGTTGCCCCGTCACGCGCGGAGCCTGTGCGGGGGCGACACGCCCGGCGACGACGACCTGATCGGCGGCGGCGGTCAGCGCGTCCAGGGCGGCGCGATCATAGGCGTGCTCGACCGCATCCAGGGCGGCGGGAACCTCCATGCTCATACGCATCTCCTTTGATGGGCCGGCGCGACGCCATGCCGCCGCGCCAACCATGAGCCGCCCTTTCTCCCGCGCCCGGCGCGGCCCTGTGTAAAACGCGCCACACACGGCGCGCGGCGCGCGGAGAAACACGCCGGCCAGCGCGTGCGCTCTCCGGGCACGCCCGCCCGCATATCCGGCCACTGTGCGCGATGACCCACGTCTTTCGCGGCGCGTCTGGGACACTAGAGAGAGAAGGCTGAGGCGTCGTCGGCGCACCGGGAGGGCCGGCGCGCCGCACAGGGACGAATGAGGAAGAGGGGACGGACACGCGTGAAGGTGGAGTACCTGCCATTGGGCGGCGCGGGCGAGGTCGGCGCGTCGTGCGGCATCTTACGGATCGGGGACCGGCGCGTGCTCATCGACGCGGGGATGCGCCCGTCCGCGCGCGCCGGGCAAGATCGGTTGCCCGCCCTCGACCGGCTGACCGTCGAGCCGCCGGACGCCATCCTGGTGACGCACGCGCACATCGACCACACCGGCGCCCTGCCGCTTGCCTCCGAGATGTTTCCGATGGCCCCGACCTACTGCACGGAGACGACGCTGCTCCTGACGCGCCTCTTGCTCGCCGACAGCGTGCGCGTCATGGAGGCCGAGCACCTGGCCCAGGAGGGGGAGACGCCGCTCTACACGGCCGAGGTGGTCGAGCGCACCCTCGCGCGCGTCCGGCCGGTCGAATGGGCGCAACCGATTGCGCCGCTCGACGACCCCGCCATCACGGTGCGCTTCCTGCACGCCGGCCACATCGCCGGCGCGGCCATGCTGCTCATCGACACGCCGGCCGGCCGCGTCCTGCACCTGGGCGACTACTCGGTGACGGCCCAGCGCACCCTCCACGGCCTGGACGTACTGGGGCTCCCCCAGGCCGACGCCGTGATCAGCGAGGGCACCTACGGCGACGCCATCCATGCCAACCGCAAGGAGCAGGAGCGCGCGTTGGTGGCGACGGTCGCGCGCGTGGTCGGGCGCGGGGGACGCGCCCTGCTGCCGGCGTTCGCGGTGGGCCGCGCGCAGGAGGTGGCGCTGATCCTGCGCGCGGCGCGCGCGACGGGGGAGCTGCCCCCGGTGCCGATTCACCTCGACGGCATGGTGCGCGGCGTGTGCGATCTCTACCAGGCGCAGGTCCACGACCTCAACCCGCGCCTGCAGAACTACGTGCGCAACGCGCGGCGCCCGCTCTTCGCCGACCCCTCGCTCGCGGTCTACGCCGTCACGGCGGGCCGGCGCCGCCATCTACTGAACGACCCGGGGGCGGCTATCGTGATCAGCTCGTCGGGCATGATGACCGGTGGCCCCGCCCCGCTCTACGCGCGCGCCCTGGCGGCGGACGAGAAGAGCGCCATCGTGTTCAGCGGTTACCAGGACGACGAGAGTCCGGGGGCGGCCCTGCTGCGGGCGCGGCAGGGCACGACCGTCGCGCTGGGCAAGGAGGAACTGACCCTGAGTTGCGCGGTGGAGCGGTACAGCCTGTCGGCGCACGCGGACGCCGGCCAGATCGAGGTGGCCGTCACGCGCGCCCGACCGCGCGTGACGGTGCTCGTGCATGGGGAGCCGGACACGCTGCGCGCCCTGGCTCGCCGTGTCGCCCGCCACCATCCCCACGTCGCGGTGAACGGGGAGGCGGTCACGCTGATCGACGCGCCCGCCCGTGCGACATCGGCGGCGCTGTCACCACGGCCGACGACCGCCGCGCCGTCAGGAGAGGGGGCGCGCCCCCCGTCCCCCCCGAGCGGGACGCCGGAAGACCCGCACGGGGCGGACGGCGCCGTGTCCCCCGCCGACCTCGCCGCTGTCCACCGTGCGGCGTTGGCGACGGGAGGGCTCCACCGTCCCTGGACGACGGTCGAGCTGGCGCGCCTGGCGACCAGGGCGCGCTACACCCCGGCCACGCGGGTCCACGTCCAGGGGCTGCTCGACGCCGACGTGGCACACTTCGCGCGCAAGCGCCTGGGGGCGCAGGAGGTCTACCTCCCCCGCGCGCCCGAGGACGTGGCCCGCCGCCAGGCCACGCACGTCGCCCTGGTGCCCGGTGATATCGTCATCGCGCGCATGAACGAGGGCCAGGGCGAGGCGCGCCTGGGCGTCATCACCAGCGTCGTGGAGCAGGGGAGCGTGGAGGCGACGATCGCGGGGTGGAAAGGGGAGCGCTTCCCGCTGCCGGTGATCCAGCTCCCGACGGGGGTGCGCCGGCCAGCGTATGTCGCGCTTTCACGTGACGAGCGGCGGGCTACGCTGGCCGCCGACCAGGAGCGGATCACCGCCGCCGCGCGCTCCGGGGACATCGCACACGATCTGATGGCCCTCTGGACGCGTGGCCGCCAGACGATGGCGGACCTCCTCGGGACACAGGAGACGGACGACGGGCGTCTCGCGCTGGCGCGCGATCTCGTCATGCGCGGCGGCGTCCTGTTCACGCGCCATGGTGATGTCTGGGAGCCGAAAGCGGAGCGGGACCTCGCGGCTCCCGAGGCGGTGGCGCGCCACCTGGCGCTCCTCGCGCGGGGCGCCGGGGCCACGGTCGCCTATCGGGACGGCCACGGCGGCGTCCTGTCCGGCCGGGGCCGCTGGGGGCAGGTCGAGGTCGCGCTCGACGACGGGACGCGGGTGTGGTGGCAAGATAAGGACGTGCGGATCGCCGACGAGGCGTCCGCGCCAGAGCGCGCCGCCGGGGACGGGTTCGACCGCGCGGCGGACGCCACGATCGCGGGCGTCGATGACGACGAGGTGGCGGGGTGAGGCCGGCTTTCCCCGTGCGCCCGCGCGCCTGTGTACCCTGCCCTGACCATTGAGCCCATCGAACGGCGTGGGCGGCGCGGGGTACACAACGCCAACCGCATGATGCCGTTAGGGGTGGTTATCGTTACCTCGATTGGAGCATTAGTGTGCCTGTTCCTCAATATACTGCGCTATTCAATCCAGTCCTCGAAGCGATCAAGAAGTTGGGTGGGTCAGCGGCGATTGCTGAGTTGGATGAAGAAGTAACGAATAACCTGCGTCTTACCACTGATGACATAGCTGAGCCGCATGACGACCGTAAAACAGAATTGCAGTACCGTTTAGCGTGGGCACGAACCTACCTAAAGGCTTTCGGGGTGCTGGACAACTCTGGACGCGGCGTCTGGGTTCTCACTGAAAAGGGTCGGTGCCTTGATTCCGTCGATCCACGTCAAGTCACGCGTTATATCCGAGAAAGAGGCAAGCAACCAGCGTCGGAACACTCTATTGTAGTTCCCGACGCGGCCGATATAATTCCAGATGCGGTCGAGGTTGCTGACGTCGCTGAGGATGCTTTGGAACAAACGTGGCGAGAGAAACTTCTCGCGACATTGTACGATTTGCCACCCGACGCCTTTGAACGATTATGCCAACGTCTACTGCGTGAGTCGGGCTTCGTTCGGGTCAAAGTTACGGGCAAGTCTGGGGATGGCGGTATCGATGGGGTAGGCATTGTCCAGCTTGGTGGATTACTTAGCTTTCCTATTTTGTTCCAGTGCAAGCGCTATCGTGGTAGTGTCGGCGCGGGCGCCATCCGCGACTTTCGCGGTGCCATGATCGGTCGTGCGGATCGCAGCCTGGTGATCACCACAGGGACGTTTAGCCGTGAGGCAAGAGCCGAAGCAACCAGGGATGGTGCGCCGCCGATCGATTTACTGGATGGAGAGCAGTTGCTCGATAAGCTGAAGGAGCTACAGCTTGGCGTTGCAGTCAAGATGATCGAGGAGGTGACAGTGCTCCCCGAGTGGTTTAACGCGATCTGATTTCAGCTTGGAGCCGTACCCGCTCCGTGCCCATGCTCACCGCACAGCTCTAATACGCCAACCCTTTGTGCCATCGACAGAGCGCGTCCTCAACGGCAGCCTTGGGCAAACGCAGGTCGCGCGCTAACGAGTCGGCTGTCTCGGACAGAGTAGCGGCGGCATGTTTTCCTCACAGGCGTTTTGCTCCCGATAGTGGGCCGGTCGCACCGATTAGATAACACGAATCTGGCGCGATGGGCAGCAGGTTCATCCGGCCAATGAGATCTAGTAAATCAAACCTTGCTGTACGGCCGAACCGATGCACTGCCGATAAGGAGTGGTAGAGCAAGCTAAAGTCCTGCTCGGGTGTGCTTCCGGTATGCGCGGTGAATGCGCTATAAGGATCATCACCGTGCAACTCCACCCAATCAATGAAGCTGCACACAACTGACAATAAACTATTCGGCTTCTTGGACTCGAACTTTCGGTGGTTGCCGAAACGCAGTTCCCATAACGGAGTATCAGGGTCTTCTATCCACGACTTGAAATCGGCAAGGCCGGACGGGGCGGAGGTTAAGGCTTGCCACGTCCACCGCGGCTCGGTGCCGAACCCGCAAAGAAATCGCCCCGCGATTACTATCTGATTGTCATCGGTGTAATCGACCGATAGGCGTCCGAAGTGCCCAGCCACGAAGGCGCGCCACAGTGCTTCTCCTAAATCGCTCGCATCGCGCGCTTCGGCGATCAATCGAAGAATGTCAAGCCGGTTGCGTTTCCGTGCAAGCTCCAAGTAGCGGCTCATACGGTGATGAGCGTCCACCGCACTCTCGACGTGGGCAGCAAACGATGCTACCTCATCTTCCGTCGCCACGACCCCTTGCCGCGTTAGCGCCTCCATAATAGCGCTCATGGGTTCTCGCTTCGGCGGTACGGTAGGCACACAGCCAACTCCACAGCTAGGAGGGGGACCGCACGTATCCATAGCATCACGGGTTGAGGGCATAAATTACCACTGAAGATGAAGGTTGACATGCTACATCGAGCGGTACTAACATAGCACATCGATCTGTTCACGTCATTTGAGAGACGCTGCGCAAGATCTTTCAGCCAATCATGGACGTGCCGCCTTTTCCCGGTGCCCCGCCGCGCCTGTGTGGCTAGTGGCCCGCATCGTCGGGGACACGCAGCGCCGAGCGAGGAGAACAGCAGCAGCCTCGTCCACCTGCCGATTATCGACCGCCCTACTATAAAGCGGCAGATGGTCAGCATCGCGCACGCGAGCGTCATGGCCGAGCTGACCGCCTTGCAGAAGGACTTGGAGCGCGTCACCGCGCAGGCGAGCGCGACGACAAGGAAGGGCAAGCCGGCCACGATCCGGCGGGAGAGCATGGTGGCGCGGCTGGCCGACTACCAGGGCATGAAGGCCAAGGTCGGGCTCTACGCCGAGATGTTGGGGATGCGCCAGCAGGAGATCGCGCGCAGCCTCGACACGCTGCAACAGACGGCACCGACGAGGGCAAGGGGCAACAGCCCGCCGCGAACGCGCCCGAGCCGGTCCGGGCGATGGTGGCCGCGCCCGGCGACTGATGGACGGTGGAGAGGGGCCGCCCCGTCCCCTTTTCTCCGTACGCCGCAGGCGCGGCCTGTGTGCCCGCGCCACAACTGTCGACGACACGGGCCACACACGGCCGGCCGGGGGCCGGGAGACACCGGAGAGGGGACCTATGGCGACCTATGACCGCACCTGGCTCGACCACGCGCTCGGCCAGGCCGACGAGATCGACGCCAACGCCCCACGGCCTGCGCATGATCGCCGGCGCGTACGTGACTGATGGTGAGCTACAGCGCCTCGTCGACGACGTGCTCGACGCCGGCGAGCGCGTCAAGGAGCGCCTCGCGGAGATCGATGACGCGCAAGGGCCGCGGGCACCGGCCACACCGGGCAAGTGATGTACGATGGAAGGCACGAGCCCGATGGTTACACACATTGGGCGCAAGGGTTGCACGACGGAGGGGCTAATGGTACGTTTGACGGTATCGACTCATTCGACTTCGCCATATTGCTGCATCAGGTTGTCAGTTCCGGCCGTTAGAAAACCTCTCACCATATTACCCTCGCTGTCGACCTTCTCCTGCATCGGGTGCCAATCGCCGACGGCGCCGTCGGCGCCGATCTCGTGCCAGAGGGCAGTGGCAGTCATGGGTATGCGGGCGGTTTGTATAACATGCGGCCTGTATGTCCTCCTTCCATGACTGTACTCCATCAGTCTGTGACCACCAGCGCGTTCACCCTTTGGTCGTGGTAGCGCCCGGGCCACTCTATATCGAGCTGTTCCCAGGTGATCCCCGCGTCGGCCGAGCGGTAGAGGCCCCGGTTGGAGGCCGCGTAGAACACCCCCGGCTCGGACTGGTTGGCGGCCAGTACCGCGATCGTTGTCCCCCTCGTCTCCGGCAGCCCATCCCGCACCTGCCGCCAGGGGGTACGCCCGCTTCGCCGGTACACGGTTGATTCCGCGTGCCGCGGATCGTGCGCGGCGCTCGGCGAGTGGGCGGCGGAGACCACGATGGTATCGGCGTCGCCGGGGTCCACCGCCACGCTCCAGAGGTAGTGATGGGCGAGGCCTTCGTCCGGACGCTCCCAGGTCCTCCCGCCGTCCCGGCTCTCGTTGTACCCCCGGCCCGGCCTCATGGATCCGTCCCCGGCGGCCGCGTACAACCGGCCGGGTGTCCGCGGATGCATCAGCAGGGTGTGGGTGTCCACCGGCCCGTCCGGTACCCGATCCATCCAGGTGTCGCCCCCGTCGAGGCTGCGCACGAGCGCTCCCGCCTCAATGCAGACGTACAGCGTGCCGGCATCCGCCACGTCGGGCGTGATCCAGCGGACGTGGTTGGTCTGGGGGTGGGGCGGGAAGCTCCAGGTGGGGGCGGAGGGCAGAGAGCGCATCCCGCGGAGTTCGCGCCAGGTGTCGCCGCTATCCTCCGAGCGGAAGAGCGCGCTCGGCTCGGTGCCCGCGTAGACCACCCCGCACTCCCCTGAGCGCTCTTGCGCGCTCACTGCCACGGCCGTCACGTCCGCGTGATCTATGCCCTCGCCAACCGCTCTCCACGAAGCGCCTGCATCCTCACTACACCATAGCTTGTGACCGTCGGTGCCGCAGTAGACGCGCTCCGGACGAAGCGTATCCACCCCAAGGCAGCGTGGGGATCTGCTCGCCAATTGCAGATCCGTCTTCCAATGGCCGGGCCTGCTGCGTGCGATGACCAGCTCGTCGTCCATCGCAATATACATCGTCGTCATGATATTCTTCCCCTTAGAAGTGGCCGGTTGGACGAATTGTCGCCATACTGAGTTGCCCCGTCAGCTCTGTCGCCCGTACAAGCGTCGGGAGGGTCCCCTCCCGTGGCTGTTTTTCGTCCAACCGGCGATGAGACGTCTGTGTGACGGCATCCCCTTGACTGAGCGTGCGCGGCCCTCTCAGTTGGTGAAATAGTGGCCCTGGTCGAGATCGTCGATGAGCCCGGGGTGCGTGGGCTGCCAGTCCAGCAGCGCGCGGGTCAGCGCGCTCGAGGCCGGACTGTCGAGCCCGAGGAAGGGGGCCAGGAACCCGAAGTGCGCGCCAGCGTCCTCCGGTGCGATGGCGACCACCGGCACGCTCAGATGCCGCCCGATGACCTCAGCGATGGCGCGCACCGGCACGCCCTCGTCCGCGACCGCGTGCAGCGTCGATCCCGCCGGGGCCGTCTCCAATGCCAGGAGGAAGAGGCGCGCGGCATCGAGCCGATGCACGGCGGGCCAGCGGCTGGCCCCGTCGCCGCTGTAGCCGGAGACGCCCTTGGCGCGGGCGATGCCGATCAGGGTGGCCATGAAACCGTTGTCTCCGTCGCCGTGCACCGTCGGGGGGAGGCGCAGCACGGACGAGCGGACGCGGCGGGACGCGAGGGCGAGCGTCAGCTGCGCCGTGCCCAGCCGGGTCCCCGGACCGCCCAGGGCGGCCATAGCCGGGTCGGGACCCTGCCCGTCCTGTTCGGTCGCCACGCGCCCCGGCGCGACCCAGAGCGTCCCGGAGGCGATGACGAACGGGCGATCGGACCCCGCGAGCGCCGCGCCGACCGTCTCGACGGCACGGCGATCGGCATCGGCCGCGCCCTGGAAGTCCCCCGCGAAGGCGATGTCGTGCTTGAACGCGAGGTGGATCACGCCATCCGCCGCCGCCGCTGCGCGGCGCAGGCCGTCGAGATCGTCAAGCGTGCCGCGCTGGACCTCTGCCCCGGCGCCGGCGAGGGCAGCGGCCGAGGCATCCGAGCGGGCGAGGCCGACGACCTGATGGCCCGCGCCGATGAGCTCGGGAACGACGGCGGAGCCGATCCAGCCGGACGCGCCGGTTACGAAGATGCGCAGGGGAGACCTCCTGTGACCTCCTCGACGGCAGAGCGCCTGATCTGACCGCCGGCATTGTTGATCAGTATGTCTAAGCATCCGCGCGCCTCGACGGTCGCAGCGGCGAGCCTCTCGGGACCGTTGTCTGTCACCACGGCACCCCCCCCGCGTCGTCGAAGAACCCGCCGCTCGGGCCGTCGTCGGGCAGGGTCGCGAGGCGGATCGCGATCGCCGCGCCCTGTTCCGGGGTGCGGACGCCACTGAAGCCGTTGAGGTCGGTCGCGACGTAGCCGGGGCAGGCCGCGTTGATCAGGATGTTCGTGTCGCGCAGTTCCTTGGCGTACTGGACGGTGACGGCGTTGAGGAACGTCTTCGACGGCGTGTACGCGGCGGCAATCGGGCCCATTTCGACGCCGGGAGTGGTCTGCAGGGTGAGTGAGCCGACGCTGCTGGACATGTTCACGATCCGCGGCGACGCCGCGCGGCGCAGCAACGGCAGCAGCGCGTTGGTCACGCGGATGACGCCCAGCACGTTGGTCTCCACGACCTCCCGCACCGTCGCGGGGTCGACCGTGGTCGGCATCTGTGGCGCGCCGCCGGTTAT
>JAABUV010007393.1_pt1 | contig 11538 bp, 10 predicted proteins | sample 5559971 | NCBI WGS metagenome assembly JAABUV01 (sample SAMN10711881, study PRJNA513362) | rock metagenome | isolation source: Antarctica rocks | place: Antarctica: Victoria Land, Knobhead nord | collected 2015-12-19
GGTCAGCAGGTTGCCGATCAGGAAGTTGCGCTGCGTGAACAAGCGCAAGTTGAGCAGCGGCTGGCGCACCCGCAGCTCGACCGTGACCCAGGCCACCAGGAGCACGGCGGCGGCGGCGATCGGGCCTGAGACAGTCAGGAGGCTACCCCAGCCGTCGTAGGCCAGGTTGGAGGCGCCGTAGAGCAGCAGGCCGAAGCCGGCCGCCGCGAGGACGAAGCCGGGCGCGTCGAAGCGCAGATGCCGCTGCGGCGGCGATTCGCGCAGGACGCGCAGGCCCAAGATCACGCCGACGATGCCGATGGGCACGTTGACGTAGAAGATCCAGCGCCAGTCGACGTACTGCACGAGGTAGCCACCGATGGTCGGCCCGATGGCCGGGGCGAACAGGACGGGGATGCCGAAGAAGCCGTTGGCTCGGCCACGCTCCTCGGGCGGGAACGCCTGGAACAGGATGGCGAAGGAGAGCGGGAACAGCGCCGCGCCGCCCGCCCCTTGTAGGATGCGAAAGACGATGAGCACGCCCATGCTCCAGGAGAGCCCGCACAACGCCGAGCCGACCGTGAAGGCGGCCAGCGAGGCGAGGTAGACCCGCTTGATGCCGAAGCGGTTGGCCAGGAAGCCGGTGGCCGGCACGATCACGCCCGAGGCCAGCGTGTAGCCGGTGGCCACGTAGGACGCCTCATGGATGCCGGCGCCGAAGACGGCCTGCAGCTTGGGCAACGCCGTGTTGACGATCGTGTTGTCGAGGATGGCCACGAAGGCTCCGAAGACGACCGTGATGAGGACCAGCCACTTGTTCGGCGCGGCGGCCTGCGCCGCCGCGCCCGCCCCGTAGCCGCCCCCCGCCGTCGCCGGACCCCGCGCCCCCGCTGGGGCTACTGCTTGTGCCATGTGAACTCCCTAGTCGATGGTCGATGGTCGATGGTCGATGGTACGACGAGGGGTAGGCGATCAGCCTGCAACCCCCGTATCACCACCGACCATCGACTAATCGTGGACGTGAATGGTGACGCTGGCCGACAAACCGGGGTAGAGGCTGTGGCCCTGGTAGCCGTCGAGCGTGATCTGGACGGGGACGCGCTGGGTCGTCTTGGTAAAGTTGCCCGAGGCGTAGTCGGTGGTCGGGATGGCCGAGAGCGCCGAGGCCGCCGTCGGCAAGATACGCGTGACCGTGCCGTGGAAGGTCGTACCGGACACGGCGTCGATTTTGACGTCGACACCCTGACCGGTGTGTACGTCGTTGATGCGCGTCTCCTCGACGTAGGCGGTCACATACAGGCTAGTGAGATCGACGACCTGGGCGAGGGGCTGACCGGCGGGCAACACCTCGCCCGGCGTCGCGCCCTCCTGGATGATCGTGCCGGCGATGGGGCTGGCCGCGTTGATGGTCTGGCCGTTGGCCGTGCGCAGGGTGGCGATGTTCGCGCCCCGGCTGACGGTGCTGCCGAGGCCGTAATTCACATGGATGATGGAACCGGGTTGGGGCGGGGCGACGTTAGCGATGGTCCCGGTGACGGCGGCGTCGTCCGTATTATAGAAGTAGTACCCCTGGTGCCAGAAGTAGTAGATCAGGGCGGCCACGACGAGGATAACAAGCAGGCCGATCCCGTTGATCAAGAAGATGCGGCGCGTATTGGGGACGGCGGCGGCGCGCGGCGCGGGCGCAACGGGCTGCGGCGCGGCTGGTTGTGGCGCGACTTCCATAGCTCCACCTTGGGGACCGCCGGCCTGCGGCGGCCCGCCCCCCGGTTGCTGATTCTGTTGCTCGTTCATACCTGGTGTTCTCCTCGTCTAAATTAAGTACGCGCACATTGTTGTAAGTACGCGCGCACGCGCTTATAGTAACGACGGACGCTTGTCCTCACCACCGATAAGTGAGACCAAACCGTCCGGTACCGCGTCATTATGCATTATTTACTCCTACTTTGTCAATGTGTACTATGTACTGTATACCCGTTTTGGCCCTATTGTGCTACAGTTGATGGTAGGGCTATCTACTATGGAGAGGCGCGGCGGAGCGCTACGGGAGCGGTCGCGCCAACAAAGGACAATGTATATGGCGGAGGATGTGGAGCGGACCGGGCGGCAGGACATGTGCGGCGAGCCGCATCGCGCCCTACGCGCGGACGCGGCGCGCAACCGCGCGCGCATCATGGAGGCGGCCTGGCGCTTGCTCTCTCACTACGAACTCGTCGACCTGAGCATGGAGCAGGTGGCGCGCGAGGCCGATATCGGCAAGGGCACCCTGTATCGTCACTACCCCACCAAGGAGAGCTTGCTCGAAGCGCTCGTCGGCGACGGCGCCGGCCGCATCGTCGCCGGCATGCAGGAGCGCATCCCGCCCGAGGCCGACGCGCTCACCAAGCTGCGCACGGTCGTCGCGGTCTGCTACGACGTCTACGAAACAAGCCGCATCAGCGTCGACCTGTTGTTGAGCGCGTGGCGCTTCTCCGAGCGTTGCACGCCGCCCGAAAAATGGCGGGAACATCCCATGACGCTCACCATCGCGCGCGTGCGCTCCATCCTCGAGCAGGGCGTGCGCGAGGGCCTGTTCCGTCCGCTCGACCTCGACTACACCGCCGCGGCCGTCTTCTCCCTCATCAGCCCGGTCGCCTTCGCCAAACAGCGCGAGCGCCTGGGCTACAGCCGCCCCGAGATCGAAGAGCGCGTGGTCGACCTCATGACGCACGCCCTGCGCGCGTAGGCGACGGGCGGGGGGCGACGGGCGACAGTAAGGCCCGTCCGTCGTCGTTAATTGGTCACACTATGCAAAGGTTGACCGCGACGCATGTCATGTAAGGCAAGTAGCTACGCTTGTCAATCACGACCTACCGTCGCCCGTCGCCCCCCGCCCGTCGCCCGATCACGGCGTACAGCGGGTCGCCGCGCCAGCTACCGCGACGGGCCGTGCGCGCCTCGACGTCCGTCCAGGCGCCGGCGTCGTCAAAGTAGCGCCGCACGAGCGCGATATGGCCCTCGTCGTCGAGCGCCTGCCAGATCGCCACGGCTTTGGTAGGGAAGCAGCGGTTGGAGAAGGTCACTACCAAGGGCGCGCCGGGGCGCAGGATGCGCGCGGCCTCACGGAACACCGCGACCGGCCGCGTCAGGTACTGGACCGAGACACACAAGCCGGCGCCGTCGAATGAATCTTCGTCGAAGGGCAGCGTTGGATCGGCGTTGAGGTTATGGGCGAGGCGCTCGGTCAGGCGCGGGTTAGCCTCCAACTCGGCCCTATTCATGCCCTGCCCCACCACCCTACCGTAGTGGACCTCCGGCGGCAAGTGACTGACCCAGCTGCTCATCAGGTCGATGATGTCGCCGCCAGGCGGAAAGAGCTCACGGTAGAGGCCGGTGACGGCGGCGATGGCCCCCTCGTCGATGTGCGTCACCAGCCGCGGCTGGACGTAGAAGTCCTCGTCAGGCGATTCATCGTAGCGCTCAAAGCCGTTCTCCGGCAGGTCGGTCAGGCCGCTAACCATAGCCACTCTCTCCATTGTCCACTGTCGCTATCCATGCAATCTGCTGTGTCACGCAGGGTCTGTGAATTGTCCTGGGAGCGCGGGCGGCGGACGCCGGGACGGGCGAGACGCCCGCGCTCCCAGCGGTACCCGTCGACTTTTCACAGACCCTGGTCACGCTATAGTGTGCCAGTCTTTGGGGCTGTTGTCGTACACTACTGATAGAAGCAAGGGCGCCGCGAAACGCTGCCCGATTGGCATAGGGGCCGCGCGATGGGTCGTCGCGGCAAGCAGGGAGGGCGTCATGGTTACGCGAACGGAAGATGTCGACAAGTTAATCGCGGAGTATATCGAGCCGAACCCTTACAAGCCGGGCGTAGGCCACGCGCGTATCATCGGGGTAGGGGTCTCGGTGTGGGCGTTCATGTCGCATTTCCATGCCGTCGGCGACAACCTGATGCAAGCCGCCAACGACTATGACGTATCCCAGGAAGCAGCCGAAGCGGCGCTTTGCTACTACCGGCGGCATAAGACCCATATCGACGCGCGAATCGCCGACTCCGCCGCTTTTTTTACGTCGGACACAGACGCGATTAGTGGCTGAACGGTTATATCCGTGTCCAGGTTTTACACTGATGAAGATATCCCTTCACTGCTCATACGGCTTCTTTGGGCCAGCAATCTACAACGTAATGTAGTAACGACAAGGGACCTTAACAGACAGGGTGACAACGATGTCGCCCAATTGCTCACGGCGACCCAGCAACAGCGGATTATGCTCACTCATAACGCGCGCGACTTCCTCTTGTTGCATACCGCGTGGCATCGTTGGTCTCAACTCTGGAATGTGTCCCCACAGCCCAAACACGCGGGTATCGTGGCCATCCCCCAACAGCGGGATTATCCGTTTCCAGACATGGTCGATGAACTGGAACGGCTGATTAGTGGCAGCAGATTGATCGCCAACGAGATGTACCGATGGCATCGGAACCCCGATGGATGGACGTGGGAGCGATGGCGCGTCGACCGTAACCAATGGGAACCCCGTCCATAGGCGTACTGCAGACCTGTTTGACGGGATGCCGCGTAGGCCGCACCATAGATGTGTAGCCGTTTAACGACGCACACGCGTTATATACGTTAGACGCGCTTTCCTTGTATGCGCGTTCATGCGCGTGTAGACGCGGCGACGTTCTCTGGAAGGCGAGGCCCACGACGATGGCGGCGACGCTCCCGTTCGATTCGGCGTTTTTGCGCAAGCTCGAGTTGCTCGCGGTGGCGAGCCGGCGCGCCCTGCCGGGGACCGGCGCGGGGCTGCGCCGCTCTGTCGCGGCCGGCTCCTCGGTCGAGTTCGCCGACTTCCGCACCTACGCCCCCGGCGACGACTTCCGGCGCGTCGATTGGAACGCCTACGCCCGCCTGGGCAAGCTCTTCCTGCGCATCTACGTGGCCGAGGAGAACGCCACGGTCAGCCTCTTCCTCGATTGCTCCGGCTCGATGGCCGGCGGCGAGCCCCCCCACGCCAAGGGCGACTTCGCGCGCCGCCTCGCCACCGCGCTGGCCTACATCGCGCTGACCGGCTACGACCGCGTGGCCGTCGGCGCCTGCCGCGCGCGCTTCGACAACTACCTGCCGCCCGTCGCCGGCCGCGCCGCCGCCGGCCGCGTGTGGTCCTTTTTGCAAAACCAACCGCTGGAGGGCGTCACCGACCTCGGACGCGCCCTGCAGGGCTACGCGCCGCACACGCGCGGCCCCGGCATCTCCATCGTCATCTCCGACCTCCTGACTCCCTCGGACTGGAAGGCGGGGCTGCGCGCCCTGCGCGGGCTGCGTCAGGAGTTGACCCTGGTGCAAGTGCTCGCCCCCGAGGAGTTGGAGCCGTCGCTGCGCGGCGACTTCACGCTGATCGACGGCGAGACGGGCGAGCGGCGCGAGGTCACCGTCACCGCCGCTACGCTCAAGCGCTACCACGCGCGCCTCGCCGCGTACACGGCTGAGATCGCCGAGTTCTGCGGCCGCAACGGCATCGCCTACCTGCAGGTCTCCAGCGATACGAGCCTGGAAGACGTCGTGCTGCGCTTGCTGCGCCGTGAGGGGGTGCTTTCATGAACGGCATAGGCAAAGGGAAGAGGGCGCTCTCATGAACCTACTCGCGCCGGCCGCGCTGGGCCTGGGCCTGCTGGCCATCCCCATCGTGGCCATGTACATCCTCAAGATGCGCCGGCCGCCGCGCGCGGTACCGAGCACCTTTCTGTGGGAGCAGGTCCTCGACGACGCGCAGGCCAACGCGCCGTGGCAGCGCCTGCGCCGCAACCTGCTGCTGCTGTTGCAGTTGCTGGCCCTCGCCGCGCTGGTGCTGGCGCTGGCGCGCCCCTACACGCTGCGCGCGGCGGCCGCGCAGGGCGACGTGGTGGCCGTGCTCGACGCCTCGTACCTGACGCGCGCGACCGATGTCGCGCCCAACCGCTTCGCCGCGGCTAAGCGCCGTGTGGGCGCGCTCATCGACGGGCTGGGGCCGGACCGCGTGATGAGCATCGTGCTGATGGCGCGCCGTCCGCGCGTGCTGATCGCGCAGAGCGCCGACCACGCGGCGCTGCACGCCGCGCTCGACGGCGCCGCCCCCACCTACGAGACACCCGACCCCGCGGCCGCCCTCGGCGTGGCCTCGGCGCTGGCGCGCACCAGTCACAGCAGCGTCTTCGTCTACATGGCAACGGGCGACCCGGCCGTCGCGGTCCCGGACGCGCTGCGCGGCGTGACGACGGTCCAATCCGTCGGCGGACCCTTGCGCGACCTCGGCGTGGCGGCCCTTGCCGCCGCGCGCGCGGCGGACGGCACGATCAGCGTACTCGCGCGCGTCGCCAACTATGGCGCGCGCGCGGCCACGCTCGACCTGCGCCTCGACGCCACGACCGATAGTGGGGTGGCCCCCGCCTGGCAGCAGGTCGACCTGCGTCCGCTCACGCTCGCGCCCGGCGCCTCGACCGTCATCACGCGCGCGCTCCTACCCGCCACTACGACGGCGGTGCGCGCGCGCCTCGCCAGTGGGGACGACCTGGCGGCCGACGACGTGGCCTGGGCGTCCGTCCCCGTCGCGCCGTCGCGCCGCGTGCTGCTGGTCACACCGGGCGACATCTACCTGTCGGGCGCGTTCGGCATCCTGCCTGGCGTGCGTGTGGATGAAGTCACGCCCGACGCCTACACCGCGGCGCGGGCGCGCTGCGTCGACGTCGCGATCTTCGAGCACACACTGCCCGCGACGCTGCCCCCGGCCCCCGTGCCGATCTTCGCCGTGTATCCGCCCACGACACCCGTGACGCCGACGACGCCCGTCACAGCGACCGCGTCCGCGACAAACACCACGGCTATCCTTGCGGGCGCGTCGCTCGGCCTCACCGTGGAAGGCGCGACATCGGCCAACGGCCTGCAGGCCGGCGACGACCCCTACCGGCTGCTACAAGACGTCACACTGAGCGGCGTCGCGGTCGGCAGCGTCAGGCCCCTAGTGACGCCGCCGTGGGGCTACGCCGTGCTGCGAACCAACGGCGCCAACGGGCTGCCCGTGCTGGTAGCGGGGCAGAACGGGGCGCGGCGCGAGGCCGTGCTGGGGTTCGAGCCATCCGACAGCACCTGGGGCGGCTCGGTCGGCTTCCCCATCGCCATGCAGAACCTGCTCGACTGGCTGGCGCCGTCCACGGCCGCGGCCACTGGCATCTACCGGCCTGGCGACACCGTCGCGCTGCCCACGCCGGCGTGCGCGAACGGCGCGACCGTGACCGGCCCGAGCGGCGCCAAAACCCCGGTTACCCTAACGACGAGCAACGGCTCTAGCAGCGGCGCGGTCGCCGCGGCGGACGCGACGGGCGCGCCGCTCTTCACCGACACAGGGGCGCCGGGCCTCTACAGCATAGAGCAGACGGTACCCGGCGGCGCGCGGCGTACCCTCTTCGCCGTCAACCTCTTCCCGCTCCCACCGGCGTCGAACGCACCGGCCGCGACAGGCAGCGGAAGTAGCGGGAGCAGCGCGCCGGCAGCGTCTAGTAAGCAGGCGCGGGTCCCGGTGGAGTGGGCGCCGCTGGCCGCCGCGCTGGCCCTGCTCGCGCTCTGCTACGAGTGGTTCGTCGCCGCGCGCCGGCGTTAGTCGTCTTTGTTCCCCAAAATTTGATTACCGCGCGATTGAGTTTGTCGCCTTACCCTTACCCCTCTACGTGGATCGTCCGCTCCCGCCTTAGATGTGCGCTTTCACGATCATGCGGAGCGACTGTTTTTCTCCACGTAGTCACGGAGAACCTGATTAATGCGCGTTTGATACTTGTCGCCGCCCGCCGAGCGTGCCTTGAACCACGCCACGACGTCGGCGTCGAGACGCAGGGTGAGTTGCTTCTTGAGCGGCCGATAGAAGAGCCCACGGCGCGCATCGCTCCAGTCGGTCACCTCTGGCATGTCCCCAAGGTCAATATCCGCGTCAGAGAGTGCGGCAAGAGCGTCGACATCTGCCTGCTGTGCAGGGGGCAGCCCTTTAGAAGTCTCCATCTTCATACGCCTTTCTTTCCTGTGTTGTGGCCTTGCGCGCACTGATGATACGTCCCACTCCATGGTCGGCCTCGGGCCATGTGTGGACCACGAAGACCACAACGCTCCCAATCATCCCCATCGTTTGCCACCGCTTTTCCAGAGGATAGGGATCGCGCCGGGATAATGACAACGGATCGCCGAACACGATCTGCGCTGTCTCAAACGTCAGCCCATGTCGCCGTTTATTGACCCGGTTTTTCTCGTCGTCCCACGTCCAGATCATCGGCTCACCGTCAAGGGGTATTTACATTATTGTAACTACAAGAATGTAAGTTGCCAAGCTGGATATTCGTCTCATCAACGGCCCACCGGACGCCGGCACGATGGACGGCGCCCCTACCAACGGTAGAGGGGTGTGGCCCGAAGTCGGCGCGGTAGTAGTCTTCAGTGCATGTGCCGGGCGGGATCAACGCGTCGACGCGCTCCTTGTCTGTCACGCGCGTCCTGCAGGGGGAGGGCTCAGGCACGGCGCCCAGGCGCTCCCGCGCGGTATAACGTGACGCTCAACAGCGGTATGTCCCCCTGCGCGTCTTTCTCCGTATGTATTAGTGTTGGACGATCATGCAGGAGAGTGGGGCGAGAGAATTTCACGTCGCGGTACGTCGATCCTATCACCTTCCATCTCGCGCTCGCCACGCCCATTGAGGACGCGGCGCCCCCAACCGCTACCGTCGCCGCCACCAGCACCGTCGTAGTGTTACCAACCGCGGCGCCAACGTCGACGGTGGCGAGTACGCCAGCCATGACCCCGACCGCTATGCCAACCACGGTGCTGATCGGCGCCCCATGCCGCCTGGCGCCAGCACCACGACACCAACCACGACCGCGACCACCATGCCGACCACGACGGTCACGGCAACGCCGGTCAACACGGCCACGGCGATCGCGACCAACACGGCGACGCCGACGAGCACGTCCACGACCGTGCCGGCCGCGACAGGCACGCCGACCACACAGTCCTGAATCGTTGAGAGGACACGAGGTGGCACGGAGGCGTCTTTGCGTCATCGGCCTCGACGCCTCCACGCCACATCGCCTGTCCCGCCGATGTCGCTGTCGGCGATGACGGCCACGGAACATCGAACGCCCTAACGGTGGACACATGCGCACTCACCGTCTACGCGTCGACGACGAGCGGTTACTCTCACACCTCTATTCGCGTCCAGGGCCTTGAGGGCAATGGGCTGGGCGTCGTGAAGGCAATCGGAGCGTCCGCGGTGACAAGCGCCCCTCTCCCCTACTCATGCGGCGTGACGTACCGCGGCATCATTCAGACGGTCCATTCCGACGGGACGCACGGCGTCGGACGTACGGCGCCCTATAAAGCGTGCGCGGGCACACCGTGGGCCTCCATCCGCTGGCCGCCGTGCTGGCCCTGCTCGCGCCCTGCTACGAGTGGTTCGTTGCCGCCCGCCGGCGCTAGTCACCTGAAGCGGCATTCCCGGCAGCCGGCCTACCCACAGGAATAACCCACAGGAATACATTCCTGTGGGTTATTCCTGTGATCCTGTGTGGTCATGGGCGCATGCCGGGCGTATCATCGAAGTATGCCCAGCCGGTGACTGACGGCCGCAGCCATTGGGTGAGCAGACGGTACGAAGAAGCCGATGACTTTTGATCGGCATCAACGATAACGATGGGGGAAATCTGATGAAGCGTCAAGTTATCTCAGCAGCAGCAGTCGCGGCACTCGCGTTGGTCTTACCTGCTACTGGGCGAGCCCACGCGGCTACCATCCGCCCTGATACCCCTGGGTGCAATCCCAGCGTGTCTATCTCCCCAGGAGGCCAAGTAGCGTCTCCGAACACGCAAGCACAGTGGAGCGTTTCATGGGATTGCCAGACGTATAATGCCACTCCTTATGATTCGTTCTCCTTCACCATTTCCTATGGAGACGGCAGCAGCGAGCCCTACCAATGCAACGTTGTCTGCAACAGAGGATCCACTGGGCGCGCTCACGCCTATTCCGCCGATGGTAACTACACGGTGACTGTCAGCGCGGATGGGGATAATGGTCCTTCAAGCACGTCAACCACGGTTATCGTTTATTCAAATGGTTATAGGCGTGCTACCGCAGCTTCTACAATGTAGAGCCTCGGAAACGGTGGGTAGTCATTCCCGCTAGACGTGATGGAGATAGGCAAAAAAGGACGGGTTGCTGGCGGCAACGCCACTCTGCGGTCCAGCACGGCCGGCATAATGCCGGCCATGCTAGTTATGCTTGAACAAAGCTACTTCCACCGTGTAGAGGGCACAAGGTAGAGACATCGTAAGAGGAGTTGAATGGGCAAGGTACAATGTGCGCAAAATGACATGCTACTGCAAGCGACAGCATCCACATATCAGACAGGTAGGGCTGGGACCGCATTGCGCAGGGGTAGCGCCATAGGGGTCCTTGTGCTCTTTGTGCTCCTCGGTATCCTACTCCTACGCGGACGGGGCGCGGTCGCCAGCGTCCGGACAGTCGCGCTGGGCCAGCCGACGCGGGGGCAGACCGTCGCCTCCCTCGGCATCGATCCCCGGACCGGCCATGCCGTCGTTGTCACCAATAGCTCGGGAAACGGGGCTAATTTCGTGAGTACCGTTGATGTAGCGACCGGGACGCTCTTGAAGACTAGCGCTGTCGGCCCTGGGCTCACCGCTGTATCGCCCGCGACGCGTCGTGGTCTCATCTTTATCTCAACATCAGGGCTTGGCGGTGACGGTCGCGTCACCCTTGTGCGGTCGCGCGCTGGCACAGTCGATCGGACCGTGGCGCTGCCGCAGGACCCAGGCGCGATCGCGATCGACGAACAGATCGATCGCGCGTTCGTCGTGGGCGTTAATGGGACGGCGCTGAACGTCTTGGATGCACGAACGGGAGCGATGCTACGGACGGTCACCGTCGGGAAGAATGGCAATGTGGGAACGAGCCCGCAGCGTGTCGCGGTCGACACCCGGACGGGGCGAGTCTTCGTCGTGAACAGCAACGACAATACCGTGAGCGTCCTCGATGCGCGGACCGGGCGGCTTCTGCGTAATATTCCCGTCGGAGCTTTCCCCATCTCCGTCGCGGTCGACGAGCGGACGAGCCGGGCGTTCGTGCTCACTATCATGAGCCGCACTATAAGCGTGATCGACACGGCGACGGGCCGCATTGTACGGACGGAACCTCTCGCCGCGCCCGCCGCCACTCTCGCCATTGACCCCCAGCGGTCGCTCGTTTTTGTCCCCCTACTGTCGCCCCCCTTCTCCGGCGCCGGCAGCCATGTCGAGGTGCTAGACGCGCGCAGCGGGCGCATGGTCCGCATGCTCGCGGTCGAAGGGACGGCGACGGCGATAGGCGTCGATGGGCGTCACGGCCGCCTCTTTGTCGCCATAGCGGCGCCGGAAGATCGGCGAAGAAATCTCACAGGACCCACGCGGGTTAGTAGTTCATCTTCAGAATAGGAGGCAGGATGTACTTCCCCCTCCCCGTGGACCGGGGCTTACGCGGCCAGACGCCGATCACGGCGACCGGGACGGC
>JAABUV010007394.1_pt1 | contig 11538 bp, 10 predicted proteins | sample 5559971 | NCBI WGS metagenome assembly JAABUV01 (sample SAMN10711881, study PRJNA513362) | rock metagenome | isolation source: Antarctica rocks | place: Antarctica: Victoria Land, Knobhead nord | collected 2015-12-19
GCACGCTGTCCGCGTCCGGCTGCAGACCGACCAGGCGCTGCGCCGGATCTGCCAGAGCTGCCACCCCGACGGTGAGCTGGTGGTGCTGCGCGACGCGGGGGTGCACGCCTATGCCGTGCCGGGCCGCCCCGGCCGCATCCTGGTCAGCACCGGCCTGTTGCGCACGACCAACCCCGGTGACCGGCGGGTTGTCCTGGCCCATGAACGCGCGCACCTGCGCCAAGCCCACCATCTGCTCCGGGCCGCCACTGAGCTCGCCGCGGCGCTCAACCCGCTGCTGATCCCCGCCCGCCGGGCAGTCACCTACCTCGTCGAGCGCGCCGCCGACGAGGCGGCGGCCGACGCCGTCGGCAGCCGCACCAACGCGGCCGCCGCCCTGGTGAAGATCGCGCTGTCCAGTGCCGCGGCAGCTCCTGGGACGCAACTGGCCTTCCACCAGCACGCCGTGCTCGACCGGGTCGCCGCGCTGCGCAGCCCGCCGGTGCACTCAACCCCGCCGCTCGCCGCAGCGTCCCTAGGCACCGCGCTGCTGGCCTTTGCCGCCGCCGGGGATGCCACGCTGTCGTTCGGGCACCTGCTGGCATCCGCTACCGGGCTGTAGGGCGGCGCAGCACGAGACCTCCGCTGGTCTGCTCAGCCCAGGAAGCCGCCGACGTACAGCGCTGCCAGCACCATGACGGCAGCCACGGCAAGGATCAGCGCGAACAGGGCCCCGTTCACCACCTCAGGCACCTCCCGTTCCCTACCTCGTGCATGGACGACCACAATACCGACAACTTGTAGGAGGTACGGGTACAGTCGGCCTTGGTCGTTGTCTGGTGACCAGGTCTGCACTGGCCGTTGAACCTCGCGCACCGGACGCACCAGGAAGGCCCCCGTGCTCAGCTATCTACAGGCCGTGGTGATCGGTCTGACCCAGGGCGTCACCGAGCTGTTCCCGATCTCGAGCCTGGGGCACTCGGTGCTGATCCCGGCGCTCATCGGTGGGAGCTGGAAGGACCTGGCGACCCAGTCCTCGACGGGGGACAGCGGCCACTCGTTCTACCTGGCGTTCATCGTGGCTCTGCACGTGGCCACCGCGGTCGCGCTGCTGATCTTCTTCCGGTCGGAGTGGGTCCGGATCATCCGTGGCTTCCTGACCAGCCTGCGGCCCAGCATCGCCGCCCGGCGCCTGGTCGTGCGCGACGACGACGAACGCCTGGCGTGGCTGCTGGTGATCGCGACCATCCCGGTCGGCCTAACCGGAGTGCTGCTCGAGCACACCTTCCGGACCGTGTTCGCCAAGCCGCTGCTTGCCGCGGTCTTCCTGACCGTCAACGGCGTGGTGCTGCTGGTCGGTGAGCGGTTGCGGCGCCGGGCCGACGCCGACGCCGACAGCGCTGCCGAGCCGAGTCCGGCCGCAGGCAGCACGGTCCTGCAGGCCCCGACCCGGTACGGCGCCCGCCCGGTGCTGTCGCTGTCCTACCGGGAGGCCCTGGGCGTCGGGGCGTACCAGGTTGCGGCGCTGTTCGCGGGGATCAGCCGCAGCGGCGTGGCCATGGTCGGCGGTCTGACCCGGGGGCTCTCGCACGCGGACGCGGCGCGGTTCTCCTTCCTGCTCGCCACACCGGTGATCTTCGCCGCTGGGGTGCTGAAGCTGCCGTCGCTAGCGGGGCCGGCCGGCGCGAACATCCACGGCCAGGTCCTGGTCGGGTCCCTGGTGGCCGGCACAGCCGCGTACGCCTCGGTGCGCTTTCTGGTCCGGTACTTCCAGACGCGCACGCTCACGCCGTTCGCGATCTACAGCCTCATCGCCGGGATCGGGTGCATCATCCGCTTCTCCACTGTCAGTTAGCCCTTGAGGGGTCAAGGTCATGAAGAGTCTCGAGCGCGTTCTGTGTCACCGCGGCGCGAGCGGCGGGGGCGCAGTCGGGGGCTTGGGTGTGGTGACGTTGTTCGTCACAGCAGCGCACGAAGTGGGCCGACCGCACCTGCGGACCAGTGAACGCGCATTACTGCTGGTTACAGGGCCGGCAGTAGGAGCGGTCATCTGGCTAGGAGTTCAACTGCGCCCCCCTCGTCGTCGACCCTGAGCGGTCGACCCGGCCCAGAAGCCCGCGCGGTCCTGATGCCGGGTCGCTGAGGACCACGGCGAGCACATGCGCCGGGGCCGGCTCGTCCATGACTGACGCTGCCGTCACGGACCGGGATGTTCAACCAGCTGTTCTTCAACAGGACCCGGACCCGCTTCGTCATCCTCGAGCTCAAGATCGGCCGCTTCTAACCCGAGCACACCGGCAAGCCCGGCTTCTACGTCGCCTGGGTCGACGACAACCTCCGCGACCCGACCGGCACTCCCCCACCATCGGGATCCTGCTGTGCGCCGGCCGCAACGACAACGTCGTCCGCTACTCCCTGGTCAACACTACCGCCCCGCTCGCCGTCGCCGACTACACCGACGACACCCTCCCCGCGGCCGTCCGAGACGCCGTCCCCACCGACGGTGAGCCAACCGCGCTCGCCGAGCACGCCCTCCCCCACGATCCAACTGACGCCCCTGTTTTTGGCACCGGTTGTGGGCGTTCCACACCTTGTCGTGTGCCTACAGAAATTGAGACTCCCGAGGGGTCGCAAGCCTGTGTATGTGACCAGGGCGTTCTCGCGCGACGCCATCCGCATCTGCCCACCAACTGCGGAAGTCCGGTCTGCGTCCTGCCCCGCCGGGACCGGCACACCTCACCCGCAGACGGCCCCACGCCGGATGCGCCAGCCCTGGCGCTTCCTGAACCTGACCACCGGGCTACGGCAGCCCGCACAGGTCTACCAGGGCTCGAACCTCAGCGACGGCCGCGGCGAAAAGCATCGCGTCGCCGCGACGACCATCAAGCAGAGCCCGCTGCCGTGCGTCAGCCCAGCGATCCAACAACTCCTGTCGCCGCACAGGGCCGCTCGGTATCACCTCCAGGTCTCGGTCCACATCGGTCGCCTCTCGCTCATGCTCGTCCGGCAACAGCCCGGGATCGTCGCATACCTCAACGTGAAGGCGCTGATCGCTGCCGCTTACGTGCCTGTCGACGGACGCCCACCACTGTCAGGGCGCCCGGTGAACAACGTTGCTGCACGTCCCAACGGCGGTAGAGGCAGCTCTCCCCGTGTTGGCGCAGGTCACGCACGCCCCTGCAGCCGTCGACGCGACAGACCAGCCAAACCGCTACGACAACTCACTGTCCAAGATCAACAGTGGAGCCGGGCCTGTTGCCGCTCAATGCCGCTCCGCAAGGCAGGCCGTGACTACGGCCGTAGCGGTGTCCTTGAGCGCCTTGGCGCTGGTCTGCAGCGCGCTGGTGTTGGTCGGGTCGACGCTGGCCGTGGCGCTGATCGCGGACAGGGCGGCGGCCGTGTCTGAACCGTCCCCGTGCTGGCGGCACCCGAGGACCAGCAGCCCCGCCCGGCGCCCGCCGCCGGGCGGCATGCGCGGACTCGGCGGGGGCAGTGCCCGCCGAGTCCGAGGCGGGTGCAGAAGCGTGCAGTCGGGGCAGCGCTGCTGGCCGACGTAGCGGGTCTGGCAGCCCGGGCACTGGTAGACGCCGCTTGCGCGTCGCGGCGGGGACGTCTTGGCGCGGCCAGCGCGGGTGGTGGTCGGCGCTGGCGGTAGGCCCGTTGCCGGCAGATCTGCGAGCAGTACGCCTGCCGCCCGCGGACCTGAGCCAGAGGCCCGCCGCAGGCCCGGCAGGACGGGCTGGTTTTCACGCGGTCGTCACGCGACGCCGTCCCCGGGGTGCTCATCCGGCAGCCTCGTCCTGAGCGCCGTCCTGAGAGCCAGACCGGGGACGCAGTGGGTCTGCTCGAACGCCGCGGGCGGGAGCAAGCCCATGCCCGCAGGCACCGGAACCGGCGCCTGCTACAAGCAGACCCGCCCCGCCGCGGCGGGCGGCGTGAACTACCGGGAGCCGGGTCCGGTACGCCGTCGGCTTGGGTCGCTGCCGGGCGTGCATCGCGTCCTCGACAGCGAGCTCGCGCGGCCCGCTCCTCGGCGACCAGGTGCAGCTGCGCCGGATCGGGGGATACACAACTCGATCCAGACCAGGTTGGAAGGTCGTGGTACAGCTCTGCCGCCTGCAGGTGGCCGGACACCCGGATGCGCTCCTCAGGCGGAGCCGGACGAAAGAGAGATGGCATGACCAGGAGTCCTGCGGGCGAGCTGCCGCGCGCGGTGGACGTCGTCCCGGCTGCGATGCAGGAGGCCGTCACGGCAGCCCGCTCGGGGAGGACCTCCTCGGCTTGCACGTAGACACCGACGACGAGGACGACCCGGTCCTGCTGCGGCCGGACGGCTCGGTGGTGGACACCTGGCGGGAGGGCTACCCGTACCCGGAGCGGATGACCCGCGAGGAGTACGACCGCGTCAAGCGGCTGCTGCAGATCGAGCTGATCAAGCTGCAGAACTGGGTGAAGGAGCGAGGCGAGAAGCTCGTTCTGCTGTTCGAGGGCCGGGACGCCGCCGGCAAGGGCGGCACGATCAAGCGGTTCACCGAGCACCTGAACCCGCGCGGCGCCCAGGTCGTGGCGCTCGAGACACCGATCGAGCGGGAGCGTACGCAGTGGTCCTTCCAGCGCTACGTCGCGCACCTGCCGGCCGCCGGCGAGATCGTGCTGTTCGACCGGTCCTGGTACAACCGGGCTGGTGTCGAGCGGGTTATGGGGTTCTGCAGCCCGATGGAGTACCTGGAGTTCATGCGTCAAGCGCCGGACTTCGAGCGGATGCTCGTACGCTCCCAGACCCACCTGGTGAAATTCTGGTTCTCGGTCTCCCAAGGCGAGCAGCGCACCCGCTTCGCCGTACGCCAGGTCGACCCGGTGCGGCAGTGGAAGCTCTCGCCGATGGACCTGGCGTCACTGGACAAGTGGGAGGCCTACACCGAGGCCAAGGAGGCGATGTTCTTCTACACCGACACCGCCGACGCCCCGTGGACCGTGGTCAAGAGCAACGACAAGAAGCGGGCCCGGTTGGAGGCCATCCGCCATGTCCTGCACCGCTTCGACTACGACGGCAAGGACCACGACGTCGTCGGGTCCCCGGACCACCTCATCATCGGCCGGGGGGTCGACCTGTTCGAGCAGGGGGAGCACCCCGACCGGCTGTACTCGCGGCTCTGACAACGCGTCCCGTGTGGCTGCGCCCGGGGTGGCGTTGTTACAGACGTTACAGAGACGTATACGCTGGCAACCACCCCGCCCAGGAGAGGAACGCGCGTGAACGCTGGGCGCCGGCTGGCCGAGCCGGACACTCCAGACCCGGCATGGCTGCTCGTCACGGTCTCGACGGCTGGCGGGACCGGCTCGCTCCGGGTGCTGGTGTGGCGCAAGCTCCGTTCCCTGGGCGCGCTGTACCTGCAGTCCTCGGTGTGCCTGCTCCCGGCTCGTCCGGAGCTCGCCCGGGAGGTGCGCCAGCTCGCCGAGCGGGTCGTACGCGACGGTGGTGGCGCCCGGGTGCTGACCGTGGCCGTGACCGAGCCGGCTGAGCAGCAGAGGCTGGTCGCCGAGCTGAACGACGCCCGCGACCAGGAGTACCGGGAGGTGCTGGAACGGGTACCGGCGTTCCTGGACGAGCTCGCGACCGAGCGCACCAAGGGACGCGCGACGTACGCCGAAGTCGAGGAGTCCGAGGCCGACCTGGACCGGTTCCGCGCGTGGCTGGGCAAGATCGAGGCCAGGGACTACTTCGGCGCCCCTGCTGGAGCGGCGGCCCGGGACGCCGTTGCGGGCTGCGTGCGTGAGTTGGACGCCTTCGAGGCTGAAGCGTTGGCCGCCGAGGCACCACCGGCACCCGGGCCGCACCTGCGCGCCCTGCCGGCTCCACCAGCCACGGGGGCGGTAGCGACCGCGGCGGCGGCCGCGGCTCGTCGCTCATGACCTCGCTCCCGGCCGGTGGGCTGCTGCCGGCCCCGGCCCTATGACCGACGCCACGATCACCCCCAAGACGCCGACCGCACCGGCGGCGGCCGCGCCGGCGACCCCACCGACGGCGACCTCGCCGAGCGCTGGAACCCGGCAGCCGGCCGAGCTTTGGACCGCGCGCGAGGCGGCTGTGCGGCCCTGGCACGCCCAGCCGGCCGGCGACGCGCTGGAGGCCCTGAACAGCGTCCCGACCGGCCTCACCTCCGCCGAGGCGGAGCGCCGCCTGCCGGCCCCGGTGCCGACCCGGCACCGCGTACCGCACTGGCTCGCCGAGCTCGGCGAGTCGGTCGTCGAGCCGCTGCAACTGCTGCTGATCGCCGTCGGGGTGTTGTCCGCGATCTTCGGCGAGGTTTCCGACGCGATCGCGATCTTCGTGGTCATCGGCGCGGTCGCGACCATCGAGACGCTCACCGAGCTACGTGCCGGCCGGGCCATCAATGCCCTCAAGCAGCTGTCGGCACCGACCGCCCGGGTGCTGCGGGACGGGAACCCGACCGAGGTCCCAGCCGCCACCGTCGTCGCCGGCGATGTGCTGGTCGTGGAGGCCGGCGACCTGCCGGCTGCCGACGCCAGGGTGCTGACCGCGACCGGCCTGCGGGTGGACGAGTCGACGCTGACCGGGGAGGCGCAGGCCGTCGGCAAGGGCCCCGACCCGGTGGCCGAGGGCGCGCCGCTGGCTGAGCGCACGTCCATGCTGTACGCCGGAACCGCGGTGCTCGCCGGTGCCGGCCGCCTGGTCGTCACCGCCGCCGGCCCGGACAGTGAACTCGGGCGGCTCGGGCGGCTCGTCACCCGGGAGAGCGAACCCCTCACCCCGCTGCAGCGCGCCCTGCGCGAGCTCGCCCGGGTGGTGCTGGTCGCCGCGGTCGCCGCCTCGGTCCTCGTCCCACTCGTCGGGGTGCTGGCCGGCCGAGGGGTGCGCGAGATGCTCCTGGCCGGGCTGACGCTGGCCTTCGCCACCGTGCCCGAGGAGCTGCCCATCCTGGTGACGGTGCTGCTGGCGGTCGGTGGCCGCCAGCTCGCCCGCCGGGGGGCGCTGCTGCGCCGGCTACGGGCGGGTGAGGCCCTGGGCGCCGTGACCTACGTGCTGACCGACAAGACCGGGACGCTGACCCGCAACGAGCTCCGGCTCGAACAGGTCAGCGGTGACCCGACGCAGGTGCTCGCCACGGCGCTGGCCTGCCTGGACCCTGACCCCGGCACCGGACGGCGGGAACCGATCGACGCCGAGCTGGCCCGGGCTGCCGCGGAACTGGGCCTGCCCCTGCCGGACAAGCCGGCCGGCGCCTTCGCGTTCGATGCCGCGACCAAGACGATCACCCGGGTGTGGCGCCCTCCGGACGCCCAGCCCGGCCCGTACCTGATTGCCACCACGGGCGCCCCCGAGGCCGTGCTGGACAGGTGCGCGCTGGACCAGCCGGCCCGCGCCACAGTGGACGCCGAGCTCGCCGGGCTCACCCACCGCGGGCTGCGGGTCGTCGCGTTCGCCCGACGCACCGACAAGCTGGCCCCAGCAACGCGTGCGGACGCCGAACGAGGACTGACCTTCACCGGGCTGGCCGCCTTCGCCGACCCCATACGAGACGGTGTCCCGGGCGCCGTCGCCGAACTGCGCGGCGCCGGGGTGGCGACCATCATGGTCACCGGCGACCATCCAGACACCGCCGCCGCCATCGGGCGGGACGCCGGCTTCCCGCCGGCGGAGGTCCTGCTCGGCGGCCGGTACCTGGACGACCTCAGTGACGCCGACCTGGCGAGGCGGATCGGGGACGGTACGGTCGTGGCCCGGGCGACCCCCAGTGACAAGCTCCGTCTCGTCCGGCTCCTGCAGGGCCGCGGCGAGGTGGTCGCGGTCACCGGCGACGGCGTCAACGACGCCCCCGCGCTCGCCGCCGCGGACGTCGGCATCGCCATGGGCCGCCGCGGCAGCGACCTGGCCCGGGACGCGGCCGGCGTCGTCCTGACCGACGACTCCTACCCGACCGTGGCGTCCGCCGTCGAGGCCGGCCGCAACGTCGGTGCCCAACTGCGCCGGGCCGTCGCGTTCTACCTCGGCGCGAAGCTGGCGCTCGTCCTGTCGATGCTCGTCCCCCTCGCGCTCGGCCGGCCGGCGCCGTTCGCCCCGGTCCACATCGTGCTGCTGGAGCTGTTCATGGACCTGGGCGCCAGCGTCGCGTTCGTCGCCGAGCCCTCGGCGCCCGACGCCATGCACCAGCCGCCCCGGACACCGGGGGCCCGCTTCCTTGACCGGGGCGAGTGCGGGGCGATCCTGACGGTCGCGGCCGCCCTGACCGTCGCGACGCTGCCCGTCTACCTGCTGCTGGAGCCCGGCCTCGGCGAGCAGACCGGGCGGGCGGCAGCGGTACTCGGGTGGTTGGCCGCGCACACCCTGATCGCCTGGGCCCTGCGCGCTCGGCCCCGCCTCCCGCCGCGGGCGAACCCGGCGTTCCCCGCCTGGACCTTCGCCGCCGTGGTCGCCGGGCTCCTGCTCGCCCTCACGCCCGTCGGCAGGCTCCTGCACCTTGCCGTGGTGCCCGCCGGACGCCTGCCGCTGGTCATCGCGCTGATCCTGGCCGGCGCGTTGCTCGCGGCTGGGGGCAGCCGACTCCTGCAACTGCGGACGCGACTGTGACGCCGCCGCCCGTCGAAATGGTCGGGCGTACCACCCTCACGAAAGGATCGACTGACCGGAAACCGTCACACGACCCCCCGCCCTATGAGCTCCTCCTTGCCGACGTACCAGCGTCGGCCATCGAACCGCTCGCGGACGCTCTGCTTCCGCGCGGGACTGCCGTCACAGGGGTCAACGGCGAGGCGGCCGACGCGAAGGCCTTCGCTGCAGCCTGCACGGCCCGCCGTCCGGCTCGGGCGGTGGCGAGGCGGCAGGAGCGTCTGTACCAGCTAGGCACGCTGCTTCCGGCCCGACCGGGCAGCCGGTCGCCCGCGCCCAGGCCACACTGCGGATCTGCCGACAGCCGTCGATTGGTTCACCCGCTTTCAAATCGAAGCCGGCGTCCACCTCGTCGACGTCGAACCGACCGTCCGGGACCGGGTCGACAACCAGCTCCTCTGGCTGTGGGAGGACGACGCCGCCAACCGGTCTCTATGGCCGGCCGGAACAAGACGGCAGCGGGGGTGGCACGCGTTGGTCCGGTCTACACACCGATCGGGCACCGGCGTCGCGGGTACGGGGCTGCCGTTACCGAGGCCTGCACCAGGGTTGCACTCGAGCGGGACACACAAGACGTCGTGCTCTTCGCCGACCTGTCCAACCCTACGTCCAACGCGATCTACCAGCAGATCGGCTACCGCCCACTACGAGATCACCTGGTCATCGACTTCGAGGAGCTCTGAGCTGCCCGCAGCCCTGCCCTGGGTCGGGGGGTGAGTAGCAACGGCGCAGCATCCTCCGGTAAGGAGGGTGGGCCACACTGAAGCGCGCGGAAACCAGTGGAGGCTGAGTTCTCCCGACCGCGGTTGCGGCGGGAAAGCGTGGTGACCGTAGTAGGCGGCTTCGTCCTCGAGCGGGGGGACGTCTCCGATGGCCCCGTGAAGGCGTGTCTGGTTGAACCAGGGGACCCAGCTCAAGGTGGCGAGCTCAAGGTCGTCGACCCCGCCAGTGCCTTCGTAGTGCTTGCAACCGGTCTTGTAGAGCCCGATCAGGCTCTCGGCCTGGGCATTGTCGTAGCTTCACCGACCGTGCCGATGCTCGCGAGCGCACCGGCGTCCAGCAGGCGTTCGCTGTAGCGGATCGAGGTGTATTGACCAGGCTCGATCAATTGTCGCAACACTTGCGACGCGTTCGCGGTCCGCATCTTGAGATCGAAGGTCTCGTTGATGCTCCGACAGTCAGGCGGGGGTGTCGGCGCGCTTCGTCAGCTTGGCCCGGCCAGCCCGCGCCGCGTTCTTCACCCGGGCCAGCAGCCCCTTCGCGAAGTCGAACTCCAGTGACCAGATCGCCAGCCCGAGCAGGACGGGCGGGATGGTGAACGGGCCAGGCAGCACGACGGCCACGAGCCCGAGCAGGATGAACGCAGCGCCTGCCAGGAGCACACTCGCGCGCATGATGAAGTTGCCTGCTGGCAGACGGCGTACGCGCTCTCTCATGCGTTCAGCGTGCCCTTGACCGCCCGGTTCGGCAGGACCCGATCTCGGACAGCTTTGGCTCAGAACATTGCTGAACCCCGGCAACGTCGTAGCGTGGGTTGGTGAAGCCTGACTTGCCTGTCCCGGCCGCGGTCCTCGCTGAGGTCGCCCAGGGTGGCGCGAACGACTCCGGTGGGCTTGACGTCTCCCTGCTGGGTGACTTCCTGGAGGTCGTGAGCACGGCGGTGCAGGTCGGCACCCCGATCACGACAGGTCAGCTGCGCGCCTACGAAACGCTGGCCGACCAGGCAGCCCGACAAGGCGTCGCGCTCCGCGCGGTGCTCGATCTCTACCTGTCCTCGGCCTGGCGGCTCTGGCGGCACCTCCCGGCTGTGGCGCAGGCGGCGCAGGACCCGCACGGCGTGGTCGTCGCCGGCGAGGTGATGCTGCACGCCGTCGACGACGTGACGGCTGCGCTCACCGAGGGCTACCAGCTGGCCAGGCGGGCGCTGGTGCGTGCGCAGGAAGCTGCCCGGCGCGAGTGCGTCGACGACCTGCTGTCGGGCACAGCCGACGTCGCCAGCGTGCTCCGGCGCGCCGACGGCTTCGGGATGGACCTGTCTGGCCCGCACGCCGTGGCCGTGATCCAGGCGGAGCAACCGTTCGGCGCGTCCATGCCCATCGTCATGGCACTCGAGCGCTCAATCCTCGGGAGCAAAGGCGATGCCCAGGCGATCGTCGCCACCAAGCAAGGCACGCTGGTCGTCGCCTACCCGGCCCCTGACCAGGAGGCGAGCGACCACGTCCTGCGTCACCTCGTGAAGACGCTGGGCAAGCGCGGGCAGACGGCCCCCGGAAGCTGGCAGATCGGGGCCGGTCGAGCGGGGGTCGGCGTCGACGGGATCGTCACCTCCTACGGCGAAGCGCGTGAGGCGCTCGACCTCGCCGGCCGCCTTGACCTCACCGATCCGGTCGTGCCGGCGCAGAGCCTGCTCGTCTACCGGGTGCTCCTGCGTGACCAGGCTGCGCTGCGTGACCTAATCGACAGCACCCTCGGGCCGCTGACGCAAGCCCGTGGTGGCCCCGAGCCACTGCTCGAGACGCTCACCGCCTACTTCGCGTCCGGCGGCAACAACGCCAAGACGGCCCGGCTCCTCATCCTGTCGGAACGGGCCGTGACCTACCGGCTGGCGCGGGTCCGCGACCTGACCGGCCACGACCCAGCCGACCCCGGGGAGCGGATGGGGCTGCAGATGGCGGTCCTGGGCGCCAAACTCCTCAACTGGCCCTCGTTGCCGGGCTACGGCAACTAGCTGCTGCACAACTCGTCCGTCTTCTCACCGGTGCTCGACGGCTGGAGTGAGCAGGCTGGACGCCTCGGCGATCATGGTCGGCAGCTCCGGCCAGGCCCTCTCGGACGGCCACTTCATCTTCTTCAACAACAAGACCTCACCCGATGGCTCGGTCGAGCACGCCGGGGACAACCTCACGGGCGAGGGCGACGGCGACGACGAG
>JAABUV010007396.1_pt1 | contig 11536 bp, 1 predicted proteins | sample 5559971 | NCBI WGS metagenome assembly JAABUV01 (sample SAMN10711881, study PRJNA513362) | rock metagenome | isolation source: Antarctica rocks | place: Antarctica: Victoria Land, Knobhead nord | collected 2015-12-19
GCATTTCATTTAGAAATAGAAAATTAAATGAAATGCGATTAAATTTTTAGTACTATTTAAATGAAATGCGGTCACAGTTCATTTGTCCCTATAAGTTAGTATCTAAATCCTAATCTTCTACCGCTACTAGATTAGACTAATATACCTTTACCTCTAATTATTATTAATAAATAGGATGAATAGGAAGTCGACGACGTACTAGATAGCCGCTACTACTATTATAGGCTCTTATATAAGGTTAAATAGATAGGTTAGAATAAAGATAATACTTAGTACTATATAAATAATAATAAATTTAAGAACTTAGTAGATATTATTAATATATACCACGTTAATTATCTAACTAAGCCTAGACCTAAAATAATAAAACTTAAAATAGGCCTAATTTAAGTTAACTTAGTTACAGGTCCTAGAAAGCTTAAGGTTAGCTTTTTCTAAACGGGTTAGTAATATTAGAAACTAATACTAATATTCCTAACTAAGTATAGCCTAACTAATTAAGACTATTAGTCTACTTAAGGGTTACTAATATAACTAGTATATAAGCGGACTAATAATAGGTTAGAGAGCTTGATATAAGGGCCTATTATAAGGATACCTATATATACCTTCCTCTTCTTCTCCTTCTTTTTATCTTAAAGTCCTAGTTTAGTAATTATAATACGTCTATTAAGTTAGAACGTTAATACGTAGCTACTTAAATACTAGTTTAGTATTCTAATACTTTATCTAGACTAGCTCCTAACGCCGTATAGTAAAAAACTATCTATATTATCCTCCCTTCTTCTAGATATCACTCGAATTCTTTAGAAAGATATCCGAGTTTAATAAAAAGAAAATTCGTTTCACTTTCATAAATTTCCGTCTTTCTTCCTAGGTATAGAAGCTCTTCTTAACTACCCCGCTTTATATCTTTATCTTTTAGTCGATCTATATATCCGGATAGATATTCCGGTATAGATAGACCGATTATAAGGAAAGAGAGTAGAAAATTAGGGAAAGTACACTCTTTCACCTTATTATCTCGCTCGAACCCTCTATCCCTTTTAGATATCTATCGACGACAGTAATCTTAAGGTAAAAAATAGTAAAAGCAAGCCGTATAACTAGCGATAGACTTACTAGTACGTAGTCTATCTCGAAAACGATAGACTTCCTATTAAAAAGCTCGACTTTCCCCTCGAGTACACGTAGATAGCGAATGCCCGTCGTCCTCTATAGTACTATAAAGTAAGTGATAAGGATACTTCTTATAGTACGTAAAGATAAAGGACCTGATATCCTCTAGAAGGAGTGCGTTTCGTTGAACTTTCAAGCGTTTTTCGATAGAAATCGACGAGATAGCTACTTCTTTAGCCCGAATTTCGTCTAGATCTAAGAATTCATTAGTATTATAATAGAAAACTATAATATAAAGAAAATATACTAATTAATTTAAGACTAGGGCTAAGAACTCGTTGTTCTTCTTTAAGAATTTCTTTATTTTCCGAGTTATAAAGGTCTTCGTCGATTCTTTTATCTCCTATCAAGCTTGATATATCTAAAAACTATTAGGAAAGTATAATTATAGATAAAATAGACTTACTTTCATAGTACTTTAGGCAGAAATCGCAGGGAATAGCCGGTTTTTTATATTTCTCTACCTCTTTTCCATCGAGATAGCTAGAAAAAACAGCTCGTCGACAGGTATTCGATATATAGCGTTGAATAACACTATTTTCGAATACTTCTACCTTACTAGGCCGAGGTCCTAGTTAAGTTAAAAGAGTAGAAGAATTAATAGAATTCGAAAGAAGTAAAATAGCCTCGCTATTCTTTCCGTCCCTACCTGCTTAGCCTGTCTCCTAAGCGTAATCATATAAACGATAAGGTAGACTAAGGTGAAAAACGACTCGAATATTTAGAACGTCGATCTTATAGCTAAGAGAGCTTATTAAAATAAGAATTCGAATATTTCCCTTAAGAAAGTCTAAAAGAACTCGTTCTTTTCCAGGGCTATTAGAGTAATAGATAGAGTATTTCAGCTCTCTATTTAATTCTCTAGCCGCTTTAATAGTCCGGGTATAGATAATAATTCGTTCGAGGGGAAACTCGTTATCCTTTTCTCGAATAATTGAAAAAGCCTCTTCTTTAAAGACTTTCTCTCGAATAATATATTGAATATTCGTTTAAATAGTTGAATTTTAATAGACTTTCGTTTCTAAAGACTCTAGATTAAGAGTCCGAAGAAGGTCTCGTTCGTATCTCGGAGGTAGCGTGGCCGTAAGGAGGATAAGCTAGGTTTTTAAATCGACTACCTCCCTAAGACGGCCTAAGACCCTTCGAAAAGACTCTTTAGTATTAAGGACGACTTGAACTTCGTCGATAAATACTCGGTCTAGTCGTTATAGTATTCGTAGTCGATTTACGAAATTTCGAAAATCTAAAGATAGGAAAGTCTTAGGCGTAGTAAAGACGAGACGGGCTGAATCCGGAGGTATTCGAGCGTTAAAAATAGCCGAAGAAATGCCGAGATTCTTAGCTCTAGATAGCTGGTCTTATAGTAAAGAAACGAGTGGTTCTATAATAATAGAAACTCTATTCGAGCCGATAAAAGAAGGTAGTTAAAAAAGAAGACTCTTTCTAAATCCAGTAGGTAATATAGCTAGTATAGGACTCGTCCTAACTAGTATATCTCCTAGAATTTCTCGTTAAGAAGCTTGAAAACAAATAGTAGAGTCGGAAAAAAGTCTTCGTACTTCCCTATTAAGATTGATATTCCGTAGGGAGTCTAGTCGTATAAGACGTTTATTTTTAAAGTCTTTCTCGAATTTTAGTATATCGAGTCGATAGCGAATGATTTCCTACGTGGAACTCGTAAAACTAAGAAAACGGTACTAGTTCTATTATAAACTCGTTAGTTATTATACTATATAGACGCTTATAGTAAATATAGATAGAATATTAAAAATATAATAGAAAAATGGTAGAAATAGAGTACACTTACTATACTAGCCTCTCGAAATTATCGTTTCAAGCCTTAAATCTCTCCCGTTATTTCGAAAAGACCTCGAGCATATACGATTCCCGCTGTCCTAGAAGAGTACGCGGCCTATAGATCGAGGACGTCGTCTTTATAATCGACGTTATTTTCGTCGTCTATTTCCGTAGATTCCTCGGGTTAAAACTAAAGAGCTTTTAAAAGAAAACGACGAGAGATTCTAATAGCTATATAACGATAGTCGCTAGGATTTATAGCTAATCCTAAACCGGCTAGTATCTCTCTTTAAAAAACCTTTCGAAATCGTTTAGAAGTAATCCTCGTAGCTTTAGAACGTCGACCTTTCGATAGATTCTTGAAAAGATACTCCGGAAGCGTTTTTCGAAAATTCGTTAAAAGAATTCGCTCTAGAAAAGGAACTACTAGTTATAGATAATAGACTAGTAGTTCGCCAACCTCTTAAGGTAGATATCGGTGAATGATTTTCATAGTACCTGAAATACTATACCCCTTATAATAAGAAGTAATAAAGACGAGTAGACTGTTTTCTACAAAGATATTCCGAGTTCCCGTCTTCGTAGAATTCGAATATCGTAGAGATAATAGCTCCGGAGCCCGGGCCGGCTAGCCCCTAGTCACGTGGATAAGAACGAGAAGGTTTTCAAGGAATCGAGAAAGAAATGAAATCCAGTCCAAGAGCTCCCGGGAGTCCTAGTAGAATTCGGGCCCCGGAACTATAAACCGGCTAGCCAGATCGGGACTAGTAGCTATACGACTATATAGAAATGATTCCGGGTTTTCTAGGCTAATATTCGTGCGAGAATCGTTAAGGAAATTAGAAAACGGGGTAGAATTAAGAGGATTATCGTAGATTTAGCGCTAAGAAATATCTGGAATCTTTCGTAAAGGACTTTTAGCCGTAGATATACTATTTTCGAATAGTATATCTTGAAAAAGTAGTGCTCGAGTCGAAGAGATAAGCCTATAAATAAATTCTCGAAAATTAGCTATTAAGAAAGAAAGGGTTCTATAGATAATAGTCTCTCCTTCCTAGTTAATATAGCCGGAAGAAGTAGTATTTCGGGCTATCTTTAATCCGTAGCTTCGAAGGTCTAATATCCATTTAAAAGGCGATTAAGAACCCCGAACGAGAAATTAATTTATAAGCGTTTCTAGTCGTGAAAGAGGTCCGTTTTAAGCTCCGGGGCCGGGAAAACGTTCTCTTATAGTACTATTAGTACTAGAAACCGAGCTTAAGTCGTCTGGTCTAGACTTAATAGAGGAAGAATTTTTAAAAGCGAGTCGTAAAACGAGAAAACGTCCGATTTTTAAAATATAGGATAAAATTAAAGGATAGCTATTAATACCTTTAAAACCTCTTTAATCTAGACCTAATACGGCTAGGGCGTCGATGAAAGGGAGCTCGTATTCGTCTTTAGAAGCGGATTAATTGAGAAGAGCGATTGAAAAGTCTAGTAAAGCTTTTTCTAGACGAGAAAGAGGAGCGATCTTCCTAGAATTTCGGGCCTGAATCCGAGTATTCTTATTAATACTAAACTCGTCTTCGTCGCTAGTCTCGATTTGGCTAGCGTCGTCGGAGGAATCCTTGTCTTCCGATGTTTTCCGAAGGGTTTCGACGAATTCTTCCGGGTTTTCGATTTCCGAGGCAATTCGGACTAGACGACGATATCTAGACTGTTGAATAGACGTGAAAGAATAGTCTGGAAATAAAGCCGACGTCGTAGACTCTTGAGTTCGGACGAAAAAGGCGAGAATTTACTTAAAAGAACGAGAATACGTCGGAATTTAACTCGGATCCTAGTACGCCCGAAGGGGCTTAACTCGGAACTGATTAATTTTAGTCCGAACTATTTGAAAACGTCTGAAATACCCTATACTTAATAGGCTTTATTGTAATTTTCGAGCGAGTTCGTTGAAACTAGCCTAGATAACCTTTAATAAAGGCGTATCCGGCTCCCCTACGAGAGCGACTAGCTCGATCCGGTCTAGCCCATCTAGATATAAAGCCTATCAGGTTCTTTCTAGCTAGGGACTAGGGTTGTCGTAGGGGTTTTTCTCGATTTTTCGTATTTCTTTCATTCGAAACTCGAGGATTTTAGAGTCTAGACGAGACTATTCGGATTCCTAATTTCGGGGCTCTATATATACTGTTAGTACTACTATTTCCTAGAAATATATTCGAGTAATACCTTGAGAAAAGGCTGAAAGAGCCTCGGATCGTTCGGAGCGAATTTCGCTTTCATCTTCGTTTCATTCTTCTTCCACCGAACTAGCCGTTCTAGGCCTAGTCTGTCGATCCGAAAAGGGTCTTTTAGAGTCGACTCTAAAATAGGAATGACCGGGAGGTGAATGGAAGAACTGTTAACAGCTGACTCCCGTAGTCCAAGGGTTCTTTTCTTTAGAAGTCTTCGGAATTCGCCCTTTTCCCCGAGGATTCACCTAAGAATAGACATCCTTATAATGTTATTATATACGGTTTTTTGATCTAACTATATATAAATAGTCTTGGCACGCTAGACCGTCGTTATAAAGAGCGAGATCAGGAAAGAAGAAAGGGAAAGAGCTTGGAATTCAAGTCTTCTTAAGGTCGTCTTTATCCTAAATAAGACTAGCGTATTTTATCGTCTCTTAAAGTATTTCCTCTCTAGTCTTAAAGGAAAGTTAATGCGGTTTCCCTTAGAAATAAGAATGAATACTTAAGGGAAGAATAGAGTAATAATAACCACGACAAGTTATAAAGCTAGTATCCCCGAGAATCGAGATATATTCCATAGTAGTTGGAAGAGTTATATCGATTTCCTACCTAGAATTAAGAATGAACTAGAAAGGATAGATATTTATTAGACTATTAAGGAAGAAAGAAGAGAATAGAAGAAGATACGTAGTTATAGACGTTTATCGCTTACTAGAGACGCTCCCGAACCGTCCTAAACCTTAAACCTTAATATTTATATAGGCGAGTAGTTACCCGGCGCTAACTACTAATCTTTACTTTCTATCTTAATAACTTTTTATTAATAAGAGATAATTTTATACTTTCTTTAAGGGTAAGTAAGGGACTATCTAGATTATTTATATATATATATAAAAATATATTCTAAGAGATATTCCTATATATATACTAAGTTATAGTTAATTAGCTAGAGGACTTTAAAGAAATTATATTAGTTATTCTTTTAATATTAATAACTTTCTTAATACTTATCTATATTATATAAACTCTTTAATTAATTTTTAATAATACTCTACTCTATAAATCCTATATATAAAGTTTTAGTAGATTCTATCTATTTATATTACTACTAGAGTACTTAATAGATAGAGGAATAGAAGTCTTAATAACTTAACGAGTTCTTTATAGTTTCTTACTAAAAATAGCTTGTTATAAAGCTCTAAGCGAGCTCTTTATAACGATATCATTTTCTAGAAATTATATTTATTATATCTTGTAAGGAACGAGTGAGAATTAATAAGCTTATACTAGCTACGGATTACCTAGCCCTAGCGGAATATTAAAAATTCAGCTAACTTTTAAAAATTCTAGAAAATTAAGACTAAGCCTAATTAGGAGGTTTAGACTACCGTTTTAAAGCGCTTAGTAAGCGGTTAAAAACCTACTCTTTACTTTCTAAAATAGACTAATAATAATTATAAAGTAATTTACCTAAAGATTTTTAAATTACTTCGAACTAAATCCTTAGTAGTCTATAAATTACTTGTACTTATAAGTAATTTATCTCTAGATAATATTATTATTATTATTATTACTACTACTTTTATTTTTATTTCTTTTTCTACTTCTACTTTTACTATAACTTTTAACTCGCGGTCTAGATAGCTTAAGTCTACCTACTTTAAGGTAGTTATAGTATATATAGATAATAATAGTATAATAAAAAGATAGTAATACTATAAAGCTAGCCCTTCCTTCCTCTTAATAATTAAGTATAAGCTAGATAGTATACTAGGTATATACTACTACTATTACTACCGTATAATAGTAAGGATACTCTAGTCCCCTTCCTAGGTAGTCCTTATAATACGGTTATAAGTAGTAGGTACTTAACTTAAAATAGGATATAAGTATTAAACTCCTTACTTAATAGCTTATAAGCGTAATAGAGCCGCTAGTCTAGTTAGTTAATAGTACCTATTATCTTCTATATATATATACCTTAATAGTAGCGGCTAATATAACCGCGGTAAATATACTAGGTATCTACTACCTTACTACTATATAACGGGGGGATACTTAGTTATACCTAGGTAGTCCTTATAATATAGTAGTAGGTAGTAGAGGCTTAACCCGTATAAAGATACGTGGATATTAGCCTTCCTACCTAATAGTTTATAAGTACGCTAGGGCCGCTAGCTTTCTTACCTAGTAGTACCTAGTATTAATAGACTAGTAGGTAAGTACTAGTTCTATTACCTCCCTTTATATATATACCCTCTCTATTATAAATATTATAACTAGGACTATAAGGAATTATCTATTATAAGGATTTATCTATTATATTAAATGGATTAGATTAAGAATAGCTAGTAGAGATAGAAAAGAGAAAGGGGCTAGGCCCTAGATAAGGAAAAGAAGTTTTACTTATAAATAAAACTTTAATATAATAGGTAGTAAACCTAACCCCTCTACTACCTCCCTAGTAGTAGGCCTACTAGGGGGGGGAGGGAAGGAGTTATAAATAGTTAAGAGAATTATAATTATTAAGTATAGTTTTTATCTTTATAATAGGGTTTCTCCCCGAATAATATATATATAATATATACCCTTAAATAGCCTACCCTTATTAGCTTTTTAACTAGTATAAGAGTATAATTAATTAATTAATTAATTACTTTTAACTTTACTTTTATTAATAATTCTACTCTTATTTTAATATTATTTTAATATTTAACTTTATTATAAATACTACTACTTTAACTTCTACTTTTAATTCTACTTTTATTATTATTACTACTACTTTTACTTTTTATATTTCTATTACTTTTACTTTTATTAACTCTTTTATTATTATTACTATTATTACTATTACTTTTACTTTTATTACTACTTCTCTTACTTTTACTTTTACTTTAACCCTTACTTCTATTTCTTTTATTACTTCTACTTTTATTATTATTTTTAATTCTATTTATATATCTATTATTATTACTACTACTACTTTTATTTTATTTCTACTTCTACTTTTACTTTTATTTCTTTTATTACTTTTACTTTTACTTCTACTTTTACTTTTATTTCTTCTATTACTTCTACTTCTATATCCTACCCTATTATTAACTCTTTTATATTAAATTCTTCTTAAATTCTACCTCTATTATAAATCCCTGTAAATCTATCCTTATTAAACCCCGTTTCTATTATAAACCCTTAGAAATCTATCCTTATATCTAACCCTAATCCTATTAATTTCTATCTTTCTTAATAACTTAATAACCTTTAACTACTTTCCTTTTATAATTATTATTATCTATAATTCTCTTCTATAAATCTACTTTAACTATAACTTTATTCTTTCTATTATTTAAAATTTACCTCCTTTAACTCTATTATTATATAATCCTAAGTCTTTATCTAAATCTATCTATTTATAAATCTACTTATATTTTCTCCTTCCTCTACTTCTTTATCTCCTCCTATTCTTCTACTATACTTAATACTTTTAATATAAATAACTACTATATATAACTTAATAATACCTTTAATAATAAATTACTTTATACCTCTACTAACTTAATATATTTTAAACTCTTACTACCTTTTAAATATTAAACCTTATATCTATATATATATATACCCTCCTAATATCCCTATTCCTATCCCTATCCCTATCCTTCTCCTTTCTAACTCTCTCTCTCTCTCTCTCTCTCTTTCTATATCCTTTCTCTCTTTAAATATCCTAACTCTTTATCTCTAACCCTACCTCTTCCTTCTCTTTCTTTTCTTTATAATTTAAATAACTTCTATCTCTATCTTCTTCTCTCTTCTTCCTATCTTTACCCTTCTATATCTTCTATCTTTCTCTACTACCTTATTATTTAACTCTTATCTAAAATCTATAAATTAAATCTCTATCTTATTATACTCCTTATCTTCTTTCTAATATCCTTTTACTATTCTAACTCTCCTTTATTAAAATATATCTTCTAGTATAAATAATTAAATTCTTATATATCTTCTTTATATACTACTATTAAATAGAGAGTTTTTAGTAAGTACTATTACTTTTAGTTCTATATATATATATAGGTCTAAGAATAGATATCTAAGTATAAATATAGTTATATAATAGTAGAGTTACTTAGGAATAAAAGGATATTCTCGCGTACTTATTCTACTACTATAAACTTCTATATTATTCCCTAGAGTATATAAATAACTTAGAGTACCCCTAAACTAATTATATTAAAGAGCTATACTAGAAGTACCTTAGAACGAGTTATTAGGCTAAGATAGCTACTTTAACTCGAGAGGTATAGTAGTAAGTATATATAAGAACTTACCTCCTTAATAACTTTAGTAATATTAAGCTAATTTTAGTAATTTTTAGATAATAAGAAAGGCCTTAATCTTAGCTTTAAAATTAAGTCCTATTTATAGGATAACGTAGAGGTTTACCCTAAGGGTAAAGGTTCGCGTTTTAACGCCGGAAAGGCCTTTAAGGTTTTAAATATTAAGGATCCCCGGTTTTAAAGAACTAATAGCTTTACTATACTAGGCCTAATTAGGAAGCTAGTAAGCGTATTTTTAAGCGCTAAGCGCGTACTTTTTAATAATATTAAAATTATAAAAATTAGTTAAGGTTTATAATATATCCGATTTAACTTTATAATTCTAAATTAGACTTAACTAAAACTTAGTACGCTATAAATTAGATACAGGCGTATCTAATTTATCTCTATAAGTTAGAGAGAAATATATCTTATTACTAGGTATATAATACTATAAGAATTTAAGATACTAGGAATTAGAAGATATATTTATAAGCTGAAATATCTAATATACTTCCTACTATTTATACTACCTCCTATAATATATAATTTTAGTTTAAATTATATAAGAGCTATATCTTATTCTAGAATTCTATCCCTATTAGAATTATTTAGATTTACTTCTAAGTACTTATAATAACTCTAATACTATTACTAAAAATCTATACTATTCCTCTTTAAATACTAGGTAATAGGAGTAAGTTTTTATAAGAAGAAATCTTAACTTTCTATATAGATTTTCTAATATATTATTAAATTATTTATTAATTAGCGCTAAGATATTACTTCTAAGATTAAATCCTTTAAGTCTTTATCTTTAATAAGATAACTCCGCTTTTATATCTATACTAACTCCTAATAACCCTAACTAGAAATCTAACTAATTCTCCTTAACTATTAGATTATCTTAATCTACTATAACCTTTAAGGTTATAGTAAACTCGTAGAATAATCTATTTATCTCTACCCCTCCTAGTACTATCTTCTCCCCTAGATATCTAGCCTCTCCCTTATCTAGATCTAGATCTAAACCCCGCTCCTTAACCCTTTTAATATACCCTAGATTATACTCCTCTAACCCTAAACCTATAGTAAGGGTAGAGAGAACGAAATCCGGGTAAGAATACTCCTTCTCCTTACTTCTAATAAAACCCCCGTCCCTTTTTAAAGCCTACTAACGGCATAGCTCTTAAGGTAGAAAATAATAAAAACAGGCCGTAAAATTTAAAATAACCTTCTTATCTCTAAGGAAGGTTTAGAACTTAAAGAAATAGTCCCGATTTCCTTTACTTTCCTTATTAGAATAACGTGGAAGGGGGTAAGACCTACTACCCCTCGTCTCCTTAGGACTATTTAATAAATACTAAGGGCATTTATTATATAGCCTAGAAAGTAGGGACTTAGTCTCCTTGTATTTAAGAGCTATTTACTAGTTTTCTAGCTGTTTTTAATTAGTAATCAAGGAGATTATAGCCTCTTAAGCCCGGATCTCTTCTATATCTAAAGATAAGTTAGTAGTTATAATATTTATATAATAATATAGTTTCTTACCTAATATAAGGGCTTGAGGGGATAATTCTCTAGTAAGTCTAGAAGGATTAATACTAGCCTCGGGGATATCGGATTTATCTAGTAATAGTTAGTATACTACTTAATATTTATAAGAAACCCTTACCTTTAATATACCCGGAGTAGAAATTACAGGTAACTACCTTTAAACTATACTTCTCCTCTAGTCTTCTATTTAAATAGCTATTTAAAATAGCTCGGCGATATATAATTGAAATATATCGTTAAATAATATTATTTTCAAAGATTTTATTAGGGGTAGGCCTTAGGAACCCTAGGGATAACCTAGAGTTAACCGGAGGAAGAAGTAGAAAAACCTTACTAAAACCTCTATCTCTACTAGCCTAGCCGGTTTCTTAGGCGTAGTTATAGAGTTAATAGGGTAGACCGTAGTATATAATAGCCCGGATATTCGGCCTATTAACCCCGTAGCTAAGAGAGCTAGTAGTTACTAAAGCC
>JAABUV010007398.1_pt1 | contig 11535 bp, 9 predicted proteins | sample 5559971 | NCBI WGS metagenome assembly JAABUV01 (sample SAMN10711881, study PRJNA513362) | rock metagenome | isolation source: Antarctica rocks | place: Antarctica: Victoria Land, Knobhead nord | collected 2015-12-19
TCATCCACATCCGCTCCGCGCCCGACCAGCAACTTCACACACTCCACTTTACCCGCTTTGGCCGCAAGCTGCAGAGCCGCACTGCCCTCCCATCTCCCTCCCCCATCCAACAGAACCTTCATTGCCTTCGCCGCGTCTTCGTCCCTGACCATCCCTTGTGCGGCAGCAGCAAGCGGCTTGAGGTGAAACTGTCCCCAGCCGCAATTCTCCAAGTTCCGGTCAGCACCACGCGCGAGTAGAGAATTGATCAGCTCGACCTTGGGATGCGATAATTGATGTCGAGACCGGCGTCGAGAAGACAGGCAAGGACGTCAGGATTGTCGACTGACAGGGCGGGAATGATCATCTGCGAAGGTTGCGCGCCAAGCGATACGGCATATTTGAGTGCGGCGATGCTCTCCGATCGAGCAGCTTCTTTAGCGAGGTTGTGAAGTTGGGCTTGGTCAGGTTTGGCAGCTGCGGTGTCTAATGCTTCTGAGTCCTCGTGATCAGACCGAGCAAGCTTATTTGAACACTGAACCTACCTCTTTGTGACTGAGGAAGAACACTTGTAGCCATCTTAGATCCTGGAGTGATGGTGTGGATGGTGCGTTCAGTTGCTGCGAGCTCAAATAGCTACATTAGCAACATTTTCGACTTTGAGCATCATTGTTAGATAAATCATTAAATCAATGAATTAATTATTGAATAAATCATTAAATAAATCAAGGTAGAGAGTTTGGTAGAGGGGTTGGTAGGGGGTTTGGTAGAAGGTTTGGTAGAAGGTTTGATAGGGAGTTTGGTAGGAAGTTCGGTATCGAGCCATTCAGGGTGCGTTCTATTGAGCTAGTTAGCATGTGCTATGAAGCATGTATGAAGCAAGTAGTCTGGCGAGTAGGCGAACGAGTAGGTAGCTGAGTTGGTAGCTACCTTGGGCAAAATATTTCAAGCAAAATTCGGTCAAATATGCTAGTGTGGCTTCTGGTCGGCCGGGGGCCGGCCCCACGCCAGAAATCAGCCCACGATGTTGCTGAGAGCTGTTTTAGCAACATCAATTCTGCGAGCCGACTTCTCGAAACGCCGACGTACTTTACTTTCTCTCTTTTCTCAAGAACTTTCAGCTGTTTGATAAAGAGGTTGTTGAATTTCTGATCTTACGCTTTTGACTGCTGTGACAATAATAGTCTCTTTACAGTCAGCAACGATACTTCTCATTTCTGTTTCAAACTGAATTGCAGAAGCACTTCTTCGTTGTCAACGTTCAGTTTTAGTGTAAGCGCAAGCTTTTGCGCGTCGTATTCAGTCATTTTCAAAGATGCTGAAGCAATCAAGATAGAAGAATGCAAGAGCAGCAGAAGACGTAGATGCGACGATTTTGAAGAATTTATGGTCGTGAACTGATTAGTAGTGTTAAAAAAGATTGACGTGAAGATTCTCGAATTTAGACGTTCGGTTTTCACTTTGCATCAATCTGATGTTTTATTCTCTTTCAAAGCAGTTTTTCATCTGATGAAATAAATAGTTCATCTATCTTTCCGACTCAGTGAAATACATGTTGAAGAGTTTTCTTCAACTCCTGTGGCGATAGCTTGGATTGAGTGTTCTTTATCGACTTTTCGCCATGAAATCAATGATATGTTTGACAGATCATTTCAGAGGGGCACGGAGCAGAGTCTCGAGGTAAGCAGTCTTCGTCTGTCAGATGTCTTCTAAAACCAAGACGCTTCTGTTTGTGTATTTCGTCTCTTATCATCCGCGAAAACGGATTCCGTTTTTATGATCATCATAACGCATTATCTATTTCTTATAATATGACAGAATTCTTCGCTTGTTCCAGGTCTTTAATCTTGGTTTATACAGTCAAGTAATTAGAGTATCTGTAATTGATAAAAAAAATGTGCCCCTTCGCTGCATTTTTATGTCTTCGATGCGTCTGAATCTTAGTGACCGGTCTTTCTTGAAATTTGCAAAGTCTATACGCAATCTTCTGATTCTTTTAATTGTTGAATATCAGACCCGCAGGTCTTCTCGATGGCGAAATTTTGGTCTATTCACAGCATCACTTCTATTACGAGATAATTGCGAGTAACATACTTTTCGAACTGGGTGACTCAGTTATGAACGCTGGTATTCTTGGAAATACGTTTAATATTTCCTGTTCGGCAGCTCACTTCTGTCGAGGTTTTTGGGTGTAAAGGCTTCTTAGAGAACTCGATTCGGTACCATGTAGTCAGGTGTTTGAGAGATTCTTTCACAACGTTTCAGACATTGGTTACAAAGAACGCATCGTCCTTCCTTGCGGATGTACGGTTCATATTGATAGATCTGACATAGATATTTTTGTGAGCCACTGCATTCGTAAAATATCGGCTCTACTATGTTCTGCTCATCCTTTAGTAACCCAGTACCCTGGGCGCGATCTTTTCTGGCACCATAGGTTTCATAAAATCTAAGACACGCCTAGTAGTTCTCTTTCGTTCCGTGAAAGATAGGTCGGTCAGAGTTCTCTACCTCCTGTACTCGAGTTGCTTTTTAGCCTCGACCTGGCTCTTGAAAGTATCTCGGAATTCGAATTTGTTTGCAAGCCAGAGATCGTTTCATTGCGATAAACAGGCTGAAAGATTCATCATCAAAGCAGACTCAAAGGAAAAGTCTGAGTGTGTAATCCTTTATCCAAGCGGTCTTCTGTCGTCCGTCGACCACCTTCACATTGAAAAAATCATTTGCCTTCGTGATTCGCGACTCATCATCGAGCGACTCTATGTAGAAATAAACACGTTGAAATATTTGAAACAATGTAAATCAAAGCTTTTGAATTTGTATCTGATGAACTTGAAATGCGAGACTTTTTCCCCCTTGATCTCTTGTTTTTATGCCGTCGTCTTTTTCTTGCTTGTCTTTAGATTGATCTCTGAGTTTGAGAAATGTACTTCAGTCTTCAGACTTTCTCATTAGAATTCAAGTCTTGTGATCTTGTTACTGAAGCAGTGATGAAACAGCGACGAGGACGAGAAAGATCTGTTACGTGTCAGTAACTCATTTGTCTTGAGTCAGTACGACGTCTCTTGCCTAACAAATATTATTTCAAGTATAATTTAAGAAACAGCATAGCTTTATAATCACGACGTAAAGAAATACACGCTTTCAAGCATTATCGAGTCACGAAGAGAGTAAAAGTTGATTGAGTCAAAGAGTTAACTAAACTAAATGAGAAAAAATCAGACGTTTCTCTGCTTGTGCATGAACCATCACATTATCTGGTCTCTTGTCGACAATGTCATCATGACTTCTATCTGTCCAGCATTTCGAAGATCATTGATCATATCAGCGCGAGGAACCAAGTTATCATACCAGGCCGGCAGACGTCTAAAGGCGTCGGGGCGCGTCGAGTCAGGCATCAAGACCTGAAAATACTCACGGCCTCGCGAATTCACTTCAAATATGATGTTGTTATCCATACTGTTGATTCTGTTGTCAGTGCCAACCATCTTCATATGAGGGAGGTCATTTGCTTCGATGATTCGTGACTCATCATCTGATGATTCGACTATGATGCTGACATCTCTTATCCCAACTCGAAGTTTTGAGCATAGTGTTTCCGGACCGGCTTTCTGCAGAAGAAGCATGCAAAACTAAAACACTAGTACTGCGTCTGTAAGATTCATGCCTGCGGCAATGCCATTTTTCATTTTGATAGTGAAGCAAGATAGAAAAGCTGTGTAATGATTAAAGATAGAATCTGAACTTGAAGAGCTTCGATTCAGCACATTATCAGCATGTGTAAATTTAGCATCAGCTAGTAATTCAGTCATTACTATCTTGAAACTTCATTCTTTTTCCTCGTGTTTTCAAGCGAGGCATAAAACATTATCACACAAATATTCGTAAATTGTCTTATATCACTCATAGTCTTGCGGCCTTGCCCTGTCTTCCACATTGGTACGTAGTCTTGGTCGAAGCGCATTGTTGAAGCGGAATCTCGCGATTGATAGATATCTGTCAGATTAACATTGATTTTGAGAACCTAGGCTACGGTGTTCTTCAGTCTGAAGCGACATATGTGACGAGGCCTTGAGAGTCTCGCCGTCATCTTCGTCGTTCTGGATGTGGGTGAAGCCTGTAGCAGTGAACTGCTTTTGAATCATATAATCAGTTTATGTCTTTAGTAGTGATCTTAATTTCAATGCACTCTTAATCAGCGATGAAACGTAAACTGAGAACAGCGAATCACTATCTTCAATAAAAAAGTAAGAAATCTTGATGTTATCTTTAGAAAAGCCTCAAGCTTTCTATTTTCGAATATAAGCCGTAGTGAAAGCCATACTGGGAATTCCCCCTTCCGGTATTGTAACGTGGCAAGAATCATTCCACGAGAGCTCGAATCGTTCAATGAGTCAAGTCTTGCTGACCACCTGTGCCACGGTATGTTTTATGACATGTCTATCGGAGCAAAGAGATGTTGTTTCGGCGAGTTTCCACACAATCAGTCTTCTTCTATTCTCAAAGAACCTCCGGACTACATCAGACATCTGTTGCAATTTATCCCTCGTACAAAGCCTTTAGCAATGATTCTTCCCACTCAAAACGGCAACGAATTGACATCTTATAAATAACCAAACTGTTCGATAAAGCAGTGTAATATCCGACTTGTCGAGGAGAAACTCTTAGACACCTGAGAAAGCACAATATAGGGGTTCTTCTGGTCCCACGAGAATAGCAGAACCTGATAGTAACACATTCTGGTTGAAAACTATCTTCAAATCCGGTGCCGTAAGCTATGATTGTGCCTATGCCCGGTATGTCGCGCCTTAGCTATAATAGATCTGCAGCTTCAAAATATGTCTACATTTCTCTGACAAGACTTGTAAGCATTCATGTCTTGATGAAATTTCTTCGCACGACTTTGTAGCAGAATGCCATGCTTCGAGAAATGTATTCATGCTTTCAATTCTGTACAGACTAATAAAGTTGAATATTGAATAATACAAAGTTGTATGTATAATTTCATTGAGAATTTTCTCTGTTCAACTGTAATGAAGATAAAAACAATCACAACGCGCGCAAAGCAAATTTTTGAAAAGAGCAATACAATCAAGGCAGAACGAACCTAGAAGGCGAATAAACGACGATGAATTGCATGAACTGCAGCAATGCTGGTTCAGAGACGATTGCGAGCGACGTTGACTTGCCGCGAAGAAACAGCAACGCGAGGTCGAAAAGCTCACGCAACGACGAGAAGTATGTTGTTAACATTATTGATCTTCTAATACAGACATCAACGTTAGAGAAAGAAAAGAGCAAAGATTATTTGTGAAAAGAAGTAGCAGTGAAGCTGATGTGACATCTTCGAAACGATTCAGAAGAAAAAAACAACGAGAATCAGAATGCATTCATTGCGAAAAATGTACAGAAACTGAAGACATTTGTACAACTGCTTAGCAAGCAGCTACAAACACAAGATAGCACGCGCTTCTCATCGAGAATCACATCATGAGTGAACGTGACAAGAGAAGAAGCAACAATGAAAGAGCAACGTCTCAGAGACGAATTGTCATCGCTTCGCAAGAATTGAAAAATCATGATGAAGATAACAGAAAGAAAGAAAGTAAAGAAGATACAAAAGAAATTTATTGAACAGATTCTTCAAGAAATCACAAATGTGTCAACAGCTCAAAGAAATCTAATCATGTCTTTTCGCAAGCTTGAAAGCGAAGACATCACACTTCATGCAGTGAGCTCAAAGACTCGAGCAAATCTGAAAAGATCTCAAACATGAGCAAAAGAAATCATGAACTTGACGCGTATAATGCATCAAATCTTCGCTGTGCTAGCACATGAGATACACATCACAATAGACACAAGCAATCAGAAAGTGATCATTAAAAGATTGATAAAAGACAACACAAGACTTCATGAGAATCTAAAGATTCTAAGAATAGTCTGACTCAAGAAAGTAATTGAAAGTGAGAAGATTCACTTGTCGCTCATCATAAAGATCGCGATCGAAGCAATGATGAATTGATTAATGAACGAAAGCATGCTAAACTTGTATCAAGATTCAAGAATGTTTATGCAAATTGTTTGAAACGAACTGTTACATCACTCAATGCTACAGATGCTTCAAATTTGATCATATGATCAAATTCTGCAAGAAGAAACAATGCTGCATTAAATGCGCAGATAAACATCACATTGAAAAGTGCATGATGTCTTTGAATAAAAGATGTTGCATCAACTGCAACAAAGATCATGAACTCTGAAAACACATTTGTTTCAAATAATGATAGCAGATGAAACAAGCATCAGAAATCTACAGAAACAGATCAATCAAATATTTGAAAACATTAAAATATAATTATGCATCTTTCTTGCTGTTTCAGAACTCTTTAAGCTCAATGAATTTATTAAACTTAACAGACTTCATAGATTCAATGAATTCTTCAAGCTTACATCTGCAATTTGTAAAAAGTGTTGAGATCGTGCCTAGAATCTAACCACACTGCAGCGAGGTAGTGCGTAGCTGAATAGAATGTTTGATCAATAGAGATAGCTATAACTAGAATATTAAGAATACAGAAGAAATCAAAGAGAATTCCGAGCTGTATCTATAGTAGGGCAAAACAAAGAGGGCGAAGCAGGTTTGCTCGAGTATCGAAAGCGCTAGAATAGAGTGTTGAGGCTAGAGGTTCAACATGAGTCAAAACCTCTAGAGCTTGTTGACTAGAAAACTCTATTCAATCTCGACACACTCGTAACAAAAAGTGACAGAGACAGATTTTAGCGCTTTTAGTGATCAATATCTCAAATATTTATTTAATCTCATGTTTCAGATTTGCGTCACTTTTAGCTGATGTATATTCATAAAAGCATCAACATTTCTAGAACTTCTAAGAGCGCAGTATGTTTATTTATCATTTGATTCAACAAACACAATTCTGACACTTGTAGCATTGATAGTCACAACGTTGAATAATTAATAATTAATTTGACTATCTAAATAATAGCTATTTACACAGTTTAATATATGCGCTGGGAAAGTCAATGAAAAAGTTAATGAGAAAGTTAATGAGAAAGTTAATGAGTAAACTAATGAGGTAGAAAATCATGTAGAATGTTCGATAGAGAGTCATGTAGAATGTTCAATAGAAAGTCATGTAGAATGTTCGATAGAGTTATATTTGATGCTCGATAGAAAACAAATTTGATTCTTGATTGCAAGTAGAATGATCAGTAGAATGATCAGTAGAATGGTCAGTAGAATGATCAGTAGAATGATCAGTAGAATGATCAGTAGAATAGTCAGTAGAATGATCAGTAGAGTGATCAGTAGAGTGATCAGTAGAGTGGTCAGTAGGATGGTCAGTAGAGTGGTCAGTAGAATAGTCAGTAGATAGCTCAGTAGAAAGGTCAGTAGATAGCTCAGTAGAAAGGTCAGTAGAAAGGTCGGTAGAGAGATTAGTAGAAAGCTCGGTCGAAAGGTCAATAGAAAGCTTGGTCGATAGCTCAGTAGGTAGCTCAGTAGATGGCTCGATAGATAGCTCAGTAGGTAGCTCAGTAGAAAGGTCGATAGAAAGGTCGGTCGAAAGCTCAGTAGAAAGCTCACTAGTAGAAAGGTCAATAGAAAGCTCGGTCGATAGCTCAGTAGATAGCTCAGTAGAAAGCATTGTTTGAAGCACTGTTTGACCCGTGTTATGCGCTCGATCGACGCGTTTTATAGAGCGTTTGATAGAGCGTTTGGTAGGGAATTTGGTAGAGCGTTTGGTAGAAAGATTGGTAGAGCGAGTAGGTAAAGCGAGTAGGTGGGCAAGTAGGTGAGCGAGTAGGTGAGCGAGTAGGTGAGCGAGTAGGTGAGCGAGTAGATGGGCGAGTAGGTGAGCGAGTAGGTGAGCGAGTAGGTGAGCGAGTAGGGTGATGAGCATGTAGAATCGCGAGTAGAATGGTGAGTAGAATGATGAGTAGAATAGTGAGTAGAATAATGAGTAGGTGAGCGAGTAGGTGAGCGAGTAGATGAGCGAGTAGATGAGCGAGTAGGTGAGCGAGTAGAATGATGAGCATGTAGAGTGATGAGCATGTAGAATCGCGAGTAGAATGGTGAGTAGAATGATGAGTAGAATAGTGAGTAGAATGGTGAGTAGATGAGCGAGTAAATGAGCGAGTAGATGAGCGAGTAGATGAGCGAGTAGATGAGCGAGTGTTGACATATGCAACATATATAACATATGTGACATAAGCGACGAAAGCGACGAAAGCGAGATTCAGTTCAGCGCATATGAACAAACGCAGATTTTATCGACAAAAGCGAGATTCAGTTCAGCGACATATGAATGAATGCAGATTTTATCGACAAAAGCAGAACTCAGTTCAGCGAGATCAGCTTAAATTCAGATTTTATTTGACTTTAAGCGATGAATGTCACTTAATGTTACGAGCGTACCAAGGCCGATAAGGCTGAACAAGGCTGAAGCCCTAATCAATTCGCAGTGCACGCTAGCGAGTATCCTGCGTAATGATTAGGACTAGTCAACGATCTAGCCGAGATCTGACCCAGATATGGCTCAACATTCTTTTCCTTCCCCAACACTCTTTTCTTTCACCAACATCTTGTTCACCTACATCACCTTCTTTTCATGTCACAAACACATTCCTTTCGAGCCTAGCGCAGCCTCTGAACATTACATAAATAGAAGCTCTTGTACCAACCTTCTTCTGTATTCTTAATATTCAGTTATAGCTACCTCTAAAGATCAAGCACTATCAACCCTGACCTTTATTGATTGTATCATCTAGGCACGGTCCTGACATTATATTAAGAATCCGTTAACCACACGATACTGATCTCATTACTCATTCAACATACTCGTCTAGGCAGAACGAGTCTAAAGAAATTCGTTTACCTGGTAATCGACGTAATTGAAAGATAGAACAACACTAGGGGGTTGAATAGAATCAACGACGAGGCTGTTTGAATTGCTAGACTACTTACCGCTCATTAAGTACGTAAAGTTCACTCGATTACGAGAATCACGATAAAGAACCTTCGTGAATTGCTCAAGAATCAAACCGATCAATAGATTCAACGATAAAGAACCTTCGTTGTTTGCTAGAGAATCAACCAAATCAACAAACAAATCTCATCTTCTTTGTTGAAGATTAAACATCACTCCATACGCCTTTCTTTTTCAATCGCCGAGCATCGTCATCCGTTCGGCCCTCTTTCAAACAAACCTCATCATGCCTAGCCGTTCGTCTACTGAAGAGCGTTCTGAAGAATTTCGAAATCGTTTCTCTCAAACCTCTGATGCTGATTCATCGAAACCACGAACGGAATCACCAAGTGCTGCGCTCTCCATTTATGAAGATGACGAATCATTCGCTGAAACGATAATACTCCTCGTGTTCTACGAAACCTGAAAGGCTCGAAGCCTAGTTCTTGATGAAGAAACAGATCGACTCTACGAGTTAGATAAACAACAAGAAGACGAAATCAAAAAGTTGAAGGCTAGGCTTCAAGCTAAAGAAAACACTTCTTCTGATTTCATCTACTCTGAGCGTTCTAGATCTCAAAAAATACCTGATCCTTCGCTGTTTACTGATGAAAAGAACTCTACTTGAAAGAACTGATACGGAAAAATTCAGAATAAACTAGAGATCAACGTCGACCTCTTTCCTAATGAACGAGTCAAATTGAGCTATATACATTCTAGATTATTCGATGACGCAGCTGAGATCACTCAAGCTAGACGCGAACGTGACTGTGTCAACTTCTATAGAATTGTCGAAGATTTTTTGAAAGAGCTAGCTCAGTTGTTTGATGATTCGAATAAGAAAGTCAACTTTCGTAGAGAATACTACAACTTGATTCAAGAATCAAAGAAATTCAGCGAGTTCTATACTCAGTTTCAACGACTATCTTTCTATCTAGACTATCACGAAAAGCAACTGATTGTCGATCTGAAAGATAAAATCAACCCTCGTCTTCGATTCGTTTGAATAGATCAACTAGTTCAACCTGATTTTCTAAAAGAAATTCGTTTCTATCTGATTCATTTGAATAATAATCAGCGAGTCATTTGAGAGATCAAGAACAAGCTCAAACGCGTCAATGATCTTTCAAAGACTATCTTTCATAGAGCGACTGTTGTCACTCAGTCAGTCGATCACTCGAAGTCTGATCAGCTAAAGTCGCGCGACGCGGTTTTAACTAGCGTCAAAGAAGCAGACATTCTATTCGAAAGCTGTTTCATATGTCATAAATCAGGCCATAGCTCTAAGAAGTGTCTCGATCGACCTACTAGAATCAATGCAGTGAACAAAGAATATGATCGCTTTGATTTCGATTCGAATTTCGATTCAAAAAACTAGTCATCTCTTCAAAAGTCATCAAAGAAATAGAGGTTATATCTTTGTGCAAACTAGACGAAATTCTATCGAAAGAGAATTACTTTGAAAAGTCATTTCTAATTGACGCTCATCTCATCTCTCAGAAACGATCTTTCAGCCTTCGTCTTCTAATAGACAGTGATTCAGCCGTCTACACGATCATACATTTCAACCTAGTCGATAAAGTATGCGAGAAACTGAAAATTCAATCTATATCACTGGCAAAAGAGAAGCTAATAAGAGATTATGATGAAAAGATATCTAAGAAGACAATCACTCATAAAATTCTATTCAACCTCATCATCGAAAGTCATAAGAAATTGACTGTATCAATGTTGATAGCTGATATCAATCATCATGAAGTCATATTGAGTAAGCTCTGAATGAACAAAAACGAAATATTACTGAATATGCAAAACGACGTCATTGTTTTTTCGAATCAATTGAATACTTCTATTTCGATTTTTTCGATTTCTCTCAATTCAAAGCACTCAAGTTGATCGCGATCAACTTCGTTTTCTTCAATCACTCAGACTAAGATCTCTATGATACTTAAACAACTCGTTTCAATCACTGCTCAGAAAGAGTCATTCTCGATTCAAAGCATAAACGCAGCTTCGTTCAAAACACTGTTGAATCATTCAAAGAAGAATCAGACTGAAGTCTTTGCTCTATTCATGACAGACATCAATAGAGAAATCGCGTACAATACTCAGTGCGATTTGAACGCTCTAAACGTCTCTTCAATCAATGAAACGACTCAGAATTTGAAAGATATTAAAGCGAAGCTGTCATCGAAATATCATGAGTTTCTAGATGTTTTTGATCGAGCTCAATCGAATAAACTACTTTCTCATCGCTTCTACGACCATAAAATCAAGCTCATCAGTGATTCAACGCTCTCTCGCTGTCAAGTCTATCGAATGTTCTCTGTCAAACTTCTGAAGATAAAGAAGTACTTAAACGAGAATCTGTCGAAGAGATTCATCACTTCTAGTCAGACTCTCTATTTCTTCCTCGTTCTATTCGCTCTTAAAGCAAATGAAGAACTTCGATTCTGCGTGAACTATCGAAAGCTAAATGTCATTTTCAAAAGAAATAGATATTCTCTATCGCTGATAGACGAGATCATTGATAAAATAGTGAGTTGCAAGCATCTGACTAGATTGAACATCA
>JAABUV010007401.1_pt1 | contig 11531 bp, 14 predicted proteins | sample 5559971 | NCBI WGS metagenome assembly JAABUV01 (sample SAMN10711881, study PRJNA513362) | rock metagenome | isolation source: Antarctica rocks | place: Antarctica: Victoria Land, Knobhead nord | collected 2015-12-19
GGGGGGCTGCGGCCCCAGCGCACGCTGGCAGGCGCTTGGGAGTGCTGACGTGACTGCTTGGCGGCTCCAGCAACCAAACAGCAGGGAGTGATGAGTCGACATGTACAGGCCTGCTCAGTCAAGCACTGCATGCAGCCCAGCAACGAAAGCGCGTCTTCATGCCGGGCGCTGCCACGTGTCGCCATGCTAGCGCTCAGCACGACAGGCTTAAGGGGTGGGCGAGGACGGCGAACAGCATGCTTGGGTGCAAGGCGCTGCTGCTCAGGCGCCGACACGATCGAGCGGGCGCGCGCCGGACAGCGCTGTGCAGGCTGGTGCCGGCCAGCTGGTGAAGCTGCGCATCACTGTACGTGAGCGGCGAGCCGACGCGCGCCGGCAGCGCCGCGAGCCACGGCGCCCACGGCGAGTCAGTCCCCCGCATCCGTTCCATCAGCTGCGCAGCCCACATTAAACTAATCACTTGGAATAACTTCCAGTGAGCCCCTCAGCAGAAGGGGCGTGCTGGCGACAGTGCGCGGCAGCTGCTGGCCCGCCGGGAGAGCCCCGCGCCAATGCGCGCCGCCGGCAGCGCCGCAAGGCAGGGCGCGCGTGCTGGTGCCTGCCCGCTGCGCCCGCTCTGCCACCTGCGCCTCTGCACCCCGGGTAGCAAGCCTGGCCTGTCCGATGAAACCGAAACAGGGTGCCGGCGGCGCCGCCGCCATGCGCAGCCGCCTCAGCACCCTGAACAGCCCGGCACCCGACTCAACATGCACAGCTGGCCTCAGGGAAGCAGAGTGAGCAGTGAGCACGGGCGTCCAGCACGACGTCGCCAGGCCTATGTGCGGCTCACGCGCAGCACATGAGCAGGGGGCGCTGGCTGGGCGAACAGCGCGGCCCCTTCAGCAGGAGAACAGCGCGCCCGCGCCCAGCGCAGCAAAGGCGACGGCGCGATCGGGCGCACCAGCAGAAGCTAGATGAGGACGCGCTCGTCGCATGCGCCCGAGGTCAGCACAGCAAAGGCGACGGCCGAATCAACAGGGACACCAGCAGAAGCGTGATGATGCCGCGATCGTCGCATGCGCCCGAGCGCAGCACAGGAGAGGCGCCGGCTCGATCGGCGGGCGCACCACCAGCAACGTGATGAAGACGCGCTCGTTGCACGCGCCCGAGCTATGCAGCTCCGCGTACATTTGGCCGGCGCCCGGCACCGAGAGCGACATGCCCGCCCTGATCGCCGTGTGCAGCGGGAAGGAGGCCAGCGTTGCGTCCGGCGTGCCGCCGCCGGCCCAGCCGCGCGCCCAGGCGGCCCAGCTGCGCCGCAGGCGCGCGCGCGCCGCGGCGGTGGCGACCACGCCCGCGCCCGCGCCCTGCGCGGCGGGGGGTGGAGGGCTCTGGGGTGTGGGCGGGCAGCAGGGGCAGCAATGCAGCGCGGTTGTGGATTGCCCCAGACGCGGTCCGCTTGGCACAGGCAGCAGGTGCTTGGTCCAGGCTGGTGCACGCCGACTGTGCGGTGACTGTGCACTGCACACTGCGCTCCATCTGGACGGCGATGCTTCGGGCTGGTGCACGCGGACATCAGCACAGCCTGGTGTGCGCTTCCGCTGACGACACAGCGGCGAGAAGGGCTCGGTGGCCAGACATCTGGCGGCTCACCTGGCAGGGCGCAAAGTCGACTGCTTCAACGTCGGCCCCATGCATCTCCAGCCATGCCTTCATGTCGCGCAGCGTGCGCTCGCGGCCTGCGTCCCCGACGTCGGCGTGGCACGGCGGCGCGGCGGTAAAGTCTAACGTCTTGATGTCCGGCGCCGCGACGCGTGGGGCGCCCTGCGCATCGGCCTCGCGCTGCGTGCGCATCAGATGCCATCCTAATGCGGCGCCGGCGGCGCCTGCGACGAGCCCGCCCAGCCGCCTGCTCCACAGCGCAGGCGCGGCGCTCTGCCGGTACGGGAACGCGTGTTCTCCGCCGCCCGGCCCCGGAGCCAGGTGAGGCGCTGTGCTGAGGGACCGCCGGCTTGCGTGGCCAGCAACCCATGCCAGCGCTGACTGGCCACGTACGCTGCAGCTGCAGGCGCGCTGCAGGCCGCACTGCAGCGCAAGCGCCAGCGCGCGGTGCCGCTCTGCCGCGCGCATAGCTGCGGCGGTGTTCTCTGCGTGCCTGCGCTGCAATGTCCAGGCCCCTTCGCCCACACCCAAGGCATGTACATGCGCACCCCCCGCTCACAGGGGTTTACGGCAGGGACCCCTGATGCCCTCCAAGCCCTACACAGGAACTGCAAACTCATGGCAGGACAGCCTTGCACAGGAGGACAGGAAGGAGCCCGTTAGTGGGCAGTTTTGGCAGCGTTTGAATGTCTGGCCACCCTGAAGTGTGCGTCACTGCGCTGTCTTGACAGGAGCACGACGCGCCGCGCGGGTGCTTGCTGCACGCGCGCTTTTGAATAGAGTGAGACAGCTGAGAGGCTGCACAGAGGTGCTCGTTTGTTTGGTGCAACCGATCCAGTGCGCACACCTAAGGGCAGGTAACATCCCACCCCCGCCGCACGTGTCGTGCATGCACCCGTGATGCGAGCCCAAACGCAGCCCTGCCCTGCCCTGCCCTGCCAAGCCCACAGCCTGCACTCCTGCGCCACTGGCTGGGATGGACTGACATAATGTGGATTGCTAAGCTTGGCCTGGGCACGGCCCTGCCACGCCTGCCCTGACCTCCTGCAGTGAACTGTCCGGCAGGGCAGCAGGAGCGCCTGAGCGAGGCCAGGCGTGCCGGAGCCACGGCCGGAGGGGCACGCGAGGCCAGGCGTAGCTAGGAGGAGCTCCTCCGAGCTCGTAACTTCTGCCTCTGGGCCGAGGCCCAGCCGGAATGACGGGGCCAACAGCAGCCGGGGCCCAGGCGGCACAGGCGGCAGCTCCACTGCAGCGCACCCTGCCAGGCATGCGGGCGCCCACCGTTGTGGATGCGCGCAAGCCCGTGTTCGAACCAGCGCAGCGCGCGCTGCAGCGCGGACCCACCTGCTGGCTGCCTTGTTGGACTGCTGACGCCCTTGCTGACCATCTCGCCTGCGTGTGACTGCGCGTGTGCGCGCCCGCAGACTACACGCGCGGCCTGGCGCTGTACAGGATAAAGCGCGGCTACCACATGCTGTGCAGCCACGCGGGCACGCTGCTCCTGGCGCCTGCAGCCGCGACCGTGCTGGTGCGAAGCGGGCACCGCTGCTTGCCCCCGGCGCCGCCCAAGGGCCTTCTGCTGCCTCGCATGCCCTCTTTGCTGCTCAATAGCCTCCTTGGCACACTCGCTTGTCGCGCGGCGCTGGTCAAGCCCTTTTCAATCTCGTTCGCGTGCACCTGATCCTGGCTTGACTCCCTGTGGTTGGCACTCCCACTGCCGTAAACTTCTGGACACGATGAGGCCCTCGTTGCTGCAGATGGAGCTGTACGGCATGCTGCGCCGCGGGGAGCTGCAGCAGCTCTGGGACGTGGCGCGCGAGACAGAGCTCCACATGAACGCGGTCCGCGGCACTTGCCCCTACCTGAAGTGTGTTGCCTGAGCCGTCTGTCTGCAACGAGTGCCAACAACACCTGTATCGGGCGCAGCGCCTGTCTCGGGCGCGGTGCTCGGCGCAAGCGCGCGAGCGCCTGACGTGTGGTGCAGCAGCGGGCCCAGAAAGCAACTTACACAGCGCACCTGGCGCCGCACGTGACTTGCGGTCCTGCTGCGGCGCTAACACCTGTGTGGCCCGCGCAGATCGTGCTGCTCGCGGGCTGCGTGCTGACGACCGCGCTGCTGGTGACCTGGGTGTGCACGCGCGCGCGGCCGGTGTACCTGGTCGACTACCACGTGTTCAAGGCGCCCGACTGGTGCGCGCCACACTCGGCACAACTGGCAGCCGGGAGTGCCCACCAAGTCATACAGCATGTCAGCCGACGGGAGCTCCTTGCCTCGGGCCTGGTGAGGCTTGGCTTGGTAATGGGCGTGCGCTTCAACCACCCGACTCTCAACTGCACTGCTGTGCTGTTTCCCTGCTTCCGGCTGTGGAGGCTGAGGGCGGGCCCGGCGCAGCCCTTATACGTGCGCGCGGCCGCAGCCTGAAGACGGATTTCACAAAGTGGATCGACGGCGCGCGGCGGCACCCGTCCTGGGAGAATGAGCCGGAGACGCTGGAGTTCATGGAGAAGGTGCTGCTCAACTCGGGCGTGGGGCCGCAGACGTACATGCCGGCCGGTGCGCCCCGCTCGGCGCCGTGTGGGTGCCCCCTTGCGGCGACAGAGCGTGTGGCACTGCGTCCAGCCAGGCCTGCCCCGCAGCGCCGGGGCTCCGCTGATTGCAAGCACCGGACAGCCGGCCAGCGCGGGGCCGCGAGCCCGAATGCTGCGCGCGCGCGCAGCGCTGCACAAGCCACCGCCCTGGGACACGTGCATGGCGGAGCGGCGGCGGGAGGCGCAGATGGTCATGTTCGGCTCGGTGGAGCGCCTGCTCAAGGCGACGCGCACGCTGCCGCAGCAGGCGCGCCCGCCGCGGGGCTGCCGCGACGTTAGGCGCAACGCCTGGGCCGCGCTCACGCGAAGCCTGCCGATGCGAGGCGCTCGATGTGCATGGACATGCATGCAGGGTCCGTGCCGGCACTGCAGCACGACGTGCCCGGTGCGCGGCGCAGGTGGACATCCTGGTGGTGTGCTGCAGCATCTTCAACCCGACGCCCTCGCTGTCGGCTATGATCGTCAACCACTTCAAGATGAAGAGCAGCGTGATCACGTACAACCTCAGCGGCATGGGCTGCAGCGCGGGCCTGATTGCGATCGGCCTCGTGCGCGAGCTGCTGCAGGCGCGCGCGCGCGGGTACCCCTTGCTCCCGCCCGGCTGGCGCCTGCGTCAGTGGTCGCAGCCGCGCCAGGCGCGGCGCGCACAGCAGGGGCGTCGTTGGGCTCATGTGGCGCGGGAGCGTTGTGTGATGCAACTGGCACTGCTTGCCCCGCACGCAGACTTCACTGCACACCGCGTCAGGCTGCTTGCGCTTGGTGGCTCGCTGTGCCCGCGCAGCCAGCAACGGCTTCTGCGGGTGTTGCGGACGTGGGGCAAGTGCGACCCTGACCCTGACCCTGTCGCCCAGGTGTACCCCAACGCGACCGCGCTGGTGGTGTCCACCGAGAACATCACGCAGAACATCTACCTGGGCAAGCAGCGCAGCATGTGCATCCCGGGCTGCATCTTCCGCATCGGCGGCGCCGCCGTGCTGCTGTCCAACCGCCGCAGGGATGCATGGCGCGCCAAGTGCGCCCCCCCCGCCGGCGGCGTGGGCTGCCGCCTGGGCCTCATGACGGGCCGGGCTGCCAGCAGCCGCGCCGCGCGCCGCAGCGAATGCATGTCGCGGCGAGCCTTGCAGGGACGTGGGATGGGCAGTCGGCTGCTCCTGCAGCGCCGGGGAGGCCGAGCGAGTGAGCGGGCCCTGCCGCTGGGGCCGTCATGCAGGCGCATGTGGGCGCCGCGCGCGCGCTCGCGGCTGAGGCTGTTTTGGGACGGGACGCGGGCGGCCGTGCGCGGCAGGTACGAGCTGCGGCACCTGGTCCGCACGCACCTGGGCGCGGACGACACAGCCTACCGCTGTGTGTTCCAGCAGGAGGACGACGAGGGCCGCATCGGCGTCAAGCTGTCCAAGGTGGGGCGCGCGCCGCGGCAGGGGCCTCGCGGCCCGCCCTGGCTGGCGGCCTGGCACGGAGCCCTGCGCGCACTCCGCCAGTGTGTCGAAGCCGCTGCGCACCCCGTTCCGATCGGCCGCCTTCCCCAGCCGGCCGTGTCCTGGTCCGGCCTGCCTCGGGAAGCGCAGCTGTGGGCGCAGACGCGCGCCGCAGCGCAGTGCGTTCACTGCTCATGCGCGCGGGCTGCGCGCAGGACCTCATGCCCATCGCGGGCAAGGCGCTGAAGGCCAACATCACGCGGCTGGGCCCGCGCGTGCTGCCGGTGCTGGAGCAGCTGCGCTTCGCCGCGGACTTTGTGCAGCGGCGCTGGCTGGGCGCCAAGCGGCCGGCTTACGTGCCCGACTTCACGTGCGCGCCTCGCCGCCGTGCACGCCGTGCCGCTTGCAGAGGCGGCCAGCTCTAGCGCAGCAACGCTCACAGTTGCTCGCCAGCAGAGCTGCCTAGCATGCATAGATGCCTGATGCGCTGTGCAGGGTTTGCATTTTCGGTTGCAGGCCTGCGTCCTGTGACATGCAAAGCATGTGTGGCAGGGCCCTCGTTCGGACGTGCCGTGGGCGAGCCCGGCTCAGCCCCCGGTGCCCCCGGCTGAGCCGGGGGGCACCATATGTCCCGCCATCAGCCGTGCCGCGTCAGGCAAGCAGGCATGCAGGCGCGCGCTGTGCTGACAGACACCTGCTGCTGGGCGGCAGGCGCGCGTTTGAGCACTTCTGCATGCACACGGGCGGCCGCGGCGTGCTGGACGCGATGGAGCAGCAGCTGCGCCTGCCCGCGCGCATGATGCAGCCCAGCCGCGCGGCGCTGTGGCGGTGCGGCGCGCCCGCAGCCACGACCCCTCGCGGCCGGCCTGCTGTTGCGAGGGCCGCACACTGCGCAGCCCTGTCGCTGGAAAGCTCTCATGTAAACAGCACTGCTGCTCGCTCATGCCTCATAGAATGCACGCTGATGGCGCCTGGTGAGTCAGTCTGAAGATGCCGATCTGGAAGAACTTGCGCTGGCTGCACACGCTGGCTGCACTCAGCAGTCAGCCTCATCCGAGCTGCCCTTGCCAAACAGGGGCACGGCATGGCGTGATGCATGCCGTGCGCGCGCGCAGGTACGGCAACGTGTCGTCCAGTTCCATCTGGTACGTCCTCGCCTACATCGAGACCATGCAGGTGCGGCCTGTGCTGCCGCAGCCCACCGCATGGCCTCTGGCGGCGTGTGGCCCTGCATGGGCGCGCATGCCGTATCGCGGGGCCCACCCGCTGTCCAGGGTGGGCCCACATGCCAACGCGTGCATGCTGCTATTGTTCGTTCACCAGCGAACACGCGGCTGCCTGCTTACTTGCTCAGTGCCTATCAGGGCCCTGTCCACCTGTTGCAGCGGTCGTGCAGGCCGGCAAGCCCAGCATGCCAGCGCGCATTGAGCGCGCGGGGCGGGCGCGGCAGGGCGTCAAGCGCGGCGACCGCGTCTGGCAGCTCGCCTTTGGCAGCGGCTTCAAGTGCAACAGCGCGGTCTGGCGCGCGCGCCGCGCCGTGCGCACGCAGCATGAGGCGTTCCTGGACGACGAGTGAGCGCGCGCCCGGCGCCGGCGGCCGCGCCGCGCGGCGTGTGGGCGCGCAGTGCGCGCGCAGCATGCGGCGCACGCAGGGTAGCGAGAGATGAGGTCGCCCGCCCCGGCCGGCCCGCCGCGCATGCGCGCGCAGGGCCGCCGCGCGCGTGCAGCGTACGCGCTGCTTGGGATCCAGCAGCGCGTGCGCGGTGGGCCGGTGGCCGCATATGCGCATGCACGTGGCCATGGGCGCGGAGCGCGGGGCTTCTGGACAGTAAGGACGCGCTGCGCGAGCGCGTTCCGTATGCAGCAGAGAGCGGGGCTGTACGCAGGAGGCGCGCGCAGGGTAACGCATGTGAAAGCTCGCCTCAGCTGCGCGAGAGGCGAGCAGGCTGACTGTACGCCACAGAGGGAAGGGGCCAGGGGGCACGCCTGCTCGCATGCGGCAGGGCGCAGGGCCGCTTGCGGTGAATGGCCCGCCCATGGCTGCAGTCCATTGCAGTTCGTGCATGCTGCGTGCCGCTGGCCTGACCGTGCATGCTGTGTCCTGCGGTGCTGCGCTCGGCGCGTGAGGGCGCGCAGCGCTCTCGCCAGTGCGATGCGCAGCTAGGTTCCTAGAGCATGCTGGAGCGTGCCGCTGCAGCAGGAGGGAGATGCGTTTCTTTGGGCCGGGCCCCGCCGGGCTGCTGCATGCGCGCTTGTTCGGGCAGGCAGGGCGCCGTGCCATGACCGCATGCGCATGCAGCTCCGCATGGAGGCCATAGAGGCTGCCAGGAGAGCCGAAGTGAATGGAAGCGTTCCGCAAGCATGGGCGCACAGGGAGTCATGCGAACGAGCATGTCCGCCAGTGCTGCTCGTTAGCGCTCTTCCCAAACTCTTTCTGGGTTCGATAGGCTCGTGCTCCTGTTTTTTTGGCATAGGTGCTGGGTAGAATGCGATTCAAGGGACCCGTCATGACTTCAGTCTAGCTGTTTGCTGTGGCGTTGTCGCTGGCAAGCGCAAGCTCTTTGGCACAGGCCACACCGGCTGTTTTGGAGGGTGGGTTGCCTCCCCCGTGAACCCTTGCTCTGCATGCGCTTAGAGGCGTGCCGCACATGCACCCTGCTGTCATGCAGGGTGCTTTTGGGTGATGCTTTCGGCTGCGTGCATTGCTGTGCACAGAGTGATGCTGCCGTTTCCATGCCAGTGATCCTTGTATCCTGCATGCCAAGGCCTGGAAACCCTCTTTTGCCCCAATGGCCTCTCCTCAATCAGCACCGGTGAGAAGTTGTGCACCAGAAGGCGCGGAGGCTGCTGCGACCATGGCGTTTGCACCTGGCGCACCATCCTTCAGGGACCTGCCCGACGAATGCATCCTGCAGGCGCTGTCGCACCTGTCAGTGCCGGACGTGCTGGCCTTCCGCAAAACGTGCCGGCGCTTCAACTGGCTGCTGCAGGAGCAGCAGTTCTGGCTGCCGCGCCTGCGCGACGACTTTGGCTTGCACCTGGAGGCACGGCGCCCGCGCTTGCGTGCGCCTTGGCGCTGAGCTTATCTCATGCCTTATTCGCCGTCTCACCCGGCTGGTCTGCAGGCCAGCCACGAGGGCACAGTGCTGGCCGAGCTGTACTACAGCATTGCCAACCTGCCCGAGGCGCAGCCAATCCGTCTTTCAGGCGTGTACACCGATGGCGGCGCAGACCTGAACCTCTGGCAGTTCAGGGTCGACAACATGTGCGCCCCAGGGCGCTGAACTTTGCAAGGCCGGTGCTTGCTTGTGCCAGCAAGCATTGCGCCCTGAGCCTGTGCTTGTCTGGCGCAGGTTTGCGCCCAACAACTGGGAGTCGTACTGCAGCTCGGGCACCGCAAACGTCAACTGCCTCGGCCTGCTGCTGGTGCGCCGCTTTGCCAGTGCCTTACAGCCCGCCAGCTCGAACTCAAAACGTTCAGTTGAACTGCCTCTTCTCGAGATGTCTGACCCGAGCTCCTGTACCTGTTTCACAGCGCACGCAAGCGAGCACCGTCCGCAAGCAGCTCCACCAATGCAACCTGCTGTTTCAACTTGAAACAGGAGTCGAGCGCGCACGCGGACGAGGAGGCGGAGCGCTTCCGCGCGTTCCTGCTGCGCCGGCTGCTGCCGGCGACACAGGCGTTCTACAGCGAGCACCCGGTGGCGGGCGGCGACCCTGGCGAGGCGGCCGCGCTGGCGCGCCGCATGATGGCGCGCCTAGCCGAGCGCACGACCGCCGAGCTGGAGGGGCGCCTGGCGGAGTTCTTCGCCCGCCTTGTCCAGGCTCGCCGCGCCTGACGCTGCCTAACTCCACGAAACTGGTCTGTCAGGGAACGCCGCCTGGCAGAAGCGCCACCACCAGATCGGGTGCAAGCAGCTTGGTGTGTGGGACGTCAAGACGCAAGCTGGACAAGGTGCGCAGGGAGACAGCAACAGGCACGCAGGGCGGTGGCGGCAGGCATGCATGGTGGCCCAAGGCGGTGCTGCTCCACGGCTTGGGCTAGGTGCTGCCGTATGGCCTCCGGTGCAGCAAGCGCACTGACACGGCAGAGTCTTTATCACTCTACCGTGTACCCCGGCGAGGGGCAGGGGCACCCGCTGGGCTTGCATCCTCTCGCCCAGCCTCACACGCACACCTCTGGGTCATCCCATGCTGAGGTCGCCCCGGGGTCTGCTACGTGCAGGGACACCCGCTGGGCCTCATGCTGCTGCACGGCCTGCATGGCGACGAGATGGAAGCGGAGCGCATGCTGCTGGCCCAGGCGCGCCCAGTGGCCCCCCGCTTCTACCCGTGCTTCACCGCTCGCCAGCCCCAGGTTGATCCGCCGGAGTCAGAGCTAGTCGCAAAGCGTGCGCGGCTGACCGGCGAGAGGGTGGCAACTTTAGGCAGCCAGCAGCCTGCCGCTGGGCATGCGGGGGCATCCTCGTTGGCTGCATGGGCTGGTGCCGGGCGCGCCACGTGCTTGCTGGCACGGGTTGCCGTCTTCACAGGTGTGCAGCGTGCGCCTGCGCGCAAGGCCGCTGCATGCGCTGATGAGGCCGACGCAAGCGCCGGGGAGGCAGGCGGCGGCGCGCGCGCACGCGCCAGCGCGCCGCTCTGCCGCAAGCGCAAACGCGCGCCGCTTCGCGCCGGTCGAGGGTGCTGACGCGCGTGCGCGGCCGGCCAGGCGGTGGAGCGCATGCCGGCGCGCCGCAACGCCACGATCACCAACGTGCTGTCCGCGCCGGGGCGCTGGCTGGTGCAGCTGGACAGGGCGGCGGCGCGCGAGCTCGCCGCCGCGCCCGCGGACGCCGCCATCCATGTCGGTGCGCGCTGCCCGTCGCTGGACTGCCGGGCGGGAGGCTGCGGCGGCAGTCAGTGGGGCCATCTTACGGCGGCTCTGGACTGGCAGTAGCACAGTCAGCAGCACCTGCTGTCGCGAGTCTCTGTCCAGTGGGATGCATCCCTCGAGACGCCATGCTTGTGCAGCAAGAGGCCTGGATGGCACGCGGTCACTGTTGATCGGGCGTCCGGGGTGTTGCGCGGCCGGTTGCGCTGCCTGGGCCGCGCCGCGTCACGCGCTGGGTGGCTGTGCCGACTGCACCGCCCTCCGGCGCGCCGGCACGGCATGTTCTGGCGGCCAGTGACTGGTCTGCATAATGTCATGCGCACCTAGCGCGCTGCGGGTTCGGTCGGGCGCGCAGGTCCGAGATGTTTGGTGGTCCCGCAGCTCCAGAGCGGCAGAGGGCGCCCCTCTGGAGCAGGCAGGCAGCGGCCTGACGCGCTCGGTGCGCGCGCCGGCAGGCGTGATCCGGGAGCTGCTGGTGTCGCGCAAGGGCGCATACAGCTGCCCAGTCGCGGCCGGCGTGATCTTCACCGCCAACGTGGACGCGCGCAGCTTCCGCAGCGCGTCGCCGGACGCAGCCGCGCACAGCCTGCTGGCCACGTTGCAGGCGCGCGCTCCGCAGCCGCAGCGGCGGCCCCCGCCCTGCGAGGCGGCGCGAGCTCGTTCGGACGCAGGGAGAGCGGCAGCCGGCGGCCGGCCTTCATCACGTCGTCCCGTGCAGCCACGGGCATGCGCGCTTGTGCCGCCTTCCGCGTTTAGAGCGCAGAGCGGTGTTCAGAGCAGCAGGGTGATGTACAGTGCAGCGCGCGGGACGCGCGTAGAGGAGCGCACCGTGCGGACGGCACTGGTGTAGGAGCGGTCTGAGCTGGTCACAGGGGTGGGCGGTCTCATGTGCAGGGTGTCTGCGCCCGCACCCTGAGCGCTGCGACGCAGAGCGCCCAGGCTCAGAAGCGCTCCAAAACGTGCGCACACTTTCTGAAAGCATCTGCCGCTTGCCTGCAGGGCGTGGCCGAGCACCC
>JAABUV010007403.1_pt1 | contig 11531 bp, 9 predicted proteins | sample 5559971 | NCBI WGS metagenome assembly JAABUV01 (sample SAMN10711881, study PRJNA513362) | rock metagenome | isolation source: Antarctica rocks | place: Antarctica: Victoria Land, Knobhead nord | collected 2015-12-19
CTACATAGTTCAGTCAAATATATCTATATGCCTTTCTACCCTCGTGTCCTCGTATTCCAAGAGGTTATGAGCCCGGGTTAGCTATTCCGCTACCGGAAAAATAACAAAGGGCAGAAGCATCGAACTCGCTGTCACCAAAAGGCGAAAAAATTTTCCCTTTCGACCAAAATTCCTAGAACTACCTTCATACTTCAACCACCATACAACAATGGAAGATTCGAAGATCTATCGTGTCTCTAAGCTAAAGGGAAGCGAGAACTATGAGTCATGGAAGAAGAATATAACCAATGCCTTGAAAGTCAAAGGTCTCTGAATGATCATCTCGAGAAAGCTGAAGAAATCGATATCACTGACATTCGACGTCTCGACAGCAGATAAAAAGAAGTATATCACTGATGTTCAACATTGAGAAGATAGAAATGACAGAGTCAGCGATATAATTGACTTCAGCTGCGAAAAGAGACTCAGAATACATATATTCAAAGCAGATAACGTCATCAAAATGTGATTTATTTTGAAGACTTAATATGAGCAGTCGAATTTGATCACTTTATTTCTGACAATCAAAGAACTGACTCAATCAAAGCAATTGAATTTCAAATTCATTCAGAACTATGCTGATTCACTCAAGCAAATCGTTATCAAATGTGCAGACATCGAAAAAACAGTAGAATCATGAATGTTGAGCAATCTTTTTCTTCTAGATCTCAACGAAAGTCTAGAATCATACATCTTTGACCTGATACAGAGCATCAAGATTAATAAATTTGAACTATTAATCAATGATATGACTATCGCTCTAGTCGATCATGACAAGCGATCAAATCAAGAGAAGAACTTCAGCTTCAAAAGTATGATAGCTCAGTTTGATGACAAGAAGTCGAAGTTTTTCCGAAAGAAATCGAAGAAATGCGCTCATTGCAAGCAAGAAAGTCATCAAGTCACAGCGAACAGAATTGCTGACTTCTACATTCAAAACTTCGTTCAGATGAATGAAAGTCTTTTCAGAAAAGAAAGAATCTGATCAAAGAAGATGATTTTGAAACTAGCTTCGAAGTCAAAATAGTCAGAACAATAAAGATCGTTTGTCGAGTTGATAGTCACACAGATGTCTGATGAATAAATAGCGAAGTTGAGAATCATGTTTGCTATAATATAAACTTGTTTGATGAACAGTCATATCAAAAGATCATTGATAACAGCATTGTTACTGCAAATAATGAGACAGTACTCATCATCAAGAAAGATTCAATTATAATTGACGTTTTGCTGAATGATAAATCAATCAAAATTCAACTAATCAATGTTTATCACTGTTCAGAACTACATTATAATTTGATGTCAGTTGATCAGATGAAAGTCAAAGAGTATACATGTAGTATAAAGAACGACAAATTTCAATTCATGAATTCAAAGAATATCGTCACTCTCGTTGACTTGAAAAACGATGTGAAAGCATATTTCGTGAATACATCAATCAATTTCTCAAATTCTCGATTGATCACTCTGACAAGCAGAACAGAGTCAGTCAAGACGTCATGACATCAATGATATAAATGATTAGCTCATTTGAATATGACAGACGTCAAACGTCTAGTCAACATGAGCATCAACATTGATGTGAATTCAATTAATAGTCTGAAAAATGAAGAATTCTCAGAATCGATATGTGAAATCTGTGTCATAGACAAGCAAAATAGAACATCAAGTCAAAAATCTCACATCAGAGTCATCAAAGTAAATGAGCTAATACATTCAAATCTCATCAACAATGAAAAGATATTTAAGATCAATGAAGAATTCAGATATGTAGCTACTATGATTAATGACTGCAGTCAATATATGATCATTTATCTACTAGAACGAAAATTTGATCTAAAAGATATACTTCGAAAATATCTGAAATTGATGAAGACTTGAAGCATCTCGATTCATTGACTGCGTTCAGATAATGAAGATGAGTATGCTGATCATCAAATCATTGAATTACTCGAAAAGCATGAGATCAAATGAAAGTTAACGACATCATATAACTTAAGTCAAAATGAAGTTGCAGAGCGATGTTTTCACACTCTTTTTGAACGAACTCGCGCTATATTGACTAGCATCAAATTGTCAATACAACTATGAGATGAAGCTATAATGACTGTCATCTATTTGAAAAACAGAAGTTCTATCACTGCGTTGAACAAAATAACTTTCTATGAAATTTGACACAACAAGAAGTCTGATCTTAGCTATCTACATACATTTGAATGCATAGTTTATCATCATGTGAAGAAAGCTTGTTGAAAGCTCGATGACAAGAGCTTAAAATGTCAGTTTTTGAGCTACAAGAAAGTCAATCAGTTTCGCTTGTGAAACAAGAAGAATGTACTAATATCTAGTCACGTTCAATGAGATGAGATAGTCATCGAAGTTGAATCTTTTGATACTAAGCTTCGATGATCAAATCAACGATGCATCTTTCTCGAGAAAAATCATTGAAAATGCGAAGATCGCGAAAATTGTCAACGATCATCAAACAAGAACATCAGTCGCTTCACAGAAAGTTAAAAGCAGATCATTAGAACTAAAATCAAGCGAGTCAGATAACTCAAGTAATTCTGATGCTTCTGATGCTTCTGATGCTTCAAGCAAACGTCTCAAATGAGTTATCGCTGAATTAGTTGACTACAGAGCACTAAACGATCTTTAAGTCAGAGATCATAATCAAAACTTTGTCAGTAAAGCAAATCAAGTTCAAATTGAATTGAATACTTCACAAACAGTGAAACATACTAAAGCTAGTCTTGATTGATAACAAAGAAAGCTTGCATTCAGAAGTGAGCTTGACGCTCACATCAAAAATGACATCTTTATTCTGAAGATATCTTTGTTGAATCAATGAATACTGTCAACACGCTGAGTAACTATCATTAAGCGAGAACTCAAAGAGAAGATGATTAAATACAAAGCTAGATGAGTGTGTAAAAGATTTCGTCAGAAGCAGAAAATTGACTATGATGAGATCTTTGCTTCGATGATCAGAGTCATGATCATCAAAATGTTTCTAGCATTGATGATCAAATATGACTATAAAGTTGAACAAATGAATGTCATCATCACTTTTCTAGAAGCACATCTAAAGAAAGAGATCTGAGTGCAGCAATCTTCAAAGTTTGAGCAAAAAGAATCAAATGAGATTTTTTTGACCTGTTGTTTAAACAAGACTCTATATGAACTAAAACAGACATCTCAAGAATAATATGCAATTCTGAAAGTTTATCTCATTTTCATTGACTATTAAAGAGTAGAAATTGATCATTCAATGTTCATTCATGATAATGACATTATTATTGCTATCTATGTGAACGATTTGCTCATTCTAGAATCAAACATATTCAATATCAAAGCACTGAAGCTGCAATTTGCAAAGTGTTTTCAAATGAAAGATCTTGACTCAATCGAGTGATATTTAGAAATGCACATAACTCGTGATAAAGCTGAATGAACTCTTTGAATCAATCAAAGCATTTATATCAAGCGAGTCATTGAGCTTCTGAGCATGAACGATTGCAGCTCAACTAAAACATCGATGCATCACAAATGTCAGCTAAAAAAGAACGTCTATTGAAAGTTCAAGAAGTGAGTTGAGTATCAAGCTATTTCTGAAGAAATAGAGAGTTATCAATCAATCATTGAAACACTGATGTGAATAGTCTGTCAAACACGATCAAACATAGTCTATGCAGTGAGCAAATGCAGCAGATATTTGATGAATTTTACTCTCAATCATGATTTAGCTGTCAAACAAATCATTCATTATCTAGTCGAAACTGCTTAGCTAAGACTTTAATATGAATCTTTCAAAGTGAAGAAAGTTGAGAAAGCTGAATTCTTTGAATATATCGATTCAGCTCATGCAAATTGCTTGAATTCTTGAAGATTCATCTTTAACTGTTGCGAGCATGCATCTCTGTTACTTCTGATTAGTCTGATTAGTCTAACATAAACTAGTATAAAGCTGTGAGTAAAGCTGTTGTTGACACGCTAGCAATATAGCGTGTCTTCATGAATAAAACTCATGTCGTATTACGTCTTCTTTCTACTTCAGCTTTGAACTTCTAGTTAGAATACACTCATATGATTCGCTTTATGCAAACTCATAACATTAGTTTAGAACTCATCAATCTTGCTATCAACGTGTAGATGATATAAAAACAAGCTACATTACTCAAACTCAAATCAGAATCAAAATTCGAAAATTGAGTTCAGAAAACTTGTTAAAAATCAAGAAATTTCTAGAACAGAACAGAAGAACATGAACATGTTGCTCTAGATTAACTCTTTACTGAGCTCATCGTCAAAACAGAAGAACAGAAGAACATGAACGTGTTGTTCTAAAACTGAAATCAGAAATTTCAGTTGAATCTTGATCAGCAATTTTCTACTCACACAATAATTAGAAGCACAGAATCAGAATCAGTGAGCATTGCTCACTACAAACTTCAAAATGCTAGAAGAGAATCACTTCTATCACAGAATCAAACAGCATCAGAAGAAGAAGACATGAATGCATCATTGAATACAGAAGAAAAGAACATGAACGCGTTGCTTTTTGATCATGAAATGATCAAGATCAGCATCAGCACTAAACTGAATGCTTGAATAAGCACTTATGAAGCAGATGATCTCGTTATCTTTATCAAGTACATATATCAACAGCATGACATCGAAATCAAGATTCACAATGACATGATTCAGATGTTGAATGATGTCAACAAGATCAACATCGAATTGAAAGTTATCAACATCAAGTTGAAAGCTACACAGACAACGTTGAATGCTGTTCAAACGCGTATATAAAAAAAAGATGAAGAAAAAGAATGTGATTATACATCATTTGAAAGCGACATCAAGTCAACTAAGCACTTCGATTTCAAAAGATCGATTCTCAAAATCAATCAAGCTATCTGACTTATCTTTGTTTGAAGATTCAAGACAGAATATGAATAATTGATTGTCTTGAATGCAAAACAAGCTGAAGATGAACAAGAATCATTTTTCTATCAAAGAAATGAAGATTACATATGTGAAAAGTCGAGTCAGTGAAACGATGATCAAACACATAGCACTCAAAATGAGAAACATGATCACAAACTCATTTCTTGAAGCAGAAGAGATACTGTCGATCATAAATAAAATGTACGACGATTTCAATCAACATCACATGACTCAACGACAATTCTTGAAGCTGTATTAAAACAAGATCTTCTTTCATGAATTTTGAATGAAATTTCAGAAACTTAATGCAAAACTAAAGTACAATAATGAAATCTTACTAAATAATTTTCAGCATAAGATTAGCTCAGATCTTCAGTGAATCATGATCAATGAATGAACTATGAATTTGAACGAATTCATCAATATTTGCATGCAAGTTGACGTTCGATTGACAAAATTGAATGCTCGATCAGTTCTTAAAACATCAACGACTCAAGTCACTTGCTTTATCGCTGACATCTTGATAATGATCACTACTGTGATCTCAACTTCAATCTCTGCATGAAAGAAATTCAGAATATTAAACGTTGACTTTGTTAGAAAGAAGTTGTTTAAAAAAGAACTTTGCTTCAAATGCAAAAAGTCAAAACATAGAGCATGCAACTGTTTCAAGTCAGCTCAGATGCACAAAATCGCAGTGAATTCAAAAAACAATCTGTTCTCGTCAAAGTAGTGATTGAGAGTGACATGCTCATATCTTGCTTCATTAATATGCTTGATGACTCGTTTGATTTCAAATCATTTATTATGAACGTCATCTTGAATAGTTTAGAAAAGATATTTTGATTTCTCGTTCTAATAAACATTGAAGTCACTGACATAACGTTCATAGATGATTCATTGATTTCAGAGCTATGTGAACGCTTTGATATTCAGTCAATTTCACTGTTCAAATCAAAGTCAATTCATTCATATGATAAAATCTTTGATCGAAGATTTATTACACATGCTCTGTATATCTCAATCATTATACAAGAACATAAGAATGAAATGATGTTTTTATTAATAACTCATTTAGATCAGCACAAGATAATCATTGACAATCTTTGATTGAAAAGAAATCAAATTTTGATAGATTCTGCAAATGATTGATTGATATCTTCATCAAATATTCAAAACTTGAAACTTATTGTTTCAAAAACAAGCAGTCAATCAGCATTTCATTGACTTGAATCAAGCAAGATCTGCAAAATGAAACGAAAGAACTTGAAGTCTATGTCAATAATCATCTTAAAGCGAACTACAAATTCAAAATCAGTGAATCAATTCATTGAATCAGTTCTCATATGAAAGCAAAGCACTCAAATTAACTTCGATCAACATGAATTTATTCAGTCATTGAAGAAGAAAGAACTCATCAATATTGTTATGATTGAAGTTGCTGCTTATCAAACTTTAATCAAGAAGAAGAATGTCAAGATCTTTACATTGATCATTAGTGAAATCAACAAGATGCTTAGCTTGATCAAAGATTCAGCGAAACTGAATGAAATGATTTCTGTCATGTTATTAAAGAAACTGAAGAAAAAGCTTTCAATAGTTTATCATGACTTTCTGAACGTTTTTGACAGAGAAAAGACAACTCAGTTGTTCTTGCATTGATCATATGATCATAAGATTGAATTAGAAGATGAGAATCAATCTTCTAGAAGTCAATTGTATCTCATGTTGAATCACAAATTGCAAAAGATCAAGAAGTATCTAGAAGAGAACTTGAAGAAGAAGTTTATTACACTCAGCAAAGCTTCATTCACTTCGTCAATACTATTTGTTGAAAAGAAAGATGATAGTCTTCACTTTTGCATGAATTATTGAAAACTGAATGCTCTGATTAAAAGAGATCATTATTCAATACTCTTGATAGATGAAGTACTCGCTAGAATTCAAGACAGTAAATATCTGACTCAACTTAACATTATCATCGCATTTAATAAGCTTTGCATGAGCACTGAAAGTGAGAATTTAATCACATTCATCACTTTCTTCAATGTCTACAAATATAAAGTAATGCTCTTCAAATTAATCAATGAATCAACATTCTTTCAACATTATATTAACGACATGTTGTTCAACTGTCTGCATAAATTCTGTCAGATCTATCTGAATAACATTCTCATTTACAGTAAGATCTTGAAGAAACATAAAACTCATGTGAAAGAGATGTTAAACAAGCTTCATAAAGTCAATCTGCAGATAAACATTGACAAGTGCGAATTCAAGATTCAGAAGATCTCATTTCTAGAATTACTGTCATGATGTCAAATCATCAACTCAATTTAAAACATAAATCATTGATATTTTAAATAATCTCGATTCATTGAACTAGTTCAATGAATCAAGTCATCAATCTAGTCATCATCATTTTAATCTAGTCTCAACAATTTTGTTTTAATCATCTCAATCATGTGCATGAACTTTTGCAATCTTAAATCAATAAAACTACTATCTAGTCTTAATTCTGCTCAATTCATGTATATAAAAATTGAGCTTTCATTTTTTTCTTTCATTCTTTGTCTTTCATCTTGTACATTATTTGATGTATTGTCTTGTATCTAGATTTTATCAAAGTAATAATAATAATATCAGTTTTTTATATTAATAGTATCTTTAATTTAACTCAGTCTTTGACATTATGAAAGATCTACACTTTCTGCAACATTTTCATACATTGAAATCTCATCTAGTTACTCTTTTGCTCAAATGAAGTCATCTCACAATCTTTCAATTGACGATGAGTATGCTGTTGAACAGTTCACTCAAAGTATGATCGAAAATTCAGTTCAGATCTTTCGCGTAATGTGAGAGCTTCAAAATCAAGTTCAACAACATGATGTTATTATTTCATCTTTATTTATCATTTTCAGTTCTTCAATTTATATAAAGTTGAATTCTCAGTCTCTTGCAATGATAGTTCAAATCATTGCACAAATCTTGAATAATTAATCTTCTTTCATCATTCATTCTTTTGCAAATTTTATTGCTGTCTTCATCACTTTTAGATTTACGAAGCTTCTCAACATATTTAAGTATGAGAAGAACAAAGATCAATTGAATGCATGAGAGCAGAGTCTGATACAGCGCATGAACGTGAACAATGATCATTATTTCTCTCATCAAGTCAAGATTATTTATGTCGAGTCATGATTCATCATAAATAAGAAGACTCACAATCTAATGAGTCAATATCAAGTTAATGATCTTTGTATCATTTTTATTTTTGCAAATTGATGACATAAGTTGCATTATTGCTGTGACAATTCTTTCAAGACAGAAGATGCTCATTTATATTTTCGTGAAACTCTGAAGCAAGACATGAATAACTTTGTCAACTACTACAATTTCTTCTATCAAAAGAAAGAATATTCTTTGATGAAAGATTTTTCATTGATTGACTGTCTGAAATGCAATGTCAATTATTTCACTTAAGTCATCATTTTCTTCTGACAAAATCTCAATGAAATTCAATCATTCATCTTTCATCAATGAGTTTAAGCATTCTTTAACATTGATGAAAAGTTTCAGCAGCTTAAGCATCATCAATCTCACTTCATCTTCATCATTTCATTCATCAAAGTCAAGAACATCTTTGCATTAACTAGTAATTCTTTGAGTTCAAAAATCATCATTTTTATGACTGTTGTTTTGACAATATCTTCATCTCTTTCTTTCTCATTTCTCGATGAGTCAATGAATCTAAACTTTGTCATTATCATCATTCAAGATAAGATTCTGATCATTTCTGAGATCAAGAAAATCTGCAACAAGTGAAAGTTGTGTTACTGCTGCAAGTTGCAATATTCAAGCAAAACTGCTAAAGAATGCTCAAATAAAAAGCTCTTCACTCTGTGTATCATGAACATTTATGACAATGATGTTGTCAATATAAATGAAGAAGTCTTGCTGTTCATGAGAAAAGTTTAATTTTTGAGCTAAGTCATGCTCAGAAATTTGTATACATATCATCTTGTCTATTAGTTTCAATCTTTTCACTCTCACTTCAATCATATAGAAAGTTTTCTGCTAAATTTGTCTTGAAACTCTTTGAATTCAATTCAACATTCAAAGATAGTCACATGATAGTATTTTGTATTCTACGTTAAGCTCAATCTAAAGTTCTCACTCTCACTCTGATTGATAGTGAAGTCTTTGCTTATGTTTTTATGAATAAATTCTTTGCATAACAACATCATCTTCTTTTGCATCAATTAACTCACTCTTGCAGACTTCAAGAATTTGATGATCAAGTCACTTTAATTGATGATATTATTCATGTCATTGAAATCACAATGATTCTTGATGAACACATCAAAAAATTATTCTTTTATGTCATTGAATTAAGTTAATATCTCATCATCATGAATCTATCATGACTTCATCATCATGTCATTGATGTCAATTTTGAGCACAATATTCTTATTTTATCTTTCTTCTTTTGTCTTAATCATTATTATTCATCTTTCATCAAGATCTATGATCTTAATCAACAAGAAGAAAATTTCTCGTTCGAAGTTAACAAAGTAGCTTTTTCTCAATCTCATCTTCAATTCACTCACAAGAAGCAACTCAGTTCATGAATCACTCATAAGAAGCAATTCAGTCTACAGATTACTCACAAGAAGCAATTCAGTTTACAGATCATTTACAAGAAGCAATTCAGCATTCAGTTTGCTTGTAAGAAGTAATTTAGTTTCTCATTCACTTGAAAGAAGTAACTCAGTTTTCAGTTCACTTGCAAGAAGTAATCTAGTCTTTCATTCACTTGAAAGAAGCAACTCAGTTTTCAGTTCGCTCACAAGAAGCAATTCAGTTTTCAATTTGCTTGCAAGAAGCAACTTAGTTTTTCATCTGCTCACAAGAAGTAATATAACTTCTCGTTTGCTCATGAAAAGTTAACTAATACTCAGCTCATTCATAAGAAACAAATCTCATTCAATCTTATCTTTCATTTGAAACAAGAAGTTTCTAGTTGTATTCTTCAAGTCATTCAAAAAGAATATTCATTAAAAATCAAGTGTCAAAATTCTTTTCTCTTTAGAATTTCTGTTGTCTTTCAAGCAGATCAATTTAATCGATTTTTTATACAACTTGACATAAATGAGTTGAAAGCTTGAAGCTTTGATCATGCTGCTCATGTCAAAGACATTGAAGTGTTTAACATCATATTAAAGAAAATCAATATCTTCTTGAATCTTGAGTTAATCTCATCTTTTAATCTAGACTCTGATGAGTTAAAATTGCATCACATGATTTTGACTATCTGTTCAAAGAACAGCTCAACTCTTGCTCAGTTCTCATCTCATTTTCAAGACAGTACATATGATAAGAATCATCGTCTGAATCTTCATCAAATGAAAAAGAAATTTCATTTAACTGCATTCATGACACAAGAAGATCTTGAAGTTTATTGACAAAGTAAGAACGTTGATTCAGTCATAATTCTATCATTTAAATATTTTAAGTTTTTAGATGTTTTCTTCAAGAAAAACGTTGATATCTTATCTTTGCATCAAGCTCATGATCATGTCATACATCTTAAAAAAGATGCTCAATTCTCAGTCTTTGCTTTGTACAACATAAGTCGTGATGAAATTTTAGAACTTCGTCATTATTTAAATGAGAATTTAAGCAAAAATTTCATTCAAGTCAGTCACTTTCAGATAATCATCTCTGTTTTTTTCATCAAGAAACTTAAAGAAGAAACTTTGCTTTTGCATGAACTATCAAAATCTGAACACTATCACAGTCAAGAATTGATATTCTCTTAAACTGATCATTAAGTTGAGTTTCAATATCAATTTTCTGACTCAACTTAAGTACTTGATATCAATCTTCTGACTTGACTCAAATACTCAATTTCAACATTCTGATTCAATCTGATATTGATCTTGAATTAATACTTGATTTGAGTTCTTGACTCAACTCATCAAGAAATCGAAAATGATATCAAATATCAAGATTTACTATTTTTGAATTTATTACATCATTATATTTAAAAGATGTCACGAACTGAGAGCTGAATGAAATCAGAATGAAATTCTAATAACTAGATTTTAGATACAAGACGTTGCACGAAGAAGAAAGAAAAGAAAGAGATCATTCAGAGATTCTTATACTTCATGAACGCTGAGTATCATTCATATCGAGGGGTTCTCATAACATCACTGATAATCTCACATCTATCATCATCTATAATATTGTTCAACATCATCTAAGTGATCTAACATCTCTTTTCTCAACATCTTTCAAGTAACACATGCTAAAACCGTGACAATAGATTTCTCTTTTTGAAGTCAAAGCTTCTGCGAGACTTTTAATTCTCTGACTCATATTCAGAGTCGCTGCTTTCTTGCACGTAAGCGATTCATGAATTCTTATTCGAACGATCGAAATTTCGAGCGTGATAGACGTTCATGACTTCGATGACATTCATCACATTCGCAAACTTTACTCAACTGTTTTCTTCTATCTCAGTTCACTTAATTAAA
>JAABUV010007405.1_pt1 | contig 11530 bp, 14 predicted proteins | sample 5559971 | NCBI WGS metagenome assembly JAABUV01 (sample SAMN10711881, study PRJNA513362) | rock metagenome | isolation source: Antarctica rocks | place: Antarctica: Victoria Land, Knobhead nord | collected 2015-12-19
ACACTGCTGGCACACCACCCCCCTGCAATAAGCCTAATAGGTTAATTTCCAGGGTCCAGTGACCCCGTAAACAAACAACATCAACAAGATCAAAGAAAGGCCATGGGATATACATAAACCTGACACATATCTTTTGCATGCTCAGAATCGACTTTTATTTCTCTAAATTACATCTGAAAACTGCTCATGTAGGAGGCCGGAACATCGCCAATTTGACCCTCTGCAGTGCCCCCTCGGGCACCTCCTTGTCCACCTCGCTGCCGCCGCCCGAGGCGGCTTTGTGCACAGCCAGTGACGATGTGTATCCTCCAGCTTCAACACTCCACCGCCGGCTCTATCGTACAGTCGCTCCTGTATCTTATGCGCACATGGCAGCCTTGAGGTGAACGCAAATGCAGGAGGTGGAGGAGGAGGAGGATGGCGACGGCGGCGGGGATGTAAACAACAAACGCGGTGGACCCTGGAAATTACCCTATTAGGCTTAGTGCAGGGGGGTGGTGTGCCAGCAGTGTTAGGTGGTGTTTCTGTAGTGGCTACCTAAAAAAAAGGGGAAGAAAGAAAAGGAAAAGGATAAATGGGGTCGATGTTAATCCGAATCAAATAATAAACTACCCACCTCCATCCCCGTCCCTACGAAGCGATAACAAACCCCCCCCGACTTCCCAGCAAGCAGTCGAGACCACCCAAAAGCAAACCCCCACCTACTCTGCAACTTGCACAAACCCCAAAAAAAAGAACCCTCCAACCCCTCCAACCCACGAACCACCCTTCCAAAAAGCCACCGCCATCTATCCTCCCATCAACCCCGCCCCTCCCCCCAAACAACCTCTAACCCAAAGCACCCCACCCCACCCCACTCCATTCCACTCAAAACCCCCCATCGCATCAACCACCCCAAGTAGCAAACAGCGGTATCAGCTAGACAAAACGGTTTCTTTGGACACCAACACCAATCTGTTTCGCCTTCGCCTGCGTCATATCTGAATGTTTTGGGGGAGGGGGGTTGCGGATGGGGGTTGGGATGGTGGATGGACGTTTTGATGATGAGGGTGGTAAAAGTTTTTGGGGGTGGGGGGGATGGTTGATGATAACGAACGCGAAGAAACGCGTTACGGGATCGTGCCCTGTGATACAGGTTCACGATAGTTCATTCAATATCTTTACCCCTTTGCCAAAACCCCCCCTTTCCCTTACTCCCTAACACGCCCCCCAATACCTCTACCCCTTTTGCCTCATAAAAACAATCATCATAAACCCTCGGCTCTTTCTCTGGATGCTCTAGCTGCAATTCGAACTGCGGAATTAGCCCGGGGATCAGCTTGGACATTTGCATTAGGGCGATATTTTTTCCGATGCAGGTGCGCGGGCCGTGACCGAACTTATGGAAACCGGGGGGGTTTAGTGGTGGAGGGGGGGCAGAGTGATATGTGGGTGCAAGGGAGGCGGGCTGATTAACGGTGAAGAAGTACTGGTTCATTATACTAGGGCCAAAGACGGGGGGGTTGGCTTCGGGCGATGTGGGAGTTCATAGCTACAGTTGTCTATGGACTGGTCAGTCAGCAACGGGGTGTTTATGGGAATGGGAAGGATGCACAATGAGACACCAGTGGCGGACAGAAGTCAACGTACAATAAGCGGCGGCTACATTCGAGCCTATATCAGGGAAAGCAAAGTCGTCTATTGTGAAATACTCAATGAGTTCCTCTCTAAAATCCAGTTAACTATTCAAGCAGTCCACCACTGATAAATGTGTTTGTTGCTGTGTAGAATAGCGTACAGTAGGTTGAAACTGACGTGTGCAAGTCCGCCGTTTATTGTACATTGACTTTTGTCCCCCACTGATGAGACGTACGCCTTCAGAATAAAGCGCCTGGCCAGGTTAAGCCCTCCCTTGGGCACGACCCTGGGGATGGGAAGCCCACTGCACGGGATGCAGATGAAGGTTTCTTACAGCACAGGCTGTAGGTAGGTGCATTCTTGGGCTTCTCTGTTGGTGATGAGCGCGCTAAAACGGCCGTGCGCTCTTTCCCAGACAATATATCGGCGCGCTTACACTTATCGCCGTCGTATCGCTCCTAGCGCCAATGTTCGGAATAGAATGATGATGGATATCCTCCATGGAAAACCGTCGGCGTACATCGAGTTGAGGCTATCTCCTTTCTCACTTGCCCGGCGATAGCCTGGGAGCAGAATTGGGCAATGTAAGCGAGGGCTCCATCGCCGGCTGGAGCTAGTATTTCGCTTAGGGGGAAGATCAAGGGTGCCAGTCGGAAATGACGCCGACGCCGACGACGGCGGGGTAGCGGGAGAAGGCGTGGATGGCGGCCATTTGTAGGCTTTGCCGAGCTGGGCTGTGATGGTTAACCATAAATCAGGTTGTGCTGCGAAAAGTCCTGCATACAGCTATTTCGCCAACAACATCAAAGGTGGAGTAGTGAAGCCATTGACTGATCTCGAAGGACTCGCCCTCTCTAGCCAACGAAGCCACCCTCCCTCCCGTTGCTGCGTTACCATTTCCCACAGGGTCTCTTCCCATCCGCTACCAGAAAGATGAACAAGGTCGTCCGTCATGGCTGCTGAGATCAACACTGGCGTCGGGATATCCTTAAGCACTGGAGTATCCGCAGAAGGTCCGAGTCTTCATGACTTCTGGCCTGGTGCCACCCGAGCTTCTACATCATTCTCTTGAGTATATTTGTAATTCTCGAAGGATTTTCGGAGCACGCGGTTGGATGTGCCGGTTCGCCCACTAAATCTTTCATAGTCTCCACAGCTCAAATCCATTGTTTATGGTTCCACTCTTTCCTTGGGCGCTTTTAGCGATCTCTATATCCAAACTCCATTTTCACCACTGCGGACATACATGTGCTCGAAAGAAAGCCTAATATATTAGGTGAGTTTAGTTCTCTGTTTTTTTCTGGTATTCGAGTTGGTCCACCGAGCGTCTGTGAGAGGGTTCAGATGGTTCAGATCTGGCCTCATTTGTTGCTGCACGTCCTCGTACTTTCATTCAAGGAATCTGTCAAGCTTTGGAGGGCATCTGCCGACATGCAAACTCGGGCGAATGGTTTGCAACGAGGGACCCCGCAGTGACCACATACAACAGTACATCGTCCGATGCTTGACCTTGGAAGCTTGGGTCTGGACTTTGGCTCGGCGGGGTAGCTTTGCTGTTTACGAGGCTTATACCCTCCCAAAGCCGGATCTGGTCGATGGTTTAATCCGTACCTCTGGCCACAGGCCTCAATTGCTGGGTTTGAAGTCCCTTTATGATGAATGGCGTCTGGTCGTACTTGGAACTAATTGTTACCTGGTTCATAAGCACATCCCTCCCCGTAACAACTCCATTTTCCATTTCCCATCTTCCATCTTCCATCTTCTCAGAATCCTCTTGAAAAGAAAGACTCTGGGTCATCAACCAAAACAAGCACCTGAAGTTGCCCATCAATCAAAAAGTCTTGTCGGATTTGCGGAAAGCTTTGTGTGACGTATGCGAAGTCCTTTCCCCGCTACCTTGCTGTACCTGTCCCAGACAACCATTACCATATCTCACCGAACAGAAACTCGATCACTGACTTTCAAAAGCAATTGATCTCCAAGACGCAACAGCAACTTATCAATTGCCTTCAAAATGGTATTTGCTCGTTCTGTTTCCCGCCTGTCACGGCCTGCCTCCTCCCTTCTCACTCAGAGGACGGCTCCTCTGGTCAACAGAGGTTGCTTAAGCGGGGTACGGACGCTAACTGCGACTTCGCGATTACAGGTTCACACTCCCCAATCGACACTCATGTTGGAAGTTCCACTAACCCTCCTCGAATTCAGTCGAAAGTTCTCCTTGTTCTGTACGACGTAAGTTCTTCAAACCCATAGCTTTCGGTGGACTCGGCCCCTATGGTTGCTGTCGGAGCATATATCTAACCGTTCAACTCACCAGGGCGGCGAGCATTCCAAACAAGTTCCGGAACTTCTTGGGACCACCGAGAACGAGCTTGGTATTCGGAAATGGTTGGAAGACCAGGGACATACTTTGGTTACTACATCTGACAAAGAGGGTGAGAACTCCAAGTTCGACCAGGAATTGGTCGATGCCGAAGTCATCATCACTACACCGTGAGTAATTTCGTATACGGTATTGGAGCCTGTGGGCGTGGACGAGGAAAAATATGAGTGGCTCGAGGCCAATCGAAGTTAACATTTCACCCCCACAGCTTCCACCCAGGTTACTTGACTGCTGAGCGTCTCGCTAAAGCGAAGAAGCTCAAGCTCGCAGTCACCGCCGGTATTGGATCAGACCATGTTGACCTCAATGCTGCCAACAAGACCAACGGTGGTATCACTGTAGCTGAGGTAACCGGCTCAAATGTCGTATCTGTCGCCGAACATGTGATCATGACCATTCTTACGCTTGTGCGCAATTTCGTTCCCGCCCACGAAATGATTCAGGCCGGAGAATGGAATGTGGCAGAGGTCGCGAAGAATGAATTCGACCTTGAGGGTAAGGTCGTTGGAACTGTCGCTGTTGGACGCATCGGAGAGCGTGTATTGCGAAGACTCAAGGCCTTCGACTGCAAGGAGCTACTGTACTTTGACTACCAGCCGCTCAAGCCTGAAATTGAGAAGGAAATTGGCTGCAGGCGTGTGGAATCTCTAGAAGAGATGTTGAGCCAGTGTGATGTTGTCACCATCAATTGCCCACTGCACGAGAAGACTCGTGGCCTCTTCAACAAGGAATTAATCTCTAAGATGAAGAAAGGTACGCAGAATTAGTAGGGAGTTGGGGGTAGAGTCACTAACTTCCATCACAGGCTCATGGCTCGTCAATACCGCTCGTGGAGCGATTGTTGTAAAGGAAGACGTTGCCGAAGCGCTCAAGTCGGGCCACCTTCGCGGTTACGGAGGGGACGTTTGGTTCCCCCAACCGGCACCCAAAGACCACCCGCTGCGCTATGCAAAGAACCCCTTCGGTGGAGGAAACGCCATGGTACCTCACATGTCCGGTACTTCGATCGATGCGCAGAAGCGTTACGCAGATGGTACGAAGGACATCCTGGAATCTTACTTCTCCAAGAAGCATGATTACCGACCTCAGGATCTGATTGTTCACAACGGTGATTATGCCACAAAGTCTTACGGTCTCAGAGACAGCAACAAAAAGTAGATGAACTTGAAGAGAGCTTCAGAGGTTTGGACAAAGCACTACCTTAGCGTCTTGATACCTAGTTTGGTAACAAATATCGGAATGTTTAGCCCAAAAATGTAAAACATCGCCTCTGAGCGAATATCGTATACAGATACGTGATAGCCATGTCATTTGATCGTTTTTAAGCAGGAATTGCCCCCCAGGTACGAATAGCAAAGCGTGTGGAAACCCTGTGCTCAAGAAACGCAAACGGTTATGATACACCCCGCTTTCCTAGATAAATCAAAAACGCAAGACAAGTGACGCCTAGGGTAACTGTCCTCCTTGTCAGTGATCCAATGTCCTACCTCTCAACCCTAAACACCCTCCTCACCTCTACCACCTCCCGCTACAATTCTCTCCGCCACACCCTCCTCACTACCTCCGAAGACGACTCCTCCATCGACGACCCCGAATCCTCGCATGTCTCTCGCGTGCTAAGAGCCTACTACACTGAAAAAGGCCGGCCCTTTCCCGCCTGGTTAGGCCCTGACCCCCGCTCATCCTCATCGTTATCGCAAGGGCCCGAAAGCAGTAGACTGGGGAGTTTGAGGGGAGGGCAGAGGGTAGACACGAGTCTTAGCAGGGGAAACAGTGGTGCCGGATTGAGCGACTTGTGGGCGGATTCTCCCGGTGGCGCGCAAGGGAAGGGGGATGAAGCGCCGTCAAGTCTACGTAGGGGTTTAGGGGGCAGGAATATGGGTTCAAGGACACAGTCGCAGCGACCACAGCAGGAAAGCTTGAGTGTGCGCCCGCTGCCTAGTCAGCGCGCTGGCAGCTACCAGGTGCAGAATCAGGCGATTCAGCAGCAACAGCAGGGGTTACAGCCAGCGAGGACGGCGAGTCCGATACCGCCAGGTTCTAGCGGGGGAAGTGTACAAGAGAGATTGAAAGCGAGGCTGGGAGGTGGGAGTTTGAGGTCTACTACGAGTTCGCCGGTGGAGGAGAGGGCCGGTAGGTATGATCAGAGAGGGCGTGGGGGAGGAAGCGGAGGGAATCCTTATGAAGGACGATACGACGGAACTGAGGGTGGATCTGGTGGTGGAGGGAAGTATGGAGGCGCCCCTCAGGGTCCAAGACCGAGGTGACGAAGTACCGATGGATCATTGCTTGGGCGTTACTGCGTATCAAATAGTGGAGCATTTCAATGGTGAAGATAGAGGTTAGGCACGGTGTCAAAAGGTTGGGTTAGATACTGGCATTTTGATATGAGAATACACCATTGAGAGCTCACTACTCTGTACCTCATCATGACTTTCAGAACTACTCTATGTGGATGTCCGCATCTTAAATGGGCGGAAACATCCCTTCCACACCCCCCCACCCCTGTCCACGCTAGTCCCCGGATCTCTAGGGCTTCGTGTTCGTTACGGAAGGATTTGTTGATTCGTCGCGCCGCCCAGAAGCTCCCGGCGCCAAATTGGAGCTCTCTCATTCTGTGTACAACAAGCTCCCACCATGTTACAGCTATGGCACCTATCGGCGCTTGCTATAGCTTGTCTGTTTCTGTCATTCGCCTTTGGAGAGGATCAGAAGGTCCTAGCCGAGAATGCGAGACTCTCGAACGAATCACTGCTATGGGGCCCCTACAGACCGAACCTCTACTTTGGTGTAAGACCACGGATACCCAAAAGCCTGACGACAGGGTTGCTCTGGGCGAAGGTGGATAGTTTCGAGAGCGTGCAGAACAGTACGCTTCTCTTGTCTTTTCTCCCAGAGCTCAAGGGTGCAATTGACTAACGTTGAATCGCTCCTAGACTTCCGCCACACATGTGAGCAACACGAAGGTATGGCCGGCTATGGCTGGGACGAATACGACGTTCGCCTTGGCGGCCGCCAGACCATTCACGATGCGGGCAACAGCATAGATATTACCACCGAGTTTGTCAAGATCCCTGGAGGACAGCACGGCGGAAGCTGGGGCGTTCGGATCAAGGGCACACCCAGGGAAGATGCGCCGCCGCGACTGATGAGCACTGTGATTTTCCACGCTGCAATGGAGGGCTTTGGGAGCTTGAATGTCCAAAGTGAGAGAAATGATCTGGGGGTTGAGGAGACGGTCGTGATGATTGGGTCGAGTAACGAGCTGGGAGATTTTACGCTGGAGGTTACGGAAGGACCAAGTACGAACAAGCATCCTCCGCCGAGCCATAAGAGTTATGGGGCGAAACCGTTGGATAGGACTATTGTTCAAAGCTTGCAGGTGCCAGAGGAGGCGCTGTGGCAGGCCAAACGTACGTTTTTGCTGGACGTTCTTATTTGAAGCGTTCATGATTCGAGAGTGTTGGCTGACTTGATATTTCTTTGAGTGCAGAAATCATTCTTAATCAAATGAAAGAGGAGATTGATAAGATGGTCGCAGTATACGGGGCCGAGAATGCTCCACCGCCATGGTCGACATTTACCGTTGCCAACAATATCCAGGAAGGGAACATGCATGTTGTGCAGAAGGTCTTTGAGGGCCCTTTTGAGGTCAGTCATGTTCAATTGTGAGGTATGCTTTGGCTGTCAACTAAGTGCTTGCGACAGTTTGATATTATATACTCTTCTGGTTCTGCGGAAGCCTCCGTGACCTGTATGTTGATACTCTATCTTCCTGTATGGATTTGGCTAATTCGACCAGCGGAAAATCTGGATGGCGCAATCAAAAAGGCGACCAAGGCTTTCTCCGAACGCTTTTCAAAAATGCTTGCCCCCAAAGCTCCATTCCACAAGTCAAAATATCAAGCATTTGCACATTCAATGTTCTCCAATTTGATAGGGGGCATCGGGTATTTCTATGGAGATGCAGTCGTCGATCGATCGTACGCACCTGAGTATGAAGAAGAGAATGAAGGGTTTTGGCAGGAAACAGCAGAAGCCCGGGCACGCCAAGGGTCAATCAGACTCGAAGGCCCCTCCGAGCTGTACACGAGCATTCCATCGCGACCATTCTTTCCTAGAGGGTTTCTATGGGACGAAGGCTTTCATCTGATCCCTATCGCAGACTGGGATATGGACCTTACGTAAGCTTCCATACCGATTACCTGTAGAGCACTGCTAACTACCAGCAGCCTCGATATCGTCAAAAGCTGGTTCAGCCTCATGGACGATGACGGATGGATTGGACGGGAACAAATCTTGGGCCCGGAAGCTCGCAGCAAAGTTCCCCAGGAGTTTCAAGTCCAATACCCACACTACGCAAATCCGCCAACCCTCTTCCTCATATTTGATTCTCTCATCGACAAGTTACAAAGCAAAAGTGCCCCGACAGAAGCGAACGACCTAGACCAATTGCGCAGCGCCCATCTCCGGAACCCTGACATCGCCATATCCTACCTCCGCACCCTCTACCCCCTCATCAAACGCCATTACTTCTGGTTCCGCAAAACCCAATGGGGCGACATCAAATCGTACGACCGTGAAGCCTTCTCCTCAAAAGAAGCATATCGCTGGCGTGGAAGAGACACCCGCCACATCCTCACCTCGGGTCTGGACGACTACCCGCGTGCGCAGCCCCCTCATCCGGGAGAGATACATACGGATTTGATCAGCTGGATAGGCATGATGACGCGTTCGCTAAGACGAATTGCTGAGACAATTGGCGAAGATGACGACACAAAGGAGTTTAAAGGGTACGAGACGGCTATTATGAGAAATATCGATGATCTGCATTGGAACACAAAGGAGCAAACTTACTGCGACGCCACCATTGACGACTATGAAGAAAGCGTGCATGTATGCCACAAGGGCTACATCTCCATCTTCCCCTTCCTGACCGGCCTGCTACCCCCTGACAGCAAGCGGCTCAAACCCATCCTCGATCTCATCGCTGACCCAGAAGAGCTGTGGACACCGTATGGGATCCGTAGTTTGAGCCAAAAAGACGAGTTTTACGGCACAGAGGAAAACTACTGGCGCAGTCCGGTGTGGATGAATATAAATTACCTCGTCGTAAAGGCACTGTACGACACTGCACGAACCGAGGGGCCGCATAAAGCACAGGCTACTAAGATGTACACGGAGCTAAGGAAGAATCTTGTGGAGAATGTCTTCAAGGAGTGGGAGAGGACAGGGTTTGCATGGGAGCAGTACAATCCAGAGACGGGGCAGGGGCAGCGGACGCAGCACTTTACTGGGTGGACGGCGCTGGTTGTGAAAATAATGAATATGCCGGATCTGGGTAAAGGTGAGATTAAGGATGAGCTGTAGCTTTTTTGGACTACAGAACCTGTAAGTTAGCTGTACTAAGATTTTCTTTCTATGGATTGTTAAATACTCTAGAAGGAAATATATATCGTTCAATCAAGTTTGAAGCCACTCGGCTCTCGCTTTGACAGTCAAATATCGATCGCCGTAAATGGACCTCGGCTCATTGCTTCCCGTCAACATTTCGTTGCTCCCTCTCCGCAGATAACTTACCCCATACCGTTAGCCAATCCATTTTGGCACGGACGAGCTACGAGTAGCAGCCTGTGTTGATATGTTCACAGCGTGGTGCTGCGCATATTCAATACTCATGCCTTGATCTACTGGCAAATCTATAAACCATTGATCAACCTCCAACGACCAGCTCTCTGCCGAACAGCATCGCCATACTCATCTACCAAAATGTCTACTCCCGAGGAGCAGATCAGTTTCACCACCCATGGCAAGATTGCTATCATCACTTTAAATATCGAGAAAAAGCTCAATGCCCTCACCCAAGACCTTTACTACCGCCTTTCCTGCTTGTTGCGGGAAGCCGCAAGGCGCGATGACATCTACATCACCATCCTAACTGGGAAAGGCCGCTTCTTTTCCGCGTGAGAACTGTCAAGCGACCTTTAAGGCTATGAGAATACTGATAAGGCCTATAGTGGCGCTGATGTTACTGCCTCTCGCACAATGGCAGAAGGAACTGATGTTCGCCGCGAGACCCTTCGGAATTTCGTGGCCAACAACCTCGAAATTACCAACGCCTTTTACACTCACCCCAAGATCCTCGTTACAGCACTCAATGGCCCTGCCGTCGGTCTCTCCGCTGCCCTCATTGCCTTTTCTGACTTCATCTACGCTGCTCCGCATGCGTTTCTCCTTACGCCTTTTACAAGCTTAGGGCTCGTGGCCGAAGGCGGCGCGAGTAGGGCTTTTGTGCAGAGATTGGGGATCAGCAAAGCGAACGAGGCGCTGATCATGAGTAAAAGGATCACGGCCCAGGAGATGCTCCAGGTTGGGTTCGTGAATAAGATAATTCAGACCGGCAAGAATGAACAGGAGACATTCTTAGCCGAAGTGTTGAAAGAAGTGGAGGATAGATTAGGGAATCACTTGAACAATGATAGTTTGGTCAGGGTCAAAGCTTTGATCAGAAAGCCGGAGAGAGAGATGATGGATGGGCAGACGGTTGCGGAAGTTTTAGGCGGCTTGGAAAGATTTGTGAGTGGGATACCGCAGGAGGAGTTCAGAAAAATAGCGAATGGAGAAAAGAAGCATAAGCTATGAAGGGCCAAACCGTCAATCTAGTAAGAAATCTTGGACATCCGACCTTTAACATCATCAGCTTCGTAAATCTAGAACGCAGCTTTCCAGAATACAATGACCATCTCCTAGGCTGTAGAGGTGTAAAGAAGGGGTTTTCTCAAAAATAATAGAAGCTTCTGATACGCTCGAAGATGTTTTGGTGTCAGCCAATACAATATAGTGTGGTTGCCTCAGCTTGGCAATCAAGATCCATGATTTGCTGGATGGCTGCTACTAGAACATGCAGCTTGCGTCGCACAGCGTACAAATCCCGGCAGCATGCGTCGACAAACAGCCAGCCTCACTGATGGTTCCGTTTCCGAATCTGGAACACGATCAGAGATGTGAGACGGATCTCGACCATCGCTGTTCGCTTCGACAGCCCTTCCAGTGCCTACTTCTGAAGATTCTCATATGCTTCCGATAATATATAGAATGAACCTAACTTTACAGACCCTCAGAAACTAACACACCTTGAGAATGCAGGCACTGAATAGCTCAATGACCGCAATACAGGCTGGGGACTCGTCCCGTGCTACTAAGCTTTCCAGATTCTTCAATTCTGTCATCCATGGAGAACGAACACTGAAAAACGTCAAGGACGGGGACCTCTTCATAGAGTCCCTGTGCGGGCAATCAGATCCAGCCACTGGTATCGAAAAGGTGATCTCCCAGTCTCAGGGTCTAAGTTCCATACAGGCATGTATGCGACTTGATGTTTCTGCTAGATTCTTGAATGGCCAGGCGACGGCGCTCCTTCAGTACATCCAGGACCCAACTTTGAAGGCTATTTGTGGGGGGGACTTCCTACAACGTTTGATATTGCATATAGCGGAACCGCCGATCTTTTGGAACGCATTTGTCCGTTCT